>Ga0209292_1003134_pt1 | contig 18365 bp, 17 predicted proteins | sample GOMGulsemesocosm_2_FD_184634 | JGI IMG/M metagenome (GOLD analysis project Ga0209292, IMG submission 184634) | Methane-oxidizing microbial communities from mesocosms in the Gulf of Mexico - GOM9C Gulf of Mexico (SPAdes) (version 2) | ecosystem: Environmental > Aquatic > Marine > Cold seeps... | reverse complement strand
GCTTGTTGCAAACATTGCACTTGCTCGCTGGTTAAAGGCATCGCCTGCCACTTTAAGCGCTGATGCTCAACCAAATACGCTTTCCCCCACACCACGTAACACCAAAATAAGGTCGCGATAATTGAAATTATAATTAATGCCAAACTGCCTATCCTTCTATTAAATACTGATTGATAAAAACTAACTTTACTAACAAAACGCTATAAATGGCCAGCCAATTAATCGATGCCATCAAGGTGATTTAATGGTTTTGAAATGGCGCTTTGATGACGCTCGGCCTGACTAGTATGTAAATATTGTGACGTAGTATCGATGCTTTCATGGCCAGCGTCTGCTTGGACATGTGATAGCGGCCGACGATTAATGTTGATGTCGTGGGTAATGCCAGTATGGCGAATATTATGCGCGGTCATGTCGCGCATATCATTGGCGTCTTGGCTAAAACCATCTTTTAGCGCGGTATCGGCCGCCAGCTTAATCACCTCTTCAATGTCATCTCGCATTTGGCGTACCCCAAGATTAGCATTAATAACACCCACTTCACGACCACGCCCTGCTGCACGATGACGAATAAATATCGGGTGCTGCTCATCTCGCTGCGGTAAATCGGTTAAGCCTAAAAACTGACGATATTGGGTTAAGCTGGCCAGCAGCTGATTAGAGATCATAATGTTGCGCTGCTTGCCGCCTTTACTTTGTGGCAAGTAAAAATGCCAAATTCCCGTTTGACGATTTTGTCGAAACTGGCCCATGACCGGAGAATAACCAGCGCGAGCCGAAATTTCTGAAATTCGTAAATAGCAACTATACATCAATTTGATTAAAAACTGGCTGCGACAATACACCAGTGGCTGCTCCTGCGCTAACTTATCAACTACGGTTACCACATAAGACCATTGCAACTCGGTAAATGATTTTAGATTATCGTCGTCATTGATGAGTTTAAATTTTTGGCGACTAGAGAAGCGACTGCGATTAAGCCAAATTTGGGCCGGATTACGCTCGCAATAATCTTCTCCCATCAAAAACAGATAAAACGCCGATACAATTGCAATTTTTGTTTTTAACGCGCTATCACTTAACACATAGGGTTGTTCTACATTGTCACGTTTTTTACCGGTAAAAGGGCGCCATTTTACATTAGGGCACTTGGCCTGTTGCTCTTTGTTGACCGTAAATTGCGCAACATTAAAGTAACCAATCAGCTCACTCGGCGGATTGCTACAGTAGTCGACATAACGACCAATGTCATGGCGGCTAAGTTGCGCTGGCGATAACTTAGCCACGTCAAAACACCAGTGTAAAAAGGTTGTTAGTTCGCTGCGATAGGCTTTGTAGCTATTTTCAGTGTTTTTTTGTTCGTACAACATATCGGTTGCATGCTCAAACACGACTCCGGCATCGCAAATGTCTGATAAACATAACTGGGTAATGTATTGGTTAACAATACTATTGCCGTTTTTAATGGTGTCGGAGCCTTCGAATAAAGGCATTACAGGAGGTAAATTCATCAAAAAATATTGCTTTAATATTAAAGAGTTACAATAGGGCATTGTAACTCTTTTTCGTGATAACGCCTAGATGAAGCCACTTCCAGTCATTAGTAACAATTTAAACGACTGGTTTTACTCAGTGCTTTTCAACAGAGCTTTACAACAGTGCTTTCATACAACAGAGCCAATCGAGTTAGTTGATTGCTAACAGTTCAACTTCGAATATTAAGACTGAGCCCGCTGGGATTTTTCCCGCACTGCGATCGCCATAGCCCAATTCACTTGGGATATAAAATCGGTACTTATCGCCAACGACCATTAGCTGCACGCCCTCGGTCCAACCTTTAATCACTTGGTTAAGACCAAATGATATCGGGGTACCGCGATCTACTGAGCTGTCAAAGACAGTGCCGTCAATTAACGTACCATGATAATGTACTTTAACCTTGTCTTTCGCGCTAGGCCGCACTGTGCCGTCACCCGTCGTTAACACGACGTATTGCAGCCCACTTTCAGTCACCTTAACGTCAACATCGGTTTTATTCTCAATCAGGAACGAGCCACCAATTTCTTTATTTTCTAAGGCTACTTTTTTATTTTCAGCGCCACGACGAAGAAATAACAACACCACAACAATTAAAATCACGACTATAACAATTTTTGACACAATAGGTTTACCTTAATAATTTGATTTTTAACAAGCATTAGACAGATTGGTTATTTTAAACCGCACCCGATAATTGTGCCAGCTTTACATCAGTTCAAACACCCTTAATATCCAAAAAAAAAGCCCGATATATTACCATCGATTAGAGTGATTTTATCGTAGTCACTAATGATAACATCTTGCTTATGCTTAGTATTTTGATGATAAACAAAATTAAAATGAATATTTTTTGCACATATTTGTTGAGCAAAAAAAACAGCTCAACCCACCACTAACATCAAGAGTAAGTCATTGATTAAAATGAGAATATGCATTAAATAAACAATTCAGACTTATTACTTAACATTTCATTAACTAAGCCGTATGACAAGCAATTGGTTAAAAACTGACTCAATAGGCGTTGACTCCAAGATAAAGCTGTATATAATTCCAAACAGCTCCAAGTACGACTTATATTTATGCACGTCATTTCGAAGTCCTTTTACAAGTTCCTCGTCCTGTTTACCATAAGTAATAACAACACTTTCAGCACAAATTGCCTTAATAATAAGGCGCAATTACTCTTGCATTAATAGGATATTATTATGTCTACAACTACTGGTACAGTTAAATGGTTCAACGAGTCTAAAGGCTTTGGTTTCATCGAGCAAGAAAACGGTCCTGACGTTTTCGCACACTTCTCTGCAATCACTGGTTCTGGTTTCAAGACTCTTGCTGAAGGCCAAAAAGTTGAGTTCACTGTAACTCAAGGTCAGAAAGGTCCTCAAGCTGAGAACATCGTAGCTCTTTAATTATTAAAGACTAGCGAAAAGGGTGAATATGATTCGCCCTTTTTTTATGCCTAAAATTCACTGAAATACCACAAGTTATCCTAAGCGTTACACCACGATACTCTGAGCATTGCCCTCGAAAATAACATCACTAACAACTTAACCATAGTAAATATTTATGATTCAATTAAGGATTTGTTTTTCTCTAATTGGTCGAGGTTTTTACTTAACGTGCTTTCTAACGAAATCAACTTTTTACGGATATTTTCAGTGTGCTCACGTTCGTATAAATCGATTATCATCTGCGTTGCAGCATTAAGGATAGGATGTGATTCGTCGGGTTCATATTTCATTTAAGTAATCCTCCGTTATTAATCGTGTCGCTAATAAATGTTGCAGCTTTCACGAAAACTATACCGGTAACACTTAATCAATAATTGATATTTGATCTTAAATAAATTGTTTTTAGACCAATATGTTATTGGTATAACAGGGCTGTTATAAATTAGCGCTATCAAGCCCAGTATATGACAAAACAACCAAGGTGACTACTTTTTAAACAGCGCAGCAACTCACCACGCATGGCCAGAGCGTTTTTAATAAAATACGCGCAGTGGTCAAGATATCGGTGCAGGGGGAGTAAACTGTATTTTTCATCGACAAAAATTGAGCGTATCCGGACGTATACACCGCGAGTTTACGTAAGATGGTTCGATATCTAGATTATAATGCGCTGGCCCTAACTCGCCACGGCTACCATGACGAGTTTACAGCAACCAGCATTATGATGACCCTAGCTTATATTTGCGACAAATTCAGTGGCAAGCACTTGCGAAATAAGGATAAGGAAGGTCGCGATGCCAAGCAAAGTATGACTTTGTGGATTAGTGGATATCGCTGGCAATAACCATAAAAACACCCCGCCAAACAAGAAACCAACCAACCATAATAGATCGTTAAGTAACTCCTGCGACAACGTGATGTCAGCACCCAAACCAATGGTTGCCATAATGGTAATTAAACTTAATAACACCGCGCTAATGCCAACAAAGGGTAAAATTTTGTTGAACGCCTGCAATCTACTTTTCGCTTTAACTAACAGCAAATGGGCCAATACCGTGCCCGAGATAATCATGGGTAATATGGCAAAACCGTTGGGTTGTGAGCACAACACTCCCAGCGAAAATATCGCTAACGGGATTAATGAAAAGTATATTGCCTTATCAGGGATCGAACGTTTACCAGGCAACTTACCCTGCCAAATACTTAATAACACGCCATAACCCGCACCGAGTCCGCCGACAACTAAAATCCAACTGGCTATTTCTGATTCGATGCCCATCATTAAACCGACACAGAGGATGGTCCAAATCGTAATTAATTCACCTTGGAATCTACTGCGTTGACCGGGGCACAACTCGCCCTTTTTTAACAACAGACAAATAATGACCAGCGCACACACTGGCATCAGTGACAAGACTGGAAACACCATATTATAAAAATTATTGACGACCAATGTTCTTTTCCTTTAGCGAGATTTCGGCGCTGATTATAGCGGATGTAACACAACAATACAGGGCATAGTTAGCGCAATTTGATATCTTATTTTGCTGAGCGGTGCCAAGCTGTACCGAGCATAGATTAGGGAGTACAACACGTTAGATAAAGCAATTTAGAGCGCTTGGCAGGGTTTACCAATGAACTGTATTTATTGATTATATGCGTTGTTAAATGCCTTAATTGAAAAGCCATTTATTTGAGTATCACCAATTTTAAGGATCGGGACACTTCTTAGTCTGAGTTTGGCAAACTCTTTACTTCCTGCGGGTGATTTTACATTCACTAATCGGTATTTTAGACCTTTACTGTCAAGGTAATTCTTAGCCTCATTACAGTGCGGGCAATTATTAGTGGTGAATAAGGTAATTTTTTTCATGAATAATGCAATAGCGTGTTTTCTAATCTCGCTATTGTACCATTGCGTTATTGAGGATGGCAATCTTGAAGCGATAGGTGAAATACCCGAGTTACGCCCCCAGATTGACAAATAAACGTGCCGATAGTGGTATTTTTAGGAACTAACACTTAACCAAAATCTATTAACAGGCTACAATTCGTTTTTTTATTATTGAGTCACACTATGTCTATCCAATGGTTTCCGGGTCATATGCACAAAGCCCGTAAAGAAATGCACGAAATAATGGGTCAAATTGACGTTGTCATCGAGGTGGTTGATGCACGAATCCCTTATTCAAGCGAGAACCCATTTGCGAAGGAATTATGTGGTGACAAGCCATTAATTAAAGTACTTAATAAATGTGATTTGGCCGATCCCGATACGGTTGAATTATGGCAACAGCACTTAGATCAACAGCAGGGAACGTCTTCACTGGCGATTACCACGACCGAAGCAGCTCAAGTTAATAAGATTATGGATTTGTGCCGTAAACTCGTGCCGCACCGTGATCAGCCAGGTAAAGATATTCGCGCCTTAATTATGGGCATTCCCAATGTCGGTAAATCAACCATTATAAATATTTTGGCTGGCCGTGTTATTGCAAAAACAGGTAATGAACCCGCCGTAACCAAGCGCCAGCAACGAATTAACCTTAAAAACGGCATTGTATTATGTGATACTCCGGGCGTTTTATGGCCTAAGGTACACAACGAGAATAGTGGTTATCGCTTAGCCATTACTGGTGCAATAAAAGACACGGCGTTTGAGTACGAAGACATTGCCTTTTACGCTGCTGAATATATGATGCAGCAGTACCCTGAACTCATAAAGTCCCGTTATAAAATAGATCAGCTACCTGAGGGTGACTGGGAATTAATGGAAGCTATTGGCGCAAACCGCGGCTTTAAACGCGCCGGCGGACGCATTGACATGCACAAAACTTGTGAAGTATTGCTGCACGAATATCGTCAAGGCATCATTGGTCGTATTTGTCTTGAAACGCCAGAGATGGCCGTGGCTGAAGAAATTGTTGTACAGCAAAAATTAGCCGAAGATGCGCTAAAAAATATCGTTAAAAAGAAAAAACCAAAAAAGAAACGTCGTTAATCTGGCAACATAAACGCTAAGTATATCACCTGGCCTATTGCACCTTGGTCAGGTTGATACGCTGTTGCAACAACTCAAATTGACCAGCATTTCTTGCTATATCTTTGAGAGATTTTTTAAAAACGGGTCGTAAATATTTCTTTAAATGTGGCAACACCTGATTGTTGTCGATCGCTTTTAAGCGACAGAAAATAGCCAAGCTGTAGACCATTTCTTCCTCGCTCAACCCTGTTCTTCGATTGGCATTGCTTTGATAACAACTGCCGCACCCTCCCCTAAATTGGTAAGAGGTATTAGCTAACATCACCCCAAAACCTAATAACGTGCCGAGCAGTTCTGTTAAGGCAATAAACTCGGTGTCATCACACGTTATTTCGCTATAGGTTAACAACAAACTGCTCAGCTGCTGACTTAATGTCGCGACTAAGGTTTCAGCTTTAGGGTATTGGGTAATATCAAGCGCTATTTCAATCCGGTTGCTATTACTAAAATCGTTAATAACCTGCGCAGATTCTCCGTGATAGCCTTGTGAGAAACTTAACCGCGGCAATGGTGTTGCCACATGATGTTGTTTAAGATCGATTGGCCACTGTGCCATTCCGGCGTATTGGGTCAGTTGCTGCAATGTTGATTGCGCGAGTTGCTCGGGGTTATTTGCGTGGCTAGGAAAATATTTAGCCGTCGGTAACACCAGCTGCGCTTCGGTACTAAAATGGCGTGGCCCAAGATGATCAATCAGTAATTGAAATCGATCAAAAATCCACTCTCGTGACGAACTTGAAATAATCGGGGCTGGTTTAAAAAAAGAAAACATCATGGGTAACCATTTGCAATAATTGTGGCGTAAATTACCCTAGCCCGTTAAAAATTACAACTCATGTTGCAACCGTGCGGTGCGATAAAATGTAATCAATAGGTTCTGGCTTGCCCAGTCCGTACCCTTGGCCATAATCGATGCCTATTTCGATTAGACGCTGCTTAATTTGATCATTTTCTACAAATTCAGCGACAGTCTTCATGCCAATAACATGACCAACATCATTGATTGAACGCACCATAGCTTCGTCAATGGGATCATTAAGAATATTTTTGACAAACATGCCATCAATTTTCAAAAAATCAACATGAAGATTTTTAAGGTACGCGAACGAAGACAAACCACTGCCAAAATCATCGAGTAAGAATTTACAGCCATACCCACGTAAAGTATCGATAAAATACTGGGCATAATCGAGATTGGCAATGGCGGCGGTTTCAGTAATTTCAAACGCGAGTTTTTTCGGATTGATGGTACTGAGTTTCAGCACCTTTTGAATATGTGCTAACAACACCTCATTACACAACGTTTGGCCTGATAGATTGATCGATATGTGATCAATGTGCTCAATTTCCTCGGCGTGGGCATCAAGCCAGTCTAGGGTATGACCAATAACCCATTCATCTATCCGGTGAGACAAATTATAGCGTTCCGCTGGCGGCAAGAAAACGCCCGGGGCAATCAGTTTACCCGATGCTTGTTTTAACCTAACTAAGACTTCAAAGCTGATTTTTTCATCGGTTAAAATAGGCACAATCGGTTGAGCGTATAATACGAACCTGTTGTGCTCAAGCGCGTCATTTATTTGGGTGACCCAATAGGTATCACCTTTACGCTGCACTAACATTTCGTCGTCGGCCTGGTACACATGATATCGATTACGCCCAGCGTCTTTAGCCGCGTAACATGCGCTATCCGCTTGAATGATAATATCGGCAGAATTAGTCGATTGCGCGGTAACGGCAGTAATGCCAATACTGACACCAAGCGTGAACACATGTTGTTCCCAGCGGAATCGGAATTGCTTAACAAACTCAATTAATTCCTGAGAAAAGGCCGTCGCTTGGCTGATATCTTTATAACGTAAAATAATGGCAAATTCATCACCTCCTATTCGCGCAAGCGTATCATCACAACCTAATAGCGTTAACAGGCGGGTACTTATCTGGCGTAATAGCTCGTCACCTACCGCATGGCCACAGGTATCGTTAACAATTTTAAATTGATCTAAATCGAGAAAAAACAACGCATGCCGATGGCTGGCTAATTTGGCTGACTCGACCAAATTCGTTAATATTCGTTCGAATTCTTGACGATTGATCATGCCCGTTAATAAATCGTGCGACGCTTGATACGTCACTTGTTGACTGATGGTATGCACTTCAGTGATGTCTTCTTGCGTTATAACAAAATGACTAATACTGGCGCTGCGATCAACAATAGGTGATAACTTTTCTTTAAACCAATACAATTCGCCGTTTTTTCGCTTGTTAACTCGCTCGCCCTGCCAGATTGATGTCCGCGACAATCGCAGCTTGATCAAGCCAAGCATTTGTGAATTTTCTTGATTGCAACAAAGTTTAAAATAAGACTGACCAATAGCCTCGGTTGCCGTATAACCCGATATTTCACTGAATTTTTTATTAACGTATTCAATCGTTCCCTGACTGTCAGTAATAATAATGGTATTGGGACTGGCATAGGCCGCCAACGTAAATTGGCGCAGTAAGCTGTTGCTTTGAAATAAATGGCGCTGTTGAGTCACTGCAGCACTAACATCGGTAATTTGAATAACCGCTAATTGCTGGCCGTCAATGACGACCGGAGCAACATGACATTGATGTTCGAATAAATGCGAATGGTCGCGTCTTTTTCTAAACAACCTAAAAATAGTCGGGTGCATCGAGTAAGGCAAGGTCGTAGTACACCCCTCATTAACTGCCTGCTCGATGGCTTGGGATAATTCAGTTGGCATCCTGAAATTGACCAGCACATCGAGCTTAGCACCAATGATTTGATTGCGATGTAGCGGCGATTTATCGAGTAGCCACTGATTCACCATCCGCACATAATGCTCAGGATCAATCACTAACACGCCACAATTTATACAATCGGCCACAAGATTGGCCACTGTAGTTAAATTCCCCGACATAATACCTCAATATACATGCATACTTGCCAACTTGGTAACAACACCAGCTGGCCCTACTCAAAACGACTACATTTTATACATACAATTGAATATAACGTTCTAATTCCTTAATCAAACTATTGACCGATGCCGTGGTCATTAATAATGAAATTTGGCCCTGAATTAACTTATTTGGTAAAGAGAAGGTCATCGACAAACTTAATACCACCGGCGTTTCGCCAAACTTCATCCGTTCAATGCTCAGCACATCGTGAATATTGCCGCATGCAAGAATGGGGACTTCACTCTCCAATTGGCAATCGAGCACATCGGCGATACAACCAAAACAAGCACTGAGGATAATATTGCCAACTTCGACTAAGGTTTCTTGTTCTAACGCACTGAGCTCTGATGTATCAGCGCTTTGGTTATTAACATCTATATCCAAAATTCGCTTAACCAACTCTTGGCTAGATTTCCCGCGAAAGAACAAAAATGCACTGCCAGAAAAATCACCATAAAATTTCTGTTCGACGGCATCGATGTCCAGTTCTTTATTGGCACCGAACAATCGCATCGCATTGTCGTAAGTCATACTATCGAGATGGGGCACCGTTAAAATAATTTCATCATTTAACATATCACTCAAGCTACTTGCCGCTTTACCCATTCCAATATTAAATAACTCACTGAGTGTATCGCGATAATCTTCAGGCACAATTTGTTGTTCCATGACTAAGCCTCCACAGCAAAGAAATCAAGAATGACGCTTTGATCGATAGGTTTGCAATAAAAAGAAGCCCCGAGCGCTTCGAATTTGATTTTGACTGCTTTTTGAATATTGGCGGTAAAAACCGCGATATGAGCCTCTGTTTGCAGCTCATGTAAGATAGGGTAAACGTCATAACCAGATAGACCTGGCATGTTATAATCTAAGGTAATGAAATCATATTGATTTTGCTGTGCTTGTTCGATAGCACTGGTGGCATCAGCCGCTTCGGTGACTACCCAATCAGTAAAGTTTTCTTCGATTATTTTCGAAATAATCATCCGAGTTAACTTACTGTCATCAACAATTAGTACCCGCTTGCACGAATCCATAAACTACTCCCTGTTAAATAGATTCAAAAAATTATCGCACTAGAAATATATCACTAGCAACACCCTAGTCCATTTGGGTGAATCTTATTTACTATACTAACCAGAAATTATTACATTTCACAACAATATTAGTTGAAATCACCAAGAATAATTTGCTTAAATAGATATAAGTAAAACTCATCTGTTGAAGGAACAACTAATGCAAACCAATAATGAAAATAAAAATGCAAATACTATGGAGTGGATGCAGTCTGGCGCCTGCCAGTTTTTATCATTTTTTCTCAATGATGAAGAGTACGGAGTAAACATTCTTCAAGTTAATGAAATTAGAGAGTGGACGCCAATTACCACGCTGCCTGAAACGCCTAATTTTATTAAAGGCGTCATTAACCTGCGTGGTCATATTGTGCCTATCATCGACTTACGTGAGCGATTTTCACTTGAACAGGTCGAATATGGCCCAACTACTGTGGTTATTGTACTCAATATTAATCATAACGATAATGAGACGGTGATGGGCATAGTTGTCGACGCAGTTTCAGATACCCATACCGTTAATCAGGCTGACATTAAACCCAGCCCCGATTGCGCTGGCAGTATCAACGTTAAGTATATGCAAGGCTTAGTTGAGATAGACCAACGCTTAGTATTACTGTTAGACATCGACCGTCTATTAACTGACCACCAATTTAATCAGCTTGAGCAAATCGCATAATTGCAAGCAGCCGTCATGCCATTGCTACTTGTGCAGACCTCCAGATATCAATAGCAACAGGGTTGTGCCTTAGTGCGTAGCTCTGAAGCTGTATCTGGCAATAGCAGCTCGGTAATTGCGCTAACATCTAGATGCGTCGAAGAACATGCCGCTTAAGCTTACGTTATCAAACTCCGTACTTTCAGTTTGTGATGTTCCAGCTACAGAGGTGACATACACTGCGATTGCCCTATCCCACGGCTTCTAAGCTCAATTAAACCCCTCGTATACTAAAATTCAGCCTAAGACTAATAAAAAGAAAAAGACCCCAACCATTATTAATGATTAGGGCCGCTCTATCGAAATAATCGGGTAGGTTTTAGTTAGACCAAATGAACGTCGCTTTAACCAAACTACCATTTTCAAGATACACTAAGTCTTGGCAAATTTGACGCACCAATTTAATACCACGCCCACTAAATTGATTGGTTGACAGCATATTTGAATCTGGATCATCATCGGGTATTTCAATCCAAGGAGAAAACTCAAAGCCAGATCCTGAATCTAAGATTGAAATTGACAGGATCCCACCATTTTCAATTTTTTCATGATGTAGTCGAATTTTAACAAAACAACTATTGGTCAAGTGCTCAAGTCGTTGCTCTTTTTCTTCAAAATATTGAGCAAAGCCCTGCGGAGAACTCTTAATTTCTGAACTTAATTTTAGCACCCCATGATCCAATGCATTAACATATAATTCAGTCAACACGGTATATAAACTATGCCAATGATCGCCAGGTGCCTCAATTTCATGCAATTGGTTCATGATCAATGGAATTGGGTTAACCGAAGCGAGCTTATGACCAACCAAGGAAAACTGCCAATCCCATTGCTCATCCGAACCTGAGACACCATTGAGCATCTGGTTAGTCAGGATATCGTCTTGAAGATGACTTTTATCAACTTGGGCCGGTACCAGAAATTCATTATATAAACTAATGTCACAATTAATATCAACTAAGGATATATCATCGTCTTGCGGTAAATCTTCACAGAAAACCTCAAGCGCAGCAATAATATGGCCCTGAACATCATTATCGGCAAACCCCTGACGGGTCGCGTCGAGCAATCGTTGCTCGCCGAAAAATTCCCCGGCTCTGTTTCTGGCCTCAACAATGCCATCACTATACATAATGATCCGGTCATGAGTGCCTAACGGAATAGTTTCGGGCTTTGTTTCATTGAGTAAATTTGCCGCAATGCCTAACGGCGGATGAAACGAAGGGATCCGATGTTTTAGTTCACCGGTTTTGGCGTCAAAAACAAAGACGTCTTCCATGCCAGCATTCCAGATATGCGCTAATTGCTCAGCAATCGAAAATGACACCATAGATATCGCCAAAAACATATGTGTGGGCAATAGTCGATGCATTTTTCGGTTCACTTGCTTAATGATATCGAGCGTACCGTACCCTTTGTCTGTCATTGCCCTAAATGTGTCTGATAACGGAATAGCACCAATCGCCGAACTTAAACCATGACCGGTAAAATCACCCAGCATCACATTAATGTCGCCATTAGGACACAACGCTGTTAATTGAACATCACCACTAAATGTTTCAGCGGAACGTTTAAATATTTTAATTTGCTCTTCGGCAACATTACCCTTTTCGACCACTTCACTAAACAATTGCTCAGCAAGTTCTTCATCACTTTGTTGCTGATTTTTTAAGGTATACAATTTATGATATAAATCACCAATGCGAAACATCGCATAAATTCGTGCCCTAAAAATGGTCATAGAAAATGGTTTAAAAACGATATCGTCAGCGCCCGCCTGAATACATTGAGTGATGCTTTCGTCATTAAGATAACCAGAAATAATGATAATCGGTACTAAACGGTCATTAGACAATGCTTTAAGTTGCCGGCACACATCGAGCACCCCCATACCTTGCAGCTTATAATCAAGCAATACCAGATCTGGGGTTTGTTGGTAATATTTAACCATGCCTTGCATGCCATCACTGGCGACCACGGCTTTAAAACCTTCGGAACGAATAATTTCAGCAAGGCGACTGTGAAAGTCAGGATTATTCCCGACTATCAACACCGTTTTATCACGAGAGTCAGTTAACAGCATCGACACTGAACTATCTCACTATGTCAATTAAATGCTGGAATTGAGCAATTTCAAGGACTTTATTGATCGCGTCATTCGGTTTTTCAATCACTATTTTACCTTTGATTTGATCCGCATGTTCCTTGAGCAGCAATAACATGCCTAAGGCCGATGAGTCCATATAGTTTGCTTTACTTAAATTAAGACGAAATAAAGTGCCCGAGTTGGTACAATCGCAATAACTATCTCGAAAAACTTTGTATTGAGAGAAATCGAAACGATCTGTTACCGAAATAAGAATATCTTTATCGTCCTGTGATTTTGAGCTTACAATAGCCATAATTACTTCCTTTTCTTAATTAAAATAATTCTACTTCACCTTCTTCCATATCTTCTTGCGACACAGTTCGGTGTTCTTTAATTTGTGCAGCTTCGGCCCTAACAGCCCCACAAATCTTTCGGATGTGCTCAACCTGAGACTCAATCGGTTCAGCATTTTGGGTCAACTTCTGCAATTCAATACTAATTTGATTAAATTTATCGATATTGCCACTAACCGACTGCAACGCCTGAGTGGTAATATCTTCAAACTGTAATGAACGAACGGCATTAGCGACTGAAGCGTCCATTTCATCCCCAATGCTACTTAATGCCTCAATTGTTTCTTTCATATGATCGTTAATTTCGCCAACCGTGGTCGACATATCACTGATCTTTGATTTAGCTTCAAGTGTTTTGGTCATATCTGAAGAAGCCATTTCTTCGACCGAACTGCGTAAAATATCAATCGTTTCCTTAGAGCCATCAATCGCAGTGCGGATTTGATTATTTAACGTTGAAGATGAGAAAGATAAGTTCCTGACTTCATCGGCGACCACAGCAAAGCCGCGGCCCACTTCACCGGCACGTGCCGCTTCAATACTGGCATTAAGGGCTAATAAATTGGTTCGGCTTGCTAAGCCTTCGACATTTTCAAGTAAACTAAAGATGCTATCGAGCTGAACCACCATATCATCGATATAATTTAAGGTGGTCAAACTTTGCTTAGAAGTATTAATCACAACAGCAACAAACTCTTCAAGCAATTGCGAAGTATCGTTGACGAAGTCTTGCATATTAACGTTGTCGTTTGAGTCATTTATGGCACCAGGGCCATTTTTAACTAATTCGTTAAGTAATATATGTTGTCGATCGGTTAGCGCTTTCATGTCATGAAAGGAGTCGGTCATGCCGCCAACCGCCCCCTGAACTAAGCTCGATGCTCGGTTGACTTCTTGATCGATAATTTCGCGTTCAAATGCAAAGGTCAGTTCAAGTTCGTTATAAATTTCTGATAAAGCGGTATTAATCGCGCTAGCTGACAAGTGGTTACTTTGAGCTTTGCTGTTCGCTTTTGGTCTGGGTTGTACTGTTTGTACATTAGAGGTATCAACCGAATTAAGCCCTAACTTTAGTTGGCACAATAACATAGCGATCACGACAACTTGTGCCAGCACCGACCATGCAACAGGCAGTTGTGATATTTGAAAAGTAACTGACAGGACACTCGCTATCACTGCAACAATAATAAGTTTAGGTTTAGGCTTTGGCACTGTCATTTCTACTCCTTGAGGTGCGGGTCAATCCTTGACTAATTCTATTAAGCAGGGTTTCGGCGACAGAATCAAGCGAACTCTGTTGGCAATGTGCATTTATTTCAAACGCTTTACCTGGCATACCCCAAATTAAACTCGATTGCTTATCCTGAATTAAGCTGTAATGACCGTTTTGCTTAAGCGTGAGCATTCCCTTAGCACCGTCGGCTCCCATACCCGTCAACAGCACCGAATAGACTTTAATGCCTGCTATTCGACTGAGCGAATCAAACATCACGTCGACTGAAGGTTTATGTCGATTAACAGGTTCACTATTGTCAAGACAACAAATGAGTTTACCCTCTCGTTGCTTAATTTGCAGGTGTTGACCGCCACGGGCGATATAAACATTGCCCTGGAGTATTTCTTGGCCATGTGTTGCCTCTTGAACCGTCATTTTGCACCGACCATTAAGCCGCTTAGCAAAGCGACTGCTAAAATTTTCAGGTATGTGTTGGGTAATAACAACGGCTGGCGAGTTCGCTGGCATTTTGACCAACACATGGCGCAATGCTTCGGTACCACCGGTCGATGCGCCCATTGCAATGATTACGTCGCGACTTTGCAACGCATCGATTTTAATATTTATTTCTTTATCTGAGCTAACACTGCCTGCTTTAACATTGACTTGGGAAGCAAACTTAATTTTATTGACCAAGGCGTTGTTAAATGCCGACAAATTACCCATTAATGTTTCTGATTTTGGCTTGGCGATAAAGTCTACCGCACCAATTTCAAGGGCTTGCAAGGTGGTATCCGCTCCTTTTTCAGTCAGCGTCGACAACATCACCACCGGCATAGGCCTTAATCTCATGATGTTCTTAAGGAAAGTAATGCCATCCATATCGGGCATCTCAACATCGAGTGTTAACACGTCAGGTTTGAGTTCCTTGATCATATCACGGGCTTCAAAGGGCCCATTAGCCGCGCCGACTACCTCAATTTCAGGATATTGCGATAATACTTCGGTTAATATCTGTCGCACTAGCTTTGAGTCATCAACTATCAATACTTTAATTGCCATAATCCGACTTTCCTTAGTCAAATAATTCAACATCATCAGAATATGTTTGATGTTTACGTTGCTGTTCCTGTACTTCAAGGGCGTGATAACGGTCGTTGCGCGTGTCTTGAAGTTTATGTACTAACAAACGTCCTGTGGTCACGTTATACAACATCTTACGCGGCTGGGTGCCACCGAGATCTTCACTGATAATGTTATAACCTTCGGTGGCGATAAATGTTTTGATAAATTCAATGTTGCGCTGGCCAATATCAATACCTGCGCCCATCATGTTGCCGCCACCAGTTAGCTTAAATTCAAAATTGTTAGGATCACCGCCATGTTTAATAATCGAGTTAATTAATTGCTCCATCGCAAATACGCCATAACGATTTGAAGCCGATAAAATATCGCAATCGGTATCAGGTAAAATGAAATGATTAATGCCACCAACGCCCGCTTTGGGATCGCGAATACAGGTACTTACACAAGAACCTAACACAGTTGAAATCAACTCATTTTGATTTGAGACATAATAATCTCCTGCGACAATTTTTACCCCAAAAAGTTGCTGCTGAGGCATCCAAAAGCGCCTAACGTGTTCAAATTCTGGATATTTTGGCATCTCCAGTGCTTTAATTCGGTTTTGGCTAAGTCCCATTAACTGCTCCCTACTTGATCTTTTGGTACATTGTTCGCCCAAGCAATTTAAAATTTTTCATGTCTCTTGCCGGCGATTCAGAATGGCCAATGCATAATAAACCACCAGGTTTTAACTGATTTTCCATCCGATCAAATAGTGTATTTTGAGTTTTTTTATCAAAATAAATCATGACATTACGGCAGAATATAATATCTAACTGGGCATCAATCGGCCAATCTTCCATTAAATTACAATAGCTAAATCTCATCCACTTACGGATCTGTGGCTTAATTAACGCCTGATCACTATTGTCACCAGTGCCACGTAAAAAACCCAGTTTTTTACGCGCGGTTGACAAACCTTCAATGCGATCCAACGCATAAATTGCCGCTTTAGCCGTGGCCAAAACATTAGTATCAATATCTGTCGCTAATATCTCGACATCCCAATTCGATAAATTAAGCCCCGACTCAAGCAAACTAATACCAATACTGTATGGCTCTTCCCCGACCGAGCACGCAGAGGACCAGATCCTTAATTTGTCTTGCCCCTCTTTCGCCAACGCGGGTAAATACGTTTCACTAATGTATTCAAAGTGATGCGCTTCACGATAAAACGAGGTCAAATTGGTGGTCATCGCATTAACAAAATTACTAAGCTCTGGTTTGTGCGTATCCAAGATCTCGAAATATTGAGCAAAACTATTAATCTCTAGTGAACGTATTCTGCGCACTAAGCGGTTATAGACTAAATCAACTTTATGATCAGCGAGCGAAATACCAGCGTACTTATAAATACGCTGTTGCACTTGTTTAAAGTCGGCGTGAGTAAAATCGAACTCACGCGTCTTAGTTGAAGAGGCTAGTGGTCTAGCCTCTGCTTTCGTTGTTGTCATTAACTAACCCTCAGTTAAAACTCTTCCCATTCCATTGCGGCTTTAGCCGCTGGTGCTTTCGACTTAGCTTTCGCAGCAGGGCGATTGCTTATCTGACGCTTATTAGGGGCGCGAGATGACACAGCAGGGGTTAGCACGCTATGGCTTTCTGCAGAGAAAAAACCAACCAATTGACGTAACGTCACGGCTTGCTCTTCCATGCTTTCAGAGGCCGCAGCAACTTCTTCAACTAACGCGGCGTTCTGTTGCGTTCCTTCATCCATATCAGTAATCGCGACATTAACCTGATCGATACCTGTTGCTTGTTCTTTGCTGGCTAAGGCAATTTCACCAACGATCGATGACACTTCATGGATTGCACCCACTATTTCAGTAAGCGCCCGGCCAGATTCATCGACATAACGCCCGCCTTCATCAACCTTGGAGACACTGTCACTAATCAAGCCTTTGATTTCTTTAGCGGCACCGGCACTTCGTTGCGCCAAGTTGCGTACTTCGGCTGCCACTACAGCAAAGCCACGCCCCTGCTCACCAGCTCGTGCTGCTTCAACCGCCGCATTTAACGCTAATAGATTCGTTTGGAATGCAATTTCGTCGATTACCCCGATAATCTCTGATATTTGCGTGCTTGATTTGCTAATTTCACTCATCGAATGCACAACCTTGGCTGATATTTCGCCACCTTGTTCGGCTAATACCTTGGCATTTTCGGCCAGTTTATTCGCTTGCTGAGCATTATCTGCATTTTGACGCACGGTTGCGGTCATTTCTTCCATGCTGGCGGCGGTTTCTTCTAAACTCGCGGCCTGAGATTCAGTTCGCGTGCTTAACGTGCCGTTACCTTTAGATATTTCTTCAGCGCCTGAGGCAATCGATCCACTGGCATTACGTATTTCACCAACTATCTCATCAAGCTTAACCATCGCTACTTGCAATGAGTCATCAAGTTCGGTGAACTCTCCTTCAAAATTACCATCCATTCGAGCACTTAAGTCGCCTTCGGCCAGCGAGCTTACAACGCGTTTAACTTCACTAATCGGCTCAACAATGGCGTCGAGCATCGTATTCATGCCCGCTGCAATTTTACCAATAAAGCCATCGTACTTAGTTGTATCAAGTCGGGTATTTAACACGCCACGAGAGGCATCACGGATCAGCGTTTCAACTTCAGCTTCAGCCGTTAACTGCTGGGTAATATCCGCCCACTCAACCACACTGCCTAAACGGCTACCTTTTTCGTCAACCACGGGTGATGCAATTAATGAGAAGTTACGTGGACCAATCTTAATTTTTGCCTTAAAGGTTGCTTTAAGCCCTTCTAACATCCGGCG
>Ga0209292_1003133_pt1 | contig 18371 bp, 20 predicted proteins | sample GOMGulsemesocosm_2_FD_184634 | JGI IMG/M metagenome (GOLD analysis project Ga0209292, IMG submission 184634) | Methane-oxidizing microbial communities from mesocosms in the Gulf of Mexico - GOM9C Gulf of Mexico (SPAdes) (version 2) | ecosystem: Environmental > Aquatic > Marine > Cold seeps... | reverse complement strand
TATCGACTTCTGGGGCAACGAGTTAACGTTACACCAGAGCGAAGAAAGTATACCCAAGGTACGTCATGATGTGGATATGGGGGCAGTATCGGTTCCCCATTTTGGCATTCACCTACCAGAAGATGAGTTTCAAGCATTAAAACAACGTATTGAATCGGCCGGTCTAACTTATCTAGACAAGCCATATCGCCGTTTTGTTGGTAATGAATATGAACAGGAAACCTTTTTTATTGAAGATCCTAACGGTAATGTGCTTGAAATGAAAACGATGGTTAATCCTGAAGTGATGTTTAAAGTTGAGTAAGTAAATACTCTCAATTGAACAAGAAAATCAATTATAAAGTTTTAAAAAAACACAGCCTTTCTGCTATCTAGTAGAAAGGCTGTTCTACTTTATTATCTATAAAATTAATTCCACCGTTTAGTTAATACCAGTTTCATTAAGTTTGTGATCTTGTTGTGCGCAGGAAAAATAATTCAGGGCAAGGCGCTCGATTGACTAATAGCCGGCTATTGGGATTGAGAGCAACGCAGCCTTGGAGTATTTTACCCCCACAAGTGGGCAATAACTTAATGAAATTGGTATAAGTATGCATAGTGGTCAATTATCGGTAAACTATTGATAAAGCCTTGCTAACGTATCAATTTATAAGGAAAATTTAATGATGAATTTGAATCGACTAACCATCATCTTGGTAATGACAGTTTTGTCCGTATTCGCTCATGCTAAAAAAGTGACAGAATACCCGGCAACAATGACCGAGTTAACGTTTAATTCAAGTGGCAAACGCATGTCTGGCTTTGTCTATCACCCTGCAGGTATTGGACCGCATCCTACGGTGTTGTTATTACATGGTTACCCAGGAAATGAGAAAAACCTTGATGCTGCTCAAGCATTACGAAGCAATGGCTGGAATGTTGCGTTTTTTCATTACCGAGGAGCTTGGGGAAGTGAAGGGGAGTTTTCCTTTAGAAATGCCGAACAAGATGTGCAAGTAGTATTACAGTATTTAGCTCAGCCAGCCAATGCTGAAAAATTGCGCATTGATGGAACGTTAATTTCTACAGTAGGACATAGCATGGGTGGTCACATGGCCATTGCGGGTATGCTTGATAATCAATCAGTTAAATGTTCGGTTGCTTGGGATGGCGCAAACTTGGGAGCCAAAGGGGTCGGTTTTATCAATGATCCAAATACCATCATTCCTTGGAAAGAATATGGTGATACCTTATTTATGCTAAATGGTTGGTCGGGTGATAAGGCGCTGCAAGAAACTCAAAAGTACGCAAATGAGCTAGATCTTATTCAACGAGCAAAACAAGTTAATGGTCGACCGGTATTACTTGTTGGTGCAGATACCAAAGTGATACCGATGGATTTGCATATTAAGCCATTAGAAAAAGCATTACAGGCAACTGACAATAGCCAAGTGTTTTATCAATTGATTGACGATGACCATAGTTTTAACTCATCGAGAAAAGAACTAATCAATACGACAATGACCTTTTTGAATGGTCATTGTAAAGGTAATAAGTAGCTACTGACCCGAGTAGCTAACTTCTAAGTCTTTTAGTATGCCATCGTGTAAATTATAAACTAAACCATGGACGGTGATATTTTGATTATTCTTCCACGCATTTCTTAGAATAGTGGTATTACACACGTTGGCAACTTGCTCTAATACGTTTAACTCACATAAGGTATTTACTTTCTGGCGGTCATCAGTGATAGCGTCTAATTTTTCCTGATGAAATCGATAAACATCTTCGATATGACGTAACCAATTATCAATTAAACCATAACTCTGCGTATCTAACGATGCTTGCACACCTCCACAGCCATAATGGCCACAGACAATAATATGCTTCACGTTTAATATTTCGACAGCATATTGGATCACCGAAAGGCAATTTAAGTCGGTATGGATCACTTGATTCGCAATATTGCGATGAACAAAAACTTCACCAGGTTGCATGCCTAAAAGCTCGTTGGCAGGAACACGAGAGTCTGAACAACCTATCCAAAGGTATTCAGGGTTCTGCTGCTCGGACAATGATTTAAAAAAATTAGGATCTTCTTTTTTGATCTTTTCAGACCAACTAAGGTTATTTTCAAATAGATGTTCAATTGCTGCCATGGCTCACCTGTATAGGAGTAAAGTCTAACGACATTTTATGTCGAAAAGTACTCTTTTGTAAATCAATACCCATCAATCAACACATCATTTAATCAAGATATTGAATTAAGTTTCATTTATAATCCATTTTAATTTTAAGGTGGGGTTTGAAATGGCAACGGCATGTGCAAGGCATATATTAGTAAAAACTGAAAAACAAGCGCAGGATATCAAAGCAAAAATTGCTAAAGGCAGCGACTTTGGTCAAATGGCTAAGAAATTTTCAACATGTCCGTCAAGTAAGAAAGGCGGCGATTTAGGTGAATTTAAAAAAGGACAAATGGTAAAAGCCTTTGATGATGTTGTTTTTAAAAAAGAACTGCTAAAAGTACATGGTCCGATTAAAACTCGCTTTGGTTTTCATATAATACAAACGATTTACCGCAATTAATTTATTTTTCTTGCTGATCTTTTAATTGTTGCTCATCAGCTCTCTCTTTTACCTTTTTAAGCTGTTCATCGGTTAATTTAAACTTTTTAGCGCTATGCCTGAGCGTCATGACGGCACCAATAATGATGGCGAGACAACAGAAAATAAGCAATATACTTGTAATGTCCATGGTTATTGACCCCTTGATATTTTAGATTTTTTTGTGAAAAACAGTCGCAACTTCTTAAGTTTACCTGTAAATTTGTCTGACAGAAATATTATAAATCAATCATTTTAATAATAATAACTTTAAACCTAAGTGGATGAACTATGCTCAATCGCCTACATATTAAACTTTTATTGCCTACGCTTATTATCGGATTTATCACACTCTTATTTATCAGTTTATTTATGGATGAAATAAGTAAAAGTGGAGCGATTACTACATTAATTGTCATGGTTGTTTTGCAAGTTGTCGCAGGCTTTGCATTGTCTAATCAATTATTGAATAAACGTATCGAAAATTTAAAACATTATTTAGATCTAGTGGTTAGTGTTGATCAAGCGCCTTCAGCGCCATTGCAAGATGATAATAATGATGATTTTGCCGATGCGATAAACCAGCTTAGTCGTTTTATTCTTAATCTAGGAGAGGTGATAAAAGAAATCCGCGGAGAATCAGAAATGCTGCGCCAAGGCTCAGGCTCTTTGACTAGCCAAATAAGTGACTCAGTAATTGCGGTTGATCAATCATCAGAGCAAATATCTCAAATGGCCTCATCTATTGATGAAGTTGCTGCGACTTCAGCGACATTGTCACAAAGTGCCGCACAAGTTAGCGAAACCTCCAATGAAGTCTTGACGCTTTTAGAGCAAGGCACTACTTCTTCAAATACTAGCCAAAGTACTATTTCTGAATTTGCTAACGAAGTTACCGTTATGGCAAATGATTTAGCTTTATTACAAGAAGAGTGTTCGAGAATAGGCTCTGTTTTAGATGTAATCCGTGGCATTGCTGATCAAACTAACTTATTAGCCTTAAATGCAGCGATTGAAGCCGCTCGGGCAGGTGAACAAGGCCGAGGTTTTGCGGTAGTTGCCGACGAAGTGAGGGCATTAGCACATCGTACTCAAGAATCAACAGTAGAAATTCAATCGATGGTTGAAGGGTTACAAGAAAAATCGAACAATGCGGTAAATGGTATCGCTAAAGGGCAGGCATTAACCCAAGACAGTTTAACGCAGTCTGCTGAAGTGGTTGATGCGCTAGAGAAAATCGCGCAAGTCTTCACAGAGGTGAACAACTTAACTTCACAAATGGCGAGCGGAACCGAAGAGCAACAACAGTCTACAGCCTCTATCAGTGATAACATGGCAGCTGTTGTATCCTTAAGCCAAGACATTCATGATGGTTTAAATGTTGTTGCAGAACATGCTGAGCAGCAAAAATCGACCACGGAAGAAGTTGATAGCACGCTGAATCGAATATGTGTTTAATGTTTTGTTGAACTATTAAAAATAGAGCTATTAAAAATAGAGCTATTAAAAAAGAGCTATTTATAGCTCTTTTTTATTTAATTGTTATTTATGATTCTTCGGATTGTCTTCTTTGTTGAGCGAGCTCTTGCAGTTGCTTTGACTGTTTGTGCAAACTGGCTCTAACTAGAATCTCTCTGTCATCATCACGGATAAAATGAAAAATAACTTTATGGACAAATTGACCTTCTTGTTCACTTAATTCAATAATTTCGCCGTAACAATAGACTGCACATTGCTCCGTTTGGATAAAAATTTTTAATTCAACAATGTCAGCTAGTGCAAAAGCCTCGTCGCTGATAAAAGTAATGCCGCCACCGCCAAAACTTGTGCCTTGAAAACGAATAGTCTGCTCATCTTGTTGGCTTAAAATATAGCCCATTAACAAATCTATTTTTTGTGCCTGATGATTTAAATAATCAACTAATTGACCAGCAATACCACTTAACGCTTGTAATGGTCGCAATGCTGCTTGATCAAGCGCACTCATATCACCAGCCATTTTAAAAGGAATAGGCATATTGTCGATAAAATTTTGATAACCACCCAATTGATTGTTTTCTAGACGAGCAATATTGACATTGAATTGATGTTCAATAGTAAAAAACTCATTAAATTGCTCGAGTTTTTCTTGGTTATCTCCTGCAGACATCGTTCTTCCTATCTATTGGCAATTATATTTTGATAATTATGGGGCAATTATTAAAAGATGACAAACAGTTAGTTTCAACTTTAGCAAGAAACTTAATCCGAATTTACCGATAAAAATAAATTCACTGCACACTCACACATTTCATCAACACTGGCGTTGTCAGTATAAATGCCATCGATCATTAATTTTGCAATACCGTGTAAAGTTCCCCATATGACTTGCGCTAACCTTAATGTTGACTCTTTTTTTGCAAACATGAAGCTCTTTTGCCAATGCTCAATCATCTTTACTTGGTAATCAAATGTAGGATAAGCCGCTTGTCTCAACGTTTCATTACTACCATGGTCCTTCCATATGGTTCGACCAAACATTAAGTCATATAAGTTAGGGTTGTTGGTGGCAAAATGAATATAAGTGTAAACAAAATTTCGGTATTGTTGTTGATGAGTTAACGAGGTATCCGTTAGAATTTTTTCAGCTTGTTGCTGCCATTGATTAAAACCATTGGCGGCTATTGCACAAAGTAAATCATTTTTATCTTTAAAATGATGATAAGCAGCCGTACGTGAAACCCCGACATTTTCAGCGATTTTTCTCAGTGACAAACTATCAATGCCGTCATTATTTAACATCGTGGTTGCGGTTGAGAGTAGTGAGCTGCGTAAGTCACCATGATGGTAAGGTGACTTATCTTTAGATGGCTTATTAGTCTTTTTGGGTATTGCTAACATATTTATTACTACCACTTATAATGTTTTTCGCGAAGGAAAAATAACATTGGCAAAGATAAGTCCCGCAACCAATGACATAAAAATTAAAAAGGCTTGTGAACCAATATCGGTACTCGTACCAACGATAGCTTGACCTGAAACAGCAGTATTTAAGCCAATGTATACTTTACTACCCGGTACAAGTACTACAATACCAAGTAGTTTTACAACACTTGATGGCAGCTTCATAATACGTGAAAAGATATTACTATAAATACCTAACGCAAAAGCACCAACAAAAGCACCTAATGCGACACCTAAATGCATGCCGCCCCAAATACTGGCACCAAAAGCAATATAACCTGAAATAATTCCCCAAGGAGCATCTTTTTTTCGCGCTCTAAATAATATAACTAGGCTGATAGAAAGGGCGGTTACCGCAGCCCACGCAGTCCAATTTGGCATCGACTCAGGGGGAATATAGGCAACTTCTCCCCATATTTTTTTACCTAAAGCCATACCTAAGACCGCACCAAAATAGATTTTGAACAAAACCATCACCGCATCCATAATTCTAGCTGTGCCAGCGGTTAAATTACGTGCCGCAAGTTCGGACAGACCTAAGGTTAATGCTAAACCAGGGATAAAGGCGATGATACTCGATAAGATCACCAAAGGGGCATTAATACTGGGGTCAATCACTGTAATAGCAGATACCAACAGTGCGCTTGTTAAGGCGGAAATAGGTTCTAACATTTCAGTGACACGTTTGGAACGTTCAGCCCAAAAGACAAATACACATACCATCATGCCTAATAGGGTTGACCAAAAAACATCATTCCAACCGGTGTTCATCAACATAGCAAAAGCACCACTAGAGGCACCAAAGGCCATGAAAGTGAGAAATTTACCATAAGGATTGGGTTTGTTTGCTATATCATCTAAACGTTCAATGGCTTCGGTTAAGCTGCGTTGGCCAGAGCTTAATTCGTCAACTAACTCATCGGTTCTTGCTAATGAACCTAAATCAATTTCTCCCGGGTTTACCCGTAACAGGTGGTTATATCCTTGGTTATCATCGTCATCATTTAAAATAAACGTTAAGGTTGTAGGGGTAATAATGAAACTGGCTTTTAAGCCTAAAAAGGAAGAAACATTTTGCAGGTGAGCTTCCATTCGATACGCAGGTGTACCAAATTTATGTAACGCTTTGCCTAAGCGAATGATAAAGCGGCGCTTGTCGATGAAATTATCTACTTCAGTCATGTTAAAGGAGTATCCTGCGTTAGTGAGATAGCAATTGTTTCACTTGGTCTTAATATTTTGGTATTTTATGTTAACTTTTACTTTTATTATATAAGGTTATACCATTTTGGTTAAGTTATTGCCCACTCAGCGAGAATTAAAAGGCTTAGAGGCGAGGCATTGGTTACAGAGAATGGTTCTTCCCTTGTCAAAATCAATAACGATGTATATAAGCCTTTTAAACTCGCCCTTGGGAGCTTGTCAGGAAAGTGATAACCTCACAAATTTGTTTGATGGACGACTGCAAGGACGTAGGAGGTAGAGCGACGCAGGAAGCCAAAGCCGAGAATGACTACAACAGCACAAATTTTATTTGTTCTAACTTCCCTAACAGAGCTCTGAGCTGGGAATAAATTTAATCAAACTGGTATTATTTTATTATGACGTTATTAATTATTTTAGGGCTAGTATTTGTTGGTGTCGCTTTAATGGTTGTTTTTGGTGAAAAACACGGCAAACCCATGGAACCGGAAGAACAAGCCAAGTATGCTAAATGGACACGTATTTTAGTGTTTTCTTTACTTTTCATTGCGCTAATTAAAGGACTCATAGGTTGACCCTTTTGTTATTATATTGCTTTCCTTTTTCAAAGTAGATGATTTAGAGTTTTTAAGGACTCCCATGTTTGAAATTCCTCCATTAGATTTAAAAAATAAAGTGTCTGCCCAAGAGTGGCAAACACGTATTGATCTTGCTGCATGTTACCGTTTGGTCGCAATGCACGGCTGGGACGATTTAATTTATACCCATATCTCGGCAAGAATACCTGATACCGACCATCTTTTGATCAATGCCTTTGGTTTGGCGTTTGATGAAATAACCGCCTCAAATTTAGTTAAAATTGATATTGATGGCAATATTATTGACCCAGATTGCCCATTCGAAATAAACCCAGCAGGTTTTACCATTCATAGTGCTGTGCATCAGGCACGACATGAAGATCAATGTGTTTTACATCTGCATACCAATGAAACCATTGCGGTCGCAAGTTTAGAAGATGGCTTGTTACCTTTGAGTCAATATGCAATGTTTGCCCTCGCTTCACTGAGTTATCACGACTACGAAGGTTTGGCGGTAAATGCCGATGAGAAAAAACGATTACAAGCCAATTTAGGCAACGCCAACTTTATGCTGCTAAGAAATCATGGCGCATTAACGTTGGGGAAAACCATTGGTGATGCCTTTATGCATATGTACGATTTAACGCGCGCTTGCCAAGTACAATTACAAATTATGGCAACCGGTATGAAACCGATATACACACCTCAAAGTATTGTTGATGGCATTAAAGCACAAGCTGATATTGTTCATACAGGACTAACGGGTGGACAAAAATCTTGGCCGGCGATGTTACGCCGTGTTTACCGTCATGATCCCTCCTTTGCTCATTAATCCACTTGCTATTACACCAATTTAGAGAATAAAAATGAAAGTTACTCACGTAGAAATATTTGATATTGAATGTCCGGACCGCCCACCTTGGAATCCGGTGTTTATTCGCATACATACCGATGAAGGTATAACCGGTGTTGGTGAAGCGGGTCTTGCTTATGATTGGGGACACAGCGCCGCAGCCGCGATGATTAAAGAAATCACCGAAGCCGTTTTAATTGGTTTCGACCCTTTTAATACCGAATTATTATGGTCTAAAATGCTTAGGGAAAGTTTTTGGGGTTTAGGCGGAGGACCGGTTTTATATTCTGCAATGAGTGCCATTGATACAGCACTTTGGGATATTAAAGGCAAGGCATTAGGTGTACCGGTATATCAACTGCTGGGCGGCAAGGTTAACGGTAAGTTACGTACATATGCTAGCCAATTACAATTTGACTGGGATGTTGAAATTAAAAAGCTTTTCCGTCCTGAAGAATATGCCGAAGCAGCATTGAAAGCGGTTGCTGAAGGATATGACGCGGTAAAAGTAGACCCGATTGTTTATAACCTCGACGGTACCTCTTCTTTTGATCGAACCAAACTTTTCACCAAGCCACAAATGCGTTTATTTGGTGATCGTTTACGGGCAATTCGTGATGCGGTGGGTGAAGATGTTGATATTATTTTTGAATCGCATTCATTAATGGGAGCCGCTTCAGCTATTCAAATGGGCTCGATTGTCGAAGAAGTAGGCTGCATGATGTATGAAGAACCGGTCAATTACTTAAATTCAAAAGTGCATAAAAAAGTCTCTGATAACGTGAATGTGCCTATTGCCGGTGGTGAACGTTTATATCATCGCTGGGATGTACGTCCTTATTTTGAAGATCAAAGCATCGATGTCTTACAACCTGATGTAGGTTTATGTGGTGGTTTTACCGAAGCAAAAAAAGTATGTGACTATGCTGATGTTTATGACATTCGCATTCAAGCACACGTTTGTGGCGGCCCGGTGGCAACGGCGGCGTCATTACACTTAGAAACGGCGATACCTAACTTTTTAATACATGAACATCATACCTATGCAACTAAAGCATGGAATAGAGAATTATGTCTTCAAGATCCACAACCGGTAAACGGCTTTTTTGAGGTCAGCGAAGTGCCGGGCTTAGGTATTGAGCTTAACGATGAAATAGTGAAACGTTCACCGAATGTCACGGTGAAGTCATTAAAGTAGTCTAAATATAATAGAAAATTATAGGGTAGCTTATTGCTACCCTTTTTTAGCTCTGTTGTTCAATAAAAGCTAAAGAGTGCTGATTAAAGAGTTCTGGCTGTTCTACATTACAAACATGACCACATTGATGAATGGTATTTAAAAAACTATTTTTGTGCTTTTTGACCATTTCTTTTACTGGACCTAAAAACATATGGTCTTCTTGTCCCATAATATAAAGAATCGGAATATTGATTTCTTTTTCTTTGAAATAGCGCATTAAAGGGTTAACGTCCATGGCTAATTTAAACCAGCGGAGAAATTCCTTTTGGCATAATCGTTTAGCTTCTCTAACAAATAAATGTCGAGATTCTTGATGACGCTTTTTTGGCATCATAATAAAGGCAAATAAACGATACAACCACATATAAGGTAAACAATATTTAAAGGTATTGCCTAAATGGACTAAAGTATTACTGCGGGCATTAAAGCGGGTAATAGCGCCGCCCAAAATCATGCTTGATACTCGCTGTGGTGCAAGTTCAGCTATGTTTCGAATAATAATAGTGCCGAGAGAAATGCCAACAAAATGTGCACAAGCTATATCGTTGTGATCTAGAACATCGATAATGTCTTCAGATATTTTATTAAATGAATAATTGTTTTTAACAAAGTGACCGACTAAATGGCTAGATTTACCATGGCCACGCAAGTCCAGTAATAAAATATTATGTTGTTTTTGGTAAGCCCTAATTTGACGAAACCAAATAGCAGAACTGCCACCTGCACCATGAACAAAAACAACCCATGTTTTACTGGATTTGTGCGGGTATATGGTATGAAAAAGCATAGATTTTTTCATTGTTAAAAACAACCTAAGATCACTAATTATGTCACGTGAAGATGAAGTCATTATAAACGAGGTTGCCAACAATTACTGAAATAACTTTGATGATAATTTTTAATGGGGAAATTTAACGGGTATTAAGGGGGAGAGATATTGTTAAATCGGTTACTTATTATAAAGTTGTCAGAGGTATTTTATCGAATATAGCTTTGTGATTGTCGTTTATCATCTTGGTTAGCTAGCCGCTTAGTGGGAAGCACTTGCTAAAAGCCCTGTGTAGGCGGTAGAATTGTCCCCTGAAATTTAGCGCTTATAGCTCTCCTTCCTAACATAAACTCTGGTTATAAAATGACAACATCTGCACCTGAACATCAACTCGATTCCGATTCTTTATTAAAAAATGAATCTATCAATGAGTTGTCGGATAAAGGTTCGAGTCCTTATATCAGATTTCCTAGCGGCAGTGACTGTACCGAACAAGCACTACAAAAGCGCTGGCAACATTTGGCTAAAGTAAATAAGAGCAGCAATAGCCATGATCGACACTTATATTCAGGTGAAGACTTAAGCCTTTACGCTGCTAATATTGAAAATTGTATTGGTACAGTAAAGCTCCCCGTAGGTATTGCTGGACCTATTAGAGTTAACGGCAGCTATGCGAAAGGGGATTTTTTGTTACCGATGGCAACAACGGAAGCTGCGCTAGTTGCCAGTTACCATCGTGGTTCAGTGTTAATTTCTAAAGTCGGTGGTTGCACAGCATTATTATTATCGGAAGGGGTAACACGTTCACCGGGTTTTTCTTTTAAAAACATCGTTGATTTAGCTAACTTTTCCCAGTGGCTATTAGTTAATAAAGATAAATTTAGTAACCTTGTTAAACAAACAAGCCGATATTGCCAATTGATAGATATTCGCATCGCTGTTGAGGGCAATCATCTTTATTTGTTTTGCGACTTTACTACCGGTGATGCAGCTGGACAAAATATGGTGACTATCGCGTCTCAGGCTATTTGTGAATATATCATCGCCAATACTCCAATACAGCCAGAGTATTGGTTTGTCGAAGCTAATTGTTCCGGTGATAAAAAGGCAACCGCGCAATCTTTTAGTAACGTCAGGGGTAAAAAAGTAACAGTCGAAGTGCAGATACCGGAAAAATTTGTTAAACGTTTTTTGCATACCACACCTCAGCGTATGGTCGATTGTTGGCGTATGTCAGCACTTGGTGGTGTGATCAGTGGCTCGATGGGAGTACAGGGGCATTATGCGAATAGTCTAGCAGCGATGTTCATTGCTTGTGGTCAAGACGCCGCTTGTGTGGCTGAAGCGGCTGTTGGCATAACTCGATTCGAAATTAACTCAGATGGTGGTTTATATTGTTCGGTAACCTTGCCTAATTTAATTGTTGGCACCGTTGGTGGCGGTACAAAACTACCAAGCCAGCAAGCGTGTTTGACAATGATGAATTTACCAGAGGATAACCAAGCTCGGGCTTTTGCTGAAGTGTGTGCCTCAGCAGCTCTGGCGGGCGAGATTTCTATTATTGGTTCTATGGCAGCAGGTGATTTTACTCATGCCCATAAAAATTTAGCCAGAGAAAGGTAAGAGTAAGTTTTTAAACATACTCTACCGGTAACGCAGTGGTATATTTGATTTCTTCCATGGCAAAACTTGAACTTATATCAGCAAAGCTGGCTTGTGTGATCAGCTTTTTATAAAATGCGTCATAAGCTTTCATGTCTGAAACGACTACGCGTAATAAATAATCTACTTCACCACTCATTCGGTAAAACTCGCTAATTTCAGGAAAGTCTTTAGATATTTTACTAAAATCACCCAGCCATTCAGGGTTGTGTTGATTGGTTTTGATCATGACAAACACCGTTAATCCTACATTTAACTTTTCAGGATCAGCCAAAGCAACTCGGCCTTTAATAATGCCATTTTTTTCCATCGCTTGAATGCGTCGCCAACAAGGAGTGGTAGATAGACCTACTTGACTGGCAACGTCACTTACTGATTGAGTACAGTCGCTTTGCAATATTTTAAGGATTTTTTTATCAAAATTATCCATGTTCACTCTTACTCTTAAATAAACGCATTCTGTGATTCTACCTAATAATGGAAATTATTTTCTAATAATTTGAGCTTATTAAGATGAGTTTTCTAATGGATAGCTAAATGGGTGAATAATTCAACAGGTAAAGCAGTTAAAAGTTATAGATTCGATAGGCATTTAAATAACATAGCTTGTTGATTTCAGCGGTGGTGAATATTGAATTCTGCTGATACTTTTGCCAATTCTGCGCGTAACTTGAATTAAATAAACACAAGGGAAAATTACTGGCTAACATGACACGGTTAATGCCAAAGTCGTTAATACAGGAGGTGATAATATCTTCATGCCATTTAACCGAATAACGTCGGTCAGCCATTTCAAAACCCGAACACTTAATTTCACATTGCTGATGGTTACTGAGCAAAGCTAAACCTTGTTGCCAATTTTTAAAAAGTTGAGCATCCGAGTGTTGAAGTTGAGATCCTGATTGAGTTGATGGATGCGGAGGCCAACCGGCATGGTTAATGATTATTTTAAGCTCAGGTAATTCAGATAAAATATTTGTCAGCAAATCAACAGCAGCTAAGTTACTTAGCGGCATTTGCAGTTCGAAAATGAGTTGATGTTTGGCTAATTGAGCGAGGTTTTGATGAACGTTTGGCTTAGATAAATAATCAACGGCTTGTTCGTCTAAAATTTCTCGGACACCCACCACAGAAGGGTATTGTTTAAGCTGGGTGATTGCCGATATAAACGCTTCGCTGGCTAATAATAAATTAATTCCGGCAATAGACCTAAAAGGAAGTTTGCAGGTTTTTTCTAACCAGCGGATCTCTTGCCAAGGTTGTTGATTGTTAAAACCTGCTTCAATATGTACAAAACCTGCAAGAGTTAATGGTGCATCAAGTTGTAAGTCTGGTTCACTAAAATCACGATGAATAAGCGCTTTATCGGGCCAAAACGGTGCATTTTCTGGTTGTAGCCAAGCATAATTTCCTTGGCTCAGTTCAAAAAGGTGCAGATGAGGGTCAATTATTTTCATAGCTGTTGTTGTGATATATCGGCTTATTGAGCGGTATATCCACCATCAATGACTTGCAAGCTGCCGGTGATAAATTTGGCTTTATCTGAAGCAAGGAAGTAAACCAATTCAGCAACTTCTTCAGGTTGGCCTAAACGATTTAATGGCTGTAAAGCCGCTTCTTCTGCATGAATGAGATCTTTATCTGCACCTGATTTATTACAGTAATTATCAATGGCTTGATGATATAATGGTGTTTCTATCGTTCCAGGACAAACGGCATTTGCGCGAATATTAAATTGCGCATAATCAACGGCGGTGGTTTTAGCCATGGAGGCAAGGGCGGCTTTACTCATGTTATAAGCAAAAGAGTTCTGTTTGGCGACCAAAGCTTGTTCAGATGCCATTAAAATAATCGCACCACTTTTGTTGGCCTTCATATTGGGCAATACCGCTTTTATTGCGCTAAAAGCCCCTTTAACATTAATGTTTAATACTTTATCAAGTTCAGCTTCTGTCGTGTTTTCAATGGAGGCAGAAAAATGAATACCTGCATTTGAAACTAAAACATCAATAGGGCCGTTACTGCTTATCTCATTGATGATAGTACTAACTTGTTCGTTATTGGTGACATCACAATGTTTAAATTCACCGTGTTCACTTTCAGTTAAATCCAAATTGAAAACGTGGTAATTATTTTCTAAAAACAATTTTACAATACTCAAGCCTATGCCTGAGCTGCCGCCGGTAACTATGCATGTTTTTTTCATTGAATTGATCAAATAAGGTGTTTGATAACATCATAACGCCTTGATATTTATATAGCTAAGATTAGTTAATGCTTTAATGAAATAAATTGATGACTGTTGATTAAGTTTTCTATTCAGAAATAGGAATAATGCAAGTAAATGAGGCTCCGCCTAAGGGAGATTGTTCGATTAAACATTGCCCATGATGCCAATCTATGGATTTTTTAACTATTGCTAAACCCAAGCCATAACCCCCTTGCTGTTTATTTCTACTTTTATCAATACGAGTAAAAGGATTAAATAATTGAGCTCTTTGTTCTGATGGGATACCGCAACCATCATCTTCAATAATGATTAATAAATTATTCTCACTCAGCTTTATACTAATAAGCACTTGTTGTTTGGCATAGCGGATTGCATTAGTGATTAAATTTTGGCTAGCGCGCTCCAGTAATTCACCATAACAGATTAAGTAAACAGCGGGTTCAATACGTAAATTAAGTTTTATTAGGTTATTGCCCCGTTGAAGTTTCTCGACTTGATTGGTCAGTAATTCACTGATGTTTACGGGTGATTTTTTTTGTTCTTGCGCAATATGTTCAATACGTGAGTAACTTAACATTTCATCCACTAAATATTCAATTTCACTAATATCTTGGTTAATGGCACGGGTTTTCTGTTCATCAAGATCGTTAACGAGGGCAATAGAAAAACGTAGTCGAGAAAGTGGTGTTCTTAGTTCATGAGAAACTGCATCAATGAGTTGTTTTTGCTCATTAATAAGCCGTTGAATATGGATTGCCATATGATTAATTGTTTTGGCGATTGGGGAAATAGGGGAGCGTGAGACAATGGGTTTATGACCACTAAACTGATTGTTATTAATCTGTTCCGCCATGGTTGAAAGTTGCATTAAATCACGCCATACGGGGCGAGTCCATATAGCGATAACAACGGCCAATAATAAATAAGACAGGGTCAATATAAGATATTTTCCGATAAGGTACATTGGTTGGTTTATTGGTGACTCAATCATTGGCATTATTTGATAAACGCTATTATTAACAAGGGATTTCACATACATAAGCATTTGATCTGTTTGAGAATAAATTACCACCGTTTGTCCAATATCTAGTTGTTTTTTTTGCTCAGGTAACCAAGCAATGTCATCTAATGGAATTTCCTTAATAGCAATGTTTGTCGTTTGCTGAATTTTAATCAATTGCTCTTTTGTTGGGCTTAGGCTTGGAATAATACTGACAAGCTGCTCAGCCAAGAAGGAGTCACTAGGTGATTTTTGTTGATTAAAGTGTTGCCATAAAGTTTCAGACCCCCAGTTAATAATGAAAATCCCTAATATAATCAACAAATACAAACTGGCAAACAGTCGGGTCATGTTAGGTGCTAGCCTTGTTGTTTCTGTCAGGAATTGTCGGGATTTCTTTAGACATTTGTAGTGAGGCACTTTGTTTTAGGTTATCGTCATCTTTGTCCCACGCTGTGGTACTAAATAAATATCCTTTGCCCCAAACAGTAATGATTTTATAAGGTGTGTGACTATCATCATGCAGCTTTTTACGTAATCTTGAAATGCGAACATCAACACTCCTGTCTAATCCATCATATTCTCGACCGATTATTTGTTGATGGATCGTGTCTCTACTTTGTGGTTCGCCAGCATTTTTAGCTAATAACCACAATAGTTCAAATTCATGACTGGTTAACTCTACTACTCGATTAAAATAACGAACTTTCCGTGCCTTTTTATGGATACTTAATTGCCCAATGCTGATTTCTTCAGATTGTGAGGATGAGTTTTTCTGGGAACGACGTAGTACTACATTGATATGAGCGAGAAGAACATGAGGGACAACAGGCTTAATAATATAGTCATCAGCTCCAATTTCTAAACCAAGCACATGATCAAAATCACTATCTTTTGCGGTTAAAAATATAATTGGTTTATCAAAGCTTTTTGTTGTGCCTTTTCTCAGTTCTCGACAAATGGTAAAACCATCCATTTTAGGCAACATAATATCAAGTAAAACTAAATCAGCTTGCAAAGAATGAATAATATCAGGCGCATTTTCACCAGTATTAAGCACGGTTACTTGAAAACTATTTTGCTTAAGAAACTGTTCAATAAGCTTAGCAAGCCTAAGATCATCTTCAACTAAGACAATATGGGTCATTAAAATAAACTCCATTCTGCGCGTAGTCTTCGGCGATATTTTTTGGGAGAAATTGAATTGATATTAATATTCTTATGAGCGTAAACAATTCCTTGTGAGTTCTTAAGCGAAAATTGCATATCTTGGTGCATAGACACATTAAATTTTTGAACAACATTTTGTTGTTGTTGCCAGCAAGATAAACTTTTTTCTCCTTGGTATAAGCAGGCATCAATGGCATGTATTGCCTGCCATTTTGCTGTAATTATCATTTGGCATTGCTCCCCTTGTTGCTTGACAATACAAGTCAAAGGTTTGATTGATAAGTCAACTTTTGGTACGACTAAATTGTCTTTGCCAGTCGCTGTTAGAGATATCATTAATAAACTGGCGAGCAAGGAATGACCGATAAAAAACTTAAAACGCATACACTACTCCGATAAATGCAGAAGTAATGTTGTTCTCATCAAAAAGAGGACTATCGGTCAGGTTAGAATCAATAAACTCTTTTTTTACCGTGAGCTTAGCTTGCCAACTATGGTTGATTTTGTGTTGGATATTAAAGGATACATAAGGGTTGAGGGCCGAATTTGCTTGATAAAAACTTTTTGGATCGACGTTATCACTTTCATCGAGGCCATAATAATAATCTGTTAAAGCCTTGCTTTGCCATTTAGCACCTGCGCTTAGTTTAAAACGAGTATGGGCTAAGCGCTTAAATGTTAATAGCTTATGTAAGCCCAAATGAGCATTAAGTCCCTGATAAACGTTATTAATATCATGTAAAACTTGCGCTTCAATATCAAAATTGTTTGCTAAGAACCAATTGAGTTGGATGCCGCCATCAACTGCCCACTTTCTTTTGTTTATCTGGTTTTTATTTATCGGTTCATCCTGGGGGGTAAAGCCAGGGCGGGCGATGGTAGATTCTGACATGTTAGGGATAAACAACTGGCTAACTTTTCGGTCAATAAAAAAAGATTTTTCACGGTTTAATTGCCCAATTGCGCTGAGAATAACATTTTCCGTTTGGTAAAAACTGTAACCAATAACGTTGTTTTCGATAAAAAATTGTTCGCCATAATAGTGAATGTATGGAACAACAACCAGAGGAATATTCTCACCTCCTTCTAGTGGGTTGGTGATAACACCAGCCCCAAGGGCAACAGAAAGATGCCATTGTCCAATAGCTGAGCATTCACTACTTTCATTCGTGCAATCGGCAAAACTTTGCTGACTGTAAGTGAATAGAATGATTAGTAAAAATAATTTTTGTAGAAAGACTACGTATTTAAGGTGCATGAACTTAAGGTTTATGGAAATAATGTTAGTTTATGGTGTTTAAGGTACCACTATTATGAATTTAATCTACTCTCGGTTACATAAAATTACATTTGATAGCATTTAACTACAGTAAAATTAATTCATAAGATTAAGCTGATGATTCAATTTATTAAAAGGAGACAAAATTATGCTTAACAAGCAGTTATCAACCATTGTTATGGTTGTTTCTTTATCGGCTTGCGGTGATGGAAGCGATACGGTCGTTGAAGAAATCATTGAACCGGTATCATCGGTGCCGGAACTCAATCAAATGGCAATGACGGTAGGCTCATTAGTTTTGCAAAATGGTATTGGTTTTGAACTTCATTTAAAAAATGGGATTTATTTACGGAATCGAAGTGATTTGAAAATAACATTAGCTGATGCACCAGAATCATCATCTACAGCGAATAGTACAAATTATTCATTAACGACAGTGCAAGAGCAAAATGTTGACGAAGGTGATCGCATAAAATATGACGGTCAATATCTATTTATTGCTAATCAAGACGAAAACTTTCATATCCTTGAAGGAGAAAAGTCCGCACCGCAAACGTCAGTACGTATCATGAAACGGGAGGATAGTGGCACAATAAATGAAATAAGTAGCTTAACCGTGAGTGAAGAAGCATCACAAATCAATAGTTTGTATCTAAAGGATGATATGTTAGCTGTGTTGTCGGATATTTATGACTATGGCAGAGTATCCTCTACTTTTTATGAAGATTTTTTCCCTACTGAACAATCATTTAACTTATCATTTGTCTCAGTTGATGACCCTCAAACGCCTGATGTTGAACATTCATTTGTTGTTGAAGGTTCTATTATTGATAGTCGCCGAGTCGATAACACGTTATA
>Ga0209292_1003129_pt1 | contig 18380 bp, 15 predicted proteins | sample GOMGulsemesocosm_2_FD_184634 | JGI IMG/M metagenome (GOLD analysis project Ga0209292, IMG submission 184634) | Methane-oxidizing microbial communities from mesocosms in the Gulf of Mexico - GOM9C Gulf of Mexico (SPAdes) (version 2) | ecosystem: Environmental > Aquatic > Marine > Cold seeps... | reverse complement strand
CCGTGAAGAAGTGACCACGATTGAAGCACACCCGACCTTATGTGGACGTTGTGTGACCAATATCGATGGCGACGGCGAAGTGCGTCAATATGCATAACGTTAACGCGTCAAAGCCGAGTTTAGCGCAAAGTGGTTTGCGCTGGCTGTGGCTGGCATTGATCTTTTTAGTACTGGATCAAGCGTCTAAACTGTATGTTATCGCTAATTTTAATCTGTACGAATCGATTAGTGTGATGCCAATGTTTAATTTAACCTATGTTCGTAATGAAGGCGCGGCGTTTAGCTTTTTAGCTGACTCTGGTGGCTGGCAACGTTGGTTCTTTACCGCGATAGCCATTACCATCAGCGGCGTACTGCTGTATTGGTTACGTGGTTTACGGGCTAACGAAAAATTGATGTCCATTGCGTACAGTTTAGTGCTTTCTGGCGCCATCGGTAACTTAATCGACCGGGTATCCTATGGTTACGTGGTCGATTTCTTGGATGTCTTTTATGGCACCTACCGCTGGCCAGCCTTTAATATCGCCGATGCCGCTATTTGCATTGGCGCTGGATTAATTATTTATGATGCTTTCACTAACAAATCAAGTGATAAAAAAGCAGAGGAAACGACATCGTGATCACAACGACTAGCGAAATTATTTTTCATGTCACTATGAAGCTTGACGACGGCTCTGCCGCCGATAGCACCAAAGTGAATAACAAACCTGCAAAACTACGAATGGGTGATGGCAGCTTGTCACCAGCCTTTGAAGCAGAGCTACAAGGCTTAAGCGCGGGTGATAGTAAAGAGTTTACGCTTTATGCTAAAGATGCGTTTGGTGAAAACAACCCAGACAATATCTACCACATGGAGCGTAGCAAGTTTGAAGCTGAAAGCTTAGAAGTGGGTGCAATCATCATGTTTGCACAACAAGATGGCCATGAAATTCCGGGTGTTATCCGTGAAATTGTTGGTGATTCGGTGACTATCGATTTTAACCATCCCCTTGCTGGCCAAACCATCACCTTTGATGTTGATGTTATTGAGGTAAATGCGTAATGACTGTCAAGATCCTTCGCGCTAATCCACGCGGTTTTTGTGCTGGGGTTGACCGTGCTATTACGATCGTAGAGCGCGCTTTAGATTTGTTTGAAGCGCCAATTTACGTGCGCCATGAAGTGGTGCATAACAAATATGTGGTTGACGGTCTGCGTGAACGTGGCGCGGTATTTGTTGAAGAGCTTGATCAAGTGCCTGATGACTCAACGGTTATCTTTAGTGCTCATGGCGTATCGCAAGCGGTGCGACTCGAAGCTAAACAGCGTGATTTACGGGTCTTTGATGCAACGTGTCCGCTCGTTACCAAAGTACACATGGAGGTGGCTCGTTCATCAAAGCGCACCACCGAATGTGTGTTGATTGGTCACAAAGGACACCCCGAGGTTATTGGCACCATGGGGCAGTATTCGAATAAAGATGGCGCGATGTATCTAGTCGAAACCGTTGATGACGTGGCTAATTTGCAAGTCAAAGACGAGAGTAAACTACACTACGTGACGCAAACAACGCTGTCGGTTGATGATACTAAAAATATCATCGATGCCTTACGTCAACGTTTCCCTGAGATTGAAGGGCCGCGTAAAGATGATATTTGTTACGCAACACAGAATCGTCAAGACGCGGTCAAAGATATCTCTGCCAAGGTGGAGTTATTGCTTGTCGTTGGTTCTAAGAACAGTTCTAACTCGAATCGTTTGCGTGAATTGGCGCAAAAGAATGGCACCACGGCTTATCTTATCGATAACGCCAGCGATATCGACGCCAATTGGCTCAATGATATCGCAACTGTGGGCGTGACTGCTGGTGCTTCCGCACCTGAAATCTTGGTTAATCAAGTGATTGATAAATTGGTTGAATTGACCCAAGGTGAGGTGATCGAAAACCCAGGGATCATCGAAGATACTGTGTTTGCGGTACCCATCGAACTTCGTTAATACACTAAATAAGCCCTAGCCAAACTAGGGTTTATATTACGCCACGACACTTTTTTCTTGCTCGAAATCTAGCGTTAGCTCACCATCGATTAATCTTTGCTGTTCTTCTTTTAACGCTTGGCCTAGCCCACTCTTATTGTTAATTAACTCATTACACTCCACCGTTAGTTTCATCACTTTTGCACAATAGCTTAATTTGATCGGTAATGCGGGCAGGTTCAACCGTCCTTGGGTACAAATAATCGCGATGCGTAGTAACGAAACTAAAAACATCACTCGTTTATTGGCATAGTTTTCTGGTAGCGAACTGACGACAATGTTGCCACGATGATTTTTCACCAACAGCGCAATTATCTCCTGCTCTGTCTGATTGAATCCGAGCATCTCGCTATGTTTGATGATATAGGCACCGTGCTCTTGACGCTTCTTCGAATTGATATTTAAGCCTATTTCATGCAATTGAGCTGCCCAGGTCAAGCAGTGAAATTCTTCCTTGGTTAGCTTACTCGGTGTTGCGATGAGTTGTTGGCTAAATATTGCTAGCTGCGCGACCACGCGATGGCTGTAAGATGTATCGGTATGGTAGAGCTTAATCATGCTATTGAGGGTTTGTTGCTGGATGTCGCTGTCGGTACGTGATTCGCTTAGGCCATAAAGTACACCTTCGCGCAGCGCACCACTGCAATAGTCTAGCTCGTCTAATGCCAGCATATCAAAAGAGGCGAGTAAAATAGCGACCGCACTGGGCAGAATATCTAGTTTCTCAGGATTGATGTTTGGTAGTGGAATGCTATCGACAGCGCCCCAGCTAATTAATTGTTTCTTAAGGCGCCGTAAGCGCTTACGAGTTATGTTTGAACTACCGTTAAGCTCTTTTAGTACTTGCTGCACCGCCTTAATTGATCCCGAGGTTCCTAATGCTGATTTCCACCCGTATTTACGGTACCGATCCGCCACCGTAGATAGTTGAACACGCGCAAAGTCATACGCCTGATTAAATGCTAACTGGCTGATATCACCGTGGGTGAAAAACTTATTACGCAATTGGCCAGAACCAAGGTCGAGACTTTCTTTTAAACTGGGTTCAAAGTGACGACCAATAATCAACTCTGTACTACCACCGCCAATGTCGATCACTAAGGTTCGTTGCCTTAACGGTTGGGTATGAGCAACGCCGAAATAGATAAGTTCGGCTTCTGTGTGACCGTCAATTACCTCAATTGGGTAGGGCAAGACTTTGAATGCCGCTTTAATAAATGCGTCTCTGTTGACCGCTTTGCGCAAGCTTTGGGTGGCGACTATTCTTACCGCACTGTGGGGTAATCGCGAGAAGCGCCGTGCAAACTCTCTGAGACATTCGACGCCACGCACAATGGCTTGCTCGCTTAATACGTTGTCTTGGTCAAGGCCAGTAGATAATCGAACGCGTTGCTTGCACCGATCGACAATGGTTAGTCGGCCCTGATGTTCTTTGGCAATCACCATATGAAAGCTATTAGAGCCAAGATCTATCGCGACAATGTGTTTGGGCTGATTCATACATTCACCTCAGGCTGTGGCTGGTTAATCGGCAGAGCATCGATCATGCGCTGCTGTTGAGATAGATATTGATGGATTTCGAGTTGCGCTTGGGTATCTTTTACCAACGATGTTGGCTTACATTGATACGAATTCGACTGGTTTGTATTGATGACCCGTGCTTTGACGTTATCGAGTAGTTGAATGTTAATGATGTCGATAATGCTCTTCTTGACCTCTGGGCAATAAATCGGACAACCGACTTCAATGCGTTGTTCGATATTACGCGTCATTAAATCTGCCGATGAAATAAAGACTTTGGGGTGCCCTTTATCGTGAAAAATAGCAACTCGCGGATGCTCTAAATAACGACCGACCAGGCTAATCGCGTTGATATTCTCGCTTTGGCCTTTTATCCCAGTAACGAGAGAACAGACGCCTCGGACAATGAGATTGATATTAACCCCTGCATTATTGGCTTCATAAAGCTTATTGATCAGTTTTTTATCAACCAGATTATTTACCTTGAGCGTGATGCCGTTTGGTTGGTTATTCAACGCCGCCGCTATCTCACTATCAATTAAGTGGTCGAAAGATGCGCGGGCATTGATCGGCGATACGATCAGGTGCTTGAAGGTAAACTTTTTATAAGGTTGTCTGATGAACGAGAATACGTTGGAGACCTCGGCAGTAATTCGCTTATCACAGGTAAATAGACTGAAATCGGTGTATATCTTGGCATTTTTTTCATGAAAATTCCCGGTTCCGACATGGGCATAGTGCTTGATTTTGTGTTGTTCTAATCGGCTAATTAAACAAACTTTCGCGTGTATTTTGAGGCCAGGAATGCCATAAGTTACTCTTGCACCTGCGTTTTGTAGTTTTTCTGCCCACATTAAATTGGCTTGCTCGTCGAAGCGTGCTTGCAGTTCAATATTGACGCTCACTTGCTTACCATTCTTGACCGCTTCGATCAGTGCTGACACCACACGAGACTTTTTAGCGACACGATACAGACAGCCAAGCGGCGATTGTACCTTGGGATCAAACGCCGCTTGGCGTAACAACTCGGTAAAGTGGGAAAATTTATGGTACGGATAATAGAGTAAGATATCTCGTTTTGCTATTGCACTAAACGCGTTGTCATCTTGGGTAAAATAACGTTGATCAAGCACCGGAATCTTTTCAAATTCTAAGCGCTTATTATTCATGCTTGGGAATTCGATAAAGTCTTTAAAACTGTGATAACGGCCACCTGAAATCAACCCTTGATCATCGACAATAGCGAGGTGTTTTTTTAATTCGGCTAGCATCGTCGCTGGCATTTTATGATCGTAAACTAATCGAACAGGGACGGCATTAAGACGTTTTTTTAAACCACTATTCATCTGTTCAAGCAGACTTTGGCTAAATTCTTGTTTGAGGTCGAACTCGGCATCTCGGGTCATTTTCATTGAATAGGCGCAAATGGTATCAAACTCAAAGAAGCCGGTGAAAATCTCAGTCAAACAGTGGCGAATGATATTGTCGAGTAAGATAATATTCTTGGTGTTGTTAACTGGACCGTCGGGCAACTGCACAAATCGCGGTACATTGGCACTCGGTACTTCCACTAACGCATATTGGCGATGTTGCTCAGTTGACATCTCTACCATCAAGTAGGTGAAATCATCATCGATATTATCACTAAGACTTACGCTATCAGTTAAGATCAGCGGGAAGACATGACGGCGTAGCTTGTTGTGATAATACTCGGTTAACCATTGTCCTTGCGCTAGAGACAGCTGACTTTCATTGATTAAATTGATGTTGTTTTCGGCAAGTAATCGTAATAACACGATATAACTTTCATCAAATTCTTTTTGCAATGAAATAACTTTAGATTGGATGTTATCAAATAACTTAAGAGCTTTTTTTTTGCTCTGCTTGTCGGTTGCGAATAATACTTGGCGACGTACATTCGCCACTCTGACGCGATAGAACTCATCCATGTTACTCGAATATATGCCAAGAAATCTCAGTCGCTCAAGCAGTGGCACGCTGTTGTCTTGTGCCTCTTGCAATACCCGGTGATTAAATGAGAGCCAGCTTAACTCTTTCTCAAGATATTGATAATTATCCATGTTACGCAATCTACATTGTTAAAGTAAATTTATGGTAGCGGCCAAATGTGACAATATCATTGCAAGCTAAAAGCGCATTGTGAAAGTGTAATAAGTGAATGTAAACTAGTAACGTAGTCTTAGGTGCTTAGGATCGGGGGTTCTTTAGTCGTCTACCAATCGGTGAGCCATCGCCTTAAAGCGCTTTTAATACTAATTGTGCCACTTCGCGTGCGCCGAGTTGGTTGAGGTGAGTATTATCACAGACACCAACTGGATAATTAGGATGGATATTTGGCGATATATGCATAAAGCAGGTTAAGTTAGCGCTAAATGGCGGCATAACAATGTGATAACTTATCCCTAAATGAGAACACCTAGAACATTTTCATTCCAATAATATTCCCCGCAATTTTTCTGTTGTTTTGTTGTCCACTACTATTAGAGTATTTACTTTAAAAAGTGCTTGCATTAGCCTTTGGCTTGCGGCACAATCCTAGTTGTAGATTTAAACACCTGTTTAAATTGTTAACCCTCTAGCTCTCACTTAAGTGGTTAATATCATTGTAAACAGTGGTTCGCTACTCAATCGAGGTATTGAGTAGCGATGCAAGCTTGCATTGGTCTATTAGTTTTATTTGAACTTTGTTCAAATCACATCGGTGACTCTGTGTGATTTGTGCAGCGTTTACCTTCCAGCCTCGCTGCATTATTTTTGTGGTAGTTTCGCCTTTTTTGAAGCTACCTTTTTTTATCTCCGTGCCTCGTACTACCCCTCTATTAAATTAATAGTTCAGCAGTTTTCGATTATTATCGATATGCGATACCGTTCCAACAGTCTGCTATCTTATATCCAGCGCATTCGTTTCTTGCTGGGATGAATACACTAGTTATGCACTTACTATATGAATCCAAGTATTTTAATACAAATGGTTTAATGACTTAACCCAGTCACTATGTGAAGATTGGGTCAATCAGTTCGAACATTAAATTAACAGGAATATTAGTCATATGGATAGTCGATCGACCGATAGGGATATCGTTACACTCAAATCAAAGCAAGAAAAGTATCGAGATGGCCTAATCTTGTTATTTGCGCTTGGCGTGACTGCTGGTGGTTATCAAATGTCGCTTTACAATGAGCAAGTCGTATTATTGGCGGCGAGTACGGTGCTGTTTTTAATCGCATTAACATTTAAGTCTCGTTGGATTTTCAGTAAATCCAATCAACAACTCGATTGTTATAAGGGTTTTAAAATTGGCCGGTTTTCGCTGCTAAAACTTAGCGCCCATTGTATTAGTTATCGAGAAACAAATTCATTAGCATGGCAAGGAGCTGGTGATAAGAAACCACAGCCGACACTCTCTATTAACTATCTTGAACACAGTGAGGAAATGAGCCAGAGCATCGACGTGAGAGTTAAGCAGTCGGTATTGCGACTCTATCAGGCGAAGTTGGCTAAGTTGCTATTTTTTCACGGCGTAAACATCGGTGCTCAAGCTGTTGAGCGCGAAAATGAGTCGCAAGCTCATGAACATGAGTATGAGGAAGGTGTAAAGTTAGATAAAGATACTGAATATCTTTTTTCTAAGGTGCTTCGAATGGGCGGCAGCTTGCAACGAGATTTTACTACGCGCACTTGGTTTATGCCATTAACAGACAAGCGAGAGCGCACCGCCTTAGTGCCAGCTTATATTGCGTGTGCTGTTTCAGCGATCGCCTTTCTTATTACGTTTGAGTTAACCTTGCCCATCGCGGCGTTAGTTATTGGCACTATTACCTCCGGTTTTTTTTGGGTCAAACAAACGAATCAGCAGTATGCCTGCCCAAGCTCTAACGACAATCATCTGGTGATTAGCGATACGGCTATTGAGGTTCCTGGAATATATTTTGATGATCTTAAAGCGAGAACACTCAACAAAGATGATATTGCACGGATTAACGTAACATGGGCTTGGCAAGTGTCCACCAGCCGTAATGGTTCTACAACGACCACTACTCGTACCGTTTATATCTTTGACATCGCTATTCATGTTCCGGGTCAAAAAACAGCGGTTATTCCTGGTATCAGTCTATTCGGAAAAACACTGATCAAAACGATGTATAAACTTGGATATGACGTGTGGATCAATGAGGTCGATCAAAGGCCGTTGGCGCGTACCCAAGTCATGGGATTCATAATTATCGTCTACGTTGTTATTCAAGTGATACATGGTGCGTATATGACCTACAGCAACGGTGCTTTCCCTGTCAGTTTTTAATCATGATGGTCTGCAATGGTAAGGTCAGCGTAAAACAGGCGCCGCCCATGTCTTGGTCGTTGCCGGCGGTTATTGTTCCGCCATGCCATGACAGCACTCGATGGGTAATGGCGAGTCCTAGGCCAAAATGACCGTGCTCTCGGGTGCGATTATGGCCATGGCGGACAAAGGGTTCAAAAATGCTAGTGAGCGCGTCTTGGGGGATTCCTGGACCATCGTCAATGACCATAATCGTGACTTTCTGGCGTTCACATTTAAGCTTGATAGCAACATTGCCCTTGGCAAAATCAATCGCGTTGGCGAGCAGATTTTGAATCGCGCGATGAAACCACTGACTATCAATGTGACATTCACTTGGCTGGTCACTGCTTATTACATTGAGTTTCACACCTTGATTCTCTGCAAATGGCGTCAGTTCGTCACACACCACGTTGAGCCATTGATTAAGCTCTACTTGATGGAGCGTTAACGATCCCACTTGGCGCTCCAGTCCTGCGTATTCAAGGAACGCGCTCGTCATTTGCTCCATTCGGGTTATTTCGCTGTCCATACGGTTAAGGTAACGATCTTTCTTTTCGATAGTGTCGGAATCGAGTGCCGCTTCAATGCCAAAGCGCAGGCAGGCAATCGGGGTACGAATATCATGAGACAGACTGCGCGCCAAAATCTTATTATCCGCCATCAAGTTTTCAATCTGAGCCGCCATGCGATTAAAGCTGTGTTCCAACAAATGGATATATGAAAACCTACTGGCGGGCAGGCGGGCGCTAAACTCGCCGGCGCCGAACTTTGCGGCTGTGTTATTGAGTAAATAGAGGCGCCGAGTCAGTGGCAGCGACCACAAAATAATGATGATACACACCCCTAAATAAAGCAGTAAGGTTAGTATCAAGTCTGTACTGTGATTGGCGTCTTCAATTGGTGGCAACTGTAATTGCAGTAAAAACCCAGGATGATTGGGGATTTTTTTAAGTAAATATGAGCCTTCTTGGGAGGCCAACAACAAGCCATTACGTTGGGATAGTTGTTGGTGTAATGATGGTGGTAACGCCACACTGTCGCTGTCGACCAGGCTAAGGCTGACTGCAAAACTGGCGCCAATTGATTGTGACTGTTGGTTGAGGTTATCTGCCGCGACCTCACCCAACTGATTTGCTGCGCCATCGATGATCCGTTGATAGGTTGCGGTGCTATCTTGCGGGTGGTGATGATCTTGGTCGTCCACCAATAAATCGAGCCCCCAACCGATGACAAATATTGCGCCGAGTACAGCAACAATCACACTAATATAGAGTCTGCGCATTATTCAGGTGATCCTGTTTGACTCGTCCCGTGCCACGCATCGGCGACAAACAGATAACCTTTGCCCCAAATTGTTTTAAATTTCTTGGGGTTTTGTGGATCATCTTTAAATAACTTGCGTAAGGTTGATAACATCACATCGAAGCGTCGATCGAGACCGTCATACTCACGCCCTTTCAACGCCTGAAAGACACTTTCACGGTCGATGACTTGTCCGGCATTACTGGCTAAAAACCACAGGAACGAAAATAAATTGGTTGATAACTCAATCTCGTTATCTTGATAAATAACGCGCTTAGATTGTTGATTAATACTCAATTGCCCAAAATTGAGTTGCTCGTTAGTGATCTCGGCAGCGGTTGTATTTTGCAGGGTGTTTTTTATTCGCGCCAATAAGGCTCTAGGTCGCACCGGTTTAATCACGTAATCATTGGCGCCAGCTTCTAGTCCAATCACTTCATCGTATTCGTCAGCGCGGGCGGTGAGCATAATAATGGGCACGACAGAGTGCTCTCGAAGCTGACGACACACTTCAATCCCGCTGATGCCGGGAAGCATGACATCGAGTAATACTAATTCAGGCTTAAATTGTTCAAATGCAGCCATCACCAGATCACCACGATCGACATGTTGCACGTTGTAGTGCTGCTCGGTGAGATATTCAGACACCCAATCGGCTAAAATTGGATCGTCTTCAACCAAGAGGATCCGTTGTTGATTTGACATAATATACCCCTTAAAACAGTCGCCAGCGGCGCTTACGTGACGTTGCTTGGTGAACCCAGCTTACTTCAACCCCTGCTTGGGCGATAATCTGGTGAGACTGCTGGTCTTTCAATTGATAAACGACCTTTTCTGATGATTCGAAAGGCACACTAAACTGGTGTGTTGCAACACGGCTCCAGCATTGTATCGGCTCGTCAATCCCTTGCTGATAGAGGCAATAATTTCCGATCGCCGACAGTGTCAGTTTGATCGTAATGGTCGCAAAACACTTTCGTCCTTGGCGCAGGGTAATACAGGTTGCTGGCAGCACACTGAACTGTTCAACGGGCGCTGTAACTTTCTGCTCGGTTAGTGTTCTCTGTGTAATTGTGTCGCTCGCTTGGGTAATTCCAGTGAAGACTAACGCACCACACCATAATAGTGTGCGGCTAGAAGACATAGCGGACCCCTAATTTGTATAACGTCACATTTTCCCTAAGTCCAACTGGGCTCTGGCTAAAGCTCGATGAATAATAGCTGTGAGTCATGCCTGCAGTGAATGCCCAGCTCTGGGATAACGGGTAGAGCCCGAATACTTGTGCTTCAATCTTATAGCCGTCACCGCTTTGATAAACCGCATAATGTGCCGATGATTCTGGTTCAGTGACGCCTGCGTAGTAGTCAACGATCTCTTGCGAGAAGTAAGTGAGCCCCACACCTGAGTAAATATCCCAATTCTGATAGACGGTGAGATGACTATAATATAAATCGATTAGCCAGCCTTCATTTTTACCCGACGGGTTTAGTGTCGCTAAGTCGGCACTAAAGTAGGCATCGTCATCAAAATAACTATAACGCAATGCGATGCCAGCACCGAAATTGCGATCTTTGAGCTTTTCAAATCCGGGATGTTTCTTGTCATTGTTGTGTTCGATGGACTCTGGGTCAAAGCCGTGTAGATAGACTTTAGCGATGATATCTAATCCCCAGTCATCACGTTCAATCAGTTGATAGCCAAGTTCACCACTAAAAGTACTGGTACGATGGCGATCGGTTTGAATAAAAAAACCTTTGTAAGAAACATCGAGATAGAACGAGCCGCTGACAAAATGATTGAGGCTGTCGATCTCCGCAATCTCTAGCACGGTCGGGTCATATTGAATGGCCGACTCGAACATGATTTCCCATTGAAAACTGCCGTCATCGGCTGTTTCACTCTCCAGATCACCTGCTTGCACAGGACCTATGAGAGTCATGAAGAATAGTGCGGCGATCAATCGATGCATGAGTTATTATTTTCCGATAATGAACGAGTAAACAATGACCTTAGCAAAGATTGTGTGATTGCCCCACTATTTAATTGTAGTGATTTTGTAAGAAATTAGCATTCGCCACCGACTAGAACGCGTAGTTAATGCCGATTGTGCTCCCGGTGACGTTTAAATCCCCCATCTTCATCAAACTAAGGCCAACGTCCATCCCGATGCCGCTGTCCCAACGATATTGCCAGCCCGCAGCGGCAAAGACTCCACTGCCTGTCTCGTCGACTAACACGCTCGAACCACGCTTGATCTTATAATCGTAGAATTGAACACCGAGTTTGCCATAGAGACTATTGCGCTGACTCAATTGGTATTGTGCCTTGCCAGCGAGCACGAGGTTTTCAAATTCGACTTTATCGGCATTGAAATCAAATAACGACAGATCTGTCTCACCACATGTCCACTTATCATTGTCGTCTTGATCACAATGCCAATCGTCACGTTGTTGACCACCATTAACGCCGATCTCTAATGAAAATATTGGGTCTAGCGCGTAATTATAGTGCAAGTATAGCTGTGCAATAGCGTTGCTATCATTAGTTGACTGACTTAAATCGGCATTACCTAGTGACGCTTGAAGACCGATGTTATGACGCTTTAATTCATCCGCCGCGACGTTAAAGCCAATGGCAATGCTGAGTACTAATGGTATTGATTTTACGATGTTCATTGTTACTTCCTTGAGTTGAGTAGTGAATGAGATCAGGTTACGCCAACAGGACAGGGGAAGTTGTTTAGCTTTGTAGCAAGTTTGTAAGAATCTGTGAGATGAGCAAAAATCGCTTACACTTTTTTACATTTATCAACACTATCTACACAGACCAATCAAAGGTGGCTTATTACAATGGTGGCAAGTTTTCTCATTAAGGATAAGAAATGAAATTAACCAGATTAAGCGTCGCAGTATTAAGTGTGCTAACCACCATTAGTATCAATGTGGCAGCGCAAGAAGTAGACGAAAAGATAGAGCGCATCAAAGTCACCTATAAACGCAGTAACATAACCTCGCTTATTACCGAAGACGCCGAGAAGCTGGTTAATATGCCCGGTGCAATGGGCGATCCATTGCAGGCAGTATTTGCATTGCCCGGTGTGGTGGCGGCTGGTGGTTCGATGTCTGATCCCGCAGTACGGGGCTCAAGCCCTGATGATAATATGTTTGAAGTGGACTTTATGCCAGCGGGGTATATTTTTCATGATTTTGGTGGCTCGATATTTAATCGCCATCTAATTCAAGATTTTCAGTTGATCTCTGCAGGCTATGGCACCGGATTTAGTAATGCAACCGGCGCAGTATTTGATGTAACCCTTCGTAGTCCTAAGCATCAAGATATTATGACCACAATCGATTTCAGCTTGTTTAATACCGGGTTCTTTATTGAAGGAGAGGCGACACCGAACAGTGCGTTTTATTTGTCGGGTCGCAAAAGTAACCTGCCATTATTCTTTAGTACCGGTGAAGAAGAGACCGATGATGACGGTGAACTCACCGGTATCACCCTCAACAGCCCACCTGACGATTATGATGTTCAGGGTAAATATACCTGGGATATTAACGCTGATAATGTGTTGAGTCTGTCGTTTACCAAAGCGCACGATAGTGTGGCGGCGAGCTTTAATCAGCGCGCTGAAATTGCATTAAAGAGCCCTGAGTTCCAAGGGGACGCTAAATTCTCTCGCAGTTTTAATAGTCAAAACCTAGTGTGGGATCATTACAGCGACCATTATCAACTCAAAGTTGGGCTAGGGGTATTAAACTCAAAAGAGGTATTAAGTTACGGGAGCAAACCCGATCAGAATGGCGGTTATTTTATCGATGAAAACAGCACTCAATATACGTATAAAACTCGTCTGAGCTATGAGATAAACGACAGCAATCAATTGATTGTCGACGCCGCCTATTTCGACTTAACCTCAAATTTTGACTATGACACGTTTCAATATATCTGTACTGATTCTGATCCTGACTGCGACATCAATAAACGTGAGCCAATCGCAGGAACCATCAAGGCAGATCTAGACAGTTACTTTGTCGGTGTAAACTATGTCACTAATTTGACTGAAAAAGTACAAGCAGAGTTGGGCGTGCAATGGCAACACGACAAATATAGCGATGAAACCTTTGTTCAACCACGCTTAGCATTAAACTATTTCGTCAGTGATGACAGCACGATTAGCCTCAAATATGGCGGCTATAATCGTCAGCAAGATTTGGGTGATATTCTACCTGATGTCGGCAATCCACTGCTAAAATCGCAAACGGCGAAGCATACCACGTTAGGATTCTCACAAGAGTTAAGCAACGAATGGAGCTGGTCTGTTGAAGGTTATTATAAATCGATGGATGACTTGCCGTTAGCGCTGAGTGAAAGCCAGCCGGATGCCGAACTACTCTATAGTAATGATGAAACAGGCACCGCTTACGGCGTTGATTTCTTGCTCAATAAGAACAAAACTGACAAGTGGTATGGTTGGATGTCGTTAAGCTATGCCAAGACCGAACGTACCAACGAGCGCACTGGCGTAACCCGCGATTACTATGCTGACACTCCAATCGTGTTTAATACCGTCTATCAATATCAGTTTAGCAACCGTTGGAGTGGTGGTTTTAACTTTACTGCCCGCAGTGGACAAGCGTACACGCCAATTGTCGGCGTCCGTGAAAATCCTGACTATGATGATCGCTACCTGCCTGTTTATGGTGAAGCGTTCTCGAAACGTCACGATCTTTATCATCGCCTCGATATTCGTTTTGAACGTCAAACCGATTTCTTCGGCCTCGATGCCAAGTTAGTATTTGAAGTGATGAATGCACTCGGCACCGAAAATATCAGCAGCATCGATTTAGAGTACGCCAAGGTTCACTCGACTGATGATCTCTTTATCGAAGAAGATGATGACGATTTTGGTATGCGTCCGTCTATCGGATTTAGTGTGACGTTCTAAGGGCTAAATCTTAAATCTAATACTGGTCAGTTAAGATAAAAATTAAAACTTTCGAGTATTTTTTGATGTGCTTATCAAGTTCTTCGTTTTAATTGATGATAGCGCACGCACACCAGTCACTTTCTATATAAAATACATCCGTGTATTTCACCTTTCAGGCCAGCCTGCGGCTGTTCAAATTGGTTCCAGACCAATTTGTGCGTCGCCACTAAAATGTCTGGAACATTTTAGGACAGCTTTAGCTGGTCGCATAGCGATAAACCTCACGGACGAGGTTTACAAAGAAAGTAACCAAAGAAAAGCGACCCGGACTTTATCGCTGATCTTAAATGATAAATTGACTACTCAATACCGTATTTGATCCGCATCTCGGCAACTGCTCCTGCGTTGCTCTAATTCCTGCATCCCTGCAGTCACCAGCGGCAAATACTAAAAATTTATCGGGAATAAATTTTAACAGCTCTGCTGGCCCCGAAGGGGTGAGTGCAGGGATAGCGCGAATAAAAAATCGTCCCTGATTTTTTCATTGGTTAATTTAGAATTTAAGGCGATAAATGGCGGGAATAGCCGCGCTTCAACAGCTGCTACTTTTGCTCCTTAACTGACTAGTATTAAGTCTTAAATCTTCTTTCTTACACCAAGAGTGCTGACATCGAGCACTCTTGGCATTTCTCTCTGGTTAAACTTTCCTTCTGATAATCTCCTAACTGGCGATATAGCTAATGGTGTTATGGTCTATTTATTGTTATAAATAATAGCGATGATACTTGCCGCAGCGCCTTGTTTTGCGGTATAAATAACTAACAAATACAAAACGCATGTAAATTGCATTTATAGGTCGGTCGTGACAACTAAATATCAAAGAATTGTAGTGAAACTAGGCACCAGTGTCTTAACCTCTGGTGGCAATAGTCTTGACCGTGCTCATATGGTTGAGCTAGTGCGTCAGATGGCGTTTTTACACCAGCAAGGATGTGAAATTATTGTCTGTACCTCTGGGGCTATTGCCGCTGGGCGAGAGCGACTAGGTTTTCCATCGCTATCAGATAACATGGCGACTAAGCAGATGCTAGCGGCAGTTGGTCAGAGTCAGCTGATCCAAACGTGGGAAAATCTATTTAATATCTACGGATTACATGTCGGTCAAATGTTACTGACGCGCGCTGACCTTGATGATCGTGAGCGTTATCTCAATGCCCGCGACATGCTAGAAACACTGCTTAAGCATAAAATAATTCCGATTATCAATGAGAACGACGCGGTAGCGACCACCGAGATTAAAGTTGGCGACAACGATAACTTGTCAGCATTAATGGTTGGGCTGGCTGACGCTGACTTGTTGATGTTATTGACCGATCAGGCGGGGCTTTATGATGCGAACCCGCGTACCAACCCGCAGGCTAACTTGATCAGCCATGTTGAGGTGATTGACGATGCGCTAAAGGCAATGGCTGGCGATAGCGGCACGAGTTTGGGTACAGGTGGCATGGCCACTAAAATTCAAGCAGCAGAGATTGCCCGTCGCAGTGGGGCGGTCGTGGTGATTGCTGCGGGTATTGCGCCTAATGTCATCATTAATATCAGTGCAGGGCAATCAATTGGCACGCAATTTAGCGCGCAAAACCATCCGTTGGAAAGCCGTAAACGTTGGTTACTTGCTGGCCCTGGGCCTCAAGGAGAGATCACACTCGATGATGGCGCCGTCAATGCGCTGCTGTCCAAAGGCAGCAGCCTGTTAGCTAAAGGCATAACGGATGTCAGTGGCCAATTTAATCGCGGTGATATGGTGGTATTAAACAATCAGCAAGGTCATGAAATTGCTCGTGGTTTGGCGCGTTATAACGCAAAAGATTTAGCACAAATTAAGGGGCTACACTCGGATCAAATCGAGGGAAGCTTAGGTTATGATCACGGTAAAGTCGTGGTTCATCGCAACAATTTAGTAGTGCGCTAAGCGCCAGAGAATTAGACATGACAGAGATGAAAAAAATTGGTCAGCAAGCACAACAAGCGAGCTATACCCTAGCGCAGGCTAATACCGCGCAAAAAAATAACCTGCTAACGTTAATTGCACAGGGGTTACGCGAACAACAATCCGGCGTATTAGCCGCTAACGCGATTGATATTATGGCGGCGCAACAAGCTGGGCTCGACGAATCATTAATCGACCGCTTGCTGCTTAACAATGAGCGCTTAAATGCGATGGCCGATGATGTTGAGCGTTTGTGTCAGCTTGACGATCCTGTCGGCGAAGAGACCGAATCCAAGCTGCTAGAAAACGGTTTACGCTTAACCAAACGCCGTGTGCCTATCGGCGTGATGGGGGTTATTTATGAAGCGCGTCCAAATGTGACTATCGATATTGCAGCGCTTGCTCTAAAAACCGGTAACGCCGCCATTTTACGTGGTGGTAAAGAAACGATTAATTCTAATCTTGAGTTACTAAAGGTGATTGAAAAAGCGCTAGTCACCGCTGACTTACCGATTCATTCGATTCAGTATATCGAGAATACCGATCGTGCATTAGTTAGCGAACTACTTAAGCTTGATCAATATGTCGATATGATTATTCCACGTGGCGGCGCAGGCTTGCATCGATTGTGTATTGAGCAAAGCACTATTCCAGTGATCACCGGTGGCATAGGTATTTGTCATTTATTTGTTGAGAAAAGTGCCGACCTAGAAAAGTCGGTGACGATTATTGAAAATGCAAAAACTCAGCGTACTTCAGTATGTAATGCACTCGACACCGTGTTGGTGTCACAAGATGTCGCGGCAACGTTTATCCCGGCATTAGCCAAGAGACTTGCTGCTAAAGATGTACTCTTTAAAGCTGACAAGCAAGCACTTAGCATTCTTGAGCAATGTGATGTGCGCAGTGAACTGGCGATTGATGGTGACTTTGATACCGAATGGTTGTCGCTGACGTTATCGATTGCCGTGGTTAATGATATTGATGCGGCAATTTCTCATATTCGCCAGCACTCAAGCCAACATTCTGATGGCATTTTAACTGACTCACAACGCGCGGCAACTCAGTTTGTTAACCAAGTGAATTCAGCGGCGGTTTATGTCAATGCGAGTACACGCTTTACCGATGGTAGCCAATTTGGTTTGGGCGCTGAAGTAGCCGTGAGCACCCAAAAACTGCATGCTCGTGGCCCAATGGGTCTCAAAGAACTGACCACCTACAAATGGATCGGTGTCGGGGATTATTTAGCGCGCCCTTAGGCCCGGATTAGCCAATATATTTCTTTAAAAAGGCAATAGCAGCGGCTTCTTTTTCATCTAAATGGCCATCGGCAAGTGACACGCCGGTGGCTAGCTCGATTGCTAAAGATTTGGCCGGAGAATCGATTAAATGCTTACAACGATGACGAATGAAGTCCTGCTCGGTGCCTGCTTCAATGGCAGCGCGAGCGCCATTGAGGTTTTGTTTAACATAGTCAACAGCAGTAACATCACTGTCCCATTTTAATGAACTCACCCAATCAAAGGCATACGCCATTTCACTGTCTTCGACGATGCCATCCATTTCGATAAAAAGTAGTACTAGATCAACCAGGGACTCACGTTGCAGTTGATCGACACACACGCCCATGTCGAAGTTGTTTAATAGGTTTTGAAAGTTCATATGACGATTCCTTTAATTATTGTATTGCTACCATATCAATCAATCTAAGGTCTTAAAAGGATTAATACCAATCACACGAAACAATTGTCCACTTGTACTGGTTAAAATCAACAAGAACGGCGTTGCTCTCAATCCCAATAGCCAGCGATTGTTCAATCGGGCGCCTTGTTTTTATTAATTTTTCCTTCGCACAACAAGAACACTTACTTAATATGAGTGGTATAAATTGCTACAATCGACTGCAATGCAATCAAGGTAAAATAATCATGAGTTTATTAGTTGCGGTAACTGGCCGAAATAATAAAAAATTACTCGATAAATTAGGCGCATTATTGCCGGATGTGTCGATTGTTGAATTAGGTGAGGATAGTGACTATCAACGTGTGGAATTTGTGTTGGCGTGGAATCCACCGATGGGTTTATGGCAACAGCTTCCTCGCTTAAAAGCCATTTCTTCCTATGGCGCTGGTGTCGACTCATTACTGGCGCAATCAACCTTACCTAATGTTCCAGTTGCTCGGATTGTCGATCCGAACTTAGCGGTTAGCATGAGTGAATATGTTCAACATGCGATTGGTTATTTTAAGTTGCGGTTTAACCAATACCTCAATA
>Ga0209292_1003128_pt1 | contig 18381 bp, 16 predicted proteins | sample GOMGulsemesocosm_2_FD_184634 | JGI IMG/M metagenome (GOLD analysis project Ga0209292, IMG submission 184634) | Methane-oxidizing microbial communities from mesocosms in the Gulf of Mexico - GOM9C Gulf of Mexico (SPAdes) (version 2) | ecosystem: Environmental > Aquatic > Marine > Cold seeps... | reverse complement strand
AGGTTATCCTTTACAAACAACCTTGTTAAAGCCTGATAGCCATGAAGATCTTGGCGGTCCAGATATGTTAATGCCATTTCGCGCTGCGCCTGCTGATAACTTAGTGTTTAATCCATTAATGATGCCAACATCGGATACCAATCGTGATTATCGTTGGGATGATATAAAAGAAGAGGTTGTCAGTGGTAATTTTGCGAAATTATCTCTACTGGGGACGAGTGGGGCGTTAGTTAGAGCCACAGTTGGTTGTGAGTTAGATCAAACTTGTAGTGATGATTATGCTAAAACTTTCATCAGCGGTTTTATGCCGACGGAAGTAGGTGAATACGATGCTGAAAATAACCGAATCCCAGTGAAAGTCCATGCTGAGCAATTGATATCCTCAAATGTAAACGTTGCAGCCATGCTTGGTTTCTTTAATATTGGTTTTATTGAATCTGAAGTACCAACTGGCACTATGATTATGCGTCCTAAGTATTCGGTTGTGAATGGTAAAACAGAAGTTCCAACGGGTTATATTATTTGGAATGAAGAAGAGAACAGACTTAATTTCAAAATTGATTTAGATATCTATATGGATAATCCATTTATGAGTGTATTAGGTGGTTTAGTTACACATAACCTGCACAGTTATCCTTTGGAAAATGTTCATCTACAAGGGCCGCTAACATTTTTAGATGATGGCCGTATGAATATTGAGTTAAGTAATTTAGAACAGATAAAATTGGATGTTGTTCTAAACCTTAGTGGGTTTAATTCAGAAAGTGGAATTGCGAGGATGACGCTGGCTATTGCACCGGGTGATATGTCATTACAGCAAATATCACAACCGATGAAATAGTTATCTATATCAGTTAGGTAAAGTGAATAAAACAAAGGCCGCACATCTTTATTAATATAAATGTGCGGCCTTTTTACTTTTGCAATTTTACTCTTTCAATTGTTATTGTTTCAATTCAATCCGCTTAGCTAATCGATGAAGATTGCCCACATCGACAGAAAGGTGGCGTGCCGTTGCAGCCCAGTTATTGTTGTTTTCTTTGAGTGCTTTGCTAATTAACTGTCGTTGAAATTGCTCGGTCGCGTCACGTAAATTATCGACGGGTATGCTGGTGATGGGCATTATTGGTTGCTCAGTCGTATCTGTTACTCCAACTGAAAAATGCTCAAGCTTAAAATGTGCAGGTTGAAGCAGTACGTATTCATCTTTAGCTTCTGCTCTGGCCAGAATCGCAGCGCGGTTAATACTGTGCTCCAATTCTCTGATATTACCTGGCCATGGATGATTCATCAGTATAGCTTGGCTGGTGGAACTTAAACTCAGGTGACTTAATTGCAGTTTGCTGCGACAGCGTTCAATGAAAAAACCAGCTAATAATATAATGTCTTCGCCACGTTCGCGCAGCGGTGATACAGTAATGGGAAATACGCTAAGGCGATGATAAAGATCTGCTCTAAAACGACCTGCAAGTACTTCTTCTTTTAAATCTTTGTTGGTTGCCGCTATGATACGCGTATCGACTTTTAAGTTTCGGTCATCACCAATACGTTGTAAGTCGCCATATTGTAATACCCGTAATAGCTTTGCTTGTAAAGTCAGGGTTAACTCACCAATTTCATCAAGAAATAGGGTGCCTTTATCTGCTAATTCAAACTTACCACTGCGGTTACTTATCGCACCGGTAAATGCGCCTTTTACATGTCCAAATAGTTCACTTTCTGCAATAGACTCTGGTAAAGCTGCGCAGTTAAGGTATATCAGGGGTTTGTCGGCTCGAGAAGATTGCTGGTGGATTGCGGTGGCAACTAATTCTTTACCAACTCCTGTTTCTCCCAAGATCAAGGCGGTCATATCGGTGCTCGCAACCACGCTTATTTCTTTTTTTAAGGCTTGGATCTGCGCGGATTGACCAATAATTTCAGTGTTACTTTGGGGTTGATGTTTGGCGGGATCTGATTCTGTCATATCGCCTGCCGCTTTTTCCAGTTTATCCATCAATAATGCAATATTAAGTGTCGCGGCTGCAAGCGCGCTCACCGTACGTAGTTCATCATTGCTGAAGTTATCAAACTGATGGGGATCAAAGCTATCGAGGGTAAGGGCACCAATCAGGCGTTGATTTGCCATTAAAGGTAATCCGACACAGGCATGTACATGCAAATTACCTTCATGTGAGGTAATCAGGGCGTCATAAGGATCGGGCAGAGAACTGTCTGCAGGAAACCTGACTACATCACCAGCTCTGGCAATGGCTTCTAATCTAGGGTGTTCACTGATATTAAATTGCCTGCCCAATACGTCAGCATTAAGGCCATTAATTGCTAAGGGTTTGAAATGCAGTCCTTTAAACTCTAATAGCGCAGATGCATCACAGTTGAATAGTCTACGCATTGTTGTAAGTAGGCGTTCGAAACGATCCTGACTGGAAATATTGGTTGTTAAATCTAAGGCGATATGGATAAGGTCTTTAGTACTAGTTTGCATCACGTCTGCCATATTAAATACTGTCTTATCGACATTGTATAGTCATAATGACAATATGTAAAGATAGTCATTATGACTGCTTTAACCTCTATATTTCAATTAAATCAACAGCTTGAAATTTGGCATGGTACGTGCAATTAGAACGTGTATAAATTCGTTAACTCTTTAATTGGAATACAATATGACTATTCATGTAAAAAATAATATCTCTTGGGTTGGACAGCGTGATTGGGAAGTGCGTGATTTTCACGGTACTGAATTTAAAACAGAAAAAGGCACGAGTTATAATAGTTATCTTATTCAAGAAGAAAAGACGGTACTAATTGATACGGTTGACCACAAATTCTGCTACGAATTTATTCAACAATTAGAACTGGAAGTTGACCTTAACAAAATTGATTACATTGTGATTAATCATGCTGAAGAAGATCATGCAGGTGCATTAGCTGCGTTATTAAATAAAATACCGAACACCCCTATTTATTGTACCGAAAATGCGATTGATTCAATTACCGGTCACCACCACCACCCTGAGTGGAATTTTAACGTGGTTAAGACGGGGGATAGTTTAGATTTAGGTAATGGTAAGCAGTTGGTCTTTATTGAAACCCCCATGTTACATTGGCCTGACAGCATGATGACGTATATGACCGGTGATGCGGTGCTGTTTAGTAATGATGCATTCGGTCAGCATTATTGTGATGAGCGTTTATTCAATGATGAAGTAGATACGAAAGAGTTAATGGATCAATGTTTACGTTATTATGCCAATATTCTTACTCCATTTAGCCCGCTAGTTACTGCTAAGATTAAAGAAATATTAGGCTTTAATTTACCCGTCGATATGATTGCGACTGCACACGGTGTTGTGTGGCGTGATAATCCGATTCAAATCATTGAACAATATCTGGCGTGGGCAGATAAATATCAAGAAGACCGCATCACTATTTTTTATGATTCTATGTCGAATAATACCCGCATGATGGCGGATGCTATTGCACAGGGGATTCATGAGGCGGATAGCAATGTTGCGGTGAAAGTATTCAATGTGGCACGTCATGATAAAAATGAAATTTTATCGAATGCCTTTATTTCTAAAGGCATTTTAGTGGGTTCATCAACGATGAATAATGTGATGATGCCTAAAGTTGCTGCCATGCTGGAAGAGATCACCGGTCTGCGTTTTAAAAACAAAAAAGCAGCTGCATTTGGTAGTTATGGTTGGACTGGTGGAGCGATTGATCGCATTGAAAAGCGATTGCATGAAGCGGGCTTTGCAGCTTACCCAAGCCTTAAAACAAAATGGAAACCAGATGGTAAAGCGATATTAGCATGCCGTGAATATGGACGCACGCTAGCGAAAGAGTGGGCGTTAACAAATCATACGGTTGCAGATGTAGTTGCACCTGTAAAAAATCAAGCTGTACTAGAACAATCTACGCAGACCGTTGCAGTTCAAAAGTCAATACCAGAAAGTGCAGTGGCACAGTTTGATGCTGAGAGCTCGATGTTATGTACGGTATGTCAGTGGGTATACGATCCTGCGCAAGGTGAACCAAATCAAGATATTGCACCGGGTACAGCATGGTCAGACGTACCTGATTATTTCCTTTGTCCCGAGTGCGGTTTAGGTAAAGATGTGTTTGAAGAGATAAAAACTGAGGATGCAGCATGAGTTCACACGTCGTTATCATAGGCAGTGGGTTTGCTGCTTATCAATTAGTTAAATCAATTCGTCGGTTAAGTAAGGAACAAGCAATTATTGTGATAACCACTGGCAGTGGTGATGATTATGTCAAACCTGAACTGAGCCATGTATTTAGCAAAAAACTGACTGCGCAAGATATGGTTAAGCAAAGTGGGATAGATTTTGCGGCTGAATATAATATTACCCTGATGAAAAATACCCATGTTGATAAAATCAATCGCACGGAAAAAACAGTGAGTTGTCACGGCATCGAGATAGCATACGATAACTTGGTACTTGCTACGGGGGCACAATCGTTTGTGCCATTTGTTGATGGGGATGCTGCCAAAGAGATTATTACGCTAAACAGTTTGGATGAATATCAGCAGTCACAGGAACAATTAGCGAATGCTAAATCTGTATTAGTTGTTGGTGCTGGTTTAGTTGGAACTGAAATTGCGATGGATTTGGCTATCGCTCATTATGATGTGATATTAAGCGACCGGTCAGATTCATTACTGCCTAATTTACTACCTGAATTTATATCATCTCAGCTGTATCAAGCAATGAGAAGGCAGGGAGTTAAGCTGCAGCTGGGTAATGAACTCAGCAAGATGACAAAAACGGATACTGGTATCGAGGTTCATTTTAAGAGTGGATATAGCGCCAAGGTTGATAGTGTGGTGTGTGCTGCTGGTTTGAAACCTAATACTACATTAGCGAGTTTGGTTGGACTCGCGGTCAATCGTGGTATTGTTGTTGATAAGCAATTAAGAACAAATGATCCACATATTTTTGCAATTGGTGATTGTGCTGAGATTGACGGTAAACATTTGGCTTTCTTACAGCCAATAATACTCAGTGCTAATGCGTTAGCAAAAACGCTAACGAATGCCGCGACGAATGTGATTTTTCCTGCGATGTTAGTCAAAGTTAAAACGCCGCTATATCCTATTCAATTAAGTGGGAATACCACTGCGCAAGATGCGCGCTGGCAAATAGAATTAACTACTTCGGGAATGACCGCAAAGGCTTTTGATCGTGATGAGGTGTTAATGGGTTTTGTGGTTACGCAGGCAAACATGCCCGAAGCGTTTAAGTTATTACGCTTGTTACCTAACGTACCCCAGGTGGCAAAATAGTGTAAGACAATTCTTAAAAAATTTAAGATTGAAAGCAACAGGCGGTAAGTCATCACCCTGTTGCTTGTTCGATTAAATCAGTGCTGTTTATTAGAAAAGTATTTTATCAAGTCTTGGCTATAATCTTCTATTGATGTGTATCCGTAGTACTTGATAGCATAATTACTGTCAATACCGTATCCATAGGTGATTAGTCCAATCCATTCACTACGGTTTTCGATAATTAGTTGATTAATTCTGTTTATCAAACCATTCATATTATTATCTCCAGTTGAGTCTTTTCACTTACTTTCAAGTTTACTCTGTTGGCGATAACACATGAGTGCTCCCTATTCACATAGCAATACTATTCGCTCATTAGTTGCGTTATCATTACTTATTAGTACTAATCAGTATTATTGTTCTATAGGTCGAGTATATGAAAGAATATATTGAGAAGGTACCGCAACGCATTGGAATGTCTTGGCGGTATAAGAAAGTATTGGAAGAGGTAAAAAAATTTGATTGGCACCAACATGAAGAATATGAAATCGCCATACACCGCAATTTTAATGGGTTAAGTCTTATTGGAAACTATTGTAGCGATATCAATCATAATCACATGGTATTATTGGCGCCAAGTATCCCACATGCATTTTGCTCTGATAAACTGCTGAAATCGCAGCGCTGTGAAACGCACGTGTTATGGTTTAAAAAAGAATGGATTGAGCAGTTAATCTATTGCTGCAGTGAACTCAAGCCATTACGTTCTGTTTTAAGCGAAGCGCAAAAAGGAATACAGTTCTCACTGACGACTGCAGAGCAAGTTTTTTTGTTGCTAGACGACGTGTTATTACTCAATTCCGTTGAGCAATTAGCAACTTTAATGCGTATTTTTTCGCTTTTAATTGATGATGAACAGCAAACGCCATTGTTATTGAGAAAGACCGCTCAAGGTGATCCGGATAATCACGTTGAAAATAAGCTTAGAAAGGCAGAAACGTTTCTTCTTAAAAATTTTCAGCGTCCTATTTATCAAGCGGACTTAGCGCGCCATTTATATGTTAGCGAGAGTACGATTAGACGGTTTTTCTTCAAACATTATAAAGAAAATTTTTCACAACACTTGATGAAAATTAGGTTAAATGTTGCCTGTGAACTGCTCGTTAACACTAAATTACCAATAAATATAATCATGGAAAAAGTGGGCTATTTTAATCAAGCTAACTTTAATCGTCAGTTTAAAGCCTATAAGCACGCGACCCCAAATAGTTACCGAAAAGCATTGAAACGATTAGATGATGGTAAATAAAACTAAAAAGGCCACAAACTTGAAGTTGCGGCCTTTTTATTATTTTAAACTGTGGGCATTATAAATAACGTGCCTGTAGATGGGTTTTAAAGTGCGCAGGGTTTAATGTTTCACCTGTCGCTTTAGTGACTAAATCATTGGTACTTAACAGTGATGCATTTTGCCAGATGTTAGTTTTGAGCCAATTAAAGATAGGTGATAAATCACCGCTGGTAATGATTGCCGGAACATCCATCTGTTGCTTAATTGTCGTCATGAACTGTGCGGCGTACATTGCGCCCAATGTGTAAGATGGGAAGTAACCAAAGCTACCATCTGTCCAATGCACATCTTGCATACAACCATTACGGTAATTACCCTTGGTATCTACACCAAGGTATTGCTGCATTTTAAGCGCCCATAATTCTGGGATATCATCAACTTCAATATCGCCATTCATCAGTGTTTGTTCGATTTCATAACGTAGCATTACATGCGCAGGGTAAGTCACTTCGTCTGCATCAACACGGATAAAATCTGGCTTCACTCGTGTGTAGCACTGACTTAGATTAAGCGGGTTATAAATAGCCTTATCTGTACCTGAAAAAGCTTTCTGTATTTCTGGTGTCAGTAAAGTTAAAAACTCCTGACTACGGCCTAGTTGCATTTCAAATAACAAGCTTTGGCTTTCATGAATACCCATCGAACGCGCTTGACCTACAGGTAGGTGGTTTAATGCTTTTGGTAGACCTTGCTCATAACGAGCGTGGCCAGTTTCATGGACAACGCCCATCAAACTTTGGGTAAAGTCATCTTCTTCATATCGTGTTGTTATACGTACATCTGAAGATACACCACCACAGAATGGATGCGTTGATACGTCAAGGCGGCCATGGTTAAAATCAAAGCCGAGGATCTGCATGGTTTTTAATCCCAGCTGTTGCTGAGATGCAATCGGGAAATGTCCTGTTGGCATAATGACATTGTCACTGCGTTGTTTTTCCTGGGCAGCGAGCGTTAATTCTGGTAACCATGACTTCACATCATCAAAAATAGGGTCTAGTTGGGCGCTGGTCATGCCCGGTTCGTACAAATCCATCAAGGCATCGTAGTTACTACAGTTGTTTGCTTGGCCGCGAATACTGGCTTCTTCACGTGACAGTTCAACGACTGTTTTTAAATTTTTAGCAAAGCCTGCCCAATCATTTTCTTTACGCTGGGTACGCCAAGCGTGTTCACATTTAGAACCTGCTAACGATTTTGCCGAGACAAGTTCTTCCGGTACCACGTTGGCTTGCTGCCAGCTACGGTCGATCTCTGCCAAGCTGGCTTGTTGCTCACTTGACAGGTTTTCAGCTTGCGCTTGGTTAATTAAGCCGGCAAGTTGTGGCGCGGTACTTTGCTGGTGGATCATGACAGCTAGTTCGGCCATTGCTTCAGAGCGTGCTTCATTACCGCCAGCAGGCATCATAGCTGCTTGATCCCAACCACAAATAGAAGACAGGTGGCTTAGGTTATGGATTTTTTTAAAGTGCTTAGATAACTCTTCATATGCTGAACTAGTGGTCATGTTAACTCCAAGTTTGAGACTGTTAATAGGGGAATATCAGCCTGATTTAGCTAATATTTTATCTAATACTCTAAAGGGTAAAATACGTTTTAACAAGGCAAATAAATAGGTTGGAAAGGTTACGTAATAACGGACTTTCGGATTTTTGCTTTCGATCGCATGAATAAGTGCTTTAGTTACTGCCTCTGGGCCAAGCGTAAACTGACTACTGACGTCTTTTTTACCTAACCGACTAATTTGCTGTTGGTAATCGGCATTATGGATACTGTTTTCTATATCAATATTGGCTTTAAGGGCTGACAGTGCATTGGCTCTAAATTGACTAACAATAGGGCCTGGTTCAATAAGCGATACCTTGATTGGTGAATCTAATAACTCTAGTCTTAATGTGTCTGTTAGTCCTTCTAGCGCAAATTTGCTGGCATTGTACGCCCCACGATATTTCATCGTTACTAACCCCAGAACCGAACTGTTTTGAATAATTCGGCCGCGGCCATTGGCGTGCATTAATGGAATAATTTGTGTGGTTAGCTCGTGCCAGCCAAATACATTGGTCTCAAATTGCGTTCGTAACGCATTTGTCGGTAAATCTTCGACTGCACCCGGTTGACCATAAGCGCCGTTATTAAAAAGCACATCAATCTTGCCATCGGTGAGTTGGGTTATATGTGCGACAGCAGCAGTAATAGAGGCTGTAGAACTTAAGTCCAGTTGCACACTTTCAAAACCTTGATCAATTAACCTTGTCACGTCTTGCGTTTTTCTAGCCGTGGCAAAAACGCGATAACCTGCCGCTTTCAGGCTTACTGCCGCGTGATAACCTATCCCAGTTGAAGCACCGGTAATTAATACTGTTTGCATTGTTGATATCTCCACATTGCTTTGTGCTTAACGCATAATAAATGGTTTATGAATCTGTAGTTTGTCATGAATTTCAGACACAAAAAAGCCCGTAACACTGTTACAGGCTTAGTTACTGGCTTAATGATACTCAAAAGTTCGTTATTAACCTTGTTCTAGTAATCTGCGTAGGTCAATTACGGCTGCATTAGCACGAGACAGGTAGTTTGCCATTACCAGTGAGTGGTTAGCAAACATACCAAAACCAGAACCGTTTAGAATCATAGGGCTGCTTACCGGTTGAAGTGATGCTTCCAATTCAAGGATTATTTGGTCAACACTTGCGAGGGCATTTTTCTTCTCTAATACACCTTTAAAGTCAACTCGAGCTGCTTTTAAATAGTGATAAAGTGCCCAAGAAGAACCACGTGCTTCCCAGAATACATTATCGATATCTAACCATGATGTTTTAACGGTAGAACCAGACTCTGTAAATGTGGATTGCTCAGCGCCAAGATCACCCGATAAATCAGTATTGATACGATATTGACCAACAGACGCACTTAAACGTTGTGATAATGAACCAAGACGTTTTTCCACTTGTTTAAACCATTCTGCAAGATTATCTGCACGGGCATAAAATTGTGCATTTTTTGATTGTGAATCGTTTAATTTATCTAGGTATTTTTGAAGTTCAGATATTGTCTTTTTGTATTCAGAATTGGCGTTAGTTGGGAACAAACGTGTGTGTTCAACATTTAACGAACCGTGGGCTTTTTGTAGATCTTTATTTTCAGTTGATTGCGTTTGTGAGCGGCTTAAGTCACGACGTAATACTAACATCAGATCACGTGATTGCTCTAATAATCCATATTCCCATGATGGCATGTTATCCATCAAAATTGCAGGTGGAAATATTGAATTGCTTAGGTAACCACCATTCTTGTCATCTAATGTTTGAAGTGTTTTAATCAGCGTGGCAGTGGTGTAAGAACCTACTGCAATATCAGTATTATTTTTAGTTAACTCTTCCGTGACTTGTGTTGGACTGAAGTTATCTGGCTCACAACTCCAATAAATGGCCGTTGCATAAAAGATAATACTGACAGCAGCAATACCTGCAATGATTTTAGATTTACTCATCTGGTCGTTCCCTCGAATCATACATTAAGTTTAGTAATATTTACTCTAGTGTAACTCGCTGAAATGGTTGCAACAAGCCTAATCACAATATAAAAAATCCATGGCAATACAACATAAGCACCTTATGTTTTTTTTATTCTGACCACATGCATAATTTCTATCTTGAATCCTGCGACGTTTTCAACCTCAGGGTAGTAAGTCAGATTGACGTATACGCCGGTTAATGACCTATAAGCCTTTTTGCGTTTAAATTTGAAAGGTACGCTGTGGCCTTCTATCATGACAGTATTGAGGTACCATTCGTCTTTTTCTCTTTGTACATGAGAAGTGACTTTCTGGAGTTCTGAATGGGTTAATCCGGGATGCTTGTTAAGTAATTTATCGGGATCTGAAGCCATTTATTATAGTCTCATTGTATTTTAGTTACTTGAATATAGACGTTGCTTGCAATGTTGAACTTGTTGATGGCAACTTGAAATTATTGATGTTCAGCCATTAGTATATCTCAAAATGAGGTTAAACTTTGTTTATTGACGCTATTTTTCAGGTTTACGGGTGTAAATATGATATAAACTAAGTGTAAATTTTAACTCCCTTTCGATAATTACATTAGGGGTAGCAGGGAGAAAGATGTGAGACAAAATACACGTCATCAAAAAATAATTTCGCTGGTTAAAGAAGAAGGGTTTGTCAGTACTGAAGTCTTAGTTGAACATTTTTCAGTCAGTCCGCAAACAATCCGCCGAGATTTAAATGAATTAGCTGAAAAAAACTTGGTTCGCCGTCATCATGGTGGTGCTTCATTATTAGAAAGCAGTGTGGTTAATGATTCATACGTTAACCGCAAACAAAAAACAGCTAAAGGTAAAATGAAAATAGCACAAGCGATGGCGGAGCGAATTCCCGATGGCTCATCGTTATTTATTGATATAGGCACTACATCGGAAGCCTTAGCGCACGCATTGCTTACTCATACTAATTTACGAATTGTTACCAACAACCTGAATGTGGCGACGATTTTGATGCAGAAACCTGATTTTAGGGTGATTGTGGCTGGTGGTGAAGTGCGTAATAAAGACGCTGGTGTTGTTGGTGAAGCAACTGTCGACTTTATTAAGCAATTTAGAATGGATTTCGGTATCGTGACTATCAGTGGTTTAGATATGGATGGTTCATTACTCGACTTCGATTATCAGGAAGTACGTGTGACACAAGCTATCATTGAATGTTCACAAGAGGTATTTTTACCTGTTGACCACACAAAATTCGGTCGTAATGCTATGGTTAACATTGGTAATGTGAATCAAGTTAATAAACTATTTACTGATATCGAACCGCCAGAAGAACTTGCGAAGTTGTTGCTGTTACATCAGGTTGAGTCGATTGTCTGTAAATCAACGTTAGAGAGTTAAACTATTAAATAATTATTAGATAAGGGAGTGTCTCGTGATCCGTGTTGTTTTTAATCAAAAAGGTGGCGTAGGTAAATCTACGATCTGTAGTAATTTGGCTGCTATCGCTGCATCAGAAGGCAAGCGTACGCTTATTATCGATTTAGATAGTCAATGTAATACCAGTGCCTATTTATTAGGAAATGATTATAAGGTTGATTTTAGTGCTGCTGAGTTTTTTGAGCAGACATTAAATATTATTATGAAAGGGCGACCTTATCATGACTTTATCGCGCAGACGGCATTTTCTAATCTTGCCATTATGCCAGCGTCAGAATTGCTTGGTGAATTGATTGTTAAATTAGAACAACGACATAAAATCTATAAATTGCGTGATGCTATGGTGAAATTAAGGCGTGATTACGATGAAATTTATATCGATACACCGCCAGCATTTAACTTTTATAGTTTGTCGGCCTTGATTGCCGCGGATACTTGTTTAATTCCCTTCGATTGTGATGATTTCTCACGTCGTGGTTTATATAGTTTATTAGCCAATATTGAAGAAACACGACAAGATCATAATGATAAATTACGGGTAGAAGGGATTGTGGTTAACCAGTACCAAGGGCAAGCTAGTTTACCAAAAAAACTGGTTGCAGAATTAAGATCGGAAAATTTACCGATTTTAAATACCCTGATCCACAGCTCCGTGAAAGTAAAAGAATCACATAATATTTCTCAGCCCTTGATCAATTGTGCGCCTAAGCATAAAGTGACACTGCAATTTTGCGATCTCTACGCTGAGATCTCTGCATAATATTTCCAATTGCTTTGGCTGAGGGATGAACCTTAAGCTAAAGCAATTGGATTTCTTTTCATACTCATCTGTGTGAGTGTATTTTTATTAATCATATTTTTAGATAGCATTCGGCCTCAATGTTTGCTGTTTAAGTGATAAGCAAGGTAGTTATGTCAGTTAGTATTAATGACCTAGAATCATTTTTTCGTAATATCCAACAATCAATTATCACGGCTTTTCAGGCTGAAGAAACCAACGGCGAGTTTATCGCTGATCATTGGACTAGTCATCTCGGTCAGGGCACAAGTTGTGTATTACGTGACGGTGAAGTATATGAAAGCGCGGGTGTAAACTTTTCGATGGTAAGTGGCGATAAATTACCGGCGGCTGCATCGGCTAAACGTCCACAATTTACGGGGATGTCATATCAAGCGATGGGTGTGTCGGTAGTGGTTCATCCACGTAACCCGCATGCACCGACAAGTCACGCCAATGTACGCATGTTTATGGTGACTGATAATGACGGTCAACAGCACTGGTGGTTGGGAGGTGGTTTTGATCTAACGCCTATTCATTTGTACGCAGATGACGCTCGTCATTTTCATACAGTGGCGCGTGATGCTGTCGCTCCATTTGGTGATGAGCTGTACCCACTGTTCAAACAAGATGCAGATGAATATTTCTATATGCCACACCGTGAAGAATATCGTGGTATTGGCGGCATCATTTATGATGACCTGAATCAGTGGGATATTGAGAAAAGTTTAAGCTTTATTGAATCTGTTGCTAATGGTTATACGCAAGCTTATACGCCAATTATTGCTAAACGCAAAAATCAGCCGTATACAGAACAAGAACGCGAGTTCCAATTGTTCCGTCGCACCCGTTATGCGGAATTTAATTTGATTGTTGACCGTGGCACTATTTTTGGTCTGCAAAGCAAGGGGAGAACGAAGTCTATTTTGATGTCTATGCCTCCGCTTGCCAGTTGGCACTATGATGATCTAGAACCGCAGAATGAAGCGCAACAAGCGTTAGTTGATGTTGTTTCAGAACCTCGGACTTGGCTATAGTTTTTATTTAGGATCACGCTTCACGGCGTGGTTTTAACGTTCAATTCGAACGAATGTGTTTCGAAAAATCTTTAATTATTGCCGCTGTTGTTCCCCATATCGGATATTTACCCCAAGGCATAAAAGTCACTTCACGGTACTTACCTTTAAATAAACTCTTTTCGATAATATGATTTTCATCATCGAGCAGGAAAGATAACGGCACTTCAAAAATTTCATCGACTTCATTGGGATCAATCTTGGATTGGTAATCACTGTCGATCAAGGCAACGACTGGGGTGACATAATAGAGACTAATCGTTGGTCGACTAGGCAGTGTTCCCAAAATAGTAATTTTATTGGCTGGAATACCAATTTCTTCATGGGTTTCACGTAATGCGGTGGCGATGGATGAACTATCAGTTTTTTCTGTTTTACCGCCTGGCAGCGCTATTTGACCACTGTGGTGGCGCAGATGTGACGCACGACGAGTTAGAATTAGATTTAGTTCTTGCTCTCGTTCGACAATAGGAAATAGCACGGCCGCAGGCGTAAACATTTTGGATAATTTACTCACCGATTTACTGCTAGGCGACAGTACAAAACGTGAAGTTAAAGAATTAATATCCATACGCGTCCTTGCAACTCATTAAGTTGAAATGAAGTACTATAATCTTGAAATAATGTACTTTAGTTTATTCACTGATTTATTATGCTCATTAACTAAAATACTGGATACCTCATTTAAAGTATAGGCTATATTGCTCAATCATTAATAATTAGCGCAGTAGGTGGGGCGCGAGGGTTGATAAATTCAATAAAAGCTAAGCACGATTAAAAATACTAAGTTGAGGTTTCTTGTTATGAGTTAATTGCTGCTTCCAATATCTGAACTATCTCATCTCAGCTTTTAGTTGGATTTGCTTCTTGCATTTTGATCGCCCAGTCTAATGCTGTTAAACCGTTTTCTGATTTGATGCTGATATCAATGTCATGCTCTAGCAAAAATAAGACGCTCTCTTTATCAGTTAACAAGACCGCTGAGTGTAAAGCACTGAGTTTATTATCACTAGCCTAGGCCACTTTTAAGAAATGCTTCAGTTATCTGATATTTATAATCATTAGAACCACCCAATATAAAGGCAACCCCGGTGCTTGCTTGTAATTGCTTCGCCCCATTCTCAGTGATCCTAAAATTTACTTACGTGAGTCAAAATATCTGATTTTCCGTTATTGTCGGTAATATTAACATGGTAATAATAAGTACGAACTTCATATGTACCTTAAATGATAATGTCTGAAAAATGTGTCTTGATTCAAGTTCATATTTAAATAGCTCTTAGTACATCATCATTAACATATTCATTTTATTACTCTGAGGATTGAACTTGGAGGCTAAATAGAGTGGTAAGTAGGGATATTTTTATCATCCATGTCGATATTGTTCAATTACGATTAATCATATTATGGTATGTACAATTAGTTATGGTAATTTAAAGTGTGATTTAAATCTTATCTCATAGATAAGTCGTTAAAAAATCACGTTTTGTAACTATTTAATGATTACACTAGGTCAATAATAAAGATATTGAACATGGAGTACTTAATTGTTGAAATTGCGATGCTATCGTACAGATAATTAGTGAAATGTTGTTTAATAAATTTAGGGTTAATAAGCTAGCTTACGTCTCATAAAAGAAGAAGGAAGATTCTCATTGAGCATTCGTCTAAAATTATCGATTTTGATTTTTACATTATTTTTAGTTGCTATTTTTAACACCATTTTTACTTTTCAGTTAGAAACTTATAGTAAAAAAAAACTAGGGTGGGTAAGTCATACACATGAAGTACTGCATCGAACGCAAGAACTTCTAAGTGCTATAACAGATTCTGAAACTGGGCAGCGCGGTTATTTACTTACCAGTGATACATCATATTTAGAGCCTTATCATAGAGGTATCGTTGCTGCTAAAGATTATCTAACGAAATTAAATATACTGACTTCTGATAACCCGAGTCAACAGGCCATTTTGGTTAGTGTTAAACAGGACATGCTATTGAAGTTTGATGAATTGATGCTAACAATTGAGCTTGTTCAAAGTGGTAATGCGGATAAAGCTCTTAGTATCGTAAAGCAGAACTCAGGTAAGAAATATATGGATAATATTCGAACCAATTTAAGTACGTTTATCAATGCAGAGCTTGTACTTCTCGAACAGAGAAAGGGAGATTTTAGGGAAAGTAGAACACAATTAATGACACTTATCGCAGTTGAAATTATATTTTTTATTGGTTTGGCTATCATTACGTTTACCTTTTTACAACGCAACTTTTTCCACCCGCTAAAATTATTACTTAAGAGTGCGAAAAAGGTAGAATCAAGCGAAAAGCTAGAAGTAATAGATGTTGTTGAAAAAGATGAGATGGGACACTTACTTGCAACATTTTTCGTAATGAGTGAAAACGTACTTAAAAGAGAGCAAGCATTAGATTACAAAGCGCATCATGATGAACTCACAGGGTTAAAGAATAGAATAACGCTCTCGAAAGAGGTCGAAGCCTCTATAAATGCCCTCGAAAGCACAAACGATAAGATTGCGGTGCTATTTTTAGACTTAAACTTATTCAAACAAGTAAATGATACGTTTGGCCACGATATTGGCGATTTGATCCTACAAGAAACAGCAAATCGCCTTAATAATGCAGTGCGTTCTAGTGATACGGTATTCCGTATTGGTGGTGATGAATTCCTAATTATTTTAAGGGACATCAAAGATAATAGGGATGTCGATTGTGTTGCAGAGAAAATACTCTCTGCCTTTGCGAAGCCAGCTATTATTGAAGGAAAACCGATGGATATCACAATTAGTATTGGTGCGGCGCTATCACCTGATGATTCAAAGAGTAGCAATGAAGTTATTAAGTTTGCGGACATTGCTATGTACGTGGCCAAACGTGACCAGGAAACCAGTTATAAGGTATTTAATCCTAGTATGTTAAAACGTGCCTATGATGGTCGATAACTTTTACTACCCTAAAAATATAATGTGAATTACGATTATAGTGGTATAGCTAATTTAGCCACAAACTAAAAGGCTAAATTAGCGTATGCTGTGGTTAATGAAAGTGGAGATAATCGCTAGATTCTTTCATATCACAACAGTACACGCTAATCCTATTACTAGCTCAATTGTGATCCAGCATTGGTTAGATTAGATCCAATATAAAGGCGCTCTCCCCCCTATTCGTGACTTGTATCCAATATTACTAAAACATTAGAAATAAGCATTTCAATTAGAGTTTATGTGAAGGGCTATTAAGGCAAGTTTAAATGTCAGATTGTTCATATCCTTATCCCGAGATGAACTTGCTTTAGTTCGAAGTCAGCAAACTAAATCTAGTTCATCAAACACTTAGGTGTCTTTCGACTTACTATTCTTGAAAGCGTTGAGAAAATAGAATTCTAGAGGAAACACTTCAGTGAAGTACACCATACCAATATGCTTAGCCGATTAAACCAATAGAATGTAACAAATATTAATCTCCATTAATATTTGTTACATTCTCTAAAGTTATGGAACCGTTAAAGTTCTTTATATTTAAAGCATTTTAAGTTCTATCTTCAATTTAAGGTGGAATATTAATTTAATGACTAATTTTGCGCGAACAACAATCATAATATATTAAGAACAGGATATTTACGGTATGAAAAATTACACTTTACTTGCAGCACTAACGTTTCTCTCGACCTCTGTAATGGCTGAAATAATATCGGTAGATATTATCAACCTTGACTCAGGGAAGTCTACAGGTATCGTAACCATTTCTGAAAGTGATTATGGCACTGTTTTCACTCCAAAATTAAAAGACTTACCTGCTGGTATACACGGCTTTCACATACATTCAAATGCTTCATGTGAAAGCAGTGTTAAAAATGGGAAAACCATACAGGGAGGGGCGGCAGGTGGTCACTATGATCCGAAAGAAACAGGTAAACACGGCTTTCCTTGGACCAGTGATAACCACCTAGGTGACTTACCAGCCTTATACGTTGGAATTGATGGCGTCGCTAATCAGCCTGTATTAGCACCTCGAGTGAAACTCTCTGACGTAAAAGGCAGAGCGCTAATGGTGCACCTCGGTGGTGATAATCACTCTGACCACCCTAAAAAATTAGGTGGAGGTGGCTCTAGGGTTTTGTGTGGCGTAATAAATTAATAGCAGAAAAACGGTCTACCTACAATGGCTTTGTTGTAATACTAAACCTCACTTGATTTACTGCTGTTACATGCACTTACAGTTGTTAAGGCAAATTTAAAGTACCATATTGTTCATCTCCTTAATCCTGAGATGAACTTGCCTTAGCTTATGAATATGTCTACGCGTTAAATTTAGCTGTGTAGTAGCCGCTACTTGAGTGATCCGTTTATGACAAATATCTTTAATTACACCTAAACGATGAAGTTCTTTTTCATTCATCATAATCAACATTGCACAGCTCGATAATTAAACTTAATTCCAATGAGGCTTGTTGGAAAATAGGCTTGATATAGAATAGTGAGAATACAACATCACTGATTCAAAAAATTACAGATATTGTTAGATGACAATCTAAACAAGCTGCGCATAGCGCATGTTATGATTAATCGCTAGACACCTTTATAATCAAATGCTTCCTACACCTGCACTCAAGTATGACTGCATGCGTTTTAACTTGGATCACGGCGATTAAATAGCGGTCGACAGGTGACATTGTGCAATTAAATGTAACTATATGCATAGCAAAGTGGATTGAATGCGTTACCATTAATCCGCTAAAGTATAGGTAATATTTTCGCTAATTTATCGAATGTTTCTTGATATTCCTCTTCGCCTACCGAGTCTGCGACAATACCACCGCCAGCCCAACAATATATCTCACCGCTATCACACAAGAGAGTGCGGATAGTAATACTGGTATCCATATGCCCATGTGCCGATAAATAACCTATGCTACCGC
>Ga0209292_1003126_pt1 | contig 18402 bp, 14 predicted proteins | sample GOMGulsemesocosm_2_FD_184634 | JGI IMG/M metagenome (GOLD analysis project Ga0209292, IMG submission 184634) | Methane-oxidizing microbial communities from mesocosms in the Gulf of Mexico - GOM9C Gulf of Mexico (SPAdes) (version 2) | ecosystem: Environmental > Aquatic > Marine > Cold seeps... | reverse complement strand
TCGTTCATCATTTTTTTAATAGTTTGAGAGAAGGATTAACTTATGCGCCATCGTCAAAGCGGTCGCCAGTTAAACCGTAATAGCAGTCATCGTAAAGCGATGTTCCGCAATATGGCAAGCTCTTTAGTTAAGCACGGCGTTATCAAAACGACTGTAGCAAAAGCTAAAGAACTACGTATGGTAATAGAGCCATTGATTACATTGGCTAAGACCGACAGTGTTGCAAATCGCCGTTTAGCGTTTGCTCGTACACAAGATAAAGAAGTAGTAGGTATTTTATTCAACGAACTTGGTGCTCGTTACCAAGAACGTCCAGGTGGATATACTCGCATTTTAAAATGTGGTTTCCGTACTGGTGATAAAGCACCTATGGCTTACATTGAATTAGTAGACCGACCTGCAGTTGAAGATGCTGTAGAAGAAGTTGAAGAGTCAGTAGAAGCTTAATTTAGCTAAGCTAAATTTACTTTGAAATTAAAAACGGAGCTTCGGCTCCGTTTTTGTTTTTTTATACCTCATAATACTAATTACTGCAAAAACTTGACCGGCCTCTAAATTAACCGTATAACATTTAGTCCCAATCCTCAGAGTATCAACTATGTCATCTCGAAACCCTATCATCGCCGTAACAGGATCATCAGGAGCTGGGACGTCTACTACGATAGAATCATTTGAACACATATTTCGGTCCCTGGGTATCACCTCAGCTACAGTTGAAGGTGACAGCTTTCACCGTTATTCTCGTCAAGAAATGGATATGGAAAAGCGTAAAGCCAGAGATGATAGGCGAAATATTAGCTATTTTGGTGATGAAGCTAATGACTTTGATGCATTAGAAAGGCTATTTAAAGATTACTCTGAAACAGGTAAAGGTAAAATGCGCCGATACCTGCATACTTTTGATGAAGCGGTCCCATATAACCAAATGCCAGGTACATTCACCCCATGGGAGAATTTAGGTGATGGTACTGATTTACTTTTTTATGAAGGATTACACGGTGGTGTGGTTACTGAGAAAAATGATGTGGCGAAACACGTCGATCTGTTGATTGGTATGGTACCCATTGTTAATCTTGAATGGATTCAAAAAATCATTCGAGATACAAATCAACGTGGTCATAGCCGTGAAGCGGTAACAGCAAGTATTGTACGCAGTATGGAAGATTACATCTCGTTCATTACCCCTCAGTTTTCTAGGACTCACATAAACTTCCAACGCGTACCAACTGTAGATACATCAAATCCTTTTAGTGCAAAAGCAATCCCAACTTTAGATGAGAGTTTTGTTGTTATTCGCTTTCGTGAAGGAACGAGTGTTGATTTTCCATATTACTTGTCAATGATTGATGGTGCGTTTATGTCACGCATAAATACTCTTGTAGTTCCTGGAGGTAAGATGGGCTTAGCAATGGAATTACTTTTAACACCTTTGATCTTAGACTTGATGAATAAAAAACATGAAGCGAATAAGCAATTGGACTGGATGAGTGACTTATAATCAGACCGCGCTGTAAGATATTTTAGAATGAGTACCTAGATATATTTACAGCGACAGAATTAGGGTCAGGCTTTTATGACTTCAAAGTCGTGAGTGATTTTTACTGATTTATTTAACATCAGTGCTACCGAGCAATACTTATCTGCAGAAAGACTGACTGCACGTGCTACGTGTTTTTCTGCAACATCATTTCCAATAATAATGAAGTGAAGATGAATGTCAGAAAATAACTTAGGCACGGAGTCAACACGAGTTGCAGATATGTCAACTTTACAACCAGTAACATCCTGACGTGTTTTTTCAAGGATACTCACTACATCCACTGATGAACATGCACCTAGAGAGATAAGAATGTTTTCAAGGGGGCTAGGGGCTAATGCGCCACCATTCGCATCTAAAACAATAGTATGGCCACTCTCAGAGGTACCCATAAATAATTCATCGCCGATCCATTTTACAGTTGCTTTCATGATTTAACCTTATTTTGATTGATTATGACAAATATAATAACGTGTAATCGGGTGCTTAAGCTAGTTTTTAGGGCAAGAACAACAGCTTAATGAAACCTACCAATAAACTATCGTCCTACATTGTAAAATATCTCTTGAGTAAAATATTTTCATTAGTATAATAGCGCCTCACTTCTAGAGTATCTCTTAATTCCCTAAAAACTAAGATTCACTCGACAAGTGTAACTACTCATCCTAGATGGATAGTAAATAGGGGTATAGTTCCAATTGGTAGAACAGCGGTCTCCAAAACCGATGGTTGGGAGTTCGAGTCTCTCTACCCCTGCCAAATTTAATAAAGTATTGTATTAATACTTTTGAAGTAAACTTCAGTGATGAAGTTCAAATGTCTTAGGCAAAATTACAGGTTAATATTATGAATGCAAGTACAGAAAGCCAGCCAAGCGGTTCTCTTGATTCGTTAAAATGGATAACAGTTATCGTTATTTTATCGGGTGTCGTTTTCGCAAATTATTTTTATGGTGAAGAGTCGGTATTATATCGTGCTATTGGTGCGGTTGTAGGTATCGCCATTGCTGGTGTGATCGCCATGCAAACTGTTAAAGGCCATAATGCGGTTGCATTCGCTAAAGAATCTCGTACAGAAATACGTAAAGTAGTTTGGCCAACGCGCCAAGAAGCTATACAAACTACAGGTATCGTACTATTCGCTACTTTTATCATGTCATTAGTGATGTGGGGGCTTGATTCTACGTTGTTTTGGGTCGTTGGATTTATTACAAGTGTACAGGTGTAGTCATGACTGAAGAAAACGTATCACCAGAAGAAAACCAAGAAAATGAAGAGCCAGTAATAAATACTAACCCGAATTTGCGTTGGTATGTGGTTCAAGCTTTCTCAGGTTACGAAGGGCGAGTGCAAAAAACATTAGTTGAGCATATAGAAATTCAAGGCCTTCAGGAGAAATTCGGACAAATTCTTGTACCTACAGAAGAAGTTGTTGAAATGCGCGCAGGACAAAAGCGTAAAAGCTCACGTAAATTTTTCCCTGGATATGTTCTTGTTCAAATGGAAATGGACGTTGAAGCATGGCATCTAGTCAAAAGTGTCCCTCGCGTATTAGGCTTTATTGGCGGAACTAGTGACCGTCCAGCACCTATTACACAAAAAGAAGCTGATAGAATCTTACAAAGACTTGAAGATACTGATAAGCCTAGACCTAAGACATTGTTTGAGCCTGGCGAAGTGGTACGTGTTATCGATGGACCATTTGCTGATTTTAATGGTGTTGTTGAAGAATTAGATTACGACAAAAATAGAATTAAAGTATCGGTTCTCATTTTTGGTCGCTCTACTCCTGTTGACTTAGAATTTGGTCAAGTCGAAAAAGGCTAAACTAAGCTCTAATAAATACAGTATACGTAGAAAACTAAAAAAGGCTAAAGATGAGAATCTTTGGTCTTTTTTGTATCCTAAATATAATATATCGTTTAAAAAATAACTTGTGCAATTTGTGTTATTTAATATATAATCCGCTGCCTATTTTTTTTAAGCGATGTTTTGCATGAAAAAAAGTAAGGTAAACCGTACAACGGGGAGCCGAATAAATATTCAGCGCTAGAACCCATATTAAAGGTATTGAAAAATGGCTAAGAAAGTCCAAGCTTTAATCAAGCTACAAGTTGCTGCTGGTGCAGCAAATCCGTCACCGCCAGTTGGTCCTGCATTAGGTCAACACGGTGTGAACATCATGGAATTCTGTAAAGCGTTTAACGCGAAAACAGATTCTTTAGAAAAAGGCGCTCCAGTTCCAGTAGTAATTACTGTATACAGTGATCGTTCTTTTACGTTCGAAACAAAAACACCACCTGCTTCTTATTTGTTAAAGAAAGCAGCTGGTATCAAAAGCGGCTCTGGTCGTCCTAACACTGATAAAGTTGGAACTGTTACTACAGCTCAACTTGAAGAAATTGTTAAGACGAAAGAATCTGATTTGACTGCTGGTTCTATGGAAGCTGCAGTGCGTACCATTGCGGGTTCTGCTCGTTCAATGGGTTTAGTGGTAGAGGACTAATTATGGCTAAATTATCAAAACGTACTCGTCTTATCCGTGAAAAAGTAGACGTATTAAAAGATTATGATATTAAAGAAGCAATCTCTTTATTAAAAGAACTTGCTACTGCTAAATTTCGTGAAAGTGTAGATGTTGCTGTAAACCTTGGTATTGATGCACGTAAATCAGACCAAAACGTACGTGGCGCAGCTGTATTACCAAATGGTACAGGTCGTGATGTTCGTGTTGCTGTGTTCACACAGGGCGCAAATGCTGAAAAAGCGAAAGAAGCTGGTGCTGACATCGTAGGTATGGAAGATTTAGCTGAATTAGTTAAAAAAGGCGAGATGAACTTTGATGTTGTAATCGCTTCTCCAGACGCTATGCGTGTTGTTGGCCAACTTGGTCAGATATTAGGCCCACGTGGTTTAATGCCTAACCCTAAAGTTGGTACTGTAACACCAGACGTTGTAACCGCTATTAACAATGCAAAATCGGGTCAAATCCGTTACCGCAATGATAAAAACGGTATCATCCATACTACTATTGGTAAGGCTGATTTCGACGATGCTAAATTACAAGAAAACCTAGAGTTTTTATTGGAAGCTTTGAAAAAAGCTAAACCAGCAAATGCTAAAGGTCAGTACATTAAGAAACTTTCTATCTCAACTACAATGGGTGCCGGTGTATCGGTAAACCAAGCTAGCTTGACTGCTGTTTCTAAATAAAGTATCAATTACGGTGCTTTACAAGGGTTAAATTATAGACTATAATTTCGCCCTTAAAATTTTGGTAGGTGTTGTTTCCTTCGTATACGAAGTTAAACAGCCCCGTCAAAGACCGTAGGTGTTAAAAAGGGTAATTTTTTACTAGTTTTAACTTAATATATCCTACGTAGATGGTGATTACCCAGTATTTCCTAATTCTGGTCCTCGCCGTAACGGCCTAAGTGATTTTTTGTATAAAATAAAAGCTTAGGGATAGTAAATACCGGTTTATTTAACCGGTGAACCAGGAGTTAAAGCCAATGGCTATCAATCTTGATGACAAAAAGGCAATTGTTGCTGAAGTTCAAGAAGCTGCTAGTGGCGCTCACTCAGTTGTAATCGCGGATGCCCGTGGTGTTACAGTTGAAGCAATTACTGTATTGCGTAAGCAAGCACGTGATAATGGCGTATGGATGAAAGTTGTCCGTAACACATTAGCACGTCGTGCAGTTGAAGGTACTGAATTTGAATGTGTTTCTGACGTGTTCAAAGGTCCTTCATTAATTGCTTTTTCAAGTGATCACCCAGGTGCTGCTGCACGTTTATTCACAGATTTCGCTAAAGCTAACGAAAACTTTGACTTAAAAGCAGCTGCATTTGAAGGTAACGCAGTAGACGTAAATATGTTAGCTAAGCTACCTACTTACGACGAAGCGATTTCACGTTTGATGAGCGTTATGAAAGAAGCATCTGCAGGCAAATTAGTCCGCACGATCGCTGCAGTACGCGATCAGAAAGAACAAGAAGCTGCTTAATAATTGTTTACCTCTGCACTAACTTAAATATATGCAGAGCACAATTAACACTTTTTGTATTTATAGTTATTTCAAACAGCCAAAGGCTGTTTATTAAAAAACAGGAAATTTAAAATGTCTATTTCTAAAGACGATATCCTAAACGCAGTTGCTGACATGTCAGTAATGGACGTTGTTGCTTTAATCGAAGCAATGGAAGAAAAATTTGGCGTATCTGCATCTGCTGCTGTTGCCGCTGCTGGACCTGCTGAAGCTGTTGAAGAGCAAACTGAATTCAACGTTGTTATGACTAGCTTCGGTGAGAAGAAAGTTGCAGTAATCAAAGCAGTTCGTGGCGCTACAGGTTTAGGCCTTAAAGAAGCTAAAGACTTAGTTGAAGCTCTAGGCGTTGTTAAAGAAGGCGTTGAAAAAGCTGAAGCTGAAACGCTTAAGAAAACTCTTGAAGAAGCTGGTGCTTCTGTTGAGATCAAATAATCTGTTTTTAAACAGATTATTTGCCTGAAAAGGCAATGGCTGGTGACTTTAAAGTCACCGGCCTTTTTGCGCTAAAGAAAGTGGTTTTTTAAACCAAAAAAGCGCATTTTTGATACTCGTTATTTAAGTATCATTCGCAATACCCTGTCTGATACCAATTGGATTAGCTAACAAAACGTATGTACCCATACTAAAGTTGTCTAGTCCAATTGGTATTTAAAAGGCAGATCGGCCATAACATGCAAGCTGAGGAACCCCATGGTTTACTCTTACTCTGAAAAGAAACGTATTCGCAAGGACTTTGGTAAAAGTAAACAAGTAATGGATTATCCATTCTTGTTATCAATCCAACTCGAATCTTTCCGTAAGTTTATTGATATTGATCCAACAGGTGAAACAGGTCTAGAAGCTGCGTTTCATTCTATTTTCCCAATTAAAGCCTATTCTGGTAGTTCAGAATTACAGTATGTGAGCTACAGACTTGGCGAACCGTTATTTGACGTTAAAGAATGTCAAGTCCGCGGTGTAACCTACTCTGCGCCGCTTCGCGTTAAATTACGTTTAGTAGTTTACGATAAAGAAGCGCCAGCAGGCACAGTTAAAGATATCAAAGAACAAGAAGTATACATGGGTGAAATACCATTAATGACAGACAACGGTACGTTTGTTATCAATGGTACTGAACGTGTTATTGTTTCACAATTACATCGTTCTCCAGGTGTGTTTTTCGATCACGATAAGGGTAAAACCCATTCATCAGGTAAAGTGTTATATAACGCACGTGTTATTCCTTACCGTGGTTCTTGGTTAGATTTTGAATTTGATCCGAAAGATAATTTATTCGTACGTATAGATCGCCGTCGTAAATTACCGGCTTCTATCATTTTACGTGCATTGGAATATTCTACTGAAGAAATTCTAGATATGTTCTATGACACAACTGCTTTTTCAATCAAAGGCGATAAGCTGATCATGGATTTAATTCCTGAACGCTTACGTGGTGAAACGGCAACGTTTGACATATGTTTGAAGAATGGTGATGTTTTAGTAGAGCAAGGACGTCGAATCACTGCTCGTCATATTCGCTCACTATCTAAAGAAAAACTTGAAAAGCTAGAAGTTCCAGCTGAATACATCGTTGGTAAAGTTTTATCTAAAGCTTATATCGATGAGTCGACTGGTGAAGTAATCGCAGAAGCGAATGCTGAAATAACGCTAGAGTTATTAGCAGAACTTAGCCAAGCGGGGCATAAAGTACTTTCTACTTTATATATGAATGAGTTCGATGTTGGTTCATACATGTCTGACACTATTCGTGTTGATGGTACTTCTAATAAGCTAGAAGCTTTAGTCGAAATATACCGCATGATGCGTCCAGGCGAGCCGCCAACTAAGGATGCAGCTGAAACGTTATTCACTAACTTGTTCTTCGCATCTGAGCGTTATGACTTATCAACAGTTGGTCGTATGAAGTTCAATCGACGTGTTGGCAATGCTGACGATGTTGGTAGCGGAATATTATCAAACGAAGATATCATTTCAGTAATGAAAACTTTAATCGCCATTCGTGACGGTAAAGGTGAAACTGATGATATAGATCACTTAGGTAATCGTCGTATTCGCTCTGTTGGCGAAATGGCAGAAAACCAATTCCGTGTTGGTCTTGTTCGTGTTGAACGTGCAGTACGTGAACGTTTAAGTCTAGGTGACTTAGATGCAATCATGCCACAAGATTTAATTAACGCTAAACCAATCTCAGCAGCTGTGAAAGAATTTTTTGGTTCTTCACAGTTATCACAATTTATGGATCAGAATAACCCGTTATCTGAAGTTACCCATAAACGTCGTATCTCAGCATTAGGCCCAGGTGGTTTAACGCGTGAACGTGCTGGTTTTGAAGTTCGAGATGTACACCCGACCCATTACGGTCGTGTATGTCCTATCGAAACGCCGGAAGGTCCAAACATCGGTTTGATTAACTCACTAGCGTGTTATGCACGTACTAACGATTACGGTTTCTTAGAAACTCCTTATCGTAAAGTGGTTGATGGTTTAGTAACTGATGAAATCGATTATTTATCAGCAATTGAAGAAGGTAACTTCGTTATTGCCCAAACTACAGCTCCAGTTGATAGTAAAGGTAATTTAGTTGACGGCTTAGTACAATGTCGTCATAAAAACGAATTTACCTTAATCTCGGCAGAACAAGTTCAATATATGGACGTTTCGCCACAACAGATTATTTCAGTTGCAGCAAGTTTAATTCCATTCCTAGAGCACGATGATGCTAACAGAGCCTTGATGGGTTCAAACATGCAACGTCAAGCTGTACCAACCCTTATCGTAGATAAGCCGTTGGTTGGTACAGGTATGGAAAAAGTAGTAGCTGTTGACTCAGGTGTTACAGCTGTTGCTAAACGTGGTGGTGTAGTCAGCTATGTTGACGCTTCACGTATCGTTGTTAAAGTTAATGAAGACGAAATGCATGCTGGTGAAGCCGGTATTGATATTTATAACTTAACAAAATACACACGTTCGAATCAAAATACTTGTATCAACCAACGTCCACAGTGTCGTATGGGTGAACCTGTGACTCGTGGTGATGTGCTAGCCGATGGTCCTTCAACGGACATGGGTGAATTAGCGCTTGGTCAGAACATGCGTATTGCTTTCATGCCGTGGAATGGTTACAACTTCGAAGATTCAATGTTGTTATCTGAACGGGTTGCTACTGAAGATCGTTTTACGACGGTTCATATTCAAGAACTAACGTGTATCGCGCGTGATACTAAGTTAGGCAGTGAAGAAATTACTTCTGATATCCCTAACGTAGGCGAATCTGCATTATCGAAATTAGATGAAGCTGGTGTTGTTTATATTGGTGCTGAAGTTAATGGTGGCGACATCTTAGTGGGTAAAGTTACTCCTAAAGGTGAAACGCAATTAACTCCAGAAGAAAAACTTTTACGAGCAATCTTTGGTGAAAAAGCCGCAGATGTTAAAGATAGTTCTTTACGTGTACCTAACTCAGTTAAAGGTACTATCATCGATGTGCAAATCTTTACCCGCGATGGTGTAGAAAAAGATAAGCGTGCCGTTGAGATCGAAGAATTACAACTTAAAGAAGTTAAGAAAGATTTAGGCGATGAATTTAGCATCCTTGAAGATGGTATTTTCGCCCGAGCTAAAAACCTTCTTCTATCTGCTGGTTTAAACGAATCAGACATTAATGGTATGTCTCGTGCAAATTGGTTAGTTCAAAACTTGTCTGACGAAGGTCAACAGTCTGAACTAGAGCAAATCGCTGAGCAATACGACAACATTAAAGCTGACTTCGATAAGAAATTTGAAATTAAACGCCGTAAGATCACTCAAGGTGCTGACTTAGCTCCTGGTGTTCTTAAAATTATTAAAGTTTACTTAGCGATAAAACGTCACATCCAACCGGGTGATAAAATGGCTGGTCGTCATGGTAACAAAGGTGTTATTTCAAACGTAGTGCCAGTTGAAGATATGCCTTACGATCAACATGGTGTTCCAGTTGATGTGGTACTTAATCCGTTAGGTGTACCATCACGTATGAACATCGGTCAAATCTTAGAAACACATCTAGGTATGGCTGCTCGTGGTATTGGTGAAAAAATCAACCGTATGTTAGAAGCGCAACAAGAAATTCATAAACTACGTAACTTCATTCAAGAAGTTTACAATGTTGGTGAGTCTCGTCAGGTAGTTGACATTGCAAGCTTCTCAGATGATGAAGTTATGCGCCTAGCGGGTAACCTACGTGCGGGTCTTCCAATTGCTACACCTGCTTTTGATGGTGCTGCAGAGAAAGAAATTAAAGAAATGTTCAGACTTGCAGATATGCCTGAAAGCGGTCAGTTTATATTAACTGACGGTCGTACCGGTCGTAAATTTGAACGTCCAGTTACTGTTGGCTACATGTATATGTTAAAACTAAACCATTTAGTTGATGACAAAATGCATGCTCGTTCTACAGGATCTTACTCACTTGTAACGCAACAACCACTTGGCGGTAAAGCGCAATTTGGTGGTCAACGTTTTGGTGAGATGGAAGTATGGGCACTCGAAGCATATGGTGCTGCATATACGCTACAAGAAATGTTAACGGTTAAGTCTGATGATGTTAACGGTCGTACTAAGATGTACAAAAACTTAGTTGACGGTGATCACAGAATGGAACCAGGCATTCCTGAGTCATTCAACGTATTGTTGAAAGAAATTCGTTCGTTAGGTATTAACATCGAATTAGATCAGGACTAGCTTCCAAAGCTGCATGCTGACTATCAAGTTGATGAGTCAGTACACGGAGAAAGCAGGTAACTGCTTTCTCTTTAAGGTTTAACTCCGACAGGAGAAGTGTGTGAAAGATTTACTTAAGTTTCTTAAGCAACAAAATCAAACAGAAGAGTTCGATGGTATACGTATCGGACTAGCATCACCAGATCAGATCCGTTCTTGGTCATTTGGTGAAGTAAAGAAACCTGAAACGATTAACTACCGTACGTTCAAGCCAGAACGTGACGGCTTGTTTTGTGCTCGTATTTTTGGCCCAGTTAAAGATTACGAATGTCTTTGTGGCAAATACAAACGTTTAAAGCATCGTGGTGTTATTTGTGAAAAATGTGGCGTTGAAGTTACATTAACAAAAGTTCGTCGTGACCGTATGGGCCACATCGAATTAGCTAGCCCAGTTGCACATATTTGGTTCCTAAAATCATTACCGTCGCGTATTGGTTTATTACTTGATATGACACTACGTGATATTGAACGTGTACTTTACTTTGAATCATATGTTGTTACTGAACCTGGTATGACAACATTAGAAAAAAGTGCGATTCTTACCGAAGAAGAATATCTTGATGCTCTTGAAGAGCATGGTGATGAATTTGACGCTCTTATGGGTGCTGAAGCGGTACTTGCTTTACTACAACAAATCGATTTAGACGGCGAAGTAGCGCAAATGCGTGAAGAGCTTCCTGAAATTGGTAGTGAAACTAAACGCAAAAAAGTGACTAAACGTTTAAAATTAATGGAAGCATTCGCTGCTTCAGGCAATAAGCCTGAGTGGATGATCATGAACGTACTACCGATTTTACCGCCGGATTTACGTCCGTTAGTACCATTGGATGGTGGCCGTTTTGCTACATCTGATTTAAATGATTTATATCGTCGTGTTATTAACCGTAATAACCGTTTAAAACGTCTTCTAGATCTAGTTGCACCAGACATTATCGTACGTAACGAAAAACGTATGTTACAAGAGTCTGTTGATGCACTTCTTGATAACGGTCGTCGCGGTCGCGCAATTACTGGTTCTAACAAACGTCCTTTAAAATCTCTTGCCGATATGATTAAAGGTAAGCAGGGTCGTTTCCGTCAGAATCTATTGGGTAAACGTGTTGATTATTCTGGTCGTTCAGTAATTACCGTTGGTCCTACATTAAAATTACACCAATGTGGTTTACCTAAGAAAATGGCACTTGAGTTATTCAAGCCATTTATCTACGGTAAATTGGAAGCGCGTGGTTTAGCGACTACCATTAAGGCTGCTAAAAAATTAGTTGAACGCGAAGGCGCTGAAGTTTGGGATGTACTTGATGAAGTGATCCGTGAACATCCAGTAATGCTTAACCGTGCACCTACGCTTCATAGATTGGGTATTCAAGCATTTGAACCCGTTCTAATTGAAGGTAAAGCTATACACTTGCATCCACTAGTTTGTGCGGCATACAATGCCGATTTTGATGGTGACCAAATGGCGGTACACGTACCGTTAACTATCGAAGCACAAATGGAAGCACGTACATTAATGATGTCTACCAATAACGTGTTATCACCAGCAAACGGTGAGCCGATTATAGTACCATCACAAGATGTTGTATTAGGTTTGTACTACTTAACACGTGATCGTGTTAACGGTAAAGGTGAAGGCATGGCTTTCACTGACATCAAAGAAGCTGAAAAAGCTTACCGTACCGGTGTTGCTGAACTACATGCTCGTGTGAAAATTCGCATAACTGAATACTTTAAAGACGAAGAAGGTAACTTTACTGTTCCTAAAACCATTTTACGTGATACGACTATTGGTCGTGCACTTATGTGGCAGGTTTGTCCAAAAGGCTTACCATATGAGCTAATTGATCAGCCGCTTGGTAAAAAACCAATTTCAAAATTGATTAACCATGCTTATCGTAACTTAGGTCTAAAAGAAACGGTAATTTTTGCTGACCAAATCATGTACACGGGCTTCCATTATGCGATGATCGCTGGTTGTTCTGTTGGTATTGACGATATGGTTATACCTGATGCTAAATATACTATTATCGAAGAGTCGGAAGAAGAAGTATCTGAAATCCAGAGTCAATTCGAGCAAGGTTTAGTAACTCAGGGCGAAAAATATAACAAAGTTATTGATATTTGGTCATCTGCCAACGAGAAAATCTCGAAAGCGATGATGGACAATTTATCAAAAGAAACGGTTATCAACCGTGACGGTAAACCAGAAGATCAAGATTCTTTCAACTCTATCTACATGATGGCCGACTCCGGTGCTCGTGGTAGTGCTGCTCAGATTCGTCAGTTAGCAGGTATGCGTGGTTTGATGGCTAAACCAGATGGTTCAATCATCGAAACGCCAATCAAAGCTAACTTCCGTGAAGGTTTGAACGTATCAGAATACTTCATCTCAACTCACGGTGCGCGTAAAGGTCTTGCCGATACAGCACTCAAAACAGCTAACTCGGGTTACTTAACTCGTCGTTTAGTTGATGTTGCACAAGATTTGGTTGTTACTGAACATGATTGTGGAACATACGACGGTTTACAAATGACTCCACTTATCGAAGGTGGTGATGTTGTTGAACCGCTAAGAGAACGTGTTCTAGGTCGTGTAGTTGCAGAAGATGTTGTTAAACCAGGTACTGAAGAAGTTTTACTTCCTCGGAATACGTTAATTGACGAAGCTTTATGTGATTTCATTGAAGAAAATTCAATAGATCAAATGAAAGTTCGTTCAATCATTACTTGTAAAACCGATTTTGGTATTTGTGCTCATTGTTACGGTCGTGATTTGGCTCGTGGCCATATGATCAACCAAGGTGAAGCCATTGGTGTCGTTGCGGCACAATCAATTGGTGAACCTGGTACACAGCTTACCATGCGTACATTCCACATTGGTGGAGCTGCATCGCGTGCTTCTGCTGAGAACAATGTACAAGTTAAGAACACGGGTACGTTGAAATTACAGAACGCTAAGTTTGTAACTAACTCTGAAGATCATCTTGTTATCACTTCACGTTCATCAGAGCTTACGGTTATTGATGAACTTGGTCGTGAAAAAGAACGTTATAAAGTTCCTTACGGTACTGTTCTTTCTAAGAAAGATGGTGGTGCAATTACAGCTGGCGAAACTATCGCTAACTGGGACCCGCATACTCACCCTATTATAACGGAAGTAGCAGGTAAGGTTCAGTTTGTTGATCTTGCTGATGGCGTAACTATGGTTCGTCAAACTGATGAGCTTACTGGTTTATCAAGTATTATTGTTACAGAAGCTGGCCAACGTAATGCTACAGGTAAAGAAATGCGTCCAGCATTGAAACTTGTAGATGCTAAAGGCAACGAAGTAATGATTGCAGGAACTGAAATTCCAGCACTTTATTACTTACCGGGCAATGCAATAGTTAACCTTGAAGATGGCGCAGATGTAAACATTGGTGATGCACTAGCTCGTATACCACAAGCAAGTTCAAAAACTCGTGATATTACAGGTGGTCTTCCTCGTGTTGCTGATTTATTTGAAGCCCGTAAGCCTAAACTTCCTGCAATTCTTGCGGAGAAAACAGGTGTTGTTGCTTTCGGTAAAGAGACTAAAGGTAAAGTACGCTTATTGATTACTCAGCCTAGCGGTGAAGTATACGAAGAGATGATACCTAAAACACGTTTATTGAATATCTATGAAGGTGAGCCAGTAATCAAAGGTGAGGTAATTGCCGATGGTCCTGAATCTCCACATGATATTTTACGATTACGTGGTGTTTCACCTGTTGCTAATTACATTGTTAACGAAGTACAAGAAGTATATCGTTTACAGGGTGTAAAAATTAACGACAAGCATATCGAAGTTATCGTACGTCAAATGATCCGCAAGTGTGAGATCCTTGATGCAGGTGATGGCGAATTCTTGAAAGGCGAAATAGTAGAAGTGGCACGCGTTAATATCGCGAACCGTGAACTTGAATCTAATGGCAAGCAACCAGCTGAATATGTAATGTTGATGATGGGTATTACAAAAGCATCATTAGCTACTGAGTCATTTATTTCAGCGGCATCTTTCCAAGAAACAACACGTGTACTTACTGAAGCTGCTGTTGCAGGTAAGAAAGATAAGTTACGTGGCTTGAAAGAAAACGTTATCGTTGGTCGTTTAATCCCTGCAGGTACGGGTTATTCTTACCATCAAGAACGTGCTAAGCGTAAGCTTCAAGAACAAATGCCGGTTGAGGAAGTCACTGTTTCAGCTGACGACGCAGCGCAAGCATTAACTGACGCACTAAATGCTAGTGATTAAGTAAAAATATAGCGTTAATGGCCTGTCCTACTTGACAGGCCAGAGTTTGACCTATAGAATTCCGCGACCCTATATTCTGTACTGTTTATGTATGGAGTTTAAGGTCGCGGATTTTCACGTTTATAAGGGTGTAAATTTCTCATTGATTGGAATTTGCACAAGTTTAACTAATCGGGAGCTATTTAATGGCAACTATTAACCAATTAGTACGTAAACCACGTGTAAGACAAGTAACAAAAAGTAACGTTCCAGCGCTACAAGCTTGTCCACAACGTCGTGGCGTATGTACTCGTGTGTATACAACTACACCGAAAAAACCTAACTCAGCACTTCGTAAAGTTGCTCGTGTTCGTTTAACTAACGGCTTCGAAGTAACTTCATACATTGGTGGTGAAGGACATAATTTACAAGAGCATAGCGTAATATTAATACGCGGTGGTCGTGTAAAAGATTTACCGGGTGTGCGTTATCACACCGTTCGTGGCGCACTTGATTGTTCTGGTGTAAGCGATAGAAGACAAGGCCGTTCTAAATACGGTGCTAAACGACCTAAATCTTAAGTTTTCCTCTCTATTTCCTTATAGAAAGGAAGAGAAAAAACGTTAAGTAAGGCCAAATAATAAAATTATATATTTTGGATTAATCCTGAATACTACGGAGAATTAAGATGCCAAGAAGACGCGTCGTAGGGCAACGTAAAATATTGCCAGATCCTAAGTTCCATAACGAACTTTTAGCAAAATTCATCAACATCCTTATGGTTGATGGTAAGAAATCTACTGCAGAAAAAATTGTATATGGTGCACTAGACATTTTAACTGAAAAAAACAGCGAGAAAACTCACTTAGAGCTTTTCGAAACTGCTTTAGATAACATCCGCCCATCTGTCGAAGTTAAATCTCGTCGTGTTGGTGGTTCTACTTATCAAGTTCCAGTTGAAGTTCGTCCAGTTCGTCGTAATGCTCTAGCCATGCGTTGGTTAGTTGAAGCAGCTCGTAAACGTGGTGAAAAATCAATGGCTCAGCGCCTAGCTAACGAAATGTTAGATGCGTCTGACAGCAAAGGTTCAGCGGTTAAGAAACGTGAAGACGTTCACCGTATGGCTGATGCTAACAAAGCGTTTGCTCACTACCGCTGGTAATCTAGCAGTATTGATTAAACGTATTACTTTCCTTTGGTCTACCAAAGGTCAGTACATGGCTAGCAAGAGTTTCTCTTGCTAGCCATACTCATTTTACGGACTAGCGGTTTTACGTAGTTCTGAAAGTTTACAGTACAGTTATATTAAATAAATACTCACTGAGTAAGAGAATATTTATTTAATAGCACTAAATATTAGTGACTAAGTATTAGAGGATTTCATTTTGGCACGTATCACCCCTATTGAGCGCTACCGTAATATTGGTATCTGTGCGCACGTAGATGCTGGCAAAACGACAACCACAGAACGCGTATTATTCTACACTGGCCTCTCTCATAAAATAGGAGAGGTGCATGATGGCGCTGCTACTATGGATTGGATGGAACAGGAACAAGAGCGCGGAATAACCATTACTTCTGCCGCGACTACTTGTTTCTGGAAAGGGATGGATGGCCAATTCGTAGATCACCGTATTAATATCATCGATACACCTGGTCATGTTGACTTTACCATAGAAGTTGAGCGCTCTTTACGTGTGCTTGATGGTGCGGTATTAGTTTTATGTGCATCTTCAGGTGTACAGCCTCAGACAGAAACTGTTTGGCGACAAATGGAAAAGTATGCCGTTCCACGTATTGTTTTTGTAAACAAAATGGATAGAACAGGGGCAAATTACCTTTCGGTTGTTGAGCAAATTAAGACACGTTTAGGTGCTAAAGCTGTACCTATTCAGTTGCCTATTGGCGCAGAGGATGATTTCTCCGGTGTGGTTGATCTCATTAAGATGAAAGTGATCAACTGGAATGAAGCTGATCATGGTATGACTTTCAGCTACTCAGATATACCTGCCGATATGCAAGAGCTTGCAGATGAATGGCGTGAAAATTTAATCTCTGAAGCGGCTGAAGTTTCAGAAGAGTTGATGGACAAATACCTTGAGGAAGGAGATTTAACAGAAGAAGAAATTAAATCTGCGCTTCGTCAACGTACCCTTAATAATGAAATTATTCTTTGTACTTGTGGTTCTGCTTTTAAGAATAAAGGTGTTCAAGCTGTTTTAGACGCCGTTATTGAATACTTGCCTTCACCTACAGAAGTTGCTGCTATTACAGGTATTAACGACGATAAAAATGAAACAGAAGCAACACGTGAAGCTGATGATGACGCTCCGTTTTCTGCATTAGCTTTCAAAATAGCGACTGACCCTTTTGTCGGTACATTAACTTTCTTCCGTGTATATTCCGGTGTAGTTAAAACGGGTGATAGCGTTTTCAATCCTATCAAAGGTAAGAAAGAACGTCTCGGTCGTCTGGTTCAAATGCATGCAAATGATCGTAAAGAAATTAAAGAAGTACGTGCAGGTGATATTGCTGCAGCTATTGGCTTAAAAGATGTTACTACGGGTGAAACTCTGTGTGATGCAAATCATGTAATAACATTAGAGAAAATGGAATTTCCAGATCCTGTTATCTCTATTGCGGTTGAACCAAAAACAATCGCTTCCCAGGACAAGCTAACATTAGCACTAAGCAAATTGTCTGCCGAAGATCCTTCGTTCAAAGTGGCTTCTGATGAAGAAACAGGTCAAACGATCATTTCTGGTATGGGTGAGCTACACTTAGATATTCTTGTTGAACGCATGAAGCGTGAGTTCGGTGTTGAGTGTAATGTGGGTAAGCCACAAGTTGCGTATCGAGAAACGATCCGCTCAACAGTGGAAGTAGAAGGTAAATTTGTTCGTCAATCAGGCGGTAAAGGCCAATTTGGTCATGTTTGGTTGAAAATGGAACCCTTACCAGAAGGTGGTGGTTTCGAATTTGTTGACGAAATTGTAGATGGAAGTGTTCCTAAAGAATACATACCCGCAATTGAAAAAGGCTGTTTTGAGCAAATGGATAGTGGCGTATTAGCTGGTTACCCAATGCTTGATGTTAAAGTAACACTTTATGACGGTTCTTTTGACGAAGTTGACTCTAACGAAATGGCGTTTAAAGTTGCTGCTTCATTAGGCTTTAGAGAAGGAGCGTTAAAAGCAACGCCAACACTTCTAGAACCTATGATGAAAGTAGAAATAACAACGCCAGATGAAAACATGGGTGATGTCGTTGGGGACTTAAATCGTCGTCGCGGTATGATCGATGGCATGGACGAAGGTCCTGCTGGCTCTAAGATAGTGAATGCAACAGTACCACTATCTGAAATGTTTGGTTATGCTACTGCATTGCGCAGTGCAACACAGGGCCGTGCTTCATATTCAATGGAATTTTTACAGTATAGTGAAGCTCCTAAGAATGTAGTTGCGGCAATAACAGAATCTCTTGGAATCTCGTAAGACACTCACTTATAGTTAGTGAAAGTCTAGCTCGGTCATCTTGGCTGCGCTTTTAATAAACTTTAAGGTAATTGAAAAATGGCTAAAGAAAAATTTGAACGTAATAAACCGCACGTTAACGTTGGTACTATCGGTCACGTCGATCACGGTAAAACAACTTTAACTGCTGCAATCTCTGCTGTATTAACTAAAGTTCACGGTGGTGAAGTTAAAGATTTCGCACAAATCGATAATGCTCCTGAAGAGCGTGAACGTGGTATTACAATCAATACTTCTCACATCGAATATGACACAGACACTCGTCACTATGCACACG
>Ga0209292_1003120_pt1 | contig 18425 bp, 15 predicted proteins | sample GOMGulsemesocosm_2_FD_184634 | JGI IMG/M metagenome (GOLD analysis project Ga0209292, IMG submission 184634) | Methane-oxidizing microbial communities from mesocosms in the Gulf of Mexico - GOM9C Gulf of Mexico (SPAdes) (version 2) | ecosystem: Environmental > Aquatic > Marine > Cold seeps... | reverse complement strand
TTTAAGCTGCCTTCACTAACACCGGTTGTTGGTCCTGTGCGCTCAAGCTGAAGTTGAGCTTGTTGAGCAATGTAATTAGTTGTTGCATCACCATCAGCATTTTCGGCAATAAAGGATAAGCTAAAAGAATCTCCTGCAACCTGTTTTTTAACCGTCGGAGAAGTAGTCGTTGTATTATCTAGGATTATACTGCCATTAGTAGCAGTAACAGAAAAGTGATGCGGACTAACCCAAAAACTATTTGACTCACCTTCTATACTAAAACCTGGCTCACCACCACTTGGCGGTTCAACATAACGGGCGTATAGTTTTACTTGGCCAGCATCATTATATTTATTAGTTCCTAAGTCAGCCGTAGCGCCGGTAACAAAATTAAGTGGTACAGAAGTATAGTCATTTACACTACCTAAGAGATTTTTAGCTATATCAGTACCTGACAATGAGTAGTTATTTGTAGTTGCTCTGCTTGGTGCAATATATTCCATTGCCATATCTACATTTTTAGATCCTGATAATAAGTTTGTACATACACCATCAATATCTTTCACTGCTTGAATAGTTAACCCTGAAAAATCAATGCCTGCTACTTGATCATCTATCGATGAAAAAACAAAACCTGCATCACGGAAATCTACATAGCATGGTGTAGTTGAACTGTCTTTACATTCATAGGTCTGATCTAAGCTTAGCGCTGCATTACCAACGACTGTATGAGAATAGCTTGTCGTTGTACCATCAGCTCCTGATACAGTCACGGTTTGTTTTTCAACATTATCAACAAACAGCTTAACATCAACAGCATCAGGATTTACGATACTACAAGATGCATCAGAGCAGGCTTTAATAGTCACTTGGTCTGACTGGCAAGTGAGGCCTTTGCCATCAATTACGTTTATTTCAAAATGATCTACATAACTATCACAAGGGTGGGTTTCTAAAAAAACGTCATAGACGTCACTTGCTGACAAAGCGCCATCATATATTTTAACTTCATCAATGGAGCCTTGAAAATAACGATAGTTATGAAACTGATCTTGTCCTATTTGTAGTGGGTCACTGTTTAACGTTAGTTGACCTGAGTGACTGCTTTGCCCCACATTTACACCATTAACATAGATTATTTGTTCACCATCTTTATAGGTTATAGCTATGTGGTACCAATTATTAGAAGTAATATTAGCGCCGTTAGATGTTAGCTCTTGAGTTTCCCACCACCAGTTTATTTCACCTGAGGGTGTGACATGGAATTCGTAGTTTTCGTCTTTTGAAACAATTGTCATTAAATCTGATGGAGAGATTGGCAGTTGAGTTGGATAAATCCACGTACTTACCGTTAGCGTATCAGCTAAGCTTAATGCTGGGTCATGGGTTATTTCTACATAATCATCAATACCATCAAAGTCACCGTAACCACAAGTCCCTGGGTTACCAGTTCTAGCAGGGTTTACTCTGCCTGTGTTTGCACCAAAGAATGCAGTGCCATGCAAAGTGCCAAGCTCATTTAACACCTCACCACTTGTACCATTCCAGCTAAGCTCATCCATTTGATAATGTGCAATAAGCTCTGCCGCACAGCCATTATCATCATTCATATCTGTTTGGATTTCAGATTGTGTTAGTACCTTATTATATATTCTAGTTTCGTCATAATTACCGCGAGATGAGTAAGGTGAAGCTATTGGCGAGTTTCCTATTTGGGTGTAGTCTGATGAATTATCGCCAAATACAATTTTACCAAGCTCCCCCATAGCACCGTTAGTGTTTTTAGTTTGCTGTATTTGCAGAGTACCATCTACATAAATTGCAAAGTCATTGGCAAGGTAATCCCATGTAACTGTTAAGTAATACCAGGTATCCGCCTGTCGGTTGCTAGTTGATGGCTCAATTAAAGAAAAGTCTGAATCATTTGAATCTTCAAAGGCAAACTTGAGTCGCCCATCTTCCTGGATTTCTAAAACAAAATATTTATCAGCTGCATTACTGCCTGAGCTGGCATCAAAGAGTACTCTTTCAAAATCATCATTCCAATTTACTGTGCTGTTAAACCAAAAGCTGACAGTACCCTGTAATCCAACATCTCCATCAAGATCTAATTCAGAACGAAAAGCGGTTCCTGTATAATCAAATCGGTTATAACTAACACTGTCAAAGCCTCGACAATATTTACCTTCAGCTAAGGATGCGCCTATAAAAGGAATTTCAGCATGATTATTATTACCACTGGTATCATCAATTTGTGAACTCAAATCGGTTTGTTCAAAGCGATATAGTGCCAGAGGACCCAAAACCGCCCCAGGTAAAGGTATAATAGTACCAACACCAAGGTTATCGCTGACAAAGACATCCGCAGAATATTGGAGATAGAAACGTCTGGTTACTTGGTCCCCAACAAAGACAGTTTCAATAGGGATAGTTACACTATTAAAACCTGCTGGAATTGTTATTGGAGTATTACCTTTACCTGAGTAATGCTCTGGTGATATTGCAGAGTCATTAGTTGTGTAATAAACAATTACTATATCATCCAAACTATATGCAGGATTACCAAAGTAGTCCTGAACTGAAATAGTAAAGTTTTCATTCTGTCCTTGCATAACAGAGTCATCTGAAATTATTAATAATGGATTATTTGTAGGGTCAGTATTACCATCCCCAGGGGTTTCTCCATTGTTTGCGCTTAATGCAGTCCAACTTCCTACACCATCAGGCGTTCTGTGCAATAATTTAGTACCTGTGCCAGTACCTGGAATTGGAAAATCATAAGGCAAATCATCTTTATGACAGGAAACTCCAAAGTTTTGTCTATCAACACCGCCAATAGAAATATAATCAATAAAATTGTCATTAACATCTAATAGTGATAAATCAAAACCGTTGTCAAAGTCGATTAAATTGATGTCAAAATCATTCTTATCAAAGTATATCCACGGTAGATTACTGTCATTGGCGCTCGACAGAGGAAGAGTAGAACAGCTGCTTTGAGTACATATTTTTACCTTCCAGTTGTCGTATTCAGCTGTCGATGAACCATCCAAAATCTTTACTTCTAAGTAACCTCGACTCTGCCCCCCACCTTGGTGTTTTACAAAAATCTCATTTAATGTGGCTTTACCAATATAATCCACAGAACACTCTTCAGCAGCATAAACCATTGTAGTAAGTGCGCAGGAAAGCATCAAAAGGACATTAAGGAAAAGCTTCATCTACAAACTCCTCGCTTCAACTTGAATGGTACGACTGCTTTTGACTATCACTTTACTAGCAGCTGCCATAACACCACTACCACATTCACCGGTACTGGTTATGCGAAAGTATTTCGTGCCGTCACTACCGGTATGATATGTTTCACAGCTCGTTTTAGCCGTGCAATCATATAAACCTGGGATATCATCAAGTAGAGCCGTTTGTAAATCATAAGGTTTATCAATAAAGGTGAGATCACATGTATTAGATGCCGTAACATTAAAGGGGAAAAGTAACTGTAGCTCTGCTTGCATAGCTGAATTGGCCGCCATATAAGCCCGAGTACCTAACACTTCCTGTGAAACTGTTTCACTACTGGTAGAAATCATGCGCATTAAGGCACCACCCAATAGGGTCAAAATGATAATAACAAACAGCGCCAGAATTAGAGAGCTACCTTGCTGTTTAGCCATGAGAGGCGAGTTATTAAGTGCTTTATCTTTAGGAAATTGTTGATAACGAATAGGCATATTGGCGTAAGGCTATAATTCATATGGCAGTTGTTAGTACAAAGGTAACGCTAAGCACCTATTTTTGCAATATAAAGCATAAAAAAAGCCCCGTGAAACGGGGCTTTGATTGAATATGCTAACTAACCAAATAAATGGAGAGTATGAACCAGCATTAACTTAAGCTGATTTTTTATTCTGTCTAATTTGCAAAGTAATTAAAGCTGTTGCAAAAAGAATGATTGTTAGAGGCTCAGGGATTGGTCTAGGCCCTGAAGTTCCAGCTAGCGAGTCGCTCACAAAGAAAGTGTCAAATGCACCCTCTGCATAATAACTAAAAATACCATCCATTGTACTATTTTCGATATAGTCAAAACTAATATCGTTAATATTAAAATCTGAAACACTGACACCTTTAGCTGGGTTAGTATTGAAAAAGCTGATTGCGGTGATAGCTATACCACTCGTTTGATCAAAGAAATTTGATGCAGTAAGATCACGCTTAAAGTAGCTTATTTCATCATCGGTTGCTAAACGCCAGCCTTCTTGTGTCTCTGGCCCAGAAAATTCATTAATTAAATCACCAAAAACGGTGTAATTCTGAACATTATAGTTTGATGCCCACGCCCAAGATAAGGTCGCCTCATCATGTTCAAAGGTGATGTAATTCTCATCTGTCATTAAAGATGCATTGGCCCATGTGGTTACCAATAAACAAAATATGAAGGTTACTATTTTTATTAACTGCAAAATAATCTCTCTCTAAATTAAACTATGTACGATGTTACCATATGGAGACATCTAGCAAGAAACACACCAAAAAGGTAAGTTATTGATACTTACAAGTTAATATAAGTAGTTATTACTATAAAATAATAACTGTAAAATAAACAGACACAAGCTAAGTGCTGTAAGCTAATGAAAAAACGTTAAAAAATTAAGGCACGTTATTGATATGCACCTCATGATCAAACACATAATTTTCACCGTTTTTAGTAAAATGCAAATTAATTTGCACCACTGCATTTCGTTTTAATGTGGCCGGTTGATAGTTAAATGGCAAGTGAGCACTAAAATCTGTCGCTAAATATCCAGCCATATAATATCGCCTTGAAGCAGGTAACGTTTGGTCACCATCTGTAATATCGTCTTTATATCGTATGATTGCTGCGCCACCAGTTGAAGGCACAGGAATTGCGCAATAGCTTACTTGTTCTCTTGTTATATACAACCGCTGTGTTGGTGAATCCTCATTAAAATTAATTTTACTACCGTTTAGAATATTAATTTCCCAGGGGGTGTTGCTGGCATCGACATCAGCTATGCGAAATATTTTACCACTCTGGCTTGTATGATCATCATAAACATCATCACTATTTAATGGGTAGACAGTGACTAAATCGGTGCAACCAGCTGTGCTGTCGCATTGGTAAGGATTACCACCATCACCTTCAAAAGGAATCACGGTCACTGTTTTACTCGCTTCTTCAGGCAATACAGGTATATCAATATAAACAGTACTAGCAACAATAGGGGTAAACTGGATACACTGTATTCTGTCACCATACCAAGAACCAACACGAATACTATTGGGCACAGCATTACGTAACTCTCGACTTAAACGTTCAATGACAAATCGGGCATTGCCAACCAACTCATCTCGGTTGGTCGCATTCAAATACGTCTGTGTCGATAAGGTAATAAAGCCACTAATACCTACTGCCATAATCCCTAATATAATGATGACTAAGATAAGCTCCATTAAGGTAAAACCTTGAATACGCTTTAAGCTTTTGGCATTACGCTTCATTTGAACCTTTTCTTTAAGTGAAGCCATTAATAATTAGCCTTATGACTGGTGAATTCAATAGCGGTCTCTAATGGCGTTATTACCGTAACAGTAATGCGTTTTGCCAAATTATTGGCTAAACCTAAATCTGCACCAGCATAAATCACACTAACACTAATTGAAAACTCACTATAACCAGCATCGATAGAATCATCGGTAGAGTTTACTTGCTCAGTAAAGCCATCAAAATCATCAACATCATTATATAAGTTACGATTAGTTTCACCTGCATCAGGGCGGCCTGCTAGACCATTTTCAGGACCAAGAATTGCAGAACAAGTTGGTGCTGCTGTTTCTCCACATCGTACCGTCCCACCTGACATATCTGAATTATGATCAAATGCACGGCTGGTAATATCACTCATCAAACTTTGTGCAAGCTCAGACGCTTTGATTTGTAATACATTATCAGCACTTTTCTCTTCGGCGGGAGCAATCAAGGTGCTCACGATTGCCAATGATATTGTTAAGACCATAATGCCAACAATAAGCTCAATCAAGGTGAAACCTTGTTGGCTTATCGTCGTTGAATTTAGTGCGATTTGGCGATTTTTGTTAAGGTAAGTCGAATACATGAATATATCCCTCAGGTTCGATAGTAACGACTAGTGTTGTCTCTCCAGGTCGAGTGACATTTATTTCACAGCCACCATCACAGGAACCTGTTGGCCGACCCATCCAGTCAAAACCCACCTTTTGAGGATTTGCTAGACCATTTATATCGAAACTAACTTGATAGCGGTCATCCACTGTATGCCCTGTAGCATCTTCCTTCCAACCAGGCAAAAATGCTGGTGAAGTTGCTGTGCAGTCAATTCTATTAGGGATCCCATAGCGACTTTTTACGTCATCAAAAACTATCTCATGACAGAAGTTATCAGTCACATCTGTTTGTTGCATCGCCCTTTGCTGAGTTAAACGTAAAGAAGATATTAGTTGTGCGCGGTGAGTATGGGCTTCATAACTTGCAGTACCATCAAATTTTGGTGCAACGGCTACCGCAAGAATTGAAATGAGGATAATCACCACGATTAATTCGATTAAAGAAAAACCCTTATGATTCATGGTGACTCTCTATTGAGTTTGGCATGTTTATTAATGAATAACGCGGTTTAAAGATGAACAAACTGACCAACACATCACTATTAAAAATATAACTAATATCTTACAACACTTTAGCGATCGATTGTATACTCAATCATCGCATTTTCTAGCCAGCATTCATTTTGATTTTATTACCTTATTTTAAATTTTTTCTTGTACTTTATTTCCTTGTTGGTATGCATGTTATTTTTGATACGCCGGGCGGAGTAGGTTTATATTTTTCCTACAATATCTTTGCTTGGTTAATCACCTCAATACTCATAGCTCTAGGACTATGGCAAGTTACCCTTAACAAAAAAATCTACTACACCAAGATGCTGTTATGGTTAACGTTAGGGTGTGTGTGTTTAGTTATCCCAGTGTTTTATCAATTTGAATTTACCGACCACGCTATTCCACGTATTTTAGCGCTCATTGGTGGATTATTGTTCTTATTCTCCTTACACCAATTTCAACTATCAAAACGTGAAGCAATGCAGTTACTTGCTGTCATTCTGGTTGCTGTTGTGATTGAAGCATGTTTTGGCTTAGTACAATTCTTTTTGCTGGAAGAAGGTGATTGGGGTGGTTATATCGTAGGTAGCAGCAGGCCACATGGAGTGTTTATACAGCCAAACGTAATGGCAAGCTTTATGGCTACAGGACTAGCGATTTCATTATTTCTATCCATTCAAACTAAAGCTCTCACTAAAGTAAATCCAGGCTACAGACTCCTGCAATTTTTGATAATTATTAGTTTGTTTATAACTACTTTTTTATTAGTCTTGCTACAGTCTCGCACCGGTTTTGTCGCCGCAGTCGTTGTTCTATTACTTACAGTCCCTTATCTATATCAAAATAGCAAAAAACAATTACTGATTAACATCGCCATTATCGCTATTGCCATAGTAAGCGCTACTATCAGCCTAGAAAACTCATCAACTCCTGTTAGAGGTCAACAAGTATACGAAAATGTCGGTTCACGTGATGTCATTTATCTTGTTACCACTGACATGGTGAAAGAAAAGCCATTATTGGGATACGGCTATGGCAGCTTTGAGCGTAGCTTTATTGATCATTTCAATGAATACGCAATCGAGAACCCAGAGATAGGTAATACTATTACTAATTTATCTCACCCACACAATGAAGTACTTTTTTGGGTGGTCGAAGGTGGAATTATAGCTTTACTTGCCTTCGTTTTTTTAACTATTGCTTATATAACAACTTGGCTAAAACTTTCCTTTAAAAAAGGTTTAGCCCTCTTAGCATTAATCTTCCCGATACTGTTACATAGTCAGTTGGAGTTTCCTTTCTATAGCTCCGTGTCACATTGGTTAGTATTTATCATTATGCTGTGGTTGGTAGATAGGTATGCATTAGATCAAGATAGAACAAATTATTTTATTGATAGCCCACAGAGTTTTTTAATACGCTTTTTTGCATTGTTAATACCCGCTATTTTTGTGCCGTTTTTATTAACCAGTTTGCAAACCGCTAATATACTGGTTGAACATGAAAAGAATCCGACAAGTCAGCAAGCACTTGAAAGCTTGGGTGAAATTATAAATCCTATTGCTTGGCAGAGTCGTTTAGATGCTGCAATTTATGCCCATATTCTGATTGATGGCATCCGCAATAAAGATATTGATAAACTAAAGAGATACCTATTTTGGGCTATTAAACGACTTAAACATCAACCAAGACCTAGCTTATACAGAAATAGTTTATTGATACTAAGGGCATTAAATCAAGAACAAGGTTACCAATTACTACTTCAAGAAGCGAAACTTACCTACCCACAAGAAGGTGACTGGCATAATAGTATTTTATCGCATGATAAAGCAGTTAAATAATTATTCAATAAGATAAAATGGCGGGTAATAAATAGTTACTTCTGACATTGGCAAGTGACAAATACAAAAAAACCGAGCTCAGCTCGGCTTCCATTTAATAACTATCACAAAAAATTAGCTGATAATTAACAGTCAGTAATATCTGAACCAATCGTAGGTGTATCACCCGCATTTTCTGGTTCGTCATACTGAGCTTGACAGTTCGCTTGGGTAACAGCTTTAGCATGAGCGATAGTTGTGCCACCCGCTGCTGAAACAAGAACAAAGTCACCTGTACTCACTGTCGTATCAATATCCAGTAATAATCCTATTGATTCATTGTCAGGATATGAGTTAGCAAATTGAATATTTTCGCCAGCAATACTTAAGGCAGTATTAGTAACTCCTGCAACTAATGCTTTAGCATGAGCCATATCAGATGCCGATTTTAAAGAGCCCTCTACCGCTTCAACAACAGCGCCTTTGGCATCACTTGTTAAATCAATAAACTTAGGTGCCGCTGTTACCGCTAAAATACCTAGAATGACAATAACTACTACTAATTCAATTAAGGTAAAACCTTCTTGATTTGCTTTCACATTCATACTTCTTTTCATGTTTTTTCCTCAATTAACGAACAAAATTAAATTATTTTATATATTCAAATAGCTTACTGATTATTCTTTTTCGACTCTTTATTTCTTTACGGTGCTTTATTATTAATATAAATAATGACCGAACTATTAGCTGGTTGATAGCTAAAGCTATTACCGACACTTGTTAACGGTGATGGTGCAATATAAATACCATCACTATTACGTGCTAATGTTTCTTTTAAGTGATAATGACATAGGGTACTTGCGCCACTGCCCGTTACATTGGCTAAATATCGAAAACTACCATCAGCATTAATTTCAGCAACACTATTAGCCACTAACGGCGGCTGTTGCAATAGGCTATTCCATACCGAAATACAATCAGCAATAGCCATGCTTTTACTGTTTATGCCTTTACCACTATCAGTGCCAACAATATAACCTGGACTGATGCTTGGTGAACTTGTGCGATCTTCACTGGTTAAATAGACGACTGTGCCATCATAATTCACCATATTAATATTATCTGTATCTTTTGGTCTTGCTTCTGCTTCCCACTGTGAGCGCGCCAGTGAAACACCAGTAGCAAAGCCACCGGCCATACCTTCAATATTGGCTTGTTTAGCTTGTTCTGTTAAATCGACAAATTTAGGGATAGCTGTTGCAGCCAAAAAGCCTAAAATAACAACAACAATAACCAATTCTATTAAAGTAAAGCCTCGGTGTTTATGGACTTTATCAATTGCTTTGTTGTAAGTAATGCTTTTTATCATTGAGATAACCTTTTCTAATGTTCCGACGCTTTGAGTGTAGTCTCAGCAAGCGTTATTCCCAAACTTAACTCTTTATTGACAATATTCATAATATTATCATTATGTACACTGGCAAACCATATTTCAATGTTCAATAGTTGTAATTACTTGTCTTGGTTCATTAAATCCTTTTATTTTCAGGAACCAAATACATAAGTAGTGCAATAACAAATCACTGAACTTGTTTTACTTTTCCTGTATCACTACGATAATCAAAAGATTGCCCATTAGCAATACTATAACGGCATAAGCGACCGTTTTTAATGGCTTTATTTTGTATTTCAATGGCAATAACTGGTGACTTCACCACCTTCAACGGCATTGCCAATGTTTGAAGCCAAATGTCCTGACAAGCCAAACTCTTATGTGCACTATCAACCCAGCCAACACTATTAACTTTAATGTACTGTTTTTCCTGACTATTAACTTGACTCAATATAACAGTATCTGGCTGTTCATCCATTAACCATTGACCGTGAACTACGTTAACTTTACTAGTAAAGCCCTGAGCCAAACCAACAAAAGCGGTATTAGTTATTTTTTCTTGTTGACTGAAAAAAAGATCTAATAAAAACGTCATCATCACCGCAATAATGATGACCACAACAACAAACTCCGCCAATGAACGTTGCTTTTTTTCAACATAACTTAGTGTATTAGCCATGATACCTGCTACTAACCCTGCATTGCCGAGGCCATGTCCCACATAGGGGTAAATATACCTAAAGCTAAGACTAGAACCATCACCGCAACAACAACTAGTAATAAAGGCTCAATTCTTGCCGTTAAAGTCGCTAAATCATAATCAACTTCACGTTCATAATAATCACCTACTTCAGCCAATAACTCATCAACTCGACCCGTTTCTTCACCAACGGCAACCATCTGTAAAACTAAGGGGGTAAATAAGGAACTTGAAACAGCAGATCTCAGTAAACTATCACCACTTTCAATGCCTTGACGCATAGCTGATATCTTATCTTGCATATAACTATTATCTACAGCCTCAGCAACCAATGTTAGCCCTGTTGTCATAGGCACACCGGCTTTTAAAACAATGGCAAAACTGTGAGAAAAACGCGCTAAAATAGAACGTTCAATGATACTACCAATAATGGGGATTTTAATCTTACGTCTATCCCACTGATAACGACCTTTCTTGGTCTTTAATGATTGTCTCACCATGAAGTAGGCCAAAACAATGCTTAGTAACATATGCGGCCAATAATTGATAAACATGTTCGAACTGGCAATAATAAATTGTGTGGATAGGGGTAACTCTGCACCTAAGCGGGAAAACATATCGGCAAATGTTGGAATGACAAATATATTTAAAATAACCAAAGCTGCTGCTAACGCAATAACAACCATACTTGGATAACGTAACGCCGCCTTAATACGTTTACGAGTATCTAATTCTCGTTCAAGATATGAAGTAAGCTTTAAAAACGATTGATCGAGTTGACCAGTATTTTCCCCTACATGTACAAGCGATATAAAGAGGTGATCAAATATTTTAGGGTGGCCATTTAGCGCAGAAGAAAAGGTATAGCCACCTTCCAACTGTTTACCTATATCTGTTAAAGCTTTTTTGAGCGAAGCTGAATTAGCCGATTCCACCATGCCATTGATGGCACGTAAAATTGGCACTCCTGAACGCATTAACGCGTACATTTGCCGACAAAAAACAATCAGTTCCTCTAAAGAGACTCTACCGTTATTCAATAATTCAAAAACATCGATGTTAGCAGCACTGTTACCTGTTTCTTTAGCTGCAACAATAGCAATTGGCGTAATACCTTTTTTAAATAGCTTTTCAGCTGCAGCATCTGAATTAGCCGCATCAATGCTGTCTTTTACTTGGCTACCGCTGGCATTTCGCCCTGTGTAATTAAATGACGCCATAAAGTTCTCTATTCTTTAACATACGCTATGCTTTAACATCCGTTATTGCTTGTTTGCTGGTTAATTAATATCAATGGTTTCAACTAAACGTAAAACTTCTTCTACCGTAGTAACACCTTGTACGGCGTAATCGAATGCCGCTTTTGCCAGCGGTGTGAAACTTGGACTTTCTTTTGCTAATTTGCCAAACAATTCACTGTCATTTCGCTTTAACGCTGACATCATACCTTCATTCATTTCAAGTAATTCAAATACACCTATACGGCCTTTATAACCTGTATATTGACAGGTTTGACAGCCCTTACCATGCATATATTGAGTATTTCTCGCTTGCTCACCCGCTAAATTATTTAGCCAAAAAAGCTCTTGTTCATCTGCTTGATATTCAGTCGAGCAAGAGTCACAAACTCTACGTACTAATCGCTGAGCAACAATCGCTCGCAGCGCACTACCTACTAGAAATCCTGCAGCGCCCATATCTATTAAACGTAAGGCGCTGGTAATGGCATCATTGGTATGCAGTGTTGATAAGACTAGGTGACCGGTAATTGCGCCTCGAAGGCCGATTTCAACCGTTTCTTGGTCACGCATCTCACCAACCATCATGATATCGGGATCTTGACGAAGGGCGGTGCGTAATACACTGGAAAAAGTTAAATCAATTTTGGCGTTTATTTGCACTTGGTTAATGCGTGGTAAACGATACTCTACTGGATCTTCAACGGTGATAATTTTTTTAGTTGCTTCATTTAATTCACTCAAAGCAGCATAAAGCGTGGTTGTTTTACCACTACCAGTTGGACCTGTAACTAAGACCATACCGTGGGGACGGTGGATTTGCAGTCTTACTCGCTTAACTATATCAGTCGGCATACCCGTTTGTTCGAGTGATAATAAACCTGCAGATTGATCTAGCAGTCGCATTACAACAGATTCACCATATTGCACTGGCATAGTAGACATACGTACATCAATATTATGACCACTGATATCTAAATTGAAACGGCCATCTTGTGGAATACGCTTTTCTGATATATCTAAACCTGCCATCAACTTAAGGCGTAACACCATGGCTGAAGCAATTTTATTTTCTTTAAGAATTTTCTCTTGTAGAACACCATCAATACGTTGACGGATACGTAATTGATGTTCTTCGGGTTCAATGTGAATATCCGATGCACGCATTTGTACCGCATCTTCAAAAACAGATTGCAGTAATTTACCTACGGTTGCATCACCACCTTCATCAAGGAAGGTTGTTGCTAAGTCAAAACTAGAAGATTCTTCATATTCTTCTTCTAACTGACTGGCAAAGGATTCGATTTCAGCAGTACGGCGATATAAGCTATCAAATGCATCAAATATCTGCGACTCCATAACAACGGCAAGCTCAATACGTTTAGGCGCTAACATTCGCTCTAATTGATCTAAACCACTTAAATCTGCAGGATCGCTCATGCCTAATAAAACTGAAGCACCCCTATCTTCAATGATTAACGCCCTTAAACGCCTTGCATGTACTTCAGGCAATAAACTGGCAACATTTTGCGAGATTTTATGCTGAGCAATATCTAAAAAGGGCACGTCTAACTGCTGTGCTAAAAACTGCAACAATTGTCTTTCTGATAAATGGTTAAGCTCAATTAAGGTATCGCCGAGTTTACGGCCAGTTTGTTTTTGGCTAGACAAGGCCTGCATTAACTGATCATTAGAGATGATATTTTCATGCACCAATAAATCACCTAAGCGCATCTTTAATTTTGGAGCTGCCATAATTTGTCCTACTGTCCTATTGCCTGAATGCGTTCATTAACAAATTGTTCTGAAGAAACTGATAAGTCGTTTTTGCTCAGTGCTTTTTTATAAGCTTTACTGGCTAAAATAAACTGGCTATTTCTGTCGTATAACACGGCCAAACCTAACTGCCAACGTCCAGCATCTGGTTTCATGTCAATTAACACTTGATAAGCACTAACGGCTGTTTTGTTATGTCCAGCTTGTTGTGCCGTATTTGCCAGCATTATTTGATATTGCTCATCCCTTAGCTGGGCTAAAGGTTTGAGGGTATTTAATGCTGCAGTGGTTTGCCCTTCTTTCAATTGGATACGTGCCTTCATTTGACGCAAGCTACTATCCTTACCGTTTAAGGCAATCCCCTGTGATAATAGGTTCACCGCATCTTGATAAGCTTGGCGACCAAACCATAAGGCCGCTAATTTTTTACGTGTTTGACTATCGTTTGGCGTAATGATGACTACGTCTTCGAGTAATTTTTCTGCCTTACTAACTTGTTTTGCCGCCAAAGCTTTTTCAGCAAGCACTAGTTTTTGTTTTGCCAGTTCATCTGCAGAAAGTTGACGACGTGAGACTGACATTTTATTTGTATTTATTTTAGCTTTAGACTTGGCCATAGGTGTTGTTTTATTAACAACTGCCTCTTGCTTTTTATGTGTATGACTTAGCGTGCTACCAACGGCGTGACTATGATCGTCTACATGTGAAATTGACTTATCTTGCTTAGCTGGTGTCACTTTACTTGAACCATTGCTCACAACCGTCTTAGCCAATTTGATTGGTGTAGTACCTGATACTTTACTATTAACAACAATAGTTGATGGCGCCTTGACAATTTTACTTGTCTGAACACTTGTTTGATCACTTGACTGAGTTTTTAATTTAGAAACCGGTAATAATGCTGCCGCTGGCCGCGCTTCTCTCGCTGGAGGAGAGTTTTTAACTTCTAAAGCCGCAGAGGTTTTTTTCACAACAGCTGAATCAGTATTAATTTGATTGTTCTGCTGTGCTTTCAAAGCATTGTTTTCATTATTTAGCTGCCATACATAAAAGGCCAGCGAACAAATAACTAAAACAGAAATAGCCGTGATTAGTGCAATCTTCATCGGTGAATGAGTTGCGTTCACATTCGCCGTCTGTGTCGACGAGGCATTAACCTCAGGGCTTCGCTTATCGAGATCTTTTAGCATTTGGTTAATGACACTCATGGTTTAACAACCAAAGCATAATATGAAAATAACAACACACTCAATAAAACCAAACTTGAAAAAGCCAATAGATACTTCTTTGAGTTTTGCTCAATACTTTCTGTATCTTGTACTGCGGTTTTGAGTAATTTCACCGTCATACTGTAATGTCCTTGACCATAAGCAAGCATAAGCATTTTGTGGCATAAAATATTAACTAACCGTGGTACACCTTTGCTAACACGCGCTATATTTCGACTAATTTTGGCAGGAAAAAGTTCTGCGCCTTTATAACCTGCCACTTGCAACCGGTGCTGAATGTATTGATGTACTTCTTGTGCATTCATAGCCCGTAACTTATAAGCAAACGTAATACGTTGGCGTAGTTGACGGAACTCAGTTTTGGCTAATCGCTCATCCAACTCTGGTTGTGCAAATAAAACCACTTGCAGCAGCTTTCGTGTTTCAGTTTCTAAGTTGGTAAACAACCTGAGGGCCTCTAGACTATCTTCGGGTAGTGCTTGCGCTTCATCCAATATCAAAACAACAGAGTGCCCTTGACTATGTAGCTCTAATAACCGTGTTTGAATACGTTGTGTTAATAATTGCACTGACATCCGCTGTGCTTGTTTAACACCCAATTCAACAGCGACAGCTCGCCTTAATTCATCAGGGTTCAAATAGGGGTTAGGGATGTAGGCGGTAACAAAATGCTCAGGTATCTCATTTAGCAACTTTCTGCACAACAAGGTTTTACCCGTACCCACTTCACCAACAACTTTAATAAAACCTTCACCCGTTTGCAGTGCTGTTGAAAGTACAGCTAAAGCTTCATCATGAGGAGCCAGTGGCAAATAAAAAGTTGTATTGGGAGTTAAAGTAAAAGGTAACTCTCCCAAGCCAAAATGATATAAGTACATAGAAACTCGACTAATTAAACTATTCTAAATAAAGGTTCACAAAATAAAAACTAACAATAAGTGACAAAAATTTATTTTATTTCTGTGTTACTGTTCGCTGAATTATGTGTAGCTGCTTGGCAAACTTCATGTTCTTGTGCGTAGTCGGCATCAACACATTGTTGTTCACATTCCTCAGTCAATTCACCTTCATCAGTTAATTCACACGCTTCTACTTCATCAGGGAACCACTTAGTTAATAAACTACGTGCCTCTTGTAGCTGATTTTTCCAAGTGTCTTGGCCAACAACAATCGGTCTTAACATAATGACTAGTTCACGTTTTTGTGATTTCTGAGATTTGTTTTTAAATAATTCACCCAAGTAAGGTATATCACCTAGTAGTGGCGTTTTAGACTCAATATCAACTTTATAAGTTTCAATTAGACCACCAATAACAACTACTTCGCCAGATTGAGCTCGGATAATCGTATCAGACTCTCGCACACTACTTTGAGCTAATGGCAGTATCAGTTGTTCACTACCAATTTGTATAGTTTTATTCTGTTCTTCGGTAATAGTTACCGATGGATGAACATGTAAAATAACACTACCGTCTTTACTAATTTGCGGCGTAACATCTAGCGCAATACCCGAGAAAAATGGTGTTAATTCGATTTCAGGTGTTGTGGTAGTAGAAGTTCCTGTTGTGGTTGTACTTGAAACCTCTGTAACAAAATACTCATCTTCACCCACTTTAATAACGGCTTTTTGATTATTGGTCGCGGTAATACGAGGACTTGATAGCACCTGTACATTACCCTGTGTTTGTAGAAGCTCTATCACCCCTGAAAAATCACTACCACTAGTCTGTTTACTAAAGGCCATGGTATTAACACCACCAATGGTATTAGAAATAACATTACCGATAACATTACCTGTTGTTGAGTAAATAATTTCAGCGCTACCAACTTGGTCGAGCACTTTATTCCATTTGATGCCTTGCTGGTAATCATCATTTAGCGTTACTTCCATAATCTTCGCTTCAATGATCACTTGGCGATGCAAATGGCTTTCAGTATCTGTAATGAATTTTTTTACCGCTGCAATTTCTTCAGGCAAAGCACGTACCGTTATAAGGCCAGCTTGTGGAGATACGATAATCGAGCGGCCCTCACCTGTACCCACAAAGGCAGTAAGCGATTCTTTCAGTTCATCCCAAAAATTGGATTCATTTTGGGTATATAAATTAATTCCGCTATTTTGGTTATTAGAACCACTATTGCCGCTATTGTTACCTTGATTACTTCCGCTACTATTACCGTTATTATTACTATTGTTGCCATTATTAGAACTGTTAGGATCATTTTCCGAAACACCACCCGAATTGATAGTTGTGCTTGATGAACCAAAACGTTTTATAAATAAATAATTTAAAGCAATCGTTTCTGTGCGTATACCTGGTGGGTAAACCTGTACAACATTACCCTTACGAACGATCTCATAACCATAAACATCTTCAACAACCGTCAATGTTTCGGATAAAGTTACGTTGCTTAAGCTTAATGAGATTTGTCCCTCAACATCAGGATGAATAACAATGTTATAACGTGAACCTCTAACAATGGCTTGGAAAAAGTCTTTTGCATCAACTTCTGTTGCTGACACCTCTAAACGTTTCTCGGCTAACATCCCCTGCTTAGCCTGGTTCATACCATTTAACATCAACTCTTGCTGAACAGAGTTTGGTACCTGAGTTAGCGGTTTAGGCCCATTAAATTTTTTAGCCTTTTTGATTGATGCATCTAAATCTTCCTTAATTTCAACGGGGTCATTAGGTGCTGTTTGACAGCCAACCAAGATGAAAAATAACGTTGATAAGGCAATATTTAATTTCAATTTTTTCATAGGGGGGCTTATTCTTATCATTAGTTAGCTACCGTATTATCTACGACGTGACTTTTAAAACCATTGTTTCTAAAAACATTGATTTTCAATCGCTTAGATTTACTGCGCAAGATCACGCTGTGACTATTAATTGCCGTGATGCGATAATCACCAACATAGTCAAACATGTTATAAATTTTTCCATCGATAACGGCTGTATGGATGCCATCACCGTGAATAATAGAGGTTAATCGAAAACCGCTATCTTTTTTTATCTTATCATGGCTACCTGAGCCACTTACCCCGAATGGGCGAGTGGGATCAGTATCAGCAGCAAAGCTAGTCATTGAGACCACAGCCAAGTTCGCGACAATCAATAAACTAAAAAGGGATTTAAACACCAATAAACTCCTTATTTAATCCTAAGCTGTAGATCGTTATCTCTACTTCACTTCGTGGGTATTCTATAACTTCAAATTGAAAATCTTGCCAAAAAAACTTCCAGCTCGATTTTTCAAGATGACTCAAATAATTACGTAACTGAAAATATTTGCCTGATAATTTAATTCTGATACCGTGTTTATACAAATTTAAGCCAAGTTGCTCTGCTGATGGTGAAAGTGCTTCATTCGTTGATGGACTTTCCTGCTTACTATCTAGGTCTAATAACGGTTTTGCACCAACTAATTCAAATGACTGCAACGATACTCCCGGCTCTAACTTCAACAATTTAAGCAAAGCCTCACGCATTTCGCTTGGGCTAATTAAATCGGTAGTTAAATGCACTAGATTGTCATCTATTTTGGCAAGTTTAGCTTCAAGCAATGCAATCTGTTTAACGGTATCCTTATCGGGGTCTTGCTTAAGCGCTTTTTGATACTCACTAA
>Ga0209292_1003116_pt1 | contig 18444 bp, 16 predicted proteins | sample GOMGulsemesocosm_2_FD_184634 | JGI IMG/M metagenome (GOLD analysis project Ga0209292, IMG submission 184634) | Methane-oxidizing microbial communities from mesocosms in the Gulf of Mexico - GOM9C Gulf of Mexico (SPAdes) (version 2) | ecosystem: Environmental > Aquatic > Marine > Cold seeps... | reverse complement strand
TGAAAGCTAAAGATTTAGTTACTCTAGATGTCACTAAACTTTCACCAATGGCAGATACATTAGTTATTTGTACTGGTACGTCTTCTCGTCATTGTCGTTCAGTTGCAAATAGTCTTTTAGTGGCAGCGAAAAAAGCTGGCATTCCTCCTTTAGGTATTGAAGGGCTAAAAGAAGGCGGTTGGGTTTTATTAGATATGAATGGTATTGTTGTTCATGTTATGGATCAGGAAAGCCGTGATCTATACAGACTTGAACAATTGTGGGGCGGCGAATCTAAGCACATCAACGGTTAAATGAAAATTCAACTGGTTGCCGTAGGCACTAAAATGCCAAGTTGGGTGGAAAGTGGGTTGCAAGAATACTTGCGCCGTTTTCCACGTGACTGTTCACTTGAAGTGATTGAAATTCAAGCGGGTAAGCGTGGGAAAAATGCAGATATTAAACGCATTTTGGATAAAGAAGGTGAATTAACCTTAGCAGCCATCCCTAAAGGCAATCGTATTGTCACGCTCGAAGTTGAAGGGAAACCTTGGACAACGCCAACATTAGCGTCCAATCTAGAAAAGTGGCAATTAGACGGTCGTAATGTCAGCTTGCTGATTGGCGGTCCTGAAGGATTAGCCCCTAGCTGTATTAGAGCCTCAGAACAAAAGTGGTCATTGTCAGCATTAACCTTGCCCCACCCTATGGTGCGAGTCATTGTTGCAGAAGCATTATATCGAGCGTGGAGTATCAATAATAATCATCCATATCATCGCGAATAACGCTTTTAATTCACTTCAAAATCCATCTTTTTACTGTGTTTAATTTTCTCTTTTGTTTTCTATAGAGAATTTCATCAAACTATGTTCAAATATGCGAACAATTCTCCTATTTGATTGCTCATGTTTTTACGCCACCGTACTCCAATCAGAAACCAAACAGCCGAAAATTCACTTTTTGCTCGGCGCGCCATCATCGCATTTTGCGGCGTTGTTATACTAATTTTAGTCTTAGTAATAAATCTCTATAACATCCAAGTCAATTCCCATGAAAGTTATCAAACACAAGCCAATGGTAATCGCATTAAAGTGATTCCTATCGCGCCAAACCGTGGTTTAATCTATGATAGAAACGGCATTGTGCTCGCCGAAAATATTCCCACTTTCAGTTTGGAATTAATTCCAGAAAAAGTAAAAGACTTAACCGAAACGATAAATGAGTTAGCTAATTTAGTGACTGTTAGTGACGATGAACGAGCACGCTTTTTAAAATCAGCTAAACGCCAACGTCGATTTAAAAGTATTATCCTAAAAAGTCGATTAACCCCCGAACAAGTCGCTAAGTTAAGCGTTAATTTACACAGTTTACCGGGGGTACGTATTGAAGCTCGGTTAAAACGTTTTTATCCGTTTGGCGAGAGTTTAACGCATGCGCTCGGATATGTAGCGCGGCTCAATAAAAAAGACCAAGCCAAGATTATACTTGATGGCGAAGAAGCCACCTATGCTGCTACCCGTGATATGGGCAGATTGGGCATTGAAAAATATTACCAAAAACTTTTACATGGTCAACCGGGTTATAGAGAAATTGAAGTCAATAATCGCGGCCGAGTCGTTAGGATATTAAAAGAAGAACTGCCCGAGCATGGGCAAGATTTGTACCTTAACATTGACATTAGACTGCAAGAAAAAGCCTATCAAGAATTGGCTGGTCGTCGTGGCTCTGTAGTAGCTGTAGATCCAAGTAATGGCGCCGTTCTCGCCATGGTTAGTAGCCCGAGTTACGACCCCAACTTATTTGTACATGGCATCTCGACAAAAAATTATAAGAAGCTGCTCTCTGCTGACAAGCCGCTAATAAATCGCTCTACGATGGGTACGTATCCACCTGCTTCTACAATCAAGCAATTAATGGCACTAGCTGGACTCGAAGCACACATCATTAACGAACACACATCAATTAAAGATCCAGGTTGGTACAAATTACCTAATGTCGAACGGAAATTTCGTGACCATTTGGCTTGGGGCCACGGCAACGTTGATGTTTATCGCGCCATGGAAAAGTCATGTGATACTTATTTTTATGATGTAGCTAACCGATTGGGCATCGACCGAATAAGTACGTTTATGGATCAATTTGGCTTTGGTCAGTATTCGGGACTTGATATTCATGAAGAGAAACGTGGCATCATGCCATCACGCCAATGGAAACGTGAAAGACATAACCAACCTTGGTATCCAGGCGACACAATATCATTAGGTATAGGTCAGAGTTATTGGACGTCAACGCCTTTACAACTCACTAATGCTACCGCTATTGTTGCCGCATCAGGAAAAATTTATACACCTCAATTGTTAGGTGCTAGCCAAGGATCTAATGGCTTATTGCAACTACCAGCGAATGAAAAGTCTCCGGTGATCCTCAAAGACAATTATAACTGGGAGATTGCTCAAAAAGGTATGTGGAAAGTAGTCAACTCACCAGGGGGTACTGCCTATAATGTATTCAAGGGCGCTGATTATATTTCAGCTGGTAAATCAGGTACCGCGCAGCTAATTAGTATTGCTGCTGATGAAAAGTATGACGCGAAGAAAATTAAAGAGCGCCATCGTGATAATGCTATGTATGTGGGTTATGCACCGTTTGACAAGCCAGAAATAGCAATTACTGTAGTTGTCGAAAATGCGGGAGGAGGCAGCAGCAGTGCCGCTCCGCTAGCCCGCAAGATATTTGATATTTATTTAAATAAAAACGATAACAACAATACGTCTCTACTAACCCACAATACCTTACCTAAACAAAAAAAATCACAAGCTAGTTCAACAGGAACAATTCATGGACGCTAATAGAGCTGGGGCAGGCTTTTCAAAACCTCAACCACTAAGCCACAAAATTCACTTAGATTTCCCATTACTCGCAGGGCTATTAGCCTTGATGTGTATCTCACTCGTCGTAGTATATAGCGCCAGCGGTGAAAATATAGCCATGGTGAAACGACAAGCCATAAATGTTGGAGTTTCATTAACCGCCATGCTAATCGTGGCACAATTTGCTCCAACCTTTTTAAGACGCTGGGCTTTTCCCCTGTTTTTTATTGGTGTCGGTTTATTGGTTGCCACGTTATTATTCGGTCATGTGGGTAAAGGTGCACAGCGATGGATTGATTTTGGCTTTGCAAAATTTCAGCCCTCTGAGGCTATGAAGCTTATATTACCTGTGATGATTACGCATTACATCACGCGTTATGCACTGCCTGCGACTTTAAAACATGTCAGTATAGGCGTCATTTTAATCGCCATACCTGTATATCTTATCTATAAACAGCCCGACTTAGGCACGTCAATTTTGGTAGGTAGTGCAGGTATTTTTGCACTATTTTTAGCTGGTATGAGCTGGAAAGTTATCTGTTCTCTTATTGTTTCTGCTATCCCATTTTCGATCGCAATGTGGTACTTCTTCTTGCATGATTATCAACGCCGCCGCGTCTTAACATTATTAGATCCTGAAAGGGATCCATTAGGCAATGGTTACCATATCATTCAATCTAAAATAGCCATCGGCTCAGGCGGACTCGACGGGAAGGGTTGGCTTAACGGCACACAATCTCAATTAGAGTTTTTACCAGAACGTCATACGGATTTCATTTTCTCGGTGCTCAGTGAGGAATTTGGATTAATTGGTGTTATTGTCCTGCTATGTATTTATTTGTTCATCATTGCGCGCTGTTTATTTATTGCCAATAATGCACAAGAGCCCTTTTCAAAAATTTTAGCGGGTGCAATCACTCTCACCTTCTTTGTTTATTTGTTTGTTAATATTGGCATGGTTTCAGGATTATTACCTGTTGTTGGCGTCCCATTGCCTTTAGTCAGTTATGGTGGAACTTCAATGATTACCTTAATGAGTGGCTTTGGTATTATTATGGCTATTCATACCCATCGTAAAGTTAATCGGTAAATGACGATGAGACGCAACTTTCCTCTATATATTGCGCTATTATTTGTAATGACAATGATGAGCGGTTGCAGCACAAAACCGACTTCTCGTTATGCTATACAGCAAGATCATGCGCCAACGCGTCTGCCATATTCTCATGAAGTTAAAGATATTCCTGCCGTATTTGTAGAGCCGTCAAATTGGGCTAATAACGATTATGAACTTGATGGGATGACCTATCGAGTTTTAAAAAATGCTCAAGGGTACAAAGCTTCAGGCCTGGCGTCGTGGTATGGAAGTAAATTTCATGGTCATCAAACATCAAATGGTGAAGTTTTTGATATGTACCGACTTTCCGCCGCGCATAAAACGCTGCCTATACCTAGCTTTGTCAAAGTGACCAATATAGATAACAATAAAAGTACCATAGTGCGCGTCAATGATAGGGGGCCTTTTCATCCGAATCGCATTCTAGATTTATCCTATGGCGCAGCCTTCAAACTAGGTGTATTAAAAAAGGGAACGGCGAATGTTGTCATCGAAGCAATTCACATCAAACGCCCCGCTAATTTCATCACTAATGTATGTAACATCCAACTTGCTGCTTCATCAAGCTTAATTAAAGCACGTACACAAACAACGATTGAAGCAAATCAACTGTCAGTGCCCTCCTTCGTGCAAACCCAAGGTAGAATTCATCGCATGCTATTAGGTCCTTTCTCTTCATTAACACAATGTGAAGCCCTACTAAAAAAAGTCAGATTTAATTACCCAAAAGCATTTATCAAAGTGAAGTAACAGGTTAGTATTACGGGTTCAATAGACTAGCCCACAGCTAGTTTTTCTCACTTACGGTTATTGTTCTTTATGATTACATTTTCCCGTCGTCTCAAACAAGCGACTACAGTATCTCTTTTATTGCTTTCAGCCAATGCAATGGCAATTCAAATTACCCCTAACCAACCAACAGTCGCAGCTAAAGGTTTTATTTTAGTTGATCAGGCAACCGGAAAAATACTCGCCTCAGAAAACGAACATACGTTGCTTGCACCAGCAAGTTTAACAAAGTTAATGACCAGTTTTATTATTGGCCGTGAGCTTAAAAGCGGTAATTTAAAATCAACGGATTTAGTCACAATCAGTGAGAATGCATGGGCTAAAAACTTTCCAGACTCTTCAAAAATGTTTATTGAAGTAGGTAAAGAAGTATCCATCAGCGACTTAAACCGCGGCATTGTTATTCAATCTGGTAATGATGCTTGTGTGGCGATGGCTGAGCATATTGCCGGTACCGAAGATGGTTTTGCCGATATAATGAATAGCACGGCGCAAGAGCTGGGCATGACCAATAGTTTTTTCGAGAACAGTCATGGTTTAGATAGCACCCAACATAAAACAACAGCCTATGATATGTCACTGCTGGCACGTGCCATCATTACCGAAACGCCTGAAGAATATGCTCTTTATAAAGTGAAATCATTTACCTACAACAATATTAAGCAAGGTAACCGCAATACCTTATTGTGGGATAAAAGCATGAACGTAGATGGTATGAAAACAGGACATACGTCTAAAGCTGGTTATAGCCTTGTTTCATCAGCGACGAAAGACGGCATGCGCTTAATTTCAGTCGTTATGGGCGCTAAAAGCGCTAGAGCACGTGCTAGTGAAAGCAAGAAGATTCTCAACTATGGTTTCCGTTTTTTCGAAACAGCGACCCCTTACGAAGCTGGCCATGAATTTGCAACCCAGCGTATTTGGTATGGCGAAACAGACGAAGTTAAATTGGGTATCACACAGTCAACGCCGTTAACGATTCGTCGTGGCCAAAGTAAAAATCTTAAAGCAAGTTTCGAGCTATCCCAAGAACTTGAAGCGCCACTAGCTAAAGGCACAGTTGTTGGTAAAGTCTTTATCCAACTTGACGGTAAAGATATTGCAACCTACCCGTTAGTTGCTTTAAACGAAATAGAGCAAGGTGGTTGGTTTAAACGCACCATGGATTACTTCAAACAGATGATTAGCGGCTGGTTTAGTTAATTCACGTCATACGCTTTGTTGTTCCCTTTAGAAACCACATTATTGATGTGGTTTCTTCGTCTAAAATACCCCGTTTATATATTGTATACCGCAGCAAACATCGGATGTCAGCCTCTTGTCCTATGTTTTAGCGCATATCGCTAGCTCAAGTTAGAATGATCAGTTACTATAGCTCGAATTTTTAAGTGCGCTGAGACTATGGCGCCCTATGCTGATAATGGCTTACGTCGATTAGTCGTGATGAGTCTTATTTTCATATTGTATTTTAGGCGAAGTAAGTTCGCCGTCTGTTTAAGTGTTGGAGATAACGATGGACACTAAGTTTGATGAGATTCTAGAATTCCCGTGTGAATTCGGATTGCGTATTATGGGTTTGGCTACCGACGAATTACCGACAAAAGTTAATGCGGTTCTTGATGTTGCAACCCCAAAGCAATATAAGCAATTGCCTGGCGTTAGAATTAGTACTTCTGGTAAATACCATTCTATTTCTTATTCTCTAACCGTGACAAGTAAAGAGCAAATTGAAAGCCTTTATAAAACACTGTCAGATATTGATATTGTTCGTTACGTATTATAAGTACGCCAGCTATGACTGATACATTAGTGAAATCAACACGACCTATTATTTTTCGTCATCTTGGCAAACGAGAATACGAACGCGTATGGCATGCTATGCAAGCTTATACAGACAATAGACATCCTGAGTCACTTGATGAGATTTGGTTTGTGGAGCACGCCCCTGTGTTTACGCAAGGCCAAGCCGGAAAAGATGAGCACATGCTGTTTGCAAATGACATTCCTGTTGTTAAAGTGGATCGTGGTGGCCAAGTGACGTATCACGGACCGGGTCAACTAGTCGCTTATTTTTTACTGGATATTAAGCGGTTAAAAATTGGCGTACGGGAACTTGTTACACGTATTGAGCAAAGCCTAGTGGAACTCTTAGATGGGTATAGTATTGAAGCATATCCTAAAAAAGACGCCCCGGGCGTCTACGTTGACGAGAAGAAAATTGCGTCTCTTGGCTTACGCATAAGACGTGGATGTTCATTTCACGGTTTAGCGTTAAATGTGAATATGGATTTAGCGCCGTTTAAGCAAATAAATCCCTGTGGTTATGCAGGGCTAGAAATGGTTCAAATCAGTGACTATTGCGATATATCACAAGTTAACCAAACGGCGACAGATCTCATGCCAATTATCACTAAGCTGTTAGGTTACAGTGAAGTTGAGCAAATTACAGGATTCAAAAATGACTAAAATTAAACAATCAACACTGGTTGCCGGTGAGAAATTACGTGACGCTGATAAATTAGCATTTATTCCCGTAAAAATCATTGAACAAGAAAAAGCACAAGTACTTCGCAAGCCTAAATGGCTACGTGTAAAACTACCAAGCAGCACGGCGCGCATTGATGAAATAAAAAGTGCAATGCGCAAACATGATCTAAATTCAGTGTGTGAAGAAGCTTCTTGCCCTAACTTGTCCGAGTGTTTTAATCATGGAACAGCTACTTTCATGATTTTAGGTGCGATCTGTACACGCCGCTGTCCATTTTGTGATGTAGCCCATGGCCGACCATTACCCGTCAATGCTCAAGAGCCAGAGAAATTGGCTGCGACTATTCGCGATATGAAATTAAAGTATGTAGTTATTACCTCAGTTGACCGTGATGATTTACGTGATGGCGGCGCTCAGCATTTTGCCGACTGTGTTAGTGCTATTCGCGTGCAAGTTCCTAGTATAAAAATTGAAATATTAGTACCTGATTTTAAAGGTCGCATCGAGAAAGCGCTGCAAATTTTAAGTACTGCGCCGCCTGACGTTCTTAACCATAATCTTGAAACAGCCCCGCGTCTTTATCGTGAAGTTCGTCCCGGAGCGCATTACAAGAACTCATTATTACTGCTTGAACGCTTTAAGGAAATGCACCCAGAAGTAACCACTAAATCTGGTCTAATGATGGGACTTGGCGAGACAAAAGAAGAAATTGTCGATGTACTCAAAGATCTTAGAGCGCACAACGTAGACATGTTAACGCTTGGGCAATACCTACAACCAAGTAAACATCACTTACCTGTTGTACGTTATGTACCGCCGAGTGAATTTGATGAGCTGGGTGATATAGCCCGAGAACTTGGCTTTACACATGCAGCCAGTGGCCCCATGGTCCGCTCAAGTTACCACGCTGATTTACAAGCCGCTGGTAAAGAAATTAAATAGAACATCCGCACTAAAAAAAACGACAATTTAGGTTGTCGTTTTTACATTTTAAGCTATTACCCCCATCCGACCAGCAAAACTCCCCTGTTAAAGACTCTCAAATATCGTTATGATGTGCGCACTCATAAATTGACATTTTATGTCTTTATTAATTTTCTAATGTTGAGAGTTTCATGAAATTTTTACCTAATCTTTTTGCCAATAACGTTCAATGGGCCAAGCATGTTGAAGAACAAGAGCCTGGATTTTTTAAATCATTAAGCGAACAGCAAAATCCAGATTATTTGTGGATAGGTTGTGCAGACTCGCGGGTTCCTGCTAATGAAATTGTTGGACTCAAACCCGGCGAGCTATTTGTTCATCGAAATGTCGCTAACTGTGTTGTTCACACCGATTTAAATTGCTTATCGGTCATTCAATATGCCGTTGAAGTGCTTAAAGTTAAGCATATTATTGTCACTGGACATTATGGATGTGGCGGTGTCATTTCATCAATGAATAACGCCAAATTTGGCCTAGTAGACAATTGGTTGCGTCATATAAAGGACGTACAACATAAACATCACTTACATCTAAATAACATTGCTGATCCTATTGCCAAACAGGAACGCTTAACTGAGTTACATGTCATTGAGCAAACAATGAATGTTGCCAATACTTCTATCGTGCAAGATGCTTGGGAACGAGGACAAGATTTACAACTACATAGTTGGATTTACAGGCTCGATGACGGTATGTTGCGTGACCTTGATACTTGTATCAGCACCGCAGAAGAAGCAACACCAATTTATTTGGCAGCGATAGCTAAATTAACTGCTAAATAGCTATACAAGCGAGTTTTTGTTGCTAGACTGGATATAGTGCGTTGATTGATTCAAGGACTGAATCAACGGTTTTAAGCTTAACTGCTAAGGATCAAGGATGACACCCTCTAAAGCCCTACTTTTTCTAATATATAGCACCTTAACTTGCTTATTAATTGTTCTCTCTTCTCTCCTTTACAATCACCTAATTTGGCTTGCACTGCCCTTTGCTTTTATTTTACTGCAATTTTTTATTACCTCGTGGCTTCCGGGAGACCGTTGGATGAAAAATAGATGGGACCAAAAATCGCTTCTTATAAGGGATGTGAATACACTCACAATTGCAAAGGAGGGCCATGATGATGCTAATAGTCCAACTTTTGAAAATTATCAGCATATCAAAAAAATTCTAAACGGCCACCAAAAGCGCTTCCCGAATGCACAAGTCCGCAATATTCACACACCTTGTGATAACACAGAACATCAGACTTCTACCGCTGATTACAATTCAAAATAAATTTTCATTTCGGTTTTCATTTCAGTTTTCATTATGCAAATTTTTTTCATTGGCCACACGATGAAACCCATAAGAACCTACAATATAATAACTTAAAAAATTGGAACGAATACTGCTTTACAACTATTAAGGTAATAATAGAGCACTCACTGTGATTTCATCAATTACTTTAGTGGCAGTAAATGATAGTTTCGGCCAACTAATTTAAGTGACTATTTACACCCCAAGTTAATCAGGCCAGTTGTTTTAAATCATTAATGTGGCCTATCGAGACAGCAATTTAAAATCACCACTCAAAAATATTGATAACGGTATAAATTACAAACTTGAGGAAAAAGACATGGCTACTCTAACTTGTTTTAAATCTTTTGGTATTCACGGCTTAATCGATGAAGACATTGATGAGTTTATGGCATTTAGAACTGGCTTTGCTATGGCTACACACCTCAAGGCTGATAATATCGTGGTTGGGGGTGATAATCGATTAGCAGCCCCCGCATTTCAACGTTCAGTAATCCATGGGATCCGTAGTGCTGGATGCAATGTGATCGATATTGGTTTATGTGGTACTGAAGAGGTCTATTTTGCCACGGCCTATAACCAATGTGATGGTGGGATCATGATTACAGGTGGCCTCGATGACCAAGAGTCTATTGGCATGAAGTTAGTGGGTCCACAAAGTTGCCCAATTACTGATGCCAATGGTTTATTAGATATTAAACAGTTGGTCGATCTATATGAACCGAACCTAAAGCCTAATTTTGGTGATGTTGTTTGTCAAAATTTCATGACACCTTATATTGAGCACCTTCAAACTTTTGTTTCATTAGATAACATTAAACCGTTAAAGATCGTTGTTAATGCTGGAAATGGTACAGCAGGGTTAATCATTAACGCCATCGAAGCCAGCTTTACTGAAAAGCGTATCGCGGTACAATTTATAAAACTTAATAACCAGCCCGATGGAGACTTTCCATTAGGCGTACCAAACCCAGAACTTGCGGAGCAACAAAAAGCAACACAGGAAGCTGTTGTAGCTTATCACGCTGATTTAGCAATAGCATGGGATGCCGATTTCGAGCAATGTTACTTTTTTGATGCTCAAGGTAATTATATAGAAAAAAATAATATTGTTTCACTGATTACCCCATCTCTTTCACAGGAAAATACGGAACAAAAAACATGCGAACACCATTTCTCTGACTTTTTTTTAGCGAGTAGCGGTATGTTGCCATGGATGATGGTTATCGAGCTGATGTCGATACGTGGTCAAAGCCTCAATCAACTCGTTTCTCAGAAAATGGAGACTTACTCTTCATTAGCTGACATCAATTGTGAAGTTTACAATACTGATTTTGTTTTTAATGTTGTCGAAAACACCTTGTCTCAATATGCAATTAAAATTCAACATGATGATGGATTATCAATGATGTTTACTGATTGGTGTTTTACTTTGCGTTGGTCCAATACACAATCTCTCATTCAGCTCAACGTGCATAGTCGTGGTAACCCACTATTAATGAAGCAACAAACAAGTTATCTCTTAGGTTTAATTAACCAATTGCCTGTAGCTGTCTAATGGTAAGGTTAGTATCTGTTTATTTATATCCTAAATTGTGCTAAAAATAATACATAGTTGAAAGCAAGGAGCTGAAATTCATGATTATTTTTCGCCATTCATTTATTACGTTATTAATTTTTTTGTCATCGATATCGTTTGTTTATGGAAAACAACAACTGCCCTACCATATTTACCTAGATGCTGATTTCACCACAACAAAAGAGTCTGCATTGTCGATAGAAAAAGGGATAAAGACAGCATTAGCTGAGCAAAACTACCTATTAAATAACATCCCCTTTAAAGTTATCATTAAAGATCATCGAGGTAATTCTCGGCGAAGTACTAAACATTTAAAAGAATTTGTAGCAGATGAACGTGCACTAGCTCTGTTTGGAGGCTTACATTCTCCAGTATTACTCACCAACAAAAGTATGATTAATAGTCAAAAGATACTCACGTTAGTGCCCTGGGCAGCTGCGGGCCCTATTACTCGGACCAAACACAATGAAAATTGGATTTTTCGTTTATCTATAGATGACAGTAAAGCGGGGAATTACATTGTAACGCAGTCATTAAAACAAGGATTCAAACGTCCGTATTTACTACTTGAAAATACGGGATGGGGTCGTTCTAATCAAAAGACTATGTCCAACACATTAAAAGCCAATAATATAGCTTTAGCAGGTTCCCAATGGTTTAATTGGGGCATTGATGATAGTCAAGCACGGATTATTCTGCATTCTATAATTGATTCCAAAGCAGATGTCATTTTTTTCGTGGGTAATGCACCTGAAGGCATTACATTTTCAAAACAGTTAGCCGCGCTGTCTTCTAAAGTTGCAATGAGAAGCCATTGGGGAATAACGGGCGGCGGTTTTTCACGGGCAGTAAATGCCAGTGAACGTGCAGCTATTGATTTGCAATTTATTCAGACGCGATTTTCTTTCGTATCTTCACCGCAGTCTAATTTTTCGCAGAATGTTTTTACGCAATTAACAAAGCAAACAAACATCAAAACTCCGGCAGATTTAGCGGCGCCAACTGGGTTTATTCATGCGTATGACCTAACAAAATTGCTAATAGCAGCTATCAACCAAGCTAAATTAACCGGCGATAGAGTAAAAGATCGCGACGCCATTCGTTATGCTCTAGAACATCTAGAAACACCGGTTTCAGGTTTGATAAAACGCTATCACAAGCCTTTCTCTCCTTACAATTCACATACACCTGATGCCCACGAAGCACTGAATCCCAACGACTACATGATGGGTTATTACGATAACAATAATACAATTCATCTAAACAATGAAAAAGTGAATTAAACTTAAGATATGAATCAAACCTCAATATCATTTGCAATGGCAAAGTTTATCTTTGTCAGCTATTTGGCCCTGGCTTTAGTCACAACTTTTATTGTAGTAAACCAAGCCGTTAAATCGGTGAATGAACAGCAACAAGCGTTTATTACGCTACAAATGCAAACCATTAGTGATAACTATCGTTTGTTTCTAGAGAATCATCTCACTATTTTAAATGCGCAAAGTAATCGACCAATTATAGTGCAAACTCTTATGCAAAATAATGGCAACGCTCAGATAATTGCTGAACACCTAAAGCACTTACGGTTTTTAGGAGAAAAATATGATTATAGTCTCCTCGACTTTGACGGCGAGCTTGTTTATTCCACCAATCAAAGCTCCGATTTCTACCATGATGATGCAACATGGATAACAAAATTATTATCAAATAAAATCAGTGATAATATTAGTTTTAAAAAGATAGATAACAAATACTATTGGGTATTGGCAGCACCAATTACGTACAACAATAGTGTTGAAGGTATTTTTACCACCACAATACCCATCGAGCGCATTCATCATCAACATAAATCCACAGCCCAATTGCAAACATTGTCTATCGAGTTTATTCATCATCAACAATCGATCGCGCTATTTGGCCACATTAAGTCTGGCATTAAGCGACAAATTGAGTGGCTAGATCTTGACCTCAAGTTAAATTTCACCTTTGATGATACCGCGATTACATCATCAATTAATGATCTGATTATTCAGCTTACTGTACTCATTTTACTGGCCATTTTGATCATTACATTGTTAGCGTATTACTTAGGATATCGATATATTGTAACGCCAATATTATCCTTAGCATTAGCCACCAACTCTCTCCAAGAAGGAGATCAAGGCATTCCCCTTAAAGCAGATATAAAAATTAAAGAATTATCTAATTTATTCAATAATTTCAATAAAATGAGTAAAAACATATCTAAACGTGAACAGGACCTTATCTCGAGTAAACAATTATTGATTCAAAGTCATGAAGATTTAAAACTCAGTGAGTCACAACGAGTGCAATCAGAAAAAATGGCAAGTTTAGGTGTTTTAGTCGCTGGTGTTGCTCATGAAATTAATAACCCTATTGGCTTTGTTAAAAGCAACATCGACACATTAAAAAGTTATTGGCTTGATATACAGGATTTATTATTCCAATTGCAATCTGACGTCACTACACCAGAGCAAAAAGAACAACTTGCAGCTCTTTATAAAAAATATGATATCGACTTTTTAATCGAAGATATTAACCCTCTTATTGATAGCACAACCTCTGGTATAGAAAGAGTGACAGAAATCATTCAAAGTTTAAAATCATTTGCCAGAGCTGACGCACCTCAAAAAGTATTAGCGGATTTAAATGAAGGGCTTAATGCAACTATCGTTATGGCAAAAAACGAACTCAAGTATCACTGTGAATTAGACATCGACCTTGCGCCGCTTCCCCCTGTACTAATGCATCCAAGTAAGATTAATCAAGTTTTTATGAATTTATTAATTAACGCTGGGCAATCGATTAAAGACAAAGGCACAATTTCCATAAAAACTTTTATTGAGAATAATGATGTCATCATAACGGTAGCGGATACAGGATGCGGCATTGCCCCAGATAAACTGGAACAAATTTTCACCCCTTTTTACACCTCAAAACCCATTGGCCAAGGCACAGGGTTAGGACTTTCCATTTGCCATCGTATTATCACGCAGCATAATGGTTCTATTAATGTGACTTCAGTTGTCGGTAGTGGCAGTTGCTTTACTATTTCATTGCCTATGGAATAGTAAAGCCAATTATGTATCACTTTGCTTAAAGGTCGATTACTCCTACCACTATTAACTTAACTTTTTACGTCCTAAATAGACCATGGCCAAATGTTCAATCTTAGTAAACAGCTTAACGGGTAATAATTTTAACCAAGCACCTATCAATGTAATACAGGTGCGGCTAGGTTCCTGAAGTAATATTCTAATATCGCAAATCAACGCTCTATGAATCAGTTTAACGGCATCAAAGCGACTTTGTGTTTGCACTGCTCTTCGCGCCATATAACGTAATTGGTACGCTTTGGCTAATTGATAGTATTTCAGAAAAAATACTGGATCTTTATGACGATTAAACTTAACAGCCTGCTTCCAAGAAGCATATTGTTTCTCCAGATTAGCCGACAAGCCGCCCTCATTAACGCGATAATACGTTAATGGCTGTTTAATCCCCTCAAATAACCATGTGGTTGAAATAGCGATGCGTGTCCATAATTCAATATCTTCTGATTGTCTTAAGGTTTCATTGAAATACATTCTACGGTACTTATCTTTTCCCTCACCGTAGTACCCTATCTCATCGAGTAATGATCGACGTATGACTGGTGCCGAACCATTACCAATAGGGTTGCGACAAAAAATGTGCTGTTTAGTGATATCCGTTAATTTAGGGTATTGCCCAATGCCCAGTAAATTACTTTCTTCATCGACAAACAGTGACGGGCAATAACTAATACCCACACGAGGATGTGAATTCAAATGTTTGACATGTTTGGATAACTTATCCTTTGCCCAGTAATCATCAGCATCGAGCAATGCCACATAGATTCCACGAGCCGCATCAATGCCTGTATTTCTTGCACCTGACAATCCCCGATTACGCTGTGAAATAACGCGAATTCGCACATCGTCAAATTGATTCACCACATCGAGTGTATTATCGCTGCATCCATCATCAACCAAAATCAATTCAAAATGATGAAAGCTCTGACTCAATACAGAACGTATGGACTGTGAAATATACTTTTCTACGTTAAACATTGGAATAACGACCGAAACAATAGGAACAGAATTAATATTCATGAGATTTTCTCCGATTGAAAATGGCAAGATAGTTAGCGGCTTTGCTGATCAAGCGATGACCAAAATATAGCGTTATACACCACAGCACCCCGCTACAAACCATGACTTGAGCAAACTCCATTGGTTGAGTTGGGGAATAAATAAATAACACCGTCAAACTAATGAGCAAACAAATAAAGCGGGTTACTATTTCCCGATTAAAATTCGCTTGAGCACGCTCAAAACTACAATAGGTATCGACAATAATTGAAGGTAATGCAACTAAGCACATAACGGTGACGACTGGGATCATTGAAAGCCATTTGGCATCAAATAAGATAGGAACATAAAAAGGTACCAAACCAGCTTGCACAATAAATAACAGTCCAACCGCAAAGGTCACTACATAGACTAAGCGTTGATGCTTGATTAATGTGTCTTCCCGCTGTAATTTACAGAGAAATGGATACAGCGCACTATTGAACACATTGCTCAACGATTGGCTTAATCCTATGCCTGCATTTTTGGCGAAACTGTATAGACCAAATAACTCAGGAGACATAATTTTAGCCGCGATAAAGGTATCTGCATGCACACGTAATGATTTTAAAAATTCACTACTAAATAACTGACCAGAGGTACGCAGCAACGATTTAATTACAGTAGGATTAAAGCCTAGTCCATAGGATTTCATTGGTATGAATGAGAACAGAATAAGCCATAAGACCGAAAATACTATTTTTCCATAAGCGACAGCCATAAAGTCAGCCTGCCACCAAGCAAACAACGCTATGGAAATATTTTCCATAGAAACACAGATGCCATTTAAAATACTAAATTGACGCATACGATTAGCACGTTGTAGCAAGAATATTTTAATACATACCCAAGGGTAAAATAAATAAGTTGCTGCCATCACTTCTAATAAGAAAACAAGGTCCTGATTGTCGTACCAAGAGGCGATGGTTTGCGCAATGCAGTATTGGACTATGGCTAACGTTAAGCAAATTCCCCATTGAATAGTAGCGCCATTTTTTGCATAGGCCTCTAGGTCGTCATTGCTGCAACGAATGATTTGTGAGCCAGTTCCTGCACGCAATGTTAAAGCCAACATTTCATGGCAAGCCAAAGCCAGTGTCGCAGTGCCGTATGAAACAGGCGTTAATGCGACCGCTAATACAATAATGGTGACAATGCGAGACACTTTAGCTACTAACTCCGCACCTAAGAGCCAAGCAGCATTAGAGAATAGCTGCAACACAGGGCGAAATAATTGTTTAACATTATCAACTAACATATCACCCTCACTTAAATTAATTTATCTTAAAATAAACACTTCAAGTTCCATTCCAACATGTAAAAAAAACCTAACTAACTATTTTATATAGTTAAATAGTTAATTAGGTTTTAAGTAATATATTGTCACTGCAGGAAAATTGCATATTGCGATTGTCAATCATTGTACGTTTTGCATTTTAAAAACATTATTCTGGCAGCATTTCTTGCCATTGTTGAATTTTACGATAAAGCGTCGATGGACTGACTTCAAGTTCACTAGCCGCTTTTACAATATTACCTTCACACTTATCGATAGTATGCTTTATTGCTCGGCGCTCAACCTCAGCCAATGACATAATTTTTCCGTCAATAGGTCCTTGCGATGTTATTGATGGCGACTCAGGAATTGATGCAAAGTCTAGTGACTGTTCAACCACAGGCTGAGTGATATTTGATGCTGTAACACCGCCTTGTCCTTGTAATTGACTCGATAAAATATTTTTGGAAATAAGTGGACCATCAGACATTACTACTGCACTGTGAATGACATTTTGGAGCTGACGAACATTACCCGGCCAGGTGTAATTTAATATCAAAGATTCAGCATCAGATGCAAATCCCGCAAAATCTTTTTCTTCAATATCGCTATAGTAAGTTAAAAAATGCTGTGCCAATTTCAGACTATCTTGCTCTCTATCCTGTAAAGGTGGTAAAAAAAGAGAAATAACATTAAGGCGATAGAATAAATCTTCCCTTAATTTCTTATCGGCTATCGCTAAATGAGGGTCTCTATTAGTGGCACAAATAAAGCGAATATTGGCATGTTCTTCTTTGCCACTACCTACTTTTTGGTATTTTCCATCTTGAATGAAACGTAATAATTTAGCTTGTAAATTAATATCCATTTCACCAATTTCATCTAAAAATAAACTGCCGCCATTAGCCAGTGATGCAGCGCCCTCTCTGTTTGATATAGCGCCAGAGAATGCGCCCTTAACATGACCAAAAATTTCAGACTCCATCAATTCTGAGGGTATTGCTGCACAATTTAAGGCAATAAAAGGTTTTTCTCCCCGCTTACTTAAACGGTGAATAGCATGGGCAGCTACTTCCTTACCTGAACCGCTGGGACCTGTTATAAAAACAGACGCATGGCTCGGCGCACACTGTTCAATGGAAGAGTAAACAAATTGCATAGCCACGGAGTCACCAATAAACCCTTCAAAACATTCTTTGCGATATAACTGATACTGTTCAATGGTCCTGCGCATCAAGGTACGTTCAGCTAATGCTTGCTGTAATTGCAATGCTTGCTTGAGTTTGACAATTAAATCGTAGTTATCCCAAGGTTTTTGAAGATATCCCCAAATATGTCCATCATTAACGGCTGATAGCACCATGTCCATATCAGCAAAACCAGTGAGGACAATGCGAACCGTTTCAGGGGTGATTTTTGCAACTTGCTCAAGTAATTGATTACCACTCATTTCAGGCATTCTCATGTCTGAAACAATCACATCAACAGGGGCATGTTCAATAATTTCAAGTGCAATTTTACCACTCGATGCCGTCAATATTTCAGCATCTAGCTTTCGTGAGATACGCTCGAGAGAACGCAGTACTGCAGGTTCATCATCAACAAATAATATTCTTGGTCCATTTATGTTTTGCATAAGCCACCTTTCTATTACATCCAGTAATACACCTAAACTATCCGCAACGGACACCACTTTCCTTCAGAAAGATTAGGTGAAAATTATTCTAACTACGTTTATTCCTTAAGCTATCAACAAGAAGTTTGATAAATAAAATATTGATTAAAACGTATAGTTAGCCAATAACTACTAATGATTATGTATCAAATTCATCATGAAAACAAAATATAGTTTCATGATATTAAAGCTCAATCATAGTCATCAGTGACCACA
>Ga0209292_1003114_pt1 | contig 18451 bp, 20 predicted proteins | sample GOMGulsemesocosm_2_FD_184634 | JGI IMG/M metagenome (GOLD analysis project Ga0209292, IMG submission 184634) | Methane-oxidizing microbial communities from mesocosms in the Gulf of Mexico - GOM9C Gulf of Mexico (SPAdes) (version 2) | ecosystem: Environmental > Aquatic > Marine > Cold seeps... | reverse complement strand
AATGTGGCGGTGAGATAGAGATTTGAACTCTAGAAGGGCTATAAACCCTTGCTGGTTTTCAAGACCAGTGCTTTCGACCACTCAGCCATCTCACCTGAATGTCTTTAAACAATTGCTTGCTTGAAGACGGGGCGAATAATAAATAGTGTGACGGTGTTTGTAAAGTGCTAATTTCAATTTTTTTCGTATCCGTTCGATAAATATACATTTATTGAAAAATAAATCATAAAAACTGTTTAACCGTATTATTATTACTCACTTGCGACTTACAATTCACAATCCGTATGCCATTAGTATTATTTTATGTAAAAGCTTATTCGTTAATGACTAAACTTGTCACTTTAAAATGAGAGCAACTATTCATCAAAAATTATAAATATAGTGAAAAAAGATCGGTATTAACGATTATAGTTGCCAACGTTTAAAAATTATTGAAGTGTTAATGCCACCAAAAGCAAAGTTATTAGTCATTACATGATTCGTTTTTATTGTTCTCCCTTCCCCGCGAATATAATCTAACTGACCGCAGGCAGGATCAACTTCGTTTAAATTAAGGGTTGGTGCAAACCAATCGTCTTTCATCATGTTAATGCTTGCCCAAGCCTCAATACCACCACAAGCACCTAAGGTATGTCCTAAATAACTTTTAAGTGAGCTAACCGGCACTTCGCCTAACGCATTGGCTGTTGCCGTAGTTTCAGCGACGTCACCTTTATCTGTTGCTGTGCCATGTGCATTAACATAACCAATCGCACTAGCATCAATATCAGCATCTTCAAGGGCAAGTTCAATGGCGACTTGCATAGTATCTGCTGAAGGTTGGGTCACGTGCTGTCCATCAGAATTAGAGCCAAAGCCAACGATTTCGGCAAGAATTTTAGCTCCACGGGCTTGGGCATGTTCAAGCTCTTCTAAAATTAAAGTACAAGCTCCTTCTCCTATAACTAAACCGTCACGATCTTTGTCAAAAGGCCTTGGTGTTAATTCTGGAGAATCATTTTTAACGCTGGTTGCATATAAAGTGTCAAAAACAGCAGCTTCAGTAACACAAAGCTCTTCTGCCCCGCCCGCAACCATCACCTTTTGTCGACCAAACTTAATGGCTTCATACGCATACCCAATCCCTTGCGAGCCAGAAGTACACGCTGAACTGGTGGTGATAACTCGTCCTTTCAAGCCGAAGAAAACTCCGACATTAACAGGAGCGGTATGTGACATCATTTGTATGTAACTGGTCGCTGTAACACCCGACATACTGCCTGTGGTCATCATATTACCAAATGGTATCAATGGCTCAGTGGAACCAATAGATGAACCATAGGAAATACCCGTACTACCATCGGTTAACGAATCGTCATTCAACAAGTTAGCTTGTTCTAATGCAAGCTCGGTTGCTCTTGTTGCCATTAATGAGACACGTCCCATCGAGCGCACCATTTTTCGTTTGTAATGCGCGGGTTTTTCAAAGTGCATTATGGGTGCGGCTAAGCGCGTATTTAAGTCGGTGAATTTTTCCCATTCAGGCATAAATTTGACCGCATTCTGCCCATGCTCTAAAGCCGATTTAAAAGTTTCCCAATCATCGCCTAAAGCGGTAATTGCTGACATGCCGGTTACAACAACGCGTTTCATTATATCAACCCACCATTAACTGAAATAACTTGTCGGGTAATATACCCTGCATCTTCTGACGCTAAAAAAGAAACTGCTGAGGCAACTTCTTTTGGTTGACCCATACGTCTTAACGGGATCATCTTTTTAATTTCATCAAGTGGTAGCTCAGCCGTCATGTCTGTTTCTATAAGCCCAGGAGCAACACAGTTAACGGTTATTTTCCGTTTAGCGAGCTCTAACGACAAGGCTTTAGTCGCTGCGATAACGCCACCTTTAGCTGCACTATAGTTAACTTGCCCCCTATTGCCCATAATACCGGAAACAGAAGCCATGGTAATAATACGACCACCCTGCTTAGCGCGTACCATTGGCATAACGATAGGATGAATCACATTGTAAAAACCATTAAGAGCGGTATCCACAACGCTGGTCCAATCATCACTCTCCATAGCTGGAAATGCCATATCGCGCGTAATACCGGCATTACAGACTACGCCATAATAAGTACCGTTAAGCTCCATATCTTCTTCAATCGCATTTTTAGCGAGTGCTTGATCACAAACATCAAAAGTTAATAAGCTACAATGTAGTCCTAACGTTTGAATTTGCGCTTGTGTTTTTTTAGCTTCAGCCACGCCACTGCGACAATGCACCGCGATATCGAATCCGTCTTCAGCTAATTTCAACGCGATAGCTTTTCCTATACCTCGACTTGAGCCAGTTACAAGAATGCGTTTTTTGTTATTTTTGTTATTTATACTCATTTCATTTCTCTAATCATTGGCCGCGCTGTAAATTATTAATGACTTGCATTAATAAAAGCTTCTGCATCATCCGGTTGAAAAACATTTATATTTGCTTGAGCGATAAGACTCGGTGTTTGATCGTTAATTTCACACTCAAACACAGATAAGCCTGACTCTTCTTGGTATAACTCTTTTATTTTAATAGTAAGTAATGTGTTCAATAAAAAAGCGGGTTTAAAAGTTTTATATTTTCGTGAGCCAAGTAAAAAACCTATTGTCACTTTGTGCTTATTATCTAATGCGTTGGCTCCAGCAAAAGCGGCAATGGCCTGAGCCATATATTCACTACCAATATAACTCGGAACTCCAGTTAACTTGTCATCATAGAAAGGGCTTGTTTTGGTTATTGTCACTTGGCAAATACAACTGTCACTGTCGTATGACTCTAACGAGTCAATTAATATCATCGGCGCTCTATGTGGTAAAACGTCTTCTATTGAGTAGTTATTCATTTGTTTTCCCTAGCACCATACTAAAATTATTGCCGCCAAAAGCAAATGAATTACTCATACAGGTGTTTACGTTATCAACATAGACACCTGAGCTAAACTGCAATGTTGGCAAAGCATCATCAATTTTTTTATCGGAAATATTAGCAGGAATAAAGTTTTGTGGGTTATATTCACTGAGTAATAACCAACAAATCCCTATCTCTAGAGCGCCCGCCGCACCAAGTGTATGACCTGTTAACCCTTTCGTAGAACCACACAATACGGAATTACCACAAGCTTTATGCATTGCTTTAGCTTCCATATCGTCATTTTTTATTGTGCCAGTTCCATGTAAATTAACATAATCGACTTGCGTTCCTTTTAACCCCGAATTATCCAAGGCTAATTTCATCGCTAAAAAAGCGCCCTCACCATTTGGCTCTGGCGCTGACATATGAAAAGCATCAGAGGTTTCGCCTGCTCCTAACATTTGAATGCCAGAGTTATCTTTAGTCATCACAAAAAGTGCCGCGGCTTCACCTATATTAATACCATCACGGTTTTTGCTAAACGGCTGACATTTTTTCTGTGAAACTGACGCGAGTGACTCAAAGCCATTAACGGTTAAGTGAGTTAAGCTGTCTACTCCGCCAACAACCACAACATCAACAAGTCCTGACTCAAGCAAAGCTTTACCACTAACGAAAGCCTTACCACTAGAAGAGCACGCAGTAGATATACTATAAACGGGTCCTGTCGCTTGGCATAAGCTTGCGACAAATTTTGCAGGAGCGGCCATTTCTTGAATTTCATAATGAAAAGATGGAGGGTACTCGCCAGTACTCGACAATTCTTTACGTGCTAATTCACCTTCATAAGTGCCGGCTGTGCTTGTACCTATGACTACAGCCACTCGTTCATGTCCATAGCGTGCTATTAATGGCGTTAATGTAGACTCAATTTGTTGGTAAGCAAGGTATGCGAGCTTATTATTACGGATTGATATTGCATTTAAAACATCACTTTCAGGTAGGGTAACTTGCCCAACATATTGCGCCTGCTCTATTGGCAGAGCACTATTGAGAACTAAATTTTCATTACTGCCTGCTAATAATGCGTCAAAAACAGCTTTTTTATTCTGCCCTATGGCGCAGACAACACCTAAATCATTTAAACAAATACTCACTTATTGTCCTTATTAAGAGGGGTGATCTTAATGGTATAATTTCTTAACTTATGTTCTAACGTGAAGTACTCACCAAAATTATTCACTTCTAGTATTACCTGCTCATTTTGTAATAATCTACGCTGCCATAATACTACTTTTGGTGCTGCATCGTTATTAGGAAACTTTTGTTCAACGATACGAATATTGTCACCAACAACGGACTGTTCTAATTGTTTCAACGGCCAATGAGTCCATTGAATATCAGCAATAATATATTCGATATCAAGGTCAGGTAAAGGAATGTATTCATTCAAAATAATCGGCGCATCGCTTCGCCAAATAACATCAAATAAAGGTAGGCCTGTGGTAGAAATACCAACTAAGGCTATTTGATCTTCACTATATTCAACTTGTGCAATAAATTGCTGTTGTTTTCCTGCGAAATTCACCGAGATTAATTGCGTGCTAGCGACCCCTATTAATTTAGCTGGTGGCAAGGTCAACGTGTACATAACGGCTGCAAATTCACCCTTACCCGCTTGTGTCAAGTTGACGTTATTCACAGGAACCTTTGGCTGTTTAGTTACTGCACAACCACTTAGCAAGACGAAGTTAAGCAACAAAAAGAAACTGGAGATGAAATGATAGTTAACTATTCGCATATTTGAGCTAACACCGACACTCTACGTTTACTTTTAGCGACCAATGGATTGCTCTTATCCCACGCATAACCTGCAAGGATAGAGCTGATCATCGCTCTGATTTTTTCATCGTGTTGATCGTGAAAAACAATATTTTGAAAACTCTCATCATACCAAGCTTCAACAAAAGTACGGAAGGTGTTAACGCCAAATTTTAAAGGTTTCGCATATTCAACTTGCCAATTAACGCTTTCTCCAGATAATTGTTTATCAATTAAAGGCGCAGCAAGAACAGCAGATTTCATCGCAATGGTAACGCCTGATGAAAAGACAGGGTCTAGAAACTCACCCGCATTGCCCAATAAAGCAAAATTTTCACCAAAAAGTTCACTAACATTCGCAGAATAGCCCTTTATCGATCTCGCTTGACCGGTAGGTTTTGCATTGTTTAATAAACGTTTAAGATTAGGATCTTGATCTATAAAGAATTGTAACATGTCGATTTCAGACAATGGCTGTTCAAAACGTTCAGGTACACCGACAACACCAACACTCGATGTTCCATCTGAAAATGGAATTAACCAATACCAAACATCACTATGATTTGGGTTAACAGTGATCAGTATTTTGTCACGATCAAAGTCAGGGCAATCAATACCATCAATAAAATGACTAAAGAAACTATGCCTAACAGGGAAATTTGAAGGTAAATCTAGCTTAAGTAAGCGTGGCAGCACTCGTCCAAAGCCACTCGCATCTAGTAGAAACTTTCCTTTAACTTGATAGCTATTATCTGTTTTATTTTCGTTACTCACCGTTAAAACGACTTCTGGCTCTAATTTATCAACACGATCAACTTGATGACCATAACGTATTTCTACGCCTTTGCGCTCAGTTTCATCAGCAAGTAGTTTGTCAAAAGCATCACGTTTAACTTGAAAAGTAGTTCCAGGGCCGTTGGTAAATTTTTCTGTAAAATTAAACGATGAAGACTTCCCTTTTTTATGAAAAGCAGCACCATTCTTAAATTGAAAGTTCACTTGCTCGGCGTGCTCAGTTAATACATGTTCAAGCTCAGCTTGTTCAAGAAACGCCATGCACTGAGGCAACAGACTTTCACCAATAGAAAAACGAGGGAAATGCTGTTTTTCAAGAATAAGTACGGAATATCCTTGTTTTACTAACATCGCTCCAGCAACACTGCCGGAAGGTCCTGCACCAATAATAATTACATCGTATTGTTTCATTGCTGTCATTGCTGTCATTGCGTTTAAAATTTCCATTAATCTATTTTACTGAACCAGTATATTAGGCTCAGTTGTTTAAATGAGATGTTTCTGCCTTAACATCACTATGTCGGTATCGACTAGATAAAGGCGCTAAAATAAATATAGCGATTATGCCAAACATCACGGTTAGTCCAAAACTTTGCACTGCGGGGGTTGAACTAAAAGCAAGCATACCAAAAACTAAAGCTGAAGATATTGCCGAAAGCATAATAGCTAAACATGTGCGTGGGGCTAAACCATGCTCTTGATAGAAAATCACATAATCAATGGCCAAGGCCAGTATAAGCAGTAAGGCGAGTAAATTAAAAATATTTAACTGCCCTAAAAAGTATTGGCTTAACGACAACGAGATCATTGAACTTAACGCAATAGGCAATAAGCCCATCACACCTTGTTGTACGCCATATCGAATCAATAAAACAAAAAAAACTAAAACAAAAGCTGCGGCCAATAAATAGAACAAATTTTGTCGATATGACGTTAGTGACGTAGAAACTTGCGCTGCTTTATCAAAGACTCTCATATCGGTTTGTTGTGTTAGCCATAACAGGTTATCTGCATTGAGCATATCGCCACTAACGTCTAACCAAAGCGTAAAATTATTTGTACTAGATTTTATTGTATCGCTTTCATTCGTCGAGAATTTAGTTATATATAACATCGCTAATGAGTTTAGTTGACTTGCCGTAAATTCTTGATAAGTCAGAGCCTTATAATCACCTACAGCATCAACTAAACCAATAGTCGCTAACCCTTGCTTAAAAACGCCCTGCTTGGTCGCATTTTTAATCATTTGATATTGTAATTTTTGTTTCTTCTGTGAAGGTAATAAACCTGCAATACCTTTTATAATGAGTGTAGGCTGTTGTTTAAGTTGCTGAATAACCTGCTCTTGGCGCTGTAATAATTCTTCAATAGTGTTAGCGATAACAACAATGCGTTGATTGTTCTTATAATTAAGGATATCAGCCATTTTTGCTTCATTTTCAAGTAACAACTGTGGGCTTGAATTAAGCAAGCGGACATCGTCATTAAAATTCAACGGTGCCACCAATAAACTTCCTGCCGTAACAACCAATAAACCGGAATAAATAACGTTTCGTTTTTGAACGAATAAAATGCTGTTTTGCTGCATTTTTTTAGCAAAACCAAGTGCCCAAGGCATTACCGTAATACGAGACAACCATTTTACATGGGGTAATAACATCGTCACGGTTAATAAACCACCAAACAAACCAAATATCATAAAGACAGCAACTTGGCTTAATAACGCCAAAGGTGAATAAAAAAGCCCGAAATAGCCCAGTACTGTTGTTATAAAACCGAGTACTAAAGGTTTATTGATAATTGATGGCTTAATATAATAATTGTTAGAGACTTTATCAGAAGAAGGTTGTTGAGTGTTTATGCTAATACTAATGTTCGAATTCGAGTCAGCATTTTCATCACAAACAAAACGATGAAAGCAATAGTCAATCACGATGCCTATTAACGTAACAGCAAACACCAAGGTTAGCAGGTGTAATTCTTCAAAAAAGATAACTATACCAGTCAAGCCATATAGAACAGCGATGGACAAAGTAATGGTGGAAAGCAATAAAGGTTTCAAAGAGCGAAATACACTCAAAATTAAGATAATCACACCAATGAGAGATAAAACACCAAAACTAGATATTTCAAATTCAGCTTGTTCACTCGCGTATGCGGTATGAAAAACAACACCCGAGTAAGTAATGGATACGTCGTAAGTTGCTTCGATTTGTTGAATTATATGTAAAAGCTGGTGGTTTACTTTTTGACTCTCCTTAAGAGAGAAACCAGCAATATTCAAGTTTAACTGGCTGATAAAATAACGTTTATTTTCAATAACTACACTAGGAGTACCTTTGACTATTTCAACGTTGTTGAACAGGTTAAGTTCGGTATTTAGGTAATCGGCTAAACTAAGCCTGGGTGCTGAAGCTATGGTACTACTAACGAAAGGGTTATTCATTTGTATTAATTGACTGGTGATAAACTGTGTCATCACTGCCGGTTCATTAATATATTGAAGATAACGTTCACTTAAAAGGTTATCTTTGTAGGGTAAATAAAACTGACTTATTTCGGTTAATGAAGGCAACTGAAACTCATTGAGTTCAACCATGGGTAAAGCTGACAATTGCTTTTGCATTGTCTGATAAGCCTTAATGGCTTGTTTGCCACTTAATGCAATAATCACTTGTTGTTCTTTATCTTTAAACAAAGCTTGTTCGGCTTTATTTAACACTAGCTCATTTTCAGAACTGGGTAACAAGGACAACAAGTTACTTTGAACGTGCCATTCTCCCATAACGAGAAAATAAACACCGAGTAATACAACTAAAGTTAACTGTAAAAAATAAGCAATGAGCCCTTTATTGTAATTGCGCACTAATCGCCTCAGGAAGTTCATTTAACGCTGATAAGTTAATATCAATTTCAGTACGATTACCTGAATGCTCAAATAAAACAATACTGCTTAGTTTGTTGTCTACCATGCATAAATCAATCGTTTGCATAATATTCGCTAACAGATTTTCTTTGGGTAATAAACTAATGCAGGTACTTTGCGTTGATGACTGAAAACTAAACTCATTTTCTAAAGCTCTAACATTACCTGAGAGCGCGTTCATTAATACTTGTGTCATTGTGCCCGCACCTTTTACTTCTCGCTCTGCTGACACGGCATCTTGCATATACAAACCTGATTTTTTTAGTCTCAATACCGAAGAAATCGGATAATGAGTTTGCCATATCAAGCCCAACTCTTGGTCAAAATGCAGTTCTCCTGTAGAAACAATAGGTTGCTTTAGGACAGTAAAGTACTTTCTTTGTTCAAAAGTCCCTTTTGCAAGTGGTAACGAGATTAATTGCTTGAGTTGTTCTAGCGGGCCAGTTGTTTGTACTTCTTTTAAACCTATAGAATTGTTATTGATTGCAGCCTGTTCAATAGCGATAACGTCAGCAGCATTCATGGTAATAAACACTATAATAAAACCTAAAAAGACTGCTGATATTTTCATACTTAAAGACTCGCTACTTTATCAAGAAAAACTTGTGGAGACACATATTGCATTTCCTCAGTTTCGAGATCAACCGCCACTTGCACTGTGTGCGCTTTGGTTAGTTTTTTTCCTGTTTCATTACAACAGATAATATATTCAATTTTTAAACGCGATTCCGTTTCAACTAAATTGGCTTCAACACATATTTTTTGTGTAAAGCGCGCAGAGCCCACGTATTTGAGACGCATATCGACAATTGGCCAACAATAACCAGACGCTTGCATTTCCAAATAGTCGTAATTTATTTTGCGTAGCAGCTCACAACGAGCTACTTCTAGATACCTAGCATAATTTCCATGCCAAACGACTTGCATAGGATCACAATCATGAAACGGGATTTCAATAACGACTTTAGCTGAAAGTAACGATGGTTTACTCATACAAGTTCCAACGTTGTTTTTGAATTGCATCAACAGTAAAGCGTAATAAACTTTCTAGAGGTCGGTCATCTTTTAACGGTTCAAAGAACCCACAAATGTCATCATACATTTCCATCACTGAATCAGGCAATGTATCGTGATCTATTTCTTTGCGTTCAATGCGTATTCTCAGGCCTTGAATAGCAGCTAATAACGTACTGGCCATCACTTGTTCTGTTAATTGTAATACACGTAATGCATCGCGAGCAGCAATAGTGCCCATACTCACTTTATCTTGATTATGACACTCGGTAGAGCGTGAAAAAACGCTGGCTGGCATGGTGTTTTTCAACGCTTCTGCTGTATAAGCGGAAGCACCTATTTGCACGGCTTTGAAACCATGATTGATATAACGTCTTGATTCATCACTCATTGACAAGTTAGATGGCAAGCCATTGTTATAACGAGTATCAACCATTGAAGCAATTTGACGATCGGCTAAATCTGCTAAGTTGGCAACGGCTGTTTTTAAGCTGTCCATTACCATAGCAATATGACCACCGTAGAAATGTCCACCGTGCAATACATGCTCACCTGGGCCATCAATAATCGGATTGTCATTGGCAGAATTTAGCTCATTTTCGATCATCTGACGAAACCAAGGTAAAGAGTCTTGTAAAACACCAATAATGTGCGGCGCACAACGAATAGAATAGCGATCTTGTAATCTATCTGCATTACGAGGATGGTCGACATGATTAAGATCATGACGGATCCAACTCGCAACTTGCTGTTGACCAGGATGCGGTTTTACAGAAAATAGAATCTCATCAAAATGATGACTGTTGCCTTTCATTGCGAGGCTAGATAACGCCGTAATACGAGAGGCTAATTTTGCTATATATTGAGAGCGGTCAAAGGCTAAACAGGCAATTGCGGTCATTACCGCCGTGCCATTCATGATTGCCAAGCCTTCTTTAGGTCTAAGTACTAGCGGTGTTAGCCCTAAGCTATTCATAACTTCAAGGCTATTGACGACTTCGCCTTTATAGTAAACGTCACGTTCGCCCACTAAAGCACCAGCAACATAAGACAAAGGTGTTAAATCACCGCTTGCGCCAACAGAGCCTTCTTGTGGAATAACAGGAACAATATTGTGGGTTAAAAAAGCCTTCAATAAATTTAATAATGACCAACTAACACCTGAATACCCTTGAGATAATGACGTTAGTCGGGTAGCTAAGATCGCACGCCCTTCGAAGGTACTAAACATTTCACCTAAACCACAACCGTGAAATCGGGTTAAATGTAAAGGGAGCTCTGCGACTAGATCTAAAGGTACATTTACGGTAACTGAGTCACCGTATCCGGTAGTCACACCATAAATAACACCGTCTTCTTTTAACAAGGTATCGAGAAAATTGATCGCTGTATCAATCTTATGTGAAAAATCAGCAGATTTACTGATCTCTACATCAACGTCTTGTTTAGCTATCGCGACAATATCTTCAATTGAAAGACGCGTTTCACCAAATATGATGGTGTTTTTACTCACTAATTCCACAACTACTCCGAATTATCTTTGGCTTTCGATTCTCGTATTACATTACGATCGTCTTGCCAAAAATCAAAAAAATTAAACCATTGAAAAGGATACTGCAAACAATAAAACTCTAACCGCTGTGCGTATTTAGTCACAATATTTTGTAACTCTTCTTGTCTTGTTTTTCGAGCGAACTTTAAGCTATCAGCGACATGTTCAAAAATAACTCGGTATTTACGCCCTTCTTTTAGGCAAAACAGGAAATACACCGGACAATCCATAATGGAGGCCAGTATAAATGAACCTTGAGAAAATTGTGCAGGTTCACCCAAGAAATCACTATTTACCACACGCCCTTGTGTACTGACACTTGTTCTGTCACCGGCGAGTACTAATATCTCACCGTTATCGATACGTTCTTTCAGTAATATCGCTAGATCTGCGCTAACTTCTGTCGCCTGTATCAGATCTATATTGGCGTTTGGATTGATTTTTTTCATCACTCGGTTGAATTCAACCGCATGATGAGTAAACACCAAAACATTGATACGAGTTTGATAGCGACCATGACCTAATGCCCGACAAACTTCTAAATTTCCAAGATGTGAACCAATGAAAATAGCGCCTTGCTTTTTTTTCTCTAATTCAAGTAAAGGATGTTCTTGGCTATAAATAATATCGTCAGCTGTTATTTTCCCGGTCCATGCATCAATTTTATCAAAAGCACTTTGAGCAAAACTATAAAAATGTTTAATACCCGTTCGAAAATTTACAGGCGTAGACCACTGGTTTATTTTACTCACTCGTTGGAAGTATTCATAAGAAGCCCGTTTACTTGAACCGCCACTAAAATACAAATAAACCACTACAGGATAAAGAATAACAGACAGAATTTTTCGACCGAATACACGATAAACAAAAAGTAATAGTTGCATGCCCAAATAGGTACCACGCTCTTGCATTTTTGACCAATGTTTACGTTCATTCATTAATAGGTATTCTACTATTTTTAGTTAAACTTTCGTAAAAGTAAGGATGGCAGTCTAATTAACATGCCAAAAAAGAGCTTGGTATGCATCCAAGAAATCAAAACATTGTCTTCAAAAGCGCGAAAATGTGAAACGCCATCTTCGGGGTACTCTACCGCAGTAGGTATAAAGCGACATTCTATTTTCTGCCAATATAAACGCACCATGATTTCAATATCAAAATCCATTCGTTTACCTATTACTTGCTGAGAAAGTAATTCGACCGTTTCTCGAAGCGGGTAAACACGATAACCACACATAGTGTCTTTAATTTGAAACGATAGTGTTTCTATCCAGACCCAAAAGTGAGTAATATTTCTCGCATAATAGCGATGTTTGGGAACAGATTCGTCGTAAATAGGTTTACCACTAATAAGTGCCTGAGGATGACATTTTGATTCTAACAACATTTTATCAACATCGTTTAAGTCATGTTGACCATCAGCATCTACCTGCAGTGCATGGGTAAAACCCTGTTTATAAGCGACTTTTAGTCCGGTTTGTACCGCAGCACCTTTACCTTGATTAACACTATGTTCGACCAAGGTTAAATAAGTATATTTTTGTGCGAGTTGTTGAAAAAGCCTCGTTGCTTGTTCAGCACTACCGTCATTAACCATAAACACAGGTAAGTTGAAACTAGCGAGCTGACCAATGAATTCATCAAGATTGGTCGTGTGGTTATAATTTGGAATAACGATACAGTAACTCAAAGGGTAGGCTCAAAAACAATACGCCCTGAAGCATGTTGTCCTTTATCTGAATAATAGGAAAACACAATTTTATCCTCACTTTTTTTCGTGAGAATTAACTGTAAATTTTGTCCCGGTACAATAACAGCCTTAAACTTAAGCACCTCAAGGTTTTGAACACTTTTATGGTTAAATGAAAACTGCTCTTTTGCATATTCAACTGCCCAATGTAACTGAACAACACCCGCTAATATAGGAGCATTGGGGAAGTGACCATTAAAGTAATCTAAATCTTTGGGTACAAAAAAAGATAGCTGTACAGTCTCATCTGCTGATGATAATTGTGTCTCTAATAGTTGCGGCCATACTTTCGTTAATTTGTTATTTTTAGCTATATCAGTCAAATAAACGCTCCAATTCATTTAGTGCTGTTTTTCCCTGGGCATTATACGGTAAAGCTTTTACATAGCGCCATTTTTTTGGTAACGAAATACGTTCAAATTCAGTTAAAAGTTGCTGTTTAAATACGTTGTTTATGGCTGTTTTACCTTGTTGTTCAAGTTCATCAAAAGCAAGCAGGGTTAATTCAACCACCGCAGCTAAAACTTCGCGATTATTTTTAGCCGACAAAGGTAATACCAGAATACGTATTTCACTTACCCATGGGTGTGATAACAAGCAGCGTTCAACATGCGCAAGATTGATGCGTTTTTCTTCTAATTTAATGGTACGGTCCACTCTACCTAATAGATAAAAAGAGTTTGCATCTATCGGTTGAATCAGATCGTCAGTTAAGTACTCATGTTCAACAACATACGGTGAATTAATCGCTAACTGCCCCGCTGGTTCAATAGCCTGATAACTTAATGAAGGAAATAATATCCAAGGTGATTTTTTATCTAGCTGACCACAACGCCAAGCGATCCCACCCGTTTCTGTACTACCAAAAACTTCTATTGGCGCTTGTTGCATCTGTTGTGTAAAGCACTGACTCGTATCAAATGATAAAGGCCCACCAGAACTAAACGTTGCGCTAATAGTCTTTTTTATCGGCATTAATACATTATCTAACACTAAACGTTTCAAGTGTGCAGGACTTGATATTAATAATCCCTTTAAGGGCTTTTTGATCATACCGTTAGCATGAGAAGTTACTTCATCAAAAAAGGTGGCGATGTGCTCAGGGTATTCAAATGTTTTATTGGCAACAGTAATCCCCACTCTCAATGGAAGAAGTACTTTAAACAACAGGCCATAGATATGCTGATGAGAGACCGTACTTACTACGCATGAACTTTGCTGTAACTGATCGCTAAAGGTTGTAGCAAGAATATCAATTTCAGAAATTAACTGAGCAACAAATTTTACTATCGCTTTAGGTTTACCTGTAGAGCCTGATGTGAAGAACGTAAGCTGCCCTTTAAGCTGAGCAAACAAAGCTTCACGACTTAATTGAAAAGGCGTTTCATTGGCAGCACCAACGTTTTCAGTGACTTGCGTTTCGTTCTCCACTAAACAAAATGAAATCACAGGCTTGTCTTCTGACGTTATAGTGCCCATCGTTGCATCAAATAAAGCAGATAATTGCTCAACCGTTCCGGCTTGACCGTTTGGCGGTAACAATACATGTCTTTCTTCTAATAATAACGCAAACAATTGTACGGTAAAGCGATAAGTATCGAGATCGAATAATAGAATATTTTGATAAGGTGTACGTTTTACGTTGTGACGAACCTGAACAATATCGGCATAAAAACATTCAATATTAACGAATGTATTTTGGGTAATAAAAGCAATATTAGTCATTGAGTTGTTGCTCTTGCGTTTCACTGTCTTTATGGTGTTTTTTAACTTTTAATCGCACTAAAAATTCAACCGCAAATAAGCTTCCCATCAGTACATATGAAATAAAGCCGTTATATAACATCCAATACTCAAGCTCACTATACAAAGCGGTGTACAAAGAAATCCCACCGTTAACCAAAAAGAAAACACACCAAAGTAAAGTCACTTTTTCAGTATATTTTACGCCTTGCTTATTTAGGTTTTTTTCTTGTAGCCGCGCAAAAGTTTCTATAACACTCGGCGGTTTCAAATAAGAAAAAGCAAAAACTGTAAATAATGAACAATTCACCAACAAAGGGTAAAGCTTAAAACCTATAACCGATTCCGTAAATAACGAAAAAATTAATGCCAAAGAGCCTAACAAGGTCGCAGGTAAAACCCAGGGCATTTTTGCTAGATTATTTTTTAATAATACGATGCGTAAAAACAATAACGCTAATAATATGAGTGCAAGAAACTTAGGGGGGAAATAATGCAAGCCGTAATAAACAGCAAAGGGATACAACATAAGTATCCCCGCAATTAAAACACTAATTAATGTTTTCACTTGTTTACAATCAATTTCTCAATTTCATTAACGACATCTTCAACCGTGCGTACTTTTTTAAAAGCTTCAGGGTCAATTTTTTTACCGGTAAGTTCTCTTAACTTCACCACTAAATCAACTGCATCTATACTATCAAGGTCTAAGTCATTATATAAATGTGACTCTAAACTTATATCGTCGGCTTCAACTTCAAAGTCATCTTCAATAATCGAAGCAAGTGTTTGGTATATTTCATCTCTTGAGTTCATCAAATTTTCCTTCGGCACTTAAACGTTAGCTTGACTGACAAAGTCACTCAACGCATTGATTGATGAAAAGTGTTGCTTGGTTTCTTCTGAGTTAGCGTCAATTTTTACGTTATACACTTTTTTAATGGCTAAACCTAACTCTAAAGCATCAATGCTATCTAAACCTAAACCATCAATAAATAAGGCTTCATTATCTTGAATATCTGTAATTTCAATATCTTCAAGATCAAGCGTATCTATAATTAATTGCTTAAGTGCTGTTTTTAACTCACTCATACTTCTGGAGTTCCTCAATAAAAAAAGATTCTAAACGTCGATTATATTCTCGAACATTTTTGGATATTTGTGCAGGGGCATTTTCAAGTAATTCAGGGACTTTATCAATCACTTCTGCAGAAAAATGTGCTTTTTCGGCCGGTACTTTATACCAAGGCTCTAATTTTGTTAATGTTGTAGGTACAACTTTAAGCAAAACAACTGTTACTTTCGCTTGACAGCGAATGGCAATATTTGCTGCACCTCTTTGAAAATGAAGAGTTTCCTCAGGCATAGTTCGAGTACCTTGCGGAAATATAATGAGGTTATTACCTGCAGCTAAACTGGCTTCGCAATCACGTAACAGCCCTTCTGGATCGGCGTTACTAATGTATCCAGTATTTTTTACGACGCCACGCAAAAATATATTTTTAAACAAATGTGTTTTCACCACACAATCTGCATTGGGAATAATAGAGATAAGTACGACAACATCAATCAACGACGGGTGATTGGTTAACACTAAATGGCCTTGAATCGTTTTTAACTGTTGGGCTTTGCGTAAACTGAAACTAAATATGCCAGTAAAAGCCATAAGAGCAATAAAAAATTTAAACGAATAATGAACCGTTTTTCGAGCTAGCTTCTTTTGTTTATTTTTATCTCTTACCAATAGCTGTTGAAGGGGAATGATGAAGAGTGACAAAAATAAACCACCAAAACCAAAAACAACAAAACACAAACCCGTAGCAAATATTCGCCATATCTTATTAATCAGTTTATTCATGCTTTTTTACAGCACCAATAATAATTATTTGACTGATAACTCAACGGTGCTTCTTGTCTATCAAACCATTGAGCGAAAGACAAACCTGCAGGTAGTGCTAATCCATCACTGTCACCTTTACTGCCTTTGTTAGCAGTAAAGGTACAAGTAACAGCATGACTATTGTCTGTTTCTTTAAGGCTAATTTTCATGGCAACCGCATGAGGTACTTGTTGTTCATCTTGAAACGAGTCATAAATACTAGGGAGATCTTGATCGGCATGTATAAATAACACATCGTCACAAACCCCTGTAGCTAATCGCACATAAGCATCGACAAGGCCCATAAAAAAGCTATCTTTCCCTGCTGCAATTGCATTAATAGCAGCTTTATTCTCTGTTAATATACTGTATAAGCTTGGCACGGCATTATGAACAGACAAAGCAAATGCGGTAGGAGATAACATCTCTTGCTCTGCTAGATTTTGTAATAGTATTGACGTCTTATGGATATCACCATGACGACTAGAGAATATAATAGGTATGTAATTTTTCGTGTTTTCATCTTGTGCAAGTGTCTTGTTAGCGACATAAAGCGCTATTTTTGCAAAAGGACTTAAACGTCGTCTTTGCATAGCAGGAACGAAATCAAGTTTGGGCCAATTACAATCACTATTAGTAGCTGAGTGTTCACTGGCGTTATTTGCAGGTGGTATGTTATGCACCGAGTCATAAGGACACCACGTAGAGATGTTACTGATATATAATTTCATTGTTTAAGGTTTAGTAACATTTTATGCAAGCCAAAATAAGGGTGCTGATAGTATATAGATACTGTAAACAAATCAATATTTGTCTACTCTTTACGTTATACTCAATTACAACGTCTATAAATGATAAAAAAGCACTCGAGTAATAATTTCAATATGTTAACCAACTGTTTTACTAACTTTTTTAGTCAAGTTATGACCGTAAAACCAATGTCATTGAGCCAAATGTCTGTTGCAAAAGAAGTCCAATTTTTTTTGTTTGACAGCAATGCTATTAATAAAAAAACGTTAGATTTTCTTTCAGAAAAGCATTTACATAGAAACGAAACGTTAACATTGCATCAACGAAAAAAACCACAAGCCCAACAAGAATTCATCATAAGCAGAATACTGATAAAACAGCTTTTTATTAATGGTAGCGATAAATCATTTCACCAAATTGAAATTAGATTTAATAAGATAAGTTTACTGTTGGAAGTATTTTACTTGGACAAACGTCAACCTTTTTCGATTAGTTTATCTCATTCAAAGGGGCTGATATTTATTGCGATAAGCCTGAATAAAGTTTCATTAGGTGTTGATATAGAACACATGAATACGAAAAGAGACGTTAATTTACTTGCTAAAAACTATTATCATTTAACAGAGGTTGCACAAGTAGAGCAACGTGGAGTTGATGCCTTTTATCGTATTTGGACGTTAAAAGAAGCAATAAGCAAGCACCTTAAACAGCCTATTGTCACAACGCTTAAACATAACATCTTCGAACAATTACCTTTGCTCAGTTATCGAAGTGGCGTTTATAAGGATTTTGACCTAAGTTTCGTTAGTAAAAAAACAGAATGCTCATCAATCAATAATCTCATAAACCTTTTTTCTCCCCAAGATTTTTTAAATTTATTCACCGATACCACCTATATGGATTTATAAGTTGCCCATGAAAAAACTTAAGTTTATTAAGATAAATAAACTCAACAAGAAAATCGTGTTTCGTTGGTTCATTATTTTATTCATTGTAATACCCGTTGTTCCTTTTATTTTATCTACATTAGGACTATTAGCCTATTCATTTTGGCCAAGAGATTTCACTGAAACTACCGACTTTATTATTGAAGAAAAAACGCAATACCTCACGTTATCCGCTCATGGCGTAAAAGACTCTCCGGCCAGTTGGAGTGATCAACTAATGTCACTAATGCGTAAATCCCCTTCAAAGCAGATTGCAACTATGCACCAACAAACGATCAGTATTGACTGGCAAAATTTTTCTAAAAATGTATTTATGTGTTCTACGGCGGGAAAACAACTAGGTTTTGAAATTGGCACTAAAATAGCTAAACAGCACAATATACAAGGCGTACAT
>Ga0209292_1003112_pt1 | contig 18459 bp, 12 predicted proteins | sample GOMGulsemesocosm_2_FD_184634 | JGI IMG/M metagenome (GOLD analysis project Ga0209292, IMG submission 184634) | Methane-oxidizing microbial communities from mesocosms in the Gulf of Mexico - GOM9C Gulf of Mexico (SPAdes) (version 2) | ecosystem: Environmental > Aquatic > Marine > Cold seeps... | reverse complement strand
CAAATTATTCCCTTTATTTTAATGTTCGTGTTAGCAGGTTGCACAACTACTGAATATGTAAAAATCACGCCACTAACCAAAATTGTTACTGGTGATCTGACCAATTTTGCCCAGCAACAAAATACCTTTGCTTGGTACCCTAGTCACAGCAAAACCTTCCTGCCTGACAGTGCCAATAAAGCCTTGTTTACTGAATATACCCAAGGTGCTATCACGCAAATAATGCAAGATAAAGGCTATACCTTAGTTGACGAACCTCAACAAGCTGACTTTCTTATCGGCTATGGTTTGGCGGTCGAATCCGAGTTATCTGATAAAGAAATCTTTGATAAAGTCGGTAATACGGTGGGCTTAGTCCTTAATCACCTCGATCCAACCAAATTCCAAAAAGGCAGTGCATTAATTGCATTTTATCAACCGCAAACACTGCATCCCCAGTGGCAAGTACTAGCGCAAGGCATCGCCAAAAATAAAGTATCCCCTCAAGAACGCAAAAAGAATATTTATGCGGTCATGTATTCAATGCTTAACAAAGTGCCTGTTCGTGTAGTGAAATAACTCGCACCGGATCAGTATTATATTTTATGCATTGATAACAATTCACCCTAAATCAATAAAAACAAGTGATAAAACAAGCTATTATTGACAATTAAGCGCCAAGTGTAGTGCATTTATGCTACCTTGGCGTTTTCTGTATCTACTTCTATTTAATTTGGAGAAAATCATGTCGTTATCTATCAAGCCAGTTGCCATCGCAGTACTCGGCGGGCTACTTACCATGGCAGGTCCTGCTTATGCCGAAACCATCAAATTACGAATTCTAGAAACGACGGATATTCATACTAATGTAATGGATTATGACTATTACAAAAACAAGCCGACCGAGAAAACCGGCCTGGTGCGCACTGCAACACTGGTAAGAGAAGCCCGTGCTGAAGTCAAGAACAGCGTATTAGTTGATAACGGTGATTTATTACAAGGTAGTCCAATGGGTGACTACATGGCAGATAAAGGCCTGCAACCAGGTGATGTACACCCGGTTTACAAAGCCATGAACCAACTTGGTTATGACGTCGGTAATCTAGGTAATCACGAATTTAACTACGGGTTAGATTTCTTAAAAGAAGCGACAAATGACGCGAACTTCCCGTATATTAACGCTAACGTTATCGATCTTAAGACCGGTAAAAACATGTTTACCCCATACATTATTAAAACCAATACCTTTACCGATACAGACGGCGTAGAGCATCAAGTTAAAATCGGTTACATCGGTTTTGTACCACCGCAAATTTTAATCTGGGATAAGAAAAACCTAGAAGGTAAAGTTGAAGCGTTAGACATCAAACAAACAGCAGAAAAATTTGTACCACAAATGAAAGCAGAAGGCGCAGATATCATTCTGGCTATTCCGCATTCAGGTGTGTCATCTGACCCGTATAAAGTGATGGCTGAAAATTCAGTTTACTACCTAACACAAGTACCAGGTATTGATGCCATTGCATTTGGTCACTCACACGCTGTATTCCCAAGCAAGAGCTTCGCTAAATTGCCCGGTGCTGATATCGAAAAAGGCACGATCAACGGTATCCCAGCTGTAATGCCAGGTCGTTGGGGGGATCATGTTGGTATCATGGATCTTGTATTAGACAAACAAGGTGATACTTGGAAAGTAACCAACGCCCAAACAGAAGCGCGCCCGATCTATGATAAATTTAACAAGAAGTCGTTAGTCGCCGCTGATGAAAAAATGGTTGCCGCTGTACAAGATGATCATAAAGCAACACGTAACTTTGTTAACCAACCTATCGGTAAAGCAAATGACGTGATGTACAGCTTCCTAGCACTAGTACAAGATGACCCGACAATCCAAATTGTTAACCTTGCACAACAAGATTATGTACAACGCTTTATCCAAGGTGATCCTGATCTAGACGGTATTCCAGTGCTTTCAGCCGCAGCACCGTTTAAAGCCGGCGGCCGTGGTAACGATCCAACCAACTTTACTGAAGTTGAATCAGGTCAATTAACATTCCGTAATGCAGCTGACCTTTACCTTTACCCGAATACTCTAGTGGCAATGAAAGTAACAGGTAAAGAAGTAAAAGAATGGCTTGAATGTTCTGCGGGTCAGTTTAATCAAATCGACCTAAACAGCACGGCACCACAAGGTCTGATCAACTGGGATGAATTTCGCACCTACAATTACGACGTGATTGACGGTGTTAAATACGGTATCGATTTATCACAACCAGCACGTTATAACGGTGAGTGTAAACTGATCAATCCAGACTCAAACCGTATTACCGACTTAACGTTCGATGGTAAAGCAGTAGACCCAGCACAACCTTTCATCGTAGCAACCAATAACTACCGTGCTTACAGTGCTAAATTTGCTGGTACTGGTGAAGCGTTTGTTGCATTTGCATCACCAGATGAAAACCGCACCGTACTTGCAGACTACATCAGCCGCGTAAGTAAAGAACAAGGCCAAGTGACGCCAAGTGCCGATAACAACTGGTACTTCACGCCATTACAAAGCGATAAGAAACTAACCATCACATTCGAAACAGCACCAGGTGAAAAAGCCGCGCAGTTCATCAAGGACAAAGGCCAATACCCTATGCAGTTTATTAAAGAAGATAAACTTGGTTTCGCTATCTACAGCTTAGACTTACAAAACAAAAAGTAATTTTCACTTACACTTTTGTAAATATGACGTAGCTATAAACCAAAAATACCGCAGCCAGTCTGCGGTATTTTTTTAGCTCAATATTAGGTTTATTATTTGCTAAACTTCAATGATAGCTAATTATTTCGACAGGACGTCTTATGAAATTTAACAAAAGCAGCAAAACCACTACCACAGAATTCAACATCTCCACACCCTGTTATTATGAACAACAAGGCAGTGGCAGTCCGATTGTGTTTATTCACGGTTCATACGCGACCACATCAACATGGAAGAAGATAGTCCAGCAACTCGCCAGTACCCATCATTGCATCTCAATTAAGTTACCCGGTCACTGTGGCATGCCAGATCCCGATGACTTCGCCGCACCAAACATCGATACCGAATTAAAGATCATTGAATCTGTCATTGCCGAACTTATTGAACAGCCAGACCAACCTATCCACCTCATCGGTCATTCTTTTGGTGGGGTAGTGGCATTAGCCTTAGCACTAAAAGGCTCAGTCAAAATACAAGAATTAACCTTATTTGAACCGGTATCAACTTGGGTATTCGAATCGGTTAATGATCAAGTCATGACAGCTCAGGTGAATGCATTTATTCAGGATTACCGTCAAGGCATTAGTAATAATGACCCTTACGTATGTGGAAAAGTAATCGACTTTTGGGGTGGTGAAGGCGCATTCGCCCCCCTGCCCGACTTCATCAAAGATGGAATGGTCCCCTTAACAGCGAATAATAATCGTCATTGGACCTTGTGTGAAAATACCCATCAAGACCGTAATAAGCTTAACGCATTAACCATACCAACAAGGCTTGTTTGTGGCTCGGCATCCAACCCGATAGCACAAGCAATTGTTAGCCACTTAAGTAATGAGTTGCCTAATAACAAACGTCATACTATCGAAGGGGCTAGTCACTTTTTAGTCACTAGCCATGCCACGCACTGTATCGATATTATAAACGATGCCATAACGGCCTAGCGCACATACAACCCTGCTGTTATACCACGCTAAGGTCTACTCTATCTAAAGTTTAGTTACTGCTTACTTTCGACTACTTCCGTTAATACTTGCCCAGTAGCCCCAGACGGCAAGGTGATGCCCAGGTAGTTGGAGATGGTTGGCGCAATATCATAAGGCGTCACATCACGACTTATCTGTTTTGGTTTGATACCAGCACCCGCAAAAAATACCGGTACGTGTGTATCATAACGCCATGGCGAACCATGTACTGACGCGACTTTTAAGCCATCAAAGTTATTAATATACACCTTAGGAGAATAAACCAGATAAACATCACCTGAGCGCTGCTGATTGTAGTTATTCGCCACTAGCGACATGATCCGCGTATCAGGTAAACGACCCGCCGCAATATCACTGCTAGTCACCGCATAATCAATGCCTTTAATACCCATCACCGCATCAGCAACAGCACGCTGAACGTCTGCTAAATTCAGCTTATGCGCTTTGATTACTTGATGGTCTAAATAAATATACGGGTCAGAATACAATTCAAACAATTCTTCACCAATACCGAATTGGGCTTTTAATTGGTTAAATATTGCTTTGTCTTTCAAAGTATCTAAGCCAAAGTAAGCCGCCTTTTTACCACCGTGATTGTGTAAATAACCCGGTACTTCTGGCGCACCATGATCTGCAGATAACACGATAAGGGTATTTTCCAAGCCCACTTTATCGTCCACATAATTAAACAAATCCGCCAGTGTTCTATCCAAACGTAATAAATTGTCTTCCGCTTCACGACTTGAAGGGCCGTACATATGCACAACATAATCGTTAGCAGATAAGCTTACCGCGAGATAATCCGTGGCAATACTATTATCAGTAAACGTTGATTGACCAAGCTGTTCTTTGTCGATTAATGTTTTGGCAAAATCTGCGGTTAGTTCATCACCTGCAGGGCTTAAACTTAACAGGGTGGTAAAATACTTATCACCCGAATTACCATAAGGATGCGGGAAGTTTTTACCGAATCCTGCAAGGCCAACTTTATAATCGGTATTTTTTTCTTCTGCAAATACGTAATTGTCGGTGTCTGCTAACATTAATTGCCACTGCGTCGCACTGTACTTATCCGCCGGTTTTGACGCATTCCAGTTATCAACCCACTGTGGGTTAGAGTCATAATAATAATCACTGGTGACAAAGCCCGCTTTGGCTTTCGAAAACCAAAAGGCTTTACCAAACTCACCGGCCAGCGATACTGCACCGCGGTCTTTTAATGACACTGAATAGACTTTCGATTTACCGTTATACGCCGACACAATTTCATCACTGAGTGTTGAAGACAGAATATTAAGCGGTGAACGTCCATCGCCTTTGGCCATTTTTTGTGTTGCATCAACTTCAGTGGCCTTGTCTACCCCGCCGCCAGATGTAAGTAAGTTATAGTCAGCGTCTTCGATATTATAAACTTCACGGCCTTGTTACGATCAAACCAGACATTACCCACCATGCCATGTACCGAGGGTGGTGCGCCTGTCGCAAGAGATACATGTCCTACAACCGTTTCAGTATTGGCATGTTGATAATGAGCGTTGCTATAAAACAGCCCTTCATCCATAAGATAACGGAAACCGCCCTCACCCATATTTTTCATGTAGCGCGCTGGTAAATCACCACGTAATGCATCTACTGTTATTTGTAATACTAATTTAGGCTGAGAAGGTGATTGGTCAGTTTCGAATAAAGAGGCTGCTGATGCATACGGTGACAACGACAACACGCAGACCAGTGTAAGGAGATGGCCTTTGATTTTATGGCCTTTTAATTTATAGAGTGGAGTCATTTATTGATACCTAGCTACTGGGGGATGAATTGATTACAACACTCTTAATTATAGGTACTTAACAGTATAATCTCACCTCGGGTATTTGCTAGTTTAAGCACTAAACTCACAATACTGCACACAGGTAGAAAATAGATATCTGACAATTATGGTGTTTAGATCTCATTGTTAACTTAAATATCTGTCATCTGTCGCACAACAACTAAAGTTAACCCCATAAAAAGTAAAGCTATCACTATAAACAATTTAGTTATTTATTGTCTTTAACAAATACGAATCGTTTGTGTTGCTAAGTAAAAATAATTTTGGAGTACATGGATGCTTACTCTTCCAGCAAAACAAGTGCAGGATATTATATTCAATGCATTATCATTAACTAATGACGGCGTTGCGATCTTCGATGCCGATGATACCGTCATATATTGCAATGACAGCATGGCTAAGCTATTTGGCAACACTGCACAGCAGGCGTTGAACAAAACCTTTAGTGAACTCGTCAGACAATGCTTCAATGGCACTGAAGGCATAAATATTGAATCAGATAACGTTGAACAATGGCTAGATGCCGCCAATCATAAAAGACGCAGTGTACCGTTTCGTAGTTTCGAAACTGACACTCAAGATGGACGCTGGCACTTGGTTACAGAACAGCTAGTGAGTGGTAACATCCTCTATCTTAACTGCATCGACATAACTGAAAAAAAACAAACCGAAATACAATTACAAGCATTAACCAAAGAGCTACATACGCGCGCATCAACCGATGAACTGACCGTGATCAGCAACCGCCGTAATTTCTATGAAATGGCTGAAATAGAGTTCATCAATGCGCAACACGGACAACAACCACTGACATTACTACTCATCGATATCGATAATTTTAAAATCATTAACGATAGCTTTGGTCATGCTGCCGGCGATATGGTGCTTAAAGCATTTGCGCAGAATATCAAGACAGAACTACGCACTGGCGATATATTTGGGCGACTCGGTGGTGACGAATTTGCAATCCTATTACCCAATACCGATTGCAACGATAGTTTACCGCTTGCTGAGCTGTTCCGAAACACCATAGCGAAAATGAAAATAGACCACAAAGAAAAACGCCTGCAACTCACCGCGTCCATCGGTATTGTCCAATCCTCAGCGGCGATGCAGTCAATCCATGCCATGATGAATGCGGCAGATACGGCATTATATCAGGCTAAATCAGCAGGTCGTAATACGGTTTGCAGCTGCTCAACAATGCAATATGAATTAACAACAGCCCCAAGTATTATTAACTATACTTGTTGATCTTCTCTCTAAATATCTCTTTTTTGAAAGGCTTAGGTAAATAATCATCCATGCCAGAATCGAAACAACGTTGAATATCATCTTCTAAAATACTCGCGGTTAACGCGACAATGGGAATGCGAGACAAGGAATAAGCCTCTTCATATTCCCGAATACCGATAGTCGCATCAAACCCGTCCATAACTGGCATCATGCAGTCCATCAGCACTAAGTTAATGTGTTGATGGTTTTCGGCATAAATATCGATCGCCTCTTGGCCATTCTTTGCGACCAAGACATCCAAACCTAATTGGTTAATATTAATCGACGCGACTTTCTGATTAATTAAATTATCCTCCACTAACAAAATAGCACGGCTCGCCTTGTCCGCTGTCTCATCGCTTTCAGCTTCAACGCGCAGGTCCAGATCATTAATCATATTTATCAGCCTGAGGCCTAACAATGGTTGATGAATATAGCCATCAACTAAGTGGGCATAATTAAACTGCTCATGATGATTACTACGCGCCACTAGGATCGGCGTTTTACCGACTTTTTGACGCAGTGTTTGCAGCTCTATTTTTGCCAGTTCGACCTCTTGCTGATTATAAACAATAATAGAATTGGCTTTCACACTGGCAGCAACGCAATTAACGTCGTGACATTCTATTGTCGATATCCCCAGTTTATTGAGTTCAAGTTGTAAGAACTGGCTATTTTTAGCATTAATGATAATGGCTTGATGCGGGGATATCGGTTGTTTCGGCTGAATTTTCTCGACGCCAACAGTAATGGTAAAGTGGAAATCACTGCCTTCACCCTTCATCGATGTTATCGCGATATTCCCACCCATTAAACTAACAATTTTAGCACTAATAGAAAGTCCTAAACCGGTACCACCAAAATGGCGCGTAGTATTATTATCTGCTTGCTGGAACGCTTCAAATATTCTGCCATGCTTACCCGACTCAATACCGATGCCGGTATCTTTGACCGAGAACGACAAGGCAATATTATCAGCATCCACCACTTTAGATTGCAATGTCAGCGTAATTTTCCCTTTCGCTGTAAACTTAACCGCATTAGAAGCTAGGTTCATCAGCACTTGCCTCAGCTTATGCTCATCTAATGTCACCAATTCAGGTAATTCAGGGTCGATTTGAATATCGAGTTCAATATTTTTCTCTTGGGCTTTGACTGCAATTAATGACGCGGTATCAAACAACACTTCTTTAACGTTGGATGTGTGCGGCGAAATAACCAAGTTACCCGATTCAATTTTAGATAAATCGAGGACATCATTAATCAACATCAACAGGGTTTGTGATGATGAGTCAATCGTCATCAGATAGTCTTTTTGGATTGGTGATAACTGCGAGTCTTTCAAGATCTCAGCCATACCAATAATGCCATTAAGGGGTGTACGGATCTCATGAGACATATTGGCCAAAAAAGTGCTCTTGGCGCGATTCGCTTTATTGGCGTTATCTTTTTCTTGAGTGATTGTGGCAATATTTTGCTTTAACTGAATTTGTAATGCCGCAAGATGAGAAAAAGAGTCACTCATTTCATCATCGGTATTGCTGGTAATGCTATTGTTCTTAATAAAAGTGTCGTAATCACCTGTAGCAATACAACTTATGTTGTGATTTAAATCATTTAGGCGGGAAATAATACTGCGTTTAATCAGGCCATAAATACAAGTAATGGATACTAACAAGATCGTAAATACCACCAGCAGCCAGGTAAACGCCTTAAATAAATGAAGGTGAAAATCATTTACAGCTTGCTCTGATTCAGCATTAATTTGATCGTACTCTTGGTTCAAACGCTGTCTTAATACTTGAAACTCTTGGGTGATCGCCCAGTGAATGATGGTCTTTTCTTCCTCATCATTACTGTCGATATAATCTTTGGTTAATTGACGCCACTCTGCCATCAGTGACAGTATATTGTAATTATCGCTGGTCGCATTCAACTCAATATACTTACCGTAACGGGTTTTAATTTGATCTAAATTATCGTTTATCACAGTAAACGCATTAACGTCACCATCAATAATATATTGCTGAAAAGCCGAATAAGCCTGATACGCATCACGGTCTGCGTTAAGAATAAGTGTACTGGCATGCCGGTAAACATTTGATTGTTGATCAACCGCAGTTTTACCATAATCAATCAGGCGAGAGCCCTCATAAATAGAAAACAGCAAACAAAATATAAAAATGCCCATCAGCAAATTCAATTTAGCGCGTATAGAGGTAAACATAAGAGCCCTTATTATTTTCATTCAACCACCCTGTCAAAATCAAATGCCACTATTTAACCATCGTAAAAACAGGCATGAGAAGGACTAATACCAATTGCATTAAATAAGTGACGGATTATTTAGCCGGTAAAATTGACAATATCAAGACGTTAATTGCCGTAACTATTTATTGTGATTGGTATAATACTAAAGCATGAAAATTAGTGTATCACCTTCGCTGTAAATGAACATGGACAATGCGTTAATTACCGCTACTTTGTGACAGGTAGTCCCATTTAATTCAACCCCCCGCTTATTCCAACATATATAGCCAAACTACTTCAAGACGCACAATCAGCATCTTGAAGTGACTGGGTATCAACAAGTGATAATGCTAAATGCTCTGCTGCCGCCGGTTTTGCAAACCAATAACCTTGCCCATATTCACAATCCAGCCGCGCTAAAAATTCACATTCATTCTGTTCTTCAATGCCTTCTGCGACAACTTTTAAATCTAGTTCTTTGGTCATAGCGACAATCGTCTTGATCACTTTACGGGCATTATCATTATCACCAATCCGAGAAATAAAGCTGCGGTCAATTTTCAGGTAATCAACAGGGAAATTGATCAAATATTTTAATGATGAATAACCTGTGCCAAAATCATCTAAATGGATCCTAACACCGAGCTCACGTAATTTTGCTAAGGTTTCAGCAACTAAATCCGTGTTTTCCATAAACACCCGTTCAGTGATTTCGATATGTAAATATTCACCGGCAATATCATATTTCAGCAGTTCATTGGCAACTAACTTAACTAAGTTATCGGCATGTGCTGGGGCAAATTGTTTGGACGATATATTAATCGCCGCATGGATATAAATACCTTCAGCTTGCCAAGCTTGTAGCTGGATCATGGTTTGTCTGATCATCAAATTACCAAACTCTATCACCACCCCCACTTCTTCAGCAAGATCAATAAAATCCCCAGGATAGACAAGGCCTTTTTCAGGATGATTCCAACGAATTAACGCTTCGACACCGACCACTCTTTTACTGTCAATTTCAAAGATGGGCTGGTAATAAGAGATAAACTCCTCACGCATTAACCCGCGATATAGCTCTTGCTCTAGCGCCATACGCGCCGTGACTTTTTGATTTAATTCAGGTGTAAAAAATTGACTATTATTACGCCCGAGTTCTTTCGCGTGATACATCGCGGTATCAGCATTTTTCAACAAAGTTTCAACATCAGAACCGTCATCTGGTGTTAATGTAATGCCAATACTCGCCGAAATAATGCCATCATGTTTATTCTGTAATAAATAAGGCATGGATATTTCAGCTATTAACTTATCCGCCAATACCTTCGCTTCGTTAACATACTTAATCTCAGATAGGATCACGACAAATTCATCACCACCTAAACGGCAAACAATATCTGTCGCCCGTACATTTTTTTGTAAGCGTTCACTCACATGGCACAACAATTCATCACCCGCGCTATGCCCTAGGGTATCGTTGATCAGTTTAAAGTTATCCAGATCAATAAACATCACTGCGGCCATAACTCGATAGCGTTTAGAGTGTTCAACAATCTGCTTTAATTTTTCCAGTCCCATATCACGATTGGGTAGGTTTGTTAGTGAATCAAAATTGGCTTTGATCCAGATCTCTTCTTCATACTTCTTCCATTTATCTAAGTTTTTTAACAAGTAGATATAATGACTAATACAATCACCTTGGTCTTTGACCACAGCAACAGAAATAAACACCGAGGTTATGCTGTTCGACTTATCCGAGATCTTAACTTCACTCTCCCAGCAACCTTTCTTCATTAGCGTTTGCATGATGCTTTTATGCGTTATTTTGTTATCGTATTTATCAGTCAAAAAATACAAAATACTTTTGCTTAATACATCCTGCTTAGTAAAGCCAGTCATGCGCATAAATGCCGGGTTTATCATTTCTATATTATTGTACTTATCACTCACCACCATGCCTTCACCGGCACTATTGAAAAATGCACTCGATAACAAATGCTCATGCTGCGTGGCGTCAATAGAACTAACGATATCGTTAAATGTATCAACAACATCAGTGATCAAATGTGAACCGGAGTGAATATCGAGTGTTTTATTACTGCTTGTCGAACTGATGGTTTTCATCTTTTCAGTAAACATATGAAGTTCTTGAATGACTTGATAGACAGTACGATAAGCCAAGGCGACACCCACAAACATAACGACAAAAATAAGGCTCATTTCAATCCACAATTCTTGCTGTCTTGTGTTTTTTAGCTCTCTCACCATCTTAATATATTGCTTGCTCGTCGACTCAATGATCCCTTCAACCAGTTCGATACGTTGAGTTGAACTTTCCCACCAATCGGCAAAATTGATATTTAAAATATGTTGGCGGACTAACCCTATGCTAGCGATTGCTCGACTCTCTAATTCGAGAAACTGAGTATCGATTCGACTCACTTCTTCTTTATCAACAACCGTTTTATCTAACCCTTCAACAGTTTGCTTGTAAAGCTCGAGAATATCGAATAGCTCAGTAATCTGTGGATTGGCATAATCCATGCCTTTATAGGCAGACAGCATTCTGAACGCGTCTTGATACAGCAGCATAAATTGCTGGTAATAGACCTGATCACGACGTAATAAATAACCTTTAAAATAGTGATTAATTAAACCAAAATAAGACCGCCCCTCGTCCAACAAATCTTGCTTTTTACTTTCGAATTTGGCCTGATTCATCATCTGGTTTAACTTGCTATTACGCCCGTGGCTGCTGATTTTGTCAAGATCACTTTTCAGTGCACCCGGAATGACACGCTGCAATTGCAAAAAATCAGTTCTTGCTTATCACGTAAACCCAAAAGTTGTGCCAAGGCAACTTGGCTAAAACGCGGCGAATTATAAATACGATGAAACGACCCCCTCTCTAAACTGGCAAACTCTTTAAACCAGATTAGCGGGATATAGAAATCCATATTCAACAGTAAGTCGCTGTCAGTGACTTGTTCTTGTATTGCGCTAATAAAATTAAGGTTATCTGCGACTAGCTCGGTGTAATGCTCAAACGGCACACTGTCTCCAGTATCCACAGCTTCGCGAATCAAGGTAATACGGCTCAGCTGATTCACAACGTTATTGTGTTGCGCTAACCTTTGTAGCGGTATATTACCAGCGATTAATTGGCTAAATATCCTTAATTTCTGATCCGTTTGCTGACGCAGTGTGAATAACTGCTGTTTTAAATCTTCATGATTGGCGACAAGCAGTGACGCGCTAATATCCCGCTCTGCTTGTATGTCATGCACCAAAACATTAATCGACATTGATTGCTGGATCACTACAATAGCGTCATCTGCGTCTCTTGCAGACTTAATGCTCTGGCCAATATAAACCGCAATAAAAGCACATATAAACAGTGTTGGTATGGCGAGAGATATGATTAATTTAGCTTTAACAGACGGGCTTCTCATAATGTAATTTATGACTCTTTATACAAACGCAGTCAACATCTAATCCCTTGATATTAATGCGTTATAAACATTTAAGATTAACTTCATACTAATACACTCAGCATTACAAATGCAAAACATTAAACGCCTGTTTTAACCTCCAATAATAATCATTGTGGATAGCAATGTAATACAATAATACTTAGTGAATAAGATCGGTATATCATCTGCTGAATAGAAAAAGGAAACACGCTAACTAACCGCTATACTGTGCCATATCGCTCAATTTTATAACTCTACAGCGTTGCATCATTTCCTTTTTGACATGATTAATAGATAATTATCATCAACCTATCATTCAGGGCCAATAACTATGTCAAATATCCTCTTACTTGCGAACCTCAACTGTGATCGGGTATTACAGCTGGATCGACCATTATCAACGGGTGGTCGCCATTATTATGCCGATAATGGTCGACGTTTAGGTGGCGGTGGAGCAAATACCGGGTTAGGTTTGATTTATGCGGGTCACAAGGTAGCCTTAGTAAGCCAAGTAGGTAATGATAAGACTGCCGATTGGTTATTGGCAGAAGCCAGTATTCAAGGGCTAGATTGTAGTTTGCTACAACGAAATGATCTGGATACACCGGAATTATTATTAGTCATGACACCGGATGGTGAACGTACGATTATTCGTCCACAGCGTCCTATTTTTACTTTAGGTCCAGCCCCCGACTTTGCACAGTGGCAGGCGTTATATATTAATTCCTCAGCAGTCGGCTGCGAACTCTGGGCGCAGGCGGCACTTGACCATACCTTGGTTATTGCTCAGTTAGCCAAAGACTGTCGACCGCGTCCTTGCCATATCTTGATCTCGTCAAAGTCAGATATAAACAATCATGGCGTAGATGTCAATAACAGTGACGAACTATGGCAGTATGGTCAGCGTATCGCCAGCCACAGTTTACGTTATTTTATCGTTACTGATGGCGAACAAGGCGCTGTCGCTTATAGTCAAAAAGGGACGGTGAGCGTGTCTTCTATCACAGCACAAGTTATCGATACCACAGGAGCAGGTGATGCATTTGCGTCGGGGTTAATTGATGGTTTGCTCGCCAAACAAGAAATAGCACAGGCCATGACAACAGGCGCTGAATGGGCTGCGATTGCAGTCGCAACCGCCAGTTCAATCCCAGGCACAGAATTACAACAGCACCTTGCCAAGCAAATATAATAATTTTTTAGCGTTCGCCAACCAAATATAAATAGGTATGTTTAGCACTGTATTTGGGGGACATGTGGACGCCGTAGTAACAAGGCACCTTGTGCTCACAGACTTGATTGATCACCTCAAACCCCGCATTGATTTTGCGTATTGAAATCGGCTCTTTGGTAACAATGATCATCGCTGCTGAATCGGCAATTTTAGGTTCCGGAATGACGCTTTTCACCAGTCTCTGACTCATCGTCGTATCATTTGCTGCAAGTACATCGGCAAGTGCTTCACCATCAGCTTCCAAAAATCGTAACGACTTAGAATTTGATATTAGCGAAGATATATCGCTGATATTAAATTTAAGCACGTTATTTTGATTTAACATCGTCGCCATATGATTGATAAAACGCAGTGCAGCTAGCGTATGGTATGTATTTAGTTCATCAAGATTTAACCAGATCGTGGCGATGTAGTTATCACCAATAATCTTTCGCCGAGAGGTAAAACCAGCCGAACGCATATGCAAGTGCTGGTATACCACGACCACTAAATCTGATTGTAATAAATTGCTATCACGCGTGACTTCATGCTCCGCGTTAATAGTTTGCAGGTCGACATCGTCATTATTTTCGATATCAACCAACAGAGGATGTTGTTCCATAAATGATAATACTGTAATGCGGATCATATCGTCATTACGATTCATAGCCTGACTCATGAGCTCTCCCTTTCATATCCTCAACTATGTTTATTATTATGGAATAAAATAAGGGAAATCGTTTGAAATTAATGGTGATTTACTACTTTAACTGGATATTCACCTCTTTGTAGGCATCTGGTCAGCGGTTTGTATAATAAATCAGGAGGTTATTTTGCGTTACCACATTATAACCAGTGATATTTTATACCCCTTTCTTACAGGTGGCCTATTGATGTGAATTTATGTTGTGATCTATATAGCCACAGAACCAGCAACCCCACCAGCGATAGCTGTATGTATCTTTTCCTAGTGATCATGACAACATTTGATTAGAATAAGTATCTGCACATCACTAATATCGAGTGGATTAATGAACGACATCAAACAGCCAGATGATTCAAGTATCGAATTTAGCAAAGTATATGCTTGGATAAGAGATAACAATTTAACGGCTCTAGCAGATTATATGCAGGAGGGGGAAGAGCAGCATTTACTTACCCTTAACGCTATAGCTCAGATTGGTAACAAGAAGCAGCTAAAACACTTATTTACTCCTGAAGATGTGCACAACTATACCGACACTCAGTGGGTTTATTTCTTCATTCGTATTATTCAAGCATTTGATGCTAATACGTTTTACCGTTATTTTAATGCCGAACGATATGTAAAACTATCACAAGAAAGTAAAGACTCGTTATTAAGACGAGCATTACATCATAAATGCAAAGCCTTGCTACTCACGGCATTGGCCGACTTAGGTGCGCAAGTTGATATTACAACGCTAAATACCACGTCACCGCAGGATAAGAACTTTAATTGGATCATTCAAAACTGCCCGGCCAATACACTCAACAGTTATATCAAAGAACGTCTTTATCACATCCTTATGTCAGTCAAGCATCCGATTAACTACACACCTGTAGCGAAAGCAGCGCTTGCACAACATAATGGTATTTGGAATAAAGCTTTACCAGAAAAATTGTTAAGTTTTTATAGTGATATTAAACCTTATTTAACCGACAACATTTATTTTTACACTACAGATTGGCTTGTATACGCGCAATTAACCAATGACTTTATGCTGTTTGATCGGGTGTTGTTGGGACTAGACGACTTGAACAGCAAGGCAAGTAACGGTATGACGCCGTTAGTTGAAGCGGCCGGTCGTCAATCTGGAACGCCTTATTTACTGGCCTTGTTTGCCAAAGGCGCGGATGTAAATTATTGCGACGGTAATAACTTCTCGCCGCTGTTTGCAACATTCATGTCTGATACCCTGCGCTCTCAAAATATTGAATTTTTGTTGAGCAAAGGCGCAAATACCAACCATCGAGATTCAGAGCATAAAACCCTACTTGCTCGGTTTAATCAAAATTTTGATGCTCAGACTATCGAGTTAATGATTGCACACGGTGCTAAGTATATTCATGACTCCGAAGCAGAATTTGAGGAAGCGTTTTTGAAAAAGTTAAAAGACTAAACATTGGAATTTTGGATTTATCTAACAGTCTAATCGCTTTGCACCACAAAAAAGCCTGCACAAATAACATGAGATGTGCAGGCTTACTTTGTGTTGAAACATTTAAAGGTGTTAGTTAAGCTTCGTTATCAATATAAACCCTTGTTTTTTGCTCGCGTTTCTTTGCAAGACTATTAAGGTGTAAACCAGATAAGGTCAAGGCGATGCCCGTGATTGAGCCAATTAAGGCTAATGAACCAAACCAGATCAAACCAACAAGTGTTAAAGTTTCTGTTTTCACTTCTTTATAGTGTTCAACATTATCAATATATGAAGCCATACGATAAACCTGATTAGACAATGCTGTCGTGTTAGCTTCAATCTCAATCACGCGTATATCATAACGTAATGTCATATTCTTTTGCTTGATCTCTTTGATGTAGTCTTTCTCACTTAAGAATTGAATATCCGCTTGATCACGCTTAATCTCTAAACTACGTAACGCTGTGGTTTTATTCTTAGCTAGTTTTTGCTGTTTAACCGCCAGATTGCTATTACTCGCACTCACCGCATTTTTATAGCTACGGCTAAGTTGCTGCACTTCGTCGTTCTTCTGCTGGATCATGTCATCTTTTAATCCTAGTAAATCAGCATAATAACCATCTAGGAACTTAACAGACTCTAAATCTGGGCTATTATCTTTAGCAATAATGGTGTTGTTATTGATATTGTTGATCTGTGTTTCAACATAACGGATCTTTTCATCGTAATCTTTTTTCACTGCCGGTGAAGTGAAGAAATTCGAATCATCTAATGCGACAATCTTATCGGCATTCAGCTTATCAAGCTGGGCTAATAAACGGGTACGCTCAGTCTGCACTAAATCAGTACCATTTTGCGTACGTTCCATCGATGATTTAAAACGTTGCTCTTTCTTCAGTGATAGCTCTTGTAACAGTTCTGACTTTTCAACTTTAAGCTGAATTAACTGCTCTCTTTTTTCCGCTAGTGCTCTTCTTAACTGCGGAATATTTTTTGATAAGCGCTTATTACGTCTTACTTCATTGGCATATTGCGATTGATAATTCGCATTAATCGCGGTCTTATCGCTGTCAATTTGCTGCGTTTTAGCATTGTAGTCTTGCAGGGCAATCGCGATATTATCTTCATTAATTTTGATCTGGTTTTCAATTTTGCTGATCTCAATTTCACTGAGGTTGATTTGACGATTAATCGATGAGAATGCTCTTTCAAAACCATTAAGTAATGTTTCAAAGGTGATAAGGCACAAGAAACTAATGATCAGCAAATACATAGGAAATGACTTGCGTGAATGCCAAAGTCCAATCACAAAGGGGATCTTAGTTAATTCCACCAATGAAATCATCACAAACGGGGCTGACAATGTAAAAGCACTGGCTAAGTCCTCTTCACTAGTCAGTAATGATACAGAAATACAAAGACCGATAAATACCACTATGATTTCGACCAACCAGGCGATTTTACGTAAAAATCGACTATGTTTGCCTAGATCATCAACATCATCATCCCTAACTTTACTGGTGTTTGGACCAGTTCCCATGATATCGCTCATTTGTTTATAACACCTCATAATAAATAAAATAATACTTATCTTGCAGTTTCAGTGACCTTATCCAAATAGATAATCCAAGATCAATCAAACGTACAAAATTACAACAATATTGAATGCATATTACCCTGCCCAAAAACGATACACCATGTCATTTACGACAAAATCAGGAGATGTAACATATTAATAAATAGTACCTCCATCATCAAAAATAGTGACAAACGCTTAAGTAACAATAAAGTATAGAATATATACATATATAACTTATTGATATAAATCTTGTGTTTTCTTGAAGAAAATTACATATGCAATTTATACTAGGTCGAAAAATAAGCAGTTGTATTAATAAGTACGAATATAAAGAATCAGAGCCCGCAGCATTCGCAACCACGAACATTCAATCTCCGGTCTTGGTGAATGAAATAAAAGCCCTGGCTTATATAACCAGAGCTTATTCATTTGATTAAGTATTGAGTTTAATCAATCACTGCATGACGATTTATTTTTCATGGATTTATTTTTTCATAATAGTTGAGGTATAAATTTCACCTTCACCATCGCCGTCATGCTGCCAGTAAACTTCCTGGGTGTAGAAGTCACCTTCAATGCCTGTAATGGTGTTGACATCCTGAGATGCCTCATCACCCGGAGTAATCACTAACTGTCCGTCGCTGTTAATTGACCACTCGAAAGTAAAGCTCACATATACCTCTATCAGACTAATACCATCACCCGTATTATCGGCATTCATCGTTACTTCGTCTTCAGCAATATAGGCTTTCACTGTATCTGTGCCGAGACTGTTTTGCTGGACATCCATATAGCCAATTACCCAGCTGCCATCAGTAAGAGTGATATCGTTATAGGTGACAGTTACGCCTGATTCAGCTCGACATGCATTGGCCACTTCGTCATAGTCAGCCTTGGTTTTGTAGTTAGCATCACTGCTATTTTCCCACCATAGGTCGTTGGTATCATTTACACACTCCGCT
>Ga0209292_1003110_pt1 | contig 18464 bp, 16 predicted proteins | sample GOMGulsemesocosm_2_FD_184634 | JGI IMG/M metagenome (GOLD analysis project Ga0209292, IMG submission 184634) | Methane-oxidizing microbial communities from mesocosms in the Gulf of Mexico - GOM9C Gulf of Mexico (SPAdes) (version 2) | ecosystem: Environmental > Aquatic > Marine > Cold seeps... | reverse complement strand
AAAGCCTTTCTGAAAGTCATCCACCCCAAATTGATGAGTGATCACAGCGCTGACATCCAAGCCATTTTGCAACATGGCAATCATCTTGTACCAAGTCTCAAAGATCTCGCGTCCATAGACACCTTTGATGGTGATCGCCTTGAATACAATTCGGCTCCAATCCACTGGCGACTTACCCGGAGGAATGCCCAGTAGCGCGATGTGGCCGCCCATCACCATCGCTTCAACCATCTGATCCAGCGCCGCCTGATTGCCCGACATTTCCAGCCCAACGTCAAACCCCTGTGACATGCCCAGCTCGGCAATCACATCGTTCAGATCTTCGGTGGTTACGTTGACGGGACGTACATCGGCAACCTTTTCAGCCAGTGCCAATCGCTCGGAGTTCACATCGGTAATCGCCACGTGCCGCGCGCCCGCGTGTCGGGCTACGGCCGCTGCCATGATGCCAATTGGGCCGGCACCGGTAATCAACACGTCCTCGCCCAGCAGATCAAAGCTAAGTGCTGTGTGAACAGCGTTGCCCAGTGGATCCAGAATCGCTCCGATGTCGTCTGGAATATCATCGGGCAGCGGCACGACGTTAAAAGCAGGCAGCCGCAAATACTGCGCAAAAGCCCCCTGTTCATTGACACCGATGCCACGGGTTTCCGGATCCAAGTGGAATTTGCCGGCGCGGGACTGGCGCGACTGGTGACCGATCAGATGCCCTTCGCCGCTACAGCGCTGACCAATTTTCAGATCGGTGACATTGCGGCCCAACTCGACAATCTCACCAGCAAATTCATGACCGGTGATCAGAGGCACGGGCACTGTTTTTGCGGCCCAGGCATCCCAGTTCCAGATATGCACGTCAGTGCCGCAGATACCGGTTTTGTTGATCTTAATCAGCACATCGTCGGGGCCAATCTCGGGCACCGGGGCGCGGGTCATCCACAGCCCTTCCTTGGGAAAGGACTTCTCCAGCGCTTTCATGGTGTTTGGCTTGCTCATGAAATGATCCCCAGATCTTTGCCCACCTTGCCAAAGGCAGTCAGCGCACGTTCCAATTCATCCCGCGTCAGCGCAGCGTTCATCTGTGTGCGGATCCGCGCTTGCCCACGTGGCACCACCGGGAAGAAGAACCCAGAAACATAGACGCCCTCGTCAAACAGCCGTGTAGCCATGTCCTGCGCCAGCTGTGCTTCGCCCAGCATCACCGGCACAATCGGATGTTCCCCTGGCAGCAGGTCAAAACCTAGCTCTTCTAGCCCGGCACGCCAGAATTTGGTGTTCTCAATCAGTTGCGCGCGCAGGTCTGCGCCTTCTTCGACCAGCCGGATCGCTTCCAGCCCGGCTGCAACAATGGATGGCGGCAGCGAATTAGAGAACAAGTAGGGCCGCGCCCGCTGCCGCAGCAGGTCAATCACTGGCTGCGGCCCGGCGATATAACCGCCGATGGCCCCCCCAAGTGCCTTGCCCAATGTTCCGGTGACGATATCCACATCGACACCAAAGTGATCCGGCGTACCGGCACCGTTTGGTCCCATGAACCCGGTGGCATGGCAGTCATCGACCATCAGCACCGCATCATATTTGTCAGCCAAGGCGCGAATTTCGGGGAGCTTGGCCAGATAGCCATCCATCGAAAACACGCCATCCGTGGCAATCATGATATGGCGCGCGCCGTCTTCGCGGGCCTGTTTCAACCAGGCCTCCAGATCATTCATATCACTGTTCAGATAGCGATAGCGCTTGGCCTTGCACAGCCGGATACCATCGATGATCGAGGCATGGTTCAAACTGTCCGAGATAATTGCGTCTTTCGGCCCCAGCAGCGGCTCAAACAACCCGCCATTGGCATCAAAACACGCAGCAAACAGGATGGCGTCATCCTTACCCAGGAACTTGGCCAGACGTTGCTCCAGCTCGCGGTGAATATCCTGGGTGCCGCAGATGAACCGGACCGACGCCATGCCGAACCCCTTTTCATCCATCACCGCGCGCGCCGCCGTGATCAGATCGGGGTGATCCGCCAGACCCAGATAGTTGTTGGCGCACAGGTTGATAACCTTATGTTCGCCCACGGTAATTTCGCCGCCCTGAGGCGAGGTGATCATTCGCTCCCGCTTGGTCAGCCCTTCGGCTTCAATCTGTGTCAGCGTGTTCGAGATATCTGTCAAAAATGCGGTGGTCATCGGGCGAACTCCTTATCCGTGGAACTGAATCTACCATAACGGATAAGATTCCCAAATAGGAGAATTCACTATTTCGGAAAAAATTCCGTGAAACTGGAATTTTTGAATGCGCAAAGATTTGCAACTTGATCGCCAGTACCATTGCGGCAAAGCTCGGCAAAATTTTTTAGAAAGAGACTGCATGACCAAAGACGCCGCGCTGACCCGATTTGAACAAGCACTTTCAGCCGCCAAAACGCCGGATCAGGCCTATGATGCGCTAAACGCGCTGACACAAACACTGGTAGGGGCCAAGCTGTTCACGGTGATGACGGTGGATATGACCACCGAACTAGCGCAGCGAAGCTATACCAATGATCCCAAAAACTACCCAACCTCGGGTACCAAGCCGATCACCCGCAACAGCTGGTTTGCCATTGTGCATGATCGGCACGACTGCTTTGTCGCCAACACCATCGCAGATATCGCCGAAGTTTTCCCTGATTATGAGCTGATCAATTCCCTGGGCTGCCAGTCAGTGATCAACCTGCCCATTGTGATCGGCGGCGCATTGGCTGCAACAGTGAACATTCTGCACGAAGCGGGCTATTACACCGAGGATCGCGTGTCGCGGACTAGGGAGTTGCTAACTCTTCCGTCCCTTGCCGCGCTATCTGTGGCGCAACGAATGTCATAGGAAGCGGCCGGTGGCACCGCTGGATGCTGCCCTGTCTTGGATCAGGCATTCTTCACAATCAAAAATACCCGCGCCGGACCATTCGGCGCGGCGATCGAATGGTCTACATCTGCCGCGTATCGGGCGGTATCTCCGGCCTGCAACTGATTTTGGGCATTGCCCGACGTCACCGTTATGTCGCCATCCAGAACCGTCAACTGTTCCATCGCACCACGAGTGTGAGGTTGGCTGTTCAGTGCGCCGCCGGTGTCGAAACGGATGTCATACACCTCGTGACCTCCGGCCTCTTCTGGCGGTGACAGGATACGGATGCGGCAGCCGTGGCCGATGTTTTCAATCTTGGGTACGTCATCACATCGCAACACATCAATCTTGTCTTGCGCGTCCTTGGCTTCCAGCAAGCCGGCGAAATCGACCTGCAAGGCGCGGGTCAGGTTCCATAGGGTGGCGATGGTGGGGCTGCTTTCGCCGCGTTCAATCTGGCTAACCATCGACCGAGACACGCCCGATAGATTGGCCACAGCCTCAAGGCTTAACCCTTGGGCGCGGCGGGCCTCTTTCAGGCGGGCGGGAAGAAGCGTCAGGATGTCGTCTGTGTTTTCCGTCATAACGGAGTCCTGCGCCGATGCGTGGGTGTTGTCAATCTTTGGTCTGCCCCGTTAACCTTTGCGGCGTCGAGATGCTGCGTTGCGGCGGTGCACGGGTGGTGCACATGTTGTGCACGGGTATCCCCCTTGTCACATGGCTTTGACGGGACGTTTCAGCAGACAAGTTAATGCTGCGCGTGCATAATCTCTTCCAACATCAGATGGGAGAGAGATCATGACAGATATCGTCATTCTGGACGGCGCACGCACTGCAATTGGTACATTTGGCGGCTCATTGGCCAATACGGCGCCGATTGATCTGGCAACCACGGCCTCCAAGGCGGCTATGGAGCGGTCCGGCGTCGAGCCGGGACAGATCGACAATGTGGTTTTTGGTCATGTTATCAACACCGAACCCCGCGATATGTACCTAAGCCGTGTGGCGGCAATGCAGGCAGGCGTGCCTGAAAGTACCCCGGCGATGAACGTCAACCGGCTCTGTGGATCCGGCGCGCAGGCCATTGTTTCTGCTGTACAATCACTGATACTGGGGGATGCGGATTTTGCCTTGGCTGGCGGTGCCGAAAACATGTCGCGCAGCCCGTTTATCATGCAGCAGCAACGCTGGGGCGCCAAGATGGGCGATGTCAAATCGCTGGATATGATGCTAGGCGCGCTGAACTGTCCGTTTGGCACCGGTCATATGGGGGTGACGGCTGAAAACGTTGCGGATGAGCATGACATCACTCGCGCGCAGATGGATGAGTTCGCACTAGAGAGCCAAACTCGTGCTACGGCAGCGATTGAGGCGGGGTATTTTCACAGCCAGATTGCGCCGGTTGAGGTGAAGGTCAAACGCAACATGGTGCCGTTTGAAGTGGACGAGCATCCCACCGTCAGCACCGCAGAAAAATTGGCCGGATTGCGGACGGTGTTCAAAAAGGATGGCCGGGTCACGGCTGGCAATGCCAGTGGCATCAACGATGGTGCCGCAGCGATGGTGCTGGCGACAGCTAGCGCTGCTGAGGCCGCAGGGTTGAAACCCAAAGCCCGTATTCTGGGCTATGCCCATGCGGGTGTGCGCCCCGAGGTGATGGGGATTGGTCCGATCCCCGCAGTACAGAACCTACTGAAGAAAACTGGGTTGTCAGTGAGTGATTTCGACGTGATCGAAAGCAACGAGGCCTTTGCATCGCAGGCGCTGGCGGTGAACAAGGCGCTGGATCTTGATCCATCCAAAGTGAACCCGAATGGCGGTGCCATTGCACTGGGTCATCCGGTGGGGGCAACGGGCGCAATCATTACCCTAAAAACCTTGTATGAGCTGGAACGGACCGGTGGTTCAAAAGGGCTGATCACTATGTGTATTGGTGGTGGTCAGGGTATTGCCATCGCAATTGAATTGCTTTGAGTTGAGAGCGGGGAGGGGGCTGTCTGCCCCCTCTTGGCCCATGGCCAATTCACCCCCGAGAGTATTTAGCAAACAGAAACTCGTTAGGTGGTCTAGTCAGAAGACCTGGCTGATGACTGCAAACAGGCCAGCCCCAACTATGGCCCCGGCCAACGCAGGCGTCAGCCAAGTCGCACCCAGACGTTTGCGTTCATCTGGGGTGGTGGACTGGGCAATCAAAGCAGATTCGACCAGTGCAGGAAGCCGAGGCCCAAAGCGGGCCATGACCTGGGCGGTGGACATCAGATCCTTGATCACCGCACGTGGGCCGATGGATTTCTTGATGTAATCGGCCACGACGGGATGGGCGACCTCCCAGATGTTGATATGCGGGTCCAGTGAACGTGCGACGCCTTCGACCACGACCATAGTGCGCTGCAGCAGGATCAGCTCGGTGCGGGTTTCCATGCCAAAGCGTTCGGTGACCTCAAACAGATAGTGCAGCAGCCGGCCCATCGAGATACCGCTGGCATCCATGCCAAAGATTGGCTCGCCCACGGCGCGCAGGGCGCGGGCAAATTCATCGACATCGCGGTCAGCAGGGACATAGCCGGCCTCAAAATGTACTTCGGCAACGCGTTTGTAGTCGCGTTTGATAAAGCCATACAGGATCTCGGCATAGACCCGGCGGGTGTATTCGTCGATATGCCCCATGATGCCAAAGTCATAGGCGATAATATCACCATTGGCCGCCACCTTGAGATTGCCCTGGTGCATGTCGGCGTGGAAAAAACCGTCGCGCAGCGCATGGCGCAGGAATAGACCCAACACCCGCTCTCCCAAGGCCCGGCGGTCGTGGCCTGCTGCGTCCAGCGCGTCATTGTCACCCAGCGCTTCGCCATCGGCCCAATCCAGTGTCATCACTCGGCGGGCTGAGTAGTTCCACTGGATCGTGGGCAGCTGAAAGCCTTCGTCCTGGCTGGTGTTGGCTGCGAATTCTGAAGCAGAGGCGCTTTCGAGGCGCAAATCGAGTTCGGCCTGAACAATACCGTCGAAATGCTCGATCACGTCCATTGGTTTAAGCCGTCGGGCGCTGGGAGCAAACAGATCGACAATACGCGCTGCAAAATAGAAGGCATCGACGTCTTTGTTAAAGGCGCGCTCGATCCCCGGGCGCAGCACTTTGACCGCAACTTCCTTGCCGGAATCGGCCAGCCGGGCGCGGTGCACTTGGGCGATCGAGGCGGCAGCAATGGGTTCGCTGAATTCCGAGAAAATCTGATCAACCGGCAGACCCAGTTCGCGTTCCACTTCGGCCATTGCCTCGGCTTTGGAAAACGGTGGCAGTTTGTCCTGTAGCACCCGCAATTGCAGAGCCAAATCCTCGCCGACCACATCAGGGCGTGTCGATAGCATCTGGCCAAGCTTGATATAGGCCGGGCCAAGAGCAGTCAGCGCCCGGGTGAGGGGGGGCATGTCGGGGTCACCTTTGTGACCCAGCCATTTGAACGGCCAGCCCAAGGTATGGGCCAGAATACGCAGCGGCTTTGGCGCGTCAAAGGCGTCGAGCACCACGCCCATGGCGCCGGTGCGCTCGAGTGTTGCGCCGGTACGGATCAGGCGGATGATGTTGTGGGGGCCGCGCATATTTAGATTTTCCAGCCAGAGTGCAGGGCGGCAATGCCAAGACTTAAATTGCGGTACTTGGCGTTTTCAAAACCTGCTTTGCGGACCATGTCCAGAAACGTTTCTTGATCGGGGAAGTTGCGGATCGATTCGACCAGGTATTGGTAGCTGTCGTAGTCATTGGCGATCAGCTTGCCCATGCGGGGGATGACGTTGAATGAATACAGGTCATAGGCCTTTTGCATCGCCGGGTTGGGCAGCTGGCTGAATTCCAACACCATCAGGCGTCCACCGGGTTTTAGCACGCGATAAGCCTCGTTTAGGGCTTCCTGCGGGCGGGTGACGTTCCGGATGCCGAACGAAATAGTGTAGACGTCAAAGGTGTTGTCCTTGAACGGGAGTGCCATGGCGTCGCCGGTGACCCAGTCCAAACTGTCAGCCATCTGATCGGCCTCGGCGCGGGTACGGCCAGCTTCGAGCATTGGCGTGGTGATATCCAGGACGGTGGCATGGCCATGACCGGCTCGTTTCAGGAAGCGGAACGAAATGTCACCAGTGCCACCAGCCACATCCAGCAGGCGCTGACCGGGGTGGGGGGCCAACCAATCCATCATCGCATCTTTCCAGACACGGTGGATGCCAACGCTCATTACGTCGTTCATGATGTCGTACTTGGATGCCACCGAGTTGAAAACGCCCTGCACGCGGCCAGCCTTTTCGGCCTCGGGGACGGTTTTGAACCCGAAATGGGTGGTGCCTTGGGATGTGTCTGACATAGGGCTGCCGCTTTTGAGATTTCGCCCCTGTTATAAGGTGCTGAGACGAAGGTACAATGCGACGGTTTGAATTGGGAGCGATGTCATGCCGGAATTACCCGAAGTAGAGACGGTGCGCCGTGGGCTAAGCCCGGCGATGGAGGGCGCAGTGATTACCCAAGCGCAGGTCAACCGTCCGGATCTGCGTTGGCCATTTCCAGATCGTATGGCGGAACGGCTGACCGGTGCCCGTGTTTTGACGCTGCGTCGTCGCTCCAAATACCTGCTGGCGGATCTGGACAGTGGCGAGACCCTATTGGTTCATCTGGGCATGTCTGGACGGATGACGGTGTCAGGCGACCCTCTGGGACAGTTCGTGCATAATCACCCGGCGGCGCAGAAACATGACCATGTGGTGTTTGACATGGATAACGGTGCCCGCGTGACCTTTAACGACCCGCGTCGGTTTGGCGCGATGGATCTGCTGGAGACCGCAACGGCTGACCAGCACAAGCTTTTGTCAGTCTTGGGGCCCGAACCTTTGGGAAATGACTTTCACGAACAATATCTTGTCCAGGCCTTTAAGGGGCGAAATACGCCGGTGAAATCAGCCTTGTTGGATCAGGGAATCATCGCTGGCCTGGGTAATATCTACGTTTGCGAGGCATTGTTTCGGTCAAAGATATCGCCACGTCGCAAAGCGGGCGAAATTTCTGCCCGGCGTGTGGCTTCCTTGGTTCCGGTGATCCGGCAGGTTCTGGCCGATGCAATTGATGCAGGCGGATCATCGCTGAAAGATTTCCGGCAAGCCGATGGAAATCTTGGATATTTTCAGCATAGCTTTGATGTCTACGGACGTGAGGGTGAGGCCTGCAAACGTGACGGTTGTGACGGTATAATAGGGCGAATCACTCAGTCTGGCCGCTCATCCTTCTATTGTGGCAAGTGCCAAAGATAGCTTGAAAGAGATGAGTTGCGTGTTAAGAAATCGTTCCTAACGGAATAATGAAAGCTCAACATATGGCCTTTGAGACGATCATCGTCGAAGTGCAGGACCACGTTTCCCTTATCAAGCTGAACCGGCCTGACGCGTTGAACGCGCTCAACACCGAACTGCTGCAGGAATTGTGCACAGCCTTGGAAGAGGCGGATGCCAATGACAAGGTGCGCTGCATCGTGCTCACCGGATCCGAGAAGGCCTTTGCTGCGGGTGCTGACATCAAAGAGATGTCCGAGATGAGCTTTGTTGATGTGTTCACGTGCAACCTGTTTGCGGATGTCAACAATCGCATAGCCGCAATTCGCAAGCCGATCATTGCAGCGGTCAGTGGCTATGCTCTGGGCGGTGGCTGCGAGATAGCAATGATGTGTGATTTCATCATTGCCGCTGAAACGGCCAAATTTGGCCAACCTGAGATTAACCTTGGCGTCATTGCCGGAATGGGCGGCAGTCAGCGCCTGACTCGTTTCGTGGGTAAGTCCAAGTCTATGGACATGAACCTGACCGGGCGTTTCATGGGGGCCGAAGAGGCCGAACGCGCCGGATTGGTGTCGCGGGTTGTTCCCGCCAAGAAACTGATCGAAGAGGCAATGGGCGCAGCGCAGAAGATTGCAGAGAAATCACTGCTGACCGCTGCCGCCGCCAAAGAGGTGGTGAACCGCAGCTACGAGCTGACCCTGAGCGAGGGTATGCTGTTTGAACGCCGGGTGTTTCATTCGATGTTCGCGACCGAAGATCAAAAAGAAGGCATGGCTGCCTTCCTGGAGAAACGCGAAGCTCAGTTTCGCGATAAGTAAGGTCGACCGAATGTATTGAGTGAAGAGCAGGCCCTTGGGTCTGCTTTTCTGTTTCTGGAGCCTGCCAAGACTCAGACTTGCCAAGATAGCGAAACCCGCGTAGGTGACGCCTCAATATGCGCGTGCAGCCCGCTTAGGCTAGAATCACACCGGTGGATCAATCCGGGTTGGCTGGCATTGCGCGTCAGAGATACAAACCCGAGAGTAAGGTCCAATACCATGGCAAATACACCACAAGCAAAAAAGCGCGCCCGTCAAAACGAGAAGCGCTTTGCGGTCAACAAAGCCCGTCGTTCGCGCATTCGTACATTCCTGCGTACTGTAGAAGAAGCCATCGAATCCGGTGACAAAGAAGTAGCAGCAGCTGCTCTGCGCGCGGCTCAGCCCGAGCTGATGCGTGGCGTTACCAAAGGCGTTTACCACAAGAACACCGCATCGCGTAAAGTTTCGCGTCTAGCTTCCCGCGTTAAATCGCTGGGGTGATTCCCTGTTTATAAGGTCTCAGGACCTAGGTTAACTTCACGTCAAGGGCGCTGCATTTTGCGGCGCCCTTGTTTTTTGGGTCACGCTTATTGACCCGTGCTGCAGGTGCGAGAGATTCTTTATCCACAATCGCCGAGTCAACATCAGAGTTTCATTGATGGCTGACCCTCGTTGTTGCTACCAATGATACAGCGATTCATTCGCTGGGGGGACTAGGCTGCTCGCGAAATTCCTGATGGGCATCGGGGATTTTTTCGTGACTTAATGTTCAGGCGTGCATCGTGTTTTTGTTGCGTGGATTGAACGATACTGCTCCGGACGTGTCCGGGTAGCAGCCCTGTCGCATGTGTGTGTAATGTTGACTAAATCCATGTCGCTACATGGGTGTTTTTTACGTTGCTTACGTCAATATAGCTGTTTCCTAAAAGGGGACGGTGTTGGTCAGTTTGTGCTGGCCAGCACATGGTATAGCTATGTGTGACCCCCGGTGATTGATGCGGGAAAAGAGGGCGAGTGCTGGGTCAGTTTTTGGCCACTAAATCGGGACGTATGAGGCGCGGGATGACACAAGATAAATGGAGCCAACTGAGGCAACGGTTGCTCAAGACGGTCGGACAAAACAATTATACCACCTGGATCGAACCGCTGGAGTTTGATGTATTGGAGGGAGGCGTGGCAGTATTTCACGTTCCGACCAATTTTATGGGAAATTACGTTAGTCAAAACTTTGCAGATTTGATTCTGCATGAGTTCACCATCTCCGGTGAACCGGTGCAGCGATTGTCGTTTAGAGTGGCTGCCAATTCTCCGGTCCGTCCGGCACGCGCACCTGAGCGCGCAGAAGAGCCCTTTGTGGAATTGACGAACCGGAACGTTGAGCAGGAAAATACTGCTCCGGCTGCCGCCAGTGCCACCCAGAATACAATGGATTCGCTGCAAGCTGCGCCGCTTGATCCGCGGTTCACTTTTGACAGTTTTGTCGTTGGCAAGCCCAACGAATTGGCCCATGCGGCTGCGCGCCGGGTTGCTGAAGGTGGTCCCGTTACCTTCAACCCATTGGTGTTGTATGGTGGCGTTGGCCTGGGTAAGACCCACCTAATGCACGCCATCGCTTGGGAGTTGACGGCACGCAAGCCAGACCTGAACGTGCTTTATCTGTCGGCCGAGCAGTTCATGTATCGTTTTGTGCAGGCCCTGCGCGAGCGGCGGATGATGGACTTTAAACACCTGTTCCGTTCGGTTGACGTGTTGATGGTGGATGACGTCCAATTCATCGCCGGTAAGGGATCAACTCAGGAAGAGTTCTTTCACACCTTCAACGCGCTGGTCGACCAGAATAAACAGATCATCATTTCCGCCGACCGCGCGCCGGGAGAGATCAAGGATCTGGAAGATCGGGTGAAATCGCGTCTGCAATGTGGTCTGGTCGTTGACCTGCACCCCACCGACTATGAGCTGCGCCTTGGCATCCTGCAGACCAAAGTAAAGCAATATGGCGCCACTTATCCCGGCCTACAGATTGCCGACGGCGTGCTGGAATTCCTGGCCCATCGTATCTCGACCAACGTTCGGGTGCTTGAGGGCGCGTTGACGCGTCTGTTCGCCTTTGCCTCGCTGGTTGGGCGCGAGATCGACATGGACCTGACCCAGGATTGTCTGGCTGATGTGCTACGGGCCTCTGAGCGTAAGATTACGGTCGAGGAAATTCAGCGTAAGGTGTCCGACTATTACAACATCCGTATGTCCGACATCATTGGCCCCAAGCGTCTTCGCTCATTTGCGCGGCCACGTCAGGTGGCGATGTATCTGTCCAAGCAGCTGACCAGCCGGTCCTTGCCGGAAATTGGCCGTCGCTTTGGTGGGCGCGACCACACCACAGTGATGCACGGTGTCAAACGGATCGAAGAGTTAAAGCAAACCGACGGCCAGATCGCTGAAGACGTCGAAATGCTGCGCCGCGCGCTGGAAGCGTAAACAGCTTAATTGATTTGGCGGCCCCGGAGCGTATCCGGGGCCGTATTTTTTTGACCATATCGCAACGGTTTCCATGCAATGAGGCGGATGCTGCGCTGTACCTCTTGACGGTCCGGCCTTTCCCCTGAACAAATTCATGAAAAGCCTTGTGCCGCATGGGTAAAACGTTAGTTTGCCCTTCCTGGCCATTCGCAGAGGATTGAGGGAATGAAGATCAGTATCGAACGTGGCGCCCTGCTAAAGGCAGTGTCCCAGGCCCAATCAGTTGTGGAGCGCCGCAATACCATCCCGATTCTTGCGAATGTCCTGATCGAGGCCGAAGGTGATCAGGTGCAGTTCCGTGCCACCGATCTGGATATCGAAGTGGTCGACAAAGCGGTTGCTCAGGTTGAGCGGGCGGGGGCGACTACTGTGTCTGCCACCACTCTGCATGAGATTGTCCGCAAATTGCCGGATGGGGCTCTGGTTACTTTGTCTGCCGATGCTGCCACAGGGCGGCTGACGGTTGAGGCAGGGCGCTCCAATTTCTCATTGGCAACATTGCCGCGCGAAGATTTTCCGGTGATGGCTTCGTCCGAATATCAGTCGAATTTTGCGGCACCGGCTGGCATGTTGCGACGCTTGTTTGATAAGTCGAAATTTGCCATTTCCACCGAAGAGACCCGCTATTATCTGAACGGCGTTTATATGCATGTTTCGGATGGTGATGGCGGAAAGGTGCTGCGCTGTGTGGCGACTGATGGTCACCGTCTGGCCCGGATCGACGCTGATTTGCCTGCCGACGCGCTCGAAATGCCCGGTGTTATCGTGCCCCGTAAAACAGTGGGTGAGCTGCGCAAGCTGTTGGATGATGACGAAATGGAAATTGCGGTTTCGGTGAGCGAGACCAAGGTGCGCTTTGCCACTCCAGATATCACGCTGACCTCGAAAGTGATTGACGGAACATTCCCCGATTACACGCGGGTCATTCCGCAGGGCAACACGCGTCGGTTGGAAGTGGACGCCAAAGAATTCGCGCAGGCCGTGGACCGGGTTGCTACTGTGTCATCCGAACGCTCGCGCGCAGTCAAACTGCAGCTGGACGAAGATCGTCTGGTCTTGTCGGTCAATGCACCTGACAGCGGCGCCGCTGAAGAAGAACTGGCCGTAGCGTATAGCGATGAGTCTCTGGAAATTGGGTTCAACGCCAAGTACCTGTTGGAAATTGCCAATCAGGTGGACCGTGAAAACGCGGTGTTCATGTTCAACTCCTCGGGTGATCCAACGTTGATGCGCGAAGGGAATGACCAAAGCGCGGTTTACGTCGTGATGCCAATGCGGGTTTGATCGCCTGACGGCGATGCTTCCGGCGGAGGTATTTTTAACAAGAAGAAATGAGGCCGGGCGATGTTGGCTCTGACCGCGCTGACCCTGTCACATTTTCGGTCGCATAAGCGTGCTGAACTGGAGCTGGATGGCCGCCCGGTGGCCATCCACGGTGCCAATGGCGCGGGCAAGACCAATATTCTGGAAGCGGTGTCATTGTTCTCGCCAGGGCGTGGTTTGCGCCGGGCAGGGGCCGCTGATATGGCGCGCCGTGCTGAGGCGCTGGGCTGGAAGCTGACCGGGCAATTGCAGGCGCCGAGCCAGATTTACGAGATTGATATCTGGTCCGAGGCAGGTGCGTCGCGGCAGGTGCGGATTGACGGCAAGGCTGCCAACCAGATTGCGCTTGGTAAAATCTGCCGGGTGGTCTGGCTGGTGCCTGCTATGGACCGGCTGTGGATCGAGGCGGCAGAGGGGCGTCGGCGGTTTCTGGATCGCATTGCGCTGAGTTTTGACCCCAACCATGCCGAGGCAACTCTGGCTTATGAAAAATCCATGCGCGAACGCAATCGTCTACTGAAGGAGCAGGTGCGCGATCCAGCCTGGTATCGGGTGCTGGAAACGCAGATGTCAGTGGCGGGAAATCGGGTGCATCAGACGCGGTTGCAAGCTTTGGAGCATTTGCAACAAGCTCAGGCTGAGGCAGAAACCGCATTTCCGATTGCCGAATTGCAGTTGGTTCAAAACGAAGGGGTGATGCCGGGCAGTGAGGGCGATCTGCGTGAGGCGCTGGCGGAAAGTCGATCTCGCGACTTGGCGGCAGGTCGCAGCTTGGTCGGGCCGCACCGCAGTGATCTGATCGGCCGTTATGCGGCCAAGGGCGTGGCTGCCAGAGACTGTTCGACCGGCGAGCAAAAGGCCTTGTTGGTTTCGCTGATCCTGGCCAATGCCCGGGCGCTGGCGCAGATGGAAGGAGCGCCACCGATGTTGCTGCTGGACGAGGTGGCGGCACATCTGGACGCGGCCCGATGTGCGGCGCTGTATGATGAGATTTGCGGCTTGGGTGCGCAGGCTTGGATGACCGGCACCGGGCCAGAGCTGTTTGCTTCAATGGGGTCGCGGGCGCAGATGCTGCGAGTAACCGAAGCAAACGGGTTGTCGCAAGTCCACCTGTCGTGAGCATCACAGCCTGGGATTTGGCGCTTTATGCTGGGGCGCTATTTGTGCTGTTCCTGACGCCGGGGCCAGTGTGGTTGGCGCTGATGGCGCGATCCGTGTCTGGCGGTTTTCATGCTGCTTGGCCATTGGCGCTGGGGGTGGCTTGCGGTGATATCTTGTGGCCGCTGGTGGCCGTTGCAGGCATGTCTTGGCTGGTCTCGGAAGTGTCCGGGGTGATGGACCTGTTGCGCTGGGCCGCCTGCCTAATGTTCCTTGTCATGGGCCTTTTGTTGATCCGTCATGCGGGTGACGGCGTGCAGGAGAACCGGGCGCTGACCCGGCCTGGAGCCTTAGCCGGATTTCTGGCTGGGGTGGCGGTGATTTTGGGGAACCCCAAGGCGATTTTGTTCTACATGGGGCTGCTGCCGGGTTTCTTTGATCTGTCGCAATTGAGCAGGTGGGATGTTGCGGCGATTGTCAGCTTGTCGTTCCTAGTGCCGCTGCTGGGAAACCTGGCGCTGGCGGGATCCATCCACCATTTGCGACAATACATCGCCTCGCCGAAGATGTTGCGGCGGATCAATTATGTATCTGCAGGCTTGCTGATGTGTGTCGGACTGGCAATCCCGCTGCTTTAAATTGCGGGTCGCAGCCAAGTTTGCAGGAAAGGCTCCAGTGCCGCGGCCGGTGTGTCGGTATTGTCATGTTCCATGCAAAACCACAGGGCCAGAACGTGGTTCAAAAAGGCCTGAATGCCTTCGGCTAGCATTTCGGACGATGTGTCGTTTCGGGTTTGGCCGGCCTGTTGCATTTTGCTTAACCAGCTTGCGAATAGGGTGATCTGCCTGACAAACCCTGCGGTTATCACCTCGTCCACCTGTGCCCCCGTGGAGCCAGAGTAGCGCAGAAGCACGTCAAAAATAACTCTGTCGGTGGCAATGAAGGATAGCAATGGTTCTAGGCGGCGTGTGATGTCCTTGATCGAATGAGGCTGGCCCAGAGCTTTCATTTGATCAAGGTGTTCCATCACCCGCGCACCGATCAGTACCGCAAGCAGCCCATCTTTATCTTTGAAGTGGGAAAATAGCGTGCCCTTGGCAACGCCGGCCTGTTCAACAACGTCTTCAACGCGCAGGGCCGAGTAGCCCTGAGTGGCGACGATATGTGTAGCGACCTCGAGCAGTTTTGCGCGGGTTTGAAGCCGTCTTTGTTGCGGTACGCGTGTCTTCACGAGGGTGTTACCTGTCTATAATTGACCGCGGTCAATTTATTCACTTATAAAGTGACCGTAGTCAATTTCGATTCGGAGCTCAAGATGCCCAACCACAAGATTTTAGTCCTGAACGGTCACCCCGGTGCCTCTTCACTGTCGAAATCATTATGCCAAGCCTATATCGACGCTGCAGAAGCGCAAGGCCACTCGGTGCGGTTTCATGATTTGTCCGACATGTCATTTGACCTGGATTATGGGCAGAGCGGATATTCCAACCCAAAGCCGCTGGAACCGGATTTGGAGGCGTTCCTGAGTGATGTGGAGTGGGCTAGTCATGTTGTTCTTGCGACCCCGCTCTGGTGGGGAGGGATCCCTGCAAAATTAAAAGGGTTGTTTGATCGCGTCCTGCTGCCAGGGCGGACTTTTGACACCCGAAACACCAATATCCTGGGCGTTCCAAAGCCAATGTTGACCGGGAAAACGGCACGTGTATTGCTGACCTCGGACACGCCTCCTCTGCTGCTTCGGTTGTTTTATGGAAATGCCGTGAAGAAAATTCTCAGCCGCCAAATTTTGGGTTTTGTGGGAATTACACCAACCCGTTTTGTGTCCTTTGCGCCTGCCACCGATGCAAATGACGCCAAGGTGAAAACATGGCTGGACCATGCCGCAAGTCTGGGCACCAAAGCGGCTTGATATAGCCCACAAAAAACGGGCGATTCGCGTGACAATCCGGCTCGGATTCCGTATAAATTCGCAAAGATCAAAAGGAAGACGCGAATGTCCGGAACCGAGCAAGCCCCCGAAGAATATGGCGCGGATTCAATCAAGGTTCTCAGAGGCTTGGAAGCGGTCCGAAAACGTCCGGGCATGTATATTGGTGACACCGACGACGGCTCGGGGTTGCACCATATGGTCTATGAGGTTGTCGATAACGGTATCGACGAGGCCCTTGCCGGTCATGCCGACGCGGTGACGGTGAAAATTCACGCCGATTCTTCGGTCTCGGTCAGCGACAACGGACGTGGAATTCCGGTCGATACCCACGCCGAAGAAGGTGTGTCAGCAGCCGAAGTGATCATGACCCAGCTGCACGCCGGCGGTAAATTTGACAGCAATTCGTACAAGGTCTCGGGCGGTTTGCACGGTGTTGGCGTATCGGTGGTCAACGCGCTGTCCGTTTGGCTGGAGCTGCGCATTTGGCGCAACGGCCAAGAGCATGTCGCTCGGTTCGAACACGGTGATACAGCGGAGCACCTGAAGGTGGTGGGCGACTGTGGCGATCGCACTGGTACCGAAGTGCGGTTCATGGCTTCGACCGATACATTCAGCAATCTCGACTATGTCTTTGACACACTGGAAAAACGCCTGCGGGAATTGGCGTTCTTGAATTCGGGTGTGAAAATTATTCTGATAGATGAACGCCCGGCCGAGCGACTAGAAACTGTTCTGCTGTATGAGGGCGGCGTAAAGGAATTCGTCAAATACTTGGATCGCCATAAGTCGGCTGTGATGGAAACCCCGATCTATATCATCGGCGAGCGTGACGACATCGTGGTGGAAATCGCCATGTGGTGGAATGACAGCTACCATGAGACGGTGCTGCCTTTTACCAACAACATTCCACAACGCGATGGCGGCGCACACGTCGCCGGATTCCGCGGCGCACTGACCCGTACGATCAATAATTACGCTCAAAGCTCGGGCATCGCCAAGCGGGAGAAGATCAGTTTCACTGGCGACGACGCCCGCGAAGGACTGACATGCGTGTTGTCGGTGAAAGTACCGGATCCGAAATTCTCGTCCCAGACCAAAGACAAGCTGGTGTCGAGCGAAGTACGCCCAGCAGTCGAAGGTATGGTGAACGAAAAATTGGCCGAATGGTTCGAAGAGAACCCCGCGCAAGCCAAACAAATCGTTGGCAAAATCATCGAAGCGGCACATGCCCGCGAAGCAGCGCGTAAGGCGCGTGAGTTGACCCGACGCAAGACTGCAATGGATGTGAATTTCCTGGCTGGTAAGCTTAAGGATTGCTCTGAGAAAGACCCTTCTAAAACCGAAGTCTTCATCGTGGAAGGGGACTCCGCAGGGGGCTCGGCACAGACCGGTCGAGACCGTCGTACTCAGGCGATTTTGCCACTGAAGGGTAAGATCCTAAATGTTGAGCGGGCTCGGTTTGACCGCATGTTGGGCAGCCAGGAAATTGGCAACCTGGTGATGGCACTGGGCACCGGCATTGGCCGCGACGAGTTCAACATCGACAAGCTGCGCTACCACAAAATCGTCATCATGACGGATGCGGACGTCGATGGGGCCCACATCCGCACCTTGTTGCTGACCTTCTTCTTCCGGCAAATGCCCGAACTGATCGAAGGCGGATTTCTCTATATTGCGCAGCCGCCGCTGTACAAAGTCAGCCGTGGTAAATCCGAGAGATACCTCAAGGACCAGGCGGAAATGGACGACTACCTGGTTAGCATGGGGGTTGAAGGCGCCGTATTGCGACTGGGCAACGGCGAGGAACTTGCAGGTCAGGACCTGGTACGTGTGGTCGATGAGGCGCGCAAGCTGAAGCGGGTATTGGATGCTTTCCCAACCCATTATCCGCGTCATATTCTGGAACAGGCTGCGGTTGCCGGCGGTTTTGTGCCCGGCGCTGTGGATGCCGACTTGCAAGGCGTGGCCGACAAGGTTGCGGCGCGGCTGGACCAGATCGCGTTGGAATACGAAAAAGGCTGGCAGGGCCGTATCACTCAGGATCACGGCATCCGACTGGCCCGTATTCTGCGCGGCGTCGAGGAAGTTCGCACCTTGGACGGACCGATGCTGCGTTCGGGCGAGGCGCGCAAGGCAGGCAGTTTCACCAAAAGCTTGCAAGAGATTTACTCGTCTTCAGCCACGCTGGTTCGCCGTGACCGCAATCAAGCCATTCATGGGCCGCTAGGCCTGCTGAAGGCGATCCTTGATGAGGGCGAAAAAGGCCTGTCGCTGCAGCGCTACAAGGGTTTGGGCGAAATGAACCCGGACCAATTGTGGGAAACCACGCTGGATCCGGATGCGCGCGTTCTGTTGCAGGTCCGGGTGGATGATCTGGTCGAGGCCGACGATTTGTTCACCAAGCTGATGGGAGACGTGGTGGAGCCACGCAGAGAGTTCATCCAGAAAAACGCGCTAAGCGTGGAAAACTTGGATTTCTGATTTGGCGCCTGTGCCTCAGAGCCGAAAACAACAAAAGGGCCACCCGATTGGGTGGCCCTTTTGTTATGCTGTAACGCTGCCCTGCTGATCCTTGCGCCGCTCACGGGTCAGTAGGATTTGTTTCT
>Ga0209292_1003102_pt1 | contig 18479 bp, 18 predicted proteins | sample GOMGulsemesocosm_2_FD_184634 | JGI IMG/M metagenome (GOLD analysis project Ga0209292, IMG submission 184634) | Methane-oxidizing microbial communities from mesocosms in the Gulf of Mexico - GOM9C Gulf of Mexico (SPAdes) (version 2) | ecosystem: Environmental > Aquatic > Marine > Cold seeps... | reverse complement strand
TGGAGTAAAAAAAACAAAATGACACCATTAATTGTGGATTATGTTATGAAAAATCCACAGTGGAAAATATCTTTACAAACACATAAGTTTTTGAATATTCCGTAGATTAGATAGGAAAATTGAGCTATTAGAATTGAGTTGAGCACTTTTACGCGATAGTTACTTGTTTTGCTTGTTCGTGCGTACTTGCATGGAATAGTTGAGGTGAATCTAAAAAAACTAGATATAATACCTAGATAAAATCGTCAGGACGAGGACTCAAGTTTTCTTCAAACATACTCTTAATTATGATGGAAAATCACAGTCACATCGAGTGGTTTTCTATTGATTTTCTTTAAAATCAATAGAAAATTATATCGAGATGCATTTCTAAAAACAATCCATCAAAGCTATTTTTTTTAGATTGATATTTACGCACTAATCACCTGCTCCACCAACGCAAATATCTTCTCAAACTGCTCTTCCAAAGTCATGTCTGAATTGTCAAATTCAATAGCATCATCGGCTTTTACTAAAGGAGAATCTTTTCTGGTAGAATCTATGTGATCACGTTTTACTACGTTTTCTACTATTTCTTCTAAGTTTACTTTGTCACCACGTTCTATCAATTCGTCATAACGTCTACGACCACGTTTTTCTGCAGAAGCGGTCATAAATAATTTAAGTTCAGCTGTTGGGAATACCACGGTTCCTATATCTCTACCGTCCATTACAATACCTCCTTCTTTTCCCATTTCTTGTTGCTGTGCCACTAATTTTCTACGTACTTCTGAGATGGCAGCAATAATACTTACAAACTGAGAAACATGTAAGGTTCTTATTTCTTTTTCTACATTTTCACCATTCAAATACACCTCAGCAAAACCTAAAGATTCGTTGTACTTAAAACTGATATTGATCGCAGGTAAAGCATTTAGGATAGCAGCTTTATCTAATTTTTTAGTCGCAATAAAATCATGTTGTAATGCAAACAATGTAATCGCTCTATACATAGCTCCCGTATCCACATAAATATATTTTAGTTTGTTGGCTAATTGCTTAGCAACAGTACTTTTTCCTGTAGATGAAAAGCCATCAATGGCTATGGTAATTGTTTTCAAAATGATTCGTTTTTTTAGACTACAAAGGAACGACAAAGAAGCATAACTTAGCGTATCTATCGCTTTTTTTTATAAACATTTTGGTCATTAAGGATTACAATCAATTCTCTAAAGTCAGCTATATTGACGTAAAATTATATGGGAATTACAACTTGTGTTTCTAGCAAATAGTGATAAAAATGTACAATTTAATCGCATACCTAACATATTCTAATCAACTATTTAATACCACACGATACAACTGTGAAAAAGCGGAAAATTAAATTTATTTTATAAAAATCACCACTACTTCATTGCTCATAATATGTTTTCTTATAAATATTCAATTTCAACGTGACAGCATCAACACCCTAATACACTATCAATCAATTCCTCTCTAAATAGCATCAACCTATAAGTAAAAAAAAAAATCACATCTCACTCTTTGCTATCATCAAACCTAACTCCGAAGCATCGATAGGTAAATTTATAATCGATTTTTTAAAATTTATTTTTTCATCCAAAACTGCATTAAAAATTTTTCCAATTTCTAAGTCTAAACCTCTCCATACTTGAATGCTATTCTCTGTATTTGAGGCCGTATTATTTGCAACAGAGAAACAGGAGATCCGCTCTATGTATCCATTTCTCTTAAAATCAATTGTGATTCTTAAATTATCAGTTGCTTTTAATAAACTTGGCTTAATAGAATCAATATTTTTTAAAACATATTTTGCGATTTTAAGGTTACAATCATTTAAAACGACCTTTTTTACGATGGAAATAGGATCCTGTATTCGCGTCACTTTTTTATCTTCCCCTACTCCAATATAAACAGGTGTATATTTCCCCTTTTCATGAGGAAAATGCGTCCACAACTCTTCATAAAATGCTGAATTCATAAGTAAATGATGTCCTTTTAAGCCTTGTTCTTTCACTGTTAACTTCCAACTGCTAGTAAAAGTCATTTTTGGAGTTGCTAAATGAATATAAATTACCTCTTTCATATTAGACCTTTCCATTACTTTACGCAATGAGATAAATTGTTTAAGGGAAGCATTGCAATACAAATTGTAAACATTTATATATAAAATTTTATCCTCATATTGCGGCAAATTAATGAGTTCATCTAAACTAGAAATTTCATTGTAGTTCTCTATAATTAAAACTTCTTTTGTCCCTGAATAACTTAGATCTCTTATAATTTTAATACTAAATACAATCAACAATATTAAGACGATGAGTTTCATTGTTTTTTTTATCATACGGAGTGTTACATTTTTAATTATCTTTCCTTCTATAATTCTCTAATCTATTGTGAAACCTTCTTTTTTATGGCTTCTATTAAATAAATAGCATTAGCTTTCATACAATGTCTTAAAGCTGCTTTTAACAATTAGCTCTCGATACAATCAAGAGGGATCTAGGTCCACAAACCAACATTAGATATTTATATACTGTACACTTTTAACTTTATTCTTATCATCAAAGAAAATAACAAATTCGTAACGGTCTAAGAGAGCATAATTATCAGGGTCAGGAGTTACATAACACATCGTGTTTTTAGTCCAACAATCATTACTGTATTCCGTACCTAATAGTTGAATTACCGCTGCTTTGGTTTTCCCCTCTAGAGATTTGTTTTTTTCTAAATCATTGACCATTCTATAGCGTGAATTTGTATGTACGATCCAATCTTTTGAATTAAATTTTTTCGACCTTAGTATTGGATTGATTATTCCGTAACAAACTATGATCATAATGATAGTATATACAAACGGCATTCCTAAGGTAGCTAGAATCGAATACGTTTTTATATATTTTGAACGTGTTTTTTTTATCCAATACTTTTTATACAAAAAGTAGGATGGTATTAAGAAAAATACTTGAAATACAACAAATACAAATATGAGTGAAGTCATTTAGGTCTTTAGATTAAATTGATTGTAAAATATACCACATTACACAATGGTGCGAGGCGAAACTGTAATTATTTAAATATTCCTTTCTAAAAAAGAAAAAAAACCACTTCCCTATAGCAAAGTTATACAAGTCTATGTTATAAGCATACTCAAAACTTGATATTTTAAAAAAAAGCAAAAAATTAATAAACGATTAACTTACGTTTTCTTATGACATACGTTAAAAAAATACTTCTACATAAAGGGATAGGTCTTTTTCAATTTCATTTAAAAATACTAAATTCCACTATTCCTACTTAAAACCACCTCTAAAAACACCCTCCTTTTAAATTGATCAGCACATTTTTCAAACCTAAATCTTGTAATAAATGAATGGCCTTTTTACTTCTAAAACCTGATTTACAATACACCACAATTTCCTTGTCTGTTTTAATGTCGTCAAACCTTTGCTCTATAAGGTTCAAGGGGATGTGAATTCCCCCAATATTAAATGCAGTTCTTTCTTCCGTAGCTCGAACATCTAATAACAAATACGTATCTTTTGTCTCCTTTAAAACTTCCAAAGATATTTCTGGAACATTCGTGGCTAATCCACAAAACAGCCCATAGTCTTTTTCTAAGGCACTAATTATAGGGGCATTTTTTGAAAATCCAAAAACACATTGCTCTAAACTAAGTGCATTCATCGTTAACAGCTTTCCCGACAATACTTCCCCAATTTCACAAATAATTTTAAGTACTTCATTGGCTTGCAAAGCTCCGATAATACTTGGAAGTACACTAAAAACTCCTATTTCAGAACAGCTCGGCATGGTGTCCGCCTCTGGCGGTGACGGAAATAAGCATCTATAAGTAGGACCATTATTATAATTAAAGACTGAGACCTGTCCTTCAAACTTGAAAATGGATGCAAATACCAAGGGCTTCCCTGTTAAAACAGCGGCGTCATTCACCAAATATCTCGTAGGAAAATTATCGGATCCATCTACAATAATATCATAACTTTCAAAAAGAGCAATGGCATTTAAACTAGTTAATCTTTCTGTATAGGTATCAAATTGAATGTAAGGATTCATACTTCTTAATCGCCTTGCTGCTACCGTTGCCTTATAACATCCAATATCTTGATGCGAAAACAACACTTGCCGTTGCAAATTACTCTGCTCCACCTTATCATCATCAATAATTCCAATAGTTCCAACTCCTGCCGACGCCAATGCTTGTAATACAGGACAGCCCAAACCACCGGCACCAATCACCAACACCTTTGCCTTTTTCAGTTTTTCTTGCCCTTTTACATCAATCTCTTCCAACATTAAATGGCGACTGTACTGTTTTTTTTCATCAATAGAAAATAGCATGTTTTTATATTTTTGAGTACGACCAATTATTTTCCCAATCTTTCCATACCGGCTCTATGCCTTGCTTTTGCAACATTTCGGCCACTGCTTCGGTACTTCTTTCATCCGAAATCTCAAATTGCTCTAAGGATTGCTTTTCTACCACATAACCTCCCGGATTGGTTTTTGACTCGGCACTCATAGCTGTAATTCCCAATTTCACAATATGATCTCTAAACACTTCACTTTCTCTGGTAGAAATAGACATTTCCACATCTTCATCCAGCAGTCTAAATGCACAAATCAATTGTACCAAATCTGTATCGTTCATCGCCACTTTTGGCTCCAATCCCCCGCTATGTGGTCGCAGTCTAGGAAAGGAAATGGAATACTTAGTTTTCCAATATTTCTTTTGTAAAAATTTCAAATGCATGGCCGTAAAAAAGCTATCAGCTCTCCAATCTTCCAATCCCAACAAAGCCCCCAAGCCAATTTTATGAATCCCAGCTTCCCCCAATCGTTCTGGCGTATCTAATCTAAAATCAAAATTTGATTTCTTGCCCTTTGGATGATGCTTTTTATAGGCCGCTTTATGATATGTTTCTTGATACACCATCACGGCATGCAATCCATTTTCAATCAGTAACTCGTATTCTTCTTTTAATAGAGGTTGCACCTCAATGGAAATAGTAGAAAAATGTACTCTAATCAAGCGGATCGCATTGTTGATATAAGGGACTCCAACACTATTATTCGCTTCCCCTGTCACCAATAAAACATGGTTATAACCTTTCGATTTTAAATAGGCAATTTCTTTTAAAATTTCAGCATCAGAAAGTGTTCTTCTAGGAATCTTATTGGTCATACTAAAGCCACAATAGGTACAAATATTATGGCATTCGTTACTCAAATACAGCGGCACATACATTTGTATGGTATTGCCAAAGCGTTTTTTTGTCAATTGCTGACTCAATTGCGCCATCTGCTCTAAATGGGGTGTTGCTGCTGGAGAAATCAAGGCTTTAAAATCTTCTAAATCTCTGTTGTTTTTTCGCAAAGCCAGGAGTACATCACTTTCAGTTTTGCTAAAAATACTTTCTAAGGTCTCCTCCCAATCACAAGCGACGAGCATTTCTTTAAATGTCTTCATAAAAACTTTCTATTTGAACTTTTCTAATTTAAAAAATTGGTCAATGGACTACTCGCCTCCGCTTGTTTTTTCACCGGAGCCATCTTTGCTTCATAGGCCATTCTTCCAGCAATTACGGCTAACTTAAATGCCTCAGCCATTGCCACAGGATTTTCAGACACCGCAATAGCTGTATTCACCAACACCGCGTCTGCCCCTAACTCCATAGCCAATGCCGCATGTGAAGGTGCACCTATCCCTGCATCTACCACAACAGGAACATTACTTTGGGCAATAATAATTTCTAAAAACTCCAATGTTTTCAAGCCCATATTCGTACCGATAGGTGCCCCTAAAGGCATCACTGCCTGCACTCCTACATCCTCCAATCGTTTACACAATACAGGATCCGCATGGATATACGGTAGTACAACAAAGCCTAATTTCACCAATTCCTCTGTCGCTTTTAATGTTTCTATAGGGTCTGGTAATAAGTATTTAGGATCTGGGTGAATTTCTAATTTGATCCAATTAGTTCCCAATGCTTCTCTAGCAAGTTCTGCTGCAAAGACAGCTTCTTTTGCCGTTCTTACTCCTGAAGTATTAGGCAATAAATGAATCGAAGGGTGAGTCAAATGAGACAAAATATCATCCTGTTCGTCATTGACATTTACTCTTTTTAAAGCCATGGTTACCAATTCACTTTCGGAGGCCAATATGGCTTTTTCCATCAATAAAGAATGGCTAAACTTCCCTGTTCCTGTAAACAATCTAGAATTAAATTCTTTATCGGCAATTACTAATGTACTCATCGTATGTTTTTATTTCTTTTGTTGATTTTCCAGACAAAATACCCGAAACCGCAACACCGTTAATTTTTGTTTTAAATAACTCTCTAAAATCCTTTTGCTGAATTCCTCCTATGGCATATAAAGGTGTCTCATATCCATTATTTCTGAATTTCTCCAAAATTTCCCGATAGCCTTCAAGTCCTAGAACTGGACTTAAATTTTCTTTTGTAGTGGTAAACCTAAAAGGTCCCAAGCCTATATAATCTACCTGTTGATTGCTTAAATAAACACAATCTTCATAGGTATTAGCTGTACCTCCAATTAATTTATGAATCCCTAACAAGCCCCTTGCTTCCTCAACAGATCTGTCTGATTTACCCAAATGAACTCCTGCTGCATTTACAAATACAGCAACGTCCACATTGTCATTAATAATCAATTTAGCGCCATAAGATTGACATATTTCTTTGGCTTTTACTGCGAGGTCCACATGTACTTTAAATGATAAGTTCTTTGCCCTTAACTGCACTAACTTTAGTCCAGCTTCACACACATTTTTTATGTTTTTTAAATGATCCTCCTGAGAGATATAATACAGTTTATCCATGATATCCTAATAGATTTGTTGTGGAACTCAATACTTTTTCTGTGTAATTTTTCCCTTTTAAACAAGCACTTTCCAAAGGAAAACCAAGCGCTAAGAAACTGGCAATGGAAGAGGATAACACACAGCCACTTCCGTGTTTTTCAGTATAATTCCCATTGCCAGGAAGCATTTCAACAACAGCTCCATTAAAATGGTATAACACATCTTTTCCGAGAGAATCCTGCCGGTGCCCTCCTTTTAAGAGCAGGTGTGTTTTACTTACAATATGTGCAATGGTTGCTTCTGTGTTTTTATCAGTATACAAACATTGAATCTCGTTAAAATTGGGTGTGATTAAGTATATTTTTTCCAATACTTTATCTAAAAACTCCCTCTTATCACAGGGTTCGTCTCCATGAAATTGATAACTTGCACTTGCGCTTAACACGGGATCCAATATAATTTTCACTGTCGGTTCCTGAAGTAATAAAGCCGATAGTAATGTGTCCAATACCAACCAATTCTCCACGATACCGATTTTCACAAATTCAATAGGAAACCGTTCAAATAATACTTTTATCTGTGCTAGCATTATTGGTAAATCTGCCCAATAACAGGCCTTAAAAGAGATATCGTTTTGGACTGTATTTGCTGTGCAAACCGACAATCCGACGCATTTTAATGCCTCCATCGTTTTACTATCTGCTGTCAATCCGGCACCACCCGATGGATCAAAACCTGCAATACTCAGGACATAAGGTCTTTCTTTTATCATCCTACATCGTTAAAATTAGATTCATAACTCTCTTTAATTTTTTTAAAACTGTACGTAGGGTCTTTTTGTTTCCAAATAGCACCCAGCACAGCAATTCCATTATATCCCAATTGGGTTGTTTTAGAAATTGTATCTAGCTGTATTCCTCCCAATGCAATTATCGTAGTCTTTATATTAGAAACATCAAATGTTCGTCCTGTATATCCTTGCTTTGAGACGGAATCAAATACAGGGCTCAACAAACAATAATCAAAAGAAATAACATTGCTATTTACCATGGCTAATGAGTGAAAGGAAGTGCTTACGGTATAATTTTCATCTTGAAAACTAGTAACATATTCACTTCCTTTAGCACCCAATTCCTTCCGAAAGGATTCTTTTAAATGAATTCCCTTTAGTTGGTATTCTTTACACAAATCATAATATTGATGCAGCATAATATACCCATGGAATTTTATATCAATTGCGTTTAATAATGAACGGCATTCCTCCCTAGTTGCCTTTGGTTTTCTCAAATGAAACAAACACATACCCGAGGCAAACAATTGGTTAATGATTACAGCTTCCTCAGCCATTTCATTTTCGGAACTAATTACAAGTAACATACCTACATTATTAAAAAAACTGATTATAAATACACTTCACTTCCTTTATCCTTAAACTCTTGCGATTTCTCTTCCATTCCTTTCGAGAAAACGGCATCTCCAACTACTTCATTTACGGCTGCAAAATCACGTACTTCCTGAGAAATTTTCATAGAACAAAATTTAGGGCCACACATAGAGCAAAAATGTGCAATTTTCGCACCTTCTGCAGGCAGTGTTTCATCGTGATATTCACGTGCTAATTCTGGATCCAAAGCCAAATTAAATTGATCTTCCCATCTAAATTCAAAACGCGCTTTACTCAAAGCATCATCTCTGTGCTGCGCACCTGGATGTCCTTTAGCCAAATCAGCAGCATGCGCGGCCAATTTATACGTAACAACTCCTGTACGTACATCTTCTTTATTAGGCAATCCTAAATGTTCTTTTGGAGTTACATAACACAACATGGCACAACCAAACCAACCAATCATGGCGGCTCCGATTCCTGAAGTAATATGATCATATCCTGGTGCAATATCCGTAGTTAAAGGGCCTAATGTGTAAAATGGAGCCTCGTCACATACTTCCAATTGCTTGTCCATATTTTCTTTAATCTTGTGCATTGGTACGTGTCCAGGTCCTTCGATAAAGGTTTGAACATCGTGTTTCCAAGCAATTTTTGTCAATTCCCCTAAGGTTTCTAATTCTGCAAACTGTGCTTCGTCATTGGCATCAGCAATACAACCAGGACGCAAGCCATCTCCTAAAGAAAAGGCCACATCGTAGGCTTTCATAATAGCACAAATCTCTTCGAAATGTGTATAAATAAAACTCTCTTGGTGATGTGCCAAACACCACTTAGCCATGATAGAACCTCCACGAGAAACAATTCCCGTAATACGCTTTGCTGTCATAGGAATATAACGCAAACGCACCCCTGCATGAATGGTAAAATAATCGACACCCTGTTCTGCTTGCTCTATCAATGTATCTTTAAAAATCTCCCAAGTCAAATCTTCTGCCTTTCCGTTTACTTTTTCTAACGCTTGGTAAATAGGCACTGTTCCAATAGGCACTGGCGAATTTCTAACAATCCACTCCCTGGTTTCATGAATATTCTCTCCGGTAGATAAATCCATGATATTATCGGCTCCCCATCGGCAAGCCCATACCGCTTTCTCCACCTCTTCTTCTATGGATGATGTGGTCGCGGAATTTCCAATATTAGCATTGATTTTCACCAAAAAGTTACGTCCTATAATCATAGGCTCACTCTCTGGATGGTTTATATTTGATGGCAATACGGCACGCCCTCTAGCAATTTCTTCACGTACAAATTCAGCCGTAATTTTTGAAGGAATACTCGCTCCAAAATCTTGTCCTGGATGTTGGGTAGACAATCGTGTCATTTCATCTATTCGCTGATTTTCACGGATAGCTACATATTCCATTTCTGGCGTTATAATCCCTTGTTTTGCATAATACATCTGAGAAACATTCTGTCCTTTTTTTGCACGCATAGGCTTGGTGAGTAAGGAAAAACGCAAATCATCCAGTTCCTTATTTTCCAATCTTTCATTACAAAAATCTGAAGAAAATTGCGTCAATTGCTCCACATCTCCTCTATCATAAATCCAAGGAGCTCTCAGCTTATGTATTCCCTTATGAATATCTATTTCAATACTCGGATCTGTATACGGACCCGAAGTATCGTATACCGTAACAGGCGGATTCACTGTTTTTTCTCCCGTTAAGGAATTTAAAGTATCTGCCAATGCAATTTCACGCATCGCTACATTCACCTTCGGATGAATCACCCCAGGAACATATATTTTTTTTGAATTTGGAAAAGGATTCCTTGTGATGCTACCCGCTTTGGGAGCGCTGTCTTTTTTTCTCATGAGAGCTTCTTTAAAATTTAATATTTTTTATAAAACAAGTAATTACGATCATAGAAAGCAATGCTATCCCCCTTGGGTTGCTTTTATAATTAACAAGTGGTCTTGCTCTTTTAGCAACGAGTTTGACCAATTTTCTTTAGGAATGATTTGCTCATTTACGGCAATGGCAATTCCTTTATCAGAAACATTAAATTGACTCAGTACCTCCTTGACAGAAGGTGATTTTTGGAAGGTAATTTTCTCTTTGTTTACATGAATAGTGATCATACAATAGGTGCTATAATGGTTAATTATTCAACAGTTGTAAACCAAAAAAGCATGTGAGAAGAGACTTATAAAAAGAAGAAATGTACAAAAGACATTCTAACACTTTTTCCTACGCAGGTATCAACCAGGTCAGGTTCTAAGGATGTTTCTCAAACTATTTTTTAAATAGTTACTCCTAAAGTTTAACAGCACAAATATATAGAATAATTTTCCTCAAATTTTAAACATATTTACTTTTTGTTTTTACAAGAACGTCAATCACTTAAGGAACAGCAACTTAAAACAACTAGTTTTTATTCATAACAAATAATAATGCACAAACAAAACCTACCATACTCATCAAAAACAAAAAAATAACCGATTTTACTTTCCGTATTGGAAAGTTATTGTATCTTTGTTTCCATAACGGAAAGTAATTAAACATATCAAACCATGACAAATACCAATAAACACCTTAAATCCCAAGACGCTCAAGAAGCTCTTGATTCAATAAAAAAAATGGAAAACGCTGGCTTAAAACGAATCGTACCTGCCTCTCGATTACTAGGTGCTATATTAGCCATACTTATTGGAACTCAAATAGCATTGTTAGGAGCAGGAATTAGAACTTACAACACCATTTTAATCGTATTAATTGTAATTATGACGATTGCAATAATTAATAAAAACCGATCTGCGGGAGTAACGGAAAGAATACTACTTTCAAAAAGAAAGATTTTTATACTTCTATGTTGCATCATTCCTCTATACTTTTCAGCAATAATTGGCGGTCAGTATTTACATAGTCACTTCAACTATTTTTGGGCTCCGTTTGTTATAGGAGGTATTGTTACCATAAGTATTTGGAGTTTGATTGCAAGTGCCTACCATTCACATTTTAACAAATTTAATAAAGACAATAACTAATGGAAGGATCAAAATTTGACACTATAATTCATGCCCCAAACCGCCTTCAAATATGTGCATTGTTATCACCTCTAGAGCAAGTCGAATTTAGAGTGATTAGAGAAGAGTTGGGCGTTAGTGATTCTGTACTATCTAAACATCTTAAACAACTGGAAGATGTGGGCTACATAAAACAAAAAAAAAGTAAAGTAAATGGAAGAGAGCGCAGGTGGTTTCATTTAACCGCAAAAGGCAGAAAGGCATTTGAGTTGCATGTACAAGAATTGAAGCGTATCGTAAGTGGCTTGTTATAACACAGCTTATATTGAATTTCAACAATGTATTGTTCTACTATAAAATCATAGCTGAGCGTGAAAAAAAGCGGGGACTATTCTTCCTCAATAGCACTAGAATAATAGTCCAAAACTTTTTGTAACAACTCTTTTACTTCTGTTACAGAACTTGAATAAATAGTATGCATGGGAATTTCCCAATTTTCTTTTTGGATGATATTTATTTTAAACTCGCCCGTGTTTTCTTTTAGATTTCCATACCAACCCAAATCAATGATAAGGTTCTCCGTTGGAAAAGCACATTGAAATAAATCTTCATTTAGATACCTGTAATTATCTGCCTCTTTAAAATCTTTTTGAGGATCGTAATTGTAAAAATTATTTGCAATAATAGTACAATCCAGCGGCACGTTTATTTTTTGAATACTAATCATTTTCATTTTCGCTAACCGTTTATGGTAGCCTCATAGAAGGCAAAAATACGCTTATTATTTGGTTTGGGTTATAAGTAGGGAAAATTTTGGTGATTTTGGGTAACCTGATCTAGCTTAGGTTGAATACAATGCAACATCCATTTCTCTTCATAAGACAACACAAATTACTGGAAAAGATAAGGCATTAGAAAACTCGTGCATTTCATCACATAGCTATTCTTTTCCTGGACTTAAAGAGCTAATATATGCACTAATATCCACCATATCTTCTGGTGTTAAATTAGCTACTATCGGCAGCATTATTGCGGCTGTAGGATTTTTTCGAGTCCCTTGTTTAAAAGCATATAGTTGACGTAGGGTGTAAATTCCAAAATTCCCTGCAAGTGCAGGACCAATAGTACTCCCCGTAAGCCCTTTATGATGACAGGTTGCACAAGCGGTCGTCTTGCCACCTCCTGTCTCTACAAGTATTTTACCGCGAGCAATACTTCCTTTTGGAACATAGCTTACAAAACTTGCCCAAGGATCTCTTTTATGAACTCTTTCCTTGTTCATTGGAACTTCAATAATCCTCTTACCAATAGCTTCAGTTTGCTTTGAGGTCGTATCTATTTGACGCATTCTTGTGCCATCTACATATGTTTTTGAAACTTCATCAACCTCTCTAACTTGTACGAATTGTTTTGGTTTTAAAGAGGCAAACCAACGTGATGCTTCAGTAATTTCCTTGGTGGTCATAAGTGCCGCCATTCGATTCATATGCCCTGAATAATCTATTCTATTTCCATTTGAAAAAGCGGTTAGTTGTGCAACCATATACACTTCTGTTAAGCCTGCTAAGGTAGAAGATTCTGGATGACCATGCCCTGAAGCAAGATGACAACTTGCACAAGCCCAAATCTTAGGAGACCTTCCATATTTAACAATATCTGGCATTTTTACATGCTGTTCAGGAAACCAATCAGGAGCATTAAATTTATCATCTATTTCTAGTTGCGTATACTTTTTAGCACTTCCTTTCAGTGCCTTTTTCAGTTCACTTATAGTTTCTGTACTAGACACTCCTCTTTCTGGAATAGCCCAAGAAGGAATAACTAAGACTTTCTCTTCGGTCGAAGGCTTCACGGTTTTAGACTTTTCAACAATTTTTAAAGTAATTGGTTTTTTATCACTGCAGCTAGCGATGACCAACAGACATGAGCCAACACAAATTAATACGATTTTTTTCATAACAACATCCAATAAGAAAATAGCAGAAAATCACTGCTTTTTTACAATTATACTACGACAATATAGAAAAATAACATGAGTATCACATATTATCAGACTGTGGATTTCCGAAAACAGCTCCGTAAGAACTCCTAGAAATCCAGAGAAATAACATCCTAATCTTACATCTTAAAAATATTGTAAAATGCCGCCACACGATGCAATCGTACGGCGGCATTTGTTAGTGCAAGATTATTCGCTATCACTTTTCAGAAAAGTTGTATCATGTTCAATACTTCTACTTCTTAATTCAGTATCTCCACACGACAATAGTCCGACAACCTAAACATCACTCCTAAGTCAATAATATAACAAGCCTATTTATTTCTCAACTTGTGTGGCATCTTTCCAAGCGTCCGTTCTAAAGGAAGACACGGGCAAAAGATTCCCTCCAAAGAGACTTCCTTCCACCCAGTTACGCCAAGCATACCTTACCGCTACTGGACTAGGCACTTTAGCACTTACTACAAAAATATCCTTACGATTTACAATTTTTGCTTCTGCTGGATAAAATACTTTATCGGCACCTGCAATTTCAAAACCTTCTAACGTATCATAGGAAAAAAGTCCTGACACTGCATTTTTAAATGTTAAAATAAGGCCTCCTTTTTTTGCTGCTTTCGAATCAAAAATTGGCGCTGCATAATCTACTGTTTTATAGCCATAAGTCTGGTGTAGCGCATTGAATAATAAGCGGTCAGCTACTTCTTTCTTTTTGGGAGGATGAATGCAATAATCATCTCCAATATCCATAGTAATAGCAATACCTGAATTTGGAATTAGATCCAAACACTGCAACTGTGCTTCCCGGATAAAGGCAGAATTATCAACATGTTGAAATGCTGCATTATTGCCATACATATACGGAGCTATTTGGACATAGTAAAAAGGAAAGTCTCCAATTCCCCAACGAGTTCTCCAATCCTTTACCATTGCAGGGAACAGTTTTTTGTAATTCTCAGGTTCTCCCCTATTGGATTCTCCCTGATACCATAATGCCCCTTTTATAGTATATGGAATTACGGGATGAATCATTCCATTAAATAATGCAGTAGGGATTCTATTCGTTCTTTTTGTAATATCTACCTCTTCCAGATTGACTTTTTTATAGGTGTTCATAACTTCGGTACTCATCCATGCCTGAACCGAACTCCCACCCCAAGAGGTATGGATTAAACCAACAGGAACATCTAAAATCTCTTGTAATTGTTGTCCAAAAAAGTAAGCTACAGCACTAAATTGATGTACATTTTTTGAAGATGCTTGTTGCCATCCACTGTACTTCTCCATCGTTTCTACCGGAGTTTTGGAACCAACTCTAGCGACGGTAAACAATCGTAAATTAGGATTATTCGCAGTTGCTATGGCCATAGGTCCAGAAAATACAGGTTGCCCTTTATTCCCTTTTAGAGGTTGCTGCATATTGGATTGTCCTGAGCACAACCAGACCTCTCCAAATAATATATTCTTTAATAAAATATCAGAACTGCTACTTTTTATGTTAATCGTTTGTGGAGTTTTACTATTGCTTGTCTTAACCTCCAAACGCCAAGTCCCCTCATTATCAGCTTTAACAAGCACCCCCCCTTCTAGCCAAGAGGTTTTAATTGTGATTTCCTCATTGGCATCAGCCCAACCCCATAATTCAATTGTGGTGTTGCGCTGTAACACCATATTTGAAGATACGATTGCTGGTAGTGTAACTTCCGCACACATAGATTGTACTAATTGCAGATTGATAAATGCAAATAAAATAAGTCTTCTCATCATTTTTATAATTGTGTTTACTTTTAATTAGTGTTTTTTATGTAGGCAATAGCGCCTTAGCGCAATCACACTGAAATTTTTAAGACCTGTTAAAGTCTATCCATTATTCCTGCAATACGTTTGTTTTTAAATTTCAAAAAGGTGCTATTAATAGTTCTTTTGCCCTTCAAATATACGCAAAGACACGTATTACTACGAACGCGACAAGATTGTTTTTTTAAAATAAAGTAACAGAAGGTAACAAGGTGAGGCTCTCATGAGAATCAATACCACTGTCTCTTATGATATCCGTTATAAAATCACAGTATATTAAGAAGCAATTAAATTTATTTAAAAAAGATTAACATCACTATAAAAACCTGCATGCTTACCACGTATTATTCAGTTTTCACAAAAAAAAGGTATTCTTATTTAGCCTTCTTTCAGGCAGCACTACAAGGCTTAATATTGAAGAAAATTACTTGATATTTAATACTATTTAAAATTGGCCATAAATGTTCTTTTAACCAACAACCTTCTTTTAAAAGTTAAAAAGAGGAAGTAGCCTACATAACTAAATAGCAACACAATTACTATCCAAATGTATTTATCGCGTTTATACTTAAAGTTAAGAAACCTTAATTCCAGCAAGAACAATACGAAAAACAACATTCTAAGGTACAGCATAGCTTTTAATTTCTACAAATTCATAGACAACTCTCCTCTATGGTAATTAAAAGAAAAAAGTATTCCTTTTTGCCATACCTGATAGCATGCAAATTTTGTGTTTGATTCTAGAATCTCCAAAAATCTAGTGGTATTTTTTCTTTCTGTTCGTGTATATTTTTATCACTTTCAATATCCCCACATATTGCTTTTCTACTTTAAAAACAATCCAACATCTAAATTTATCCGATCTTGATGTTCTCGTTCAATCTTTCCCTTTAGAGTAATTCCTATTAAAAGCACTATGCCAAAAATCAATAGTACAGTTTTAACTAATTTTCTCATTTTTACGGTTCTTTTTAATCTCTTTGATTAGAATTATTAATAACTTTTTTAACTAGCCTGTAATGAACACTTTTCATTACATAAAAACTGAAAAACATAAAACACTTTAGGAACATACTGAACATGGGGATCAAGTAAAAATGATACAAGACATTAAGCTTCTAATAACTGTATTAGACAGCATTTTTATTGTAAAATTTAACTATTTCTAAAATATCTCTTTTATGGAACTCTTTATTCTCAATTTTATCTATTAAGCCTGGACAATCACTTAAAATTTTCAAATGTCTCTTTTTGAATCTAGTCCCAATTTTAATGAGTTTATCATTAATTTTAAGATAATAAATGGTTGCTGTACCTCCTCCAAAAGACATACCTCCACCAGTAAATCCACTTGGAACCATGTGCCCTGGGGTGGTTACTTGATTACTGTACAAACAAATTTTTCCAAGTATCCTTTGGTTCAATAATTTTGGAGGAAAATTATGTTGACTCTTTATATACCTATACCTTTTATATTCGATATCAAAACCATCTATATGGTTATAGTCCAAAAGCTTTGCATCAGCTTGCTTATTTGTTTTGAACTTTATTCCACCAAACACTCTTATTTTAATAAAACCTTCGGCAGTAGTGTTATTTTTAAAATAAACAGTACCCTCATAGTATCGTGCATTTACACATAAGAATGAAAGTAAAGCGAAAATGGTAAGCGTTTTTTTCATCTCTTAGTTAATTCATTTCTAATATTCGAATACACCTATGCTTATAATTAAAACATAAAGTCACATCAACTTGGTCGCATTATTTATGCATCTTAATTATTACAAAAACAGCACAATTAATTCTCTTTTGCTTTTCAAAGATACACAAACACGTGTTATATGCAAATCTTTAACCACTTACTTATCAACAATTAAGAAAGATATTTTTTTATTAAATTTAAAAGCCTTTAAGGACACCTGTTCTTACGAAAAACGTTGTGAATAAAAAAAAGATCCATTCGCAAGGAATGGATCTTTTTAGAAAGATATTTTAATGTTATTTAAAAACAATATTTGTTTTCAGCAATTACTTTATTGGCAATTGTTTTACGTAATTCTATCACATTTGGATAGTTAACATATTTGGTGAAACGTTTTAATCCCATAAGCATCATGCGTTGCTCATCACCTTCTGCAAAAGAAATAATACCTTCTTTTCCTTTAGTCCCAATAATTTCAACAGCATTATACAAGGCTAATTTTGCCATGGCTATTTGCGCTTCGTTGGCCTCCACAGAAGTTTGTTTTACCAATTTTTCCGTTTTTAAGATCACACTTTCCGCCACGTATATTTGAATCATCATATCAGCGGCATTCATAATTAGTTGCTGTTGTTGTTCCAATTCCATTCCAAAGGTTTCCACCGCTTTACCGGCAACCATCAAGAACGATTTCTTCAATTTCCCAATCAATTCTTTTTCTTCCGCAAAAAGCTCCGAATAATCAGGGGTATCGAATGATGGAATTCCCATCAAGCTTTGCCCTACTTCCATAGCAGGTGTCATTAAATCAACCTCTCCTTTAAACGCTTTCTTTAATAGCATTCCTACAGTCAATAAACGGTTAATTTCGTTGGTACCTTCATAGATACGAGCGATACGTGCATCACGCCAAGCAGCTTCCATTGGGGTATCTTTTGAGAATCCCATTCCTCCAAATACTTGGATTCCTTCATCTGCTACATATTGTACACATTCCGAAGCAAATACTTTGGCGATGGCACATTCAATAGCAAATTCTTCCACTCCTTTTAATTCTGCTTCTTGGTGTGATTTTCCATCGGCAACCAAGCTATCAATTTTATTCTGAATGTCCTTAGAAATACGATATGCCATAGCATTGGTCGTATAGGTTTTGGTCGCCATTTCAGCAATCTTAAACTTGATGGCTCCAAAATTAGCAATGGGTGTTTTAAACTGAATACGCTCATTGGCATATTTTACAGATTCTGTTGTCAACCTACGAGAAGCATCCAAACCAGCAGCTGCCAATTTAATACGTCCTACGTTTAAGGAGTTCATGGCTATTTTAAACCCTTTAGATCTTTCAGACAACATATTATCAACAGACACTACGGTATCTGTAAAAAATACTTGACGTGTAGAAGACGCGTTGATTCCTAATTTCTTTTCCTCTTCTCCCAAAGTGATTCCATTTGGATTCTCAGCATCATAATCTACAATAAATGCCGTAATATTTTTATCGTCTTCGATACGCGCAAAAACAATCATTACATTACAAAAACCAGCATTGGAAATCCACATTTTTTGTCCCGTGATTTTATATGTTTTTCCATCTTCAGACAATACCGCTTTGGTTTTTCCTGAATTGGCATCAGAACCAGCACCTGGCTCGGTCAAACAATAAGCACCAATCCATTCTCCAGAAGCTAAATTGGGGATGTATTTTTCCTTTTGCGC
>Ga0209292_1003101_pt1 | contig 18485 bp, 19 predicted proteins | sample GOMGulsemesocosm_2_FD_184634 | JGI IMG/M metagenome (GOLD analysis project Ga0209292, IMG submission 184634) | Methane-oxidizing microbial communities from mesocosms in the Gulf of Mexico - GOM9C Gulf of Mexico (SPAdes) (version 2) | ecosystem: Environmental > Aquatic > Marine > Cold seeps... | reverse complement strand
CTACCTTCAACATCAGGAGTGTTATCACCTTCTGGCATTAGTAACTGAGTTAATGATTCATTTATTTCTGGTGTTTGTTCATTTACAGAAAAGTAGTAGTTGCCGCTGTCACTTTCAATGAAAGCCTCATTAAACAATAGAGGTGTGACAACCTGCTTTAACTCACCTTTTACTTCTAACTTGCCTACTAAAATAAAGCTCGCATAAAGTAATACACGTTCACGCTGATATACTTCAACGCGCTTCATCATTTGTTCTGCAAACTCTGCTGGAATTGGCATACGAGGAAGAAAGCCAGAGCCTAAATCATCCTGCCCTTCTAATACTTGGCAGTCATCCTTTTTTAGTTTGTTTAAATTCCATAAGTTTAGGTCTGCACTATCTTCTTTGTAGCAGTCTCGGTAATAGGAAAGTATGTTCTGGATCGACACGTTTATAACTCCCCTGATTGAATGAGTTTATTTACCAGTAACGCTGCTTCTCTTGGTTTTGCTTGCAATATGAAATGAGGCCCCTCTATTTCTATATACTTAATATTGGTGAAAATTTTAGTGAACTCAAGACTTTTCTGTGGTGATATAAGCTTGTCTGACAATGCCTGAATATAAATTGAAGGTATATCCGATGTTGTTGTTGGAAGCCGTTGTTGGCTCATAACTTCTAATCGACTTTTCAATACGAGATCAGGTATTGATTTTGTAACTGTTATAAATTTTGATAAAAGCTCTTTCGATACCTCTTGACCAAGTAGAAAAAACTTATGAAAGATCGTTGATAATGGTGCTGAAGCTAAAGATTTAATGGGCAAGAGCTTAGCTATTTGTAGTAAATATTTATTAGGTGAACTGAGAAAGCTAGCAACGAAAATCACGCCTTTCATATGTGAAATATTTAACTTAAGTAGCTCAGGAACAATACCACCAGCAAATGATTCAGCTAATAATATATAATCTTCAGTTGGCATTTTTTTATTTATAACATTAGCTAAAGTAGCGTGGTCTTGAGGGCCAGATTCAGACAAAGAAATGACTAAATGGTCTCCATCATAATACGACAGAAACTCTGTAAATAATTCTCCTGTTCCATCCATCCCAGGCAATAAAACTAATATTGAAATAGCTACTATCCTTGTTCATAAAAGCTCATCGTTTAATGAGTATTAAACTTAACTCAATTGACACATTAAATACAGTTAAATTAATACGTTACACTACTATTGTTGTAATAGCATAGCAACCATAAATTAATATGTCGGTGAGATAGATATTTGGACTCTATTGAAGGTTCTGTAACATAAACCCATTACTTGAATTTAGAACGATAAAAATGCAATTAGTTAGTATTGTGGTTTATTAGAATGTAGAGATGAGATTGTGGTTTGGACTCTATTCCAAAGTCTCGTACTATAAATCCTTACATGATTTTTAACTTAAAAAGCAAAAATCCGCTAACCTTTCGGTTAGCGGATTCTTTAATGTGGCGGTGAGATAGAGATTTGAACTCTAGAAGGGCTACAAACCCTTGCCGGTTTTCAAGACCGGTGCTTTCGACCACTCAGCCATCTCACCTGAATGTCTTTAAACAATTGCTTGCTTCAAGACGAGGCGGATATTAAAGTGTCGAAAAACACTTGTAAAGCATTTATTTACAAAAAACGTTTGTTTGCTAAAAAAAACAACATATTGATAGCTATTTAAACAATCCTAAAGGTTCACAATGGATAATGGTAATTCTCAGGAAAAAATTTGTCGCTGTTCTTGGCTTGATACTTCTAAACCAGATTACGTAAAATATCATGATGAGGAATGGGGAGTTCCTGTTTTTGACGATCGAAAGCTCTTTGAGTACTTAACGCTAGAATCTGCTCAAGCAGGATTAAGTTGGTACACTATATTAAAGCGACGAGATGGTTATAGAGCAGCCTTTTCAAATTTCGACGTCGATATCGTGGCCAAATATGATCAAGAAAAAATAGAAGAGCTTATGCTAAACAGCGGTATTATTAGAAATCGTTTAAAAATTAATGCGGCGGTGAATAATGCTCAGCGTTTTATTGATATTCAAAAAGAATTTGGTAGCTTTAGCGTTTATATGTGGCAGTTTGTAAATAACAAAACCATTGTTAATTCATGGGAAAACTTAGCAGACGCCCCTGCTACCTCTAAAGAATCAGACGCTTGGTGCAAAGATTTAAAAAAACGTGGCTTCAAATTTGTTGGCTCAACAATATGCTACGCCCATATGCAGGCATGCGGCATGGTGAATGATCATAGTAATGACTGTTACAAACGTTCACAAATTATCAATGAATATCAACAAGCTTAAACAACTAAAGCATAGTAATTTAAAAATCACCGTGCCATAATATGTCCAAATGCCATGGGTAAAGTTTAAGTTAACCTTGAATTATATTTAAATGGCCTTATCTAAAAAGTATAACCAAAGTTATCAGAGGAAATTTTATGCAATCAAATATTAGTTTACAGGCTAGTAAAAGTTCAGCAATTGAGATTAACAAAGTACTGAAAAATACCTATATGTTGTTATCAATGACATTAGCTTTTAGTGCCGTTACTGCTGGTGTATCTATGGCTATGGGCTTGTCTCATATGGCTGCATTGGTAATGACTATCGTTTCTTTTGGACTATTATTTGTCGTTAATAAAAATGCCGATAAAGCGAGTGGCATATTTTGGATTTTTGCTTTTACTGGTTTAATGGGCGCGTCTTTAGGGCCAATGCTTAATTATTACGCGGCAATGCCTAATGGTGCTTCATTAATAATGCAAGCGTTAGGTGGTACAGCATTAATATTTTTCGCTTTATCAGGTTACGCACTAACCAGTAAAAAAGACTTCTCATTTATGGGTGGTTTCTTAATGGTGGGTTTAATCGTTGCTATTATTGCAGGTATCGCTAACATATTCTTTCAAATTCCAGCGTTATCTTTAGCATTAAGTGCAGCGATTATAATGATCATGTCTGGTTTAATCTTATTTGATACTAGCCGAATTATTCATGGTGGCGAAACTAACTATATTCGTGCAACTGTTTCACTTTACTTAAATGTTTATAATATTTTTGTTCACTTATTACACCTTTTAGGCGTAATGAACGACGACTAGAAACTCAAGTTTATAGAATGTAAGCGAATTATTGCTTATAATATAAAACCTCGTTGATCATAGATCACCGAGGTTTTTTTATCCTTATTTTATATTTGGTTATTTAATTTTGTGAATTAGGACCTTTCGTGAAAAAACTCGCCTTTGTTATCACTACTCCACCCAACAGTAACTTAACCGCGACGGCTATCAATATGATCACCACTGCGTTAAAAATGAATATTAATGTTGCTGGTGTTTTCTTTTATCAAAGTGGTGTTTTAAATGGGAGTAAGCACCTTGCATTGCCCAATGACGAATATCAAGCCCACAAACAGTGGCAACAACTCCACCTCGACTATGCTCTTCCTTTACACTTATGTGCAACAGCAGCAGAAAAACATGGTTTAAATGATGATATTGATGACCAAAAAATTAGCAATATTAATGATGCTTTCACCCTATCGGGTTTGGGTGAATTAGTTGAACTTAATGTTAACGCTGACCGCTTAATTCAACTGTAAGGATTTTAAGATGGACCAAAGTAAAAAGTCAGTTGCCATTATTAATGCTAGCGCACCATTTTCAAAGGCTAATGCAAAAGATTCTCTCGATGTAGCACTAATTTTTGGCTCTTATGAGCAAGCCATTAGTTTATATTTTCAAGGTGACGGCGTTTATCAATTAATTGCTAAGCAACAACCCGAACTTATTCAACAAAAAGACTTTCTAAAAACTTTTGCTGCGTTAGCATTTTACGATATTGAAAATATATATGTTTGTGCTCATTCTCTAAATCAACGTGGCTTGTCTGGTAATTTTTCTATTGAAAATGTGCAAGTGCTCAATCAAGATGATTTTTCAACATCATTACACCAACATCAAACAGTATTAAGGTTTTAATCAATCATGAGTATGCTTCATTTAGTGCGCACTTCAGCTTTTCAAACCAATGACTTTGAGCAATGCCTGAATGTTATTCAAACCAATGACACCATTGTTCTACTTGACGATGGTTGTTACAACCTTAATCATGATTTATGGCAGCAAGCATTGAATAAAATAGCTTTGCCAGCACTGTATATTGTTGAAGCACATGCGCAAGCGAGAGCAATAAATATGGATAAAAGCAAAATTAGTATTTTGTCGTTAGATGCATTAATGGCATTAATTTGTGAAACAGAAAAATCGGTAACTTGGCAATGAGTTTAATTTATAACGAACATGAAATAGCGACCGACAAACAAGGTTATTTAATTAACTTTAAAGACTGGCATAGCGATTTAGCACAGTTAATTGCTGATAAAGATGAATTAGTATTAACCGAGCAACATTGGGAAGTTATACGCTTTGTGAGAGAGTTCTATCTAACATATAACACTTCACCCGCAATAAGAGCTCTTACAAAAGCGATGAAAGCAGAGTTTGGTGAAGAAAAAGCAAGTAGTCGATATTTATATCGATTATTCAAAGAAGGGCCAGCAAAGCAAGCAACAAAGTATGCTGGTTTGCCAAAACCAGCACGATGCATTTAGTCATTTAAAAATACTTAGGTATCAATATTAAACTTTAATATTGATATTATGACCACTATTTCCAACCGTCGGTAAAGCAGCAGAATCAAGACCTGCTGCAGATGCAATAAGCTTTAACGCCATTTCACCTTCTAACTCTTGTTGGTTTTGTGATAATTTTGCCGTTTTCAAGCCATGACCTGTAGTAATATTACTTTGAACGCCTTCAGTATTATTCAATGTTATTGACATAAAACCTCTCATTTTTTAGCTATTTAATCTAGCAAGCACAATAAGTACAACATTTGTCAAAGACTGTATCGGTAATTTACATCTTTACTTTAATAATATAAGAAACTTTAGTTTTAAAGTTTCTTATACGCTTATTCCAATATTAGCCAAAGGTAGCCAATAATGCTTCAACAGGATGGCGAGTTCTAATTTTTCCTAAACGCTTCACCTGACTTCTACACGAATACCCGGTAACTAATATTTGCTCTGATCCGAGCTTAGCTAACTTTTCTTGCCAGCTCATCTCGAATAACGCTTTTGAATTATTAAAGTTCACTTGTTCATGCCCGTACGTTCCTGCCATACCACAACAGCCTACAGAGACGTTTTCAAGTGCTAAGCCAAATAGCTGAAAGATACTACGCCATTGTCCTTCACTACCCGCCAAAGCTGTTTTTTCAGTACAATGGGCAAACAATTTATAAGGCGTAGTTTGGCTATTCTTGGGTAACGATGAAAGTGCTGATTGGGTATTGTGGTGATCGATCACAGTTAATAACCATTCATGGGCTAACATGACATGAAAGTCGCCACGTTGTTCACCAAGTGTTCTTTTATATTCATCACGATAACAAAGTGTTAATGAAGCATCTAAGCCAAGCATCGGAATATTTAACTGATGAAGTTCATTTAAAAATTCAGCGGTATTCTTGGCAGTTTTTGCAAACTTGGTTAAAAATCCTTTAACATGTTGGGCTTTTCCATTTGGTTTGAACGGCAATAATACTGGTGTAAAACCTAATTTTGTTGCAAGTGCCATCATGCTTTCAACAACATTAGCATCGTAAAAAGAAGTAAATGGATCTTGTACAATTAATACGTGCCTTGCTAGTTGCTCTTTATTAAGACTTTGCAAATAAGTAAGATCAAAGCCTTGGTAATTTTTATCATTTACTTGCTTTGCTAAAGTTGGCACAGAAAGTATCGGAGTATCTATGTATCCTATCGTTGCCCGTGAAAATTTGTCGTACCATTTATGAGATAAAACACTATTAATTAATTTAGGTGCTTTAGCCATTAACGGGGTGAGTGTTTCCACATTGGCCACTAAGTGGTCTTTCAAAGGACGGAAATATCTTGAGTGATATAAGTTAACAAAACGTGCTCTAAAGTCGGGTACATCAACTTTTATCGGACATTGACTCGCACAAGCTTTACAAGCTAAACAGCCCTGCATGGCTTCCATAACTTCGTGAGAAAAATCTTCTTTTTGATCAACAGAAAAGCGATTTTTTACTTTATCTAAAAGTCTTTTTACCGACCAACTTTGAATGTTTTCTTCTAAGGCAAGAATATCAACCCCTTTTGATTCAAGTAGACGCAGCCATTCACGCATCAGCCCTGCTCTACCTTTAGGTGAATGTCTTCGGTCACGGGTCACCTTGCTTGATGGGCACATCGGGCTGTTCACATCATAATTAAAACATAAACCATTTCCGTTACAATCAAGAGCTGAGCTAAAAGAATCTTTCACGGTTATAGGAATTTGTCGATCGTAAAAACCACGTTTAGTATCATCAACAGAGACTAAGTTTTCAGTTGATTCAAACGGTGTACAAATTTTCCCTGGGTTCATTTTATTGTGCGGGTCAAAGGCAGTTTTTATTTTTCTTAATTCAGCAAATAAGTGTTCACCAAAAAATTCTGGGCTATATTCACTGCGGTATCCTTTACCATGCTCTCCCCACATTAAGCCGCCATACTTAGCAGTTAAGGCAACAACTTTATCAGAGACTATTCTCAGTAATTTTTCTTGCTCAGGGTCGCACATATCAAGTGCCGGACGAACGTGTAATACGCCTGCATCAACATGACCAAACATGCCATAGTGCAAATCATAACTATCAAGTAACGCTCGAAATTCAACAATATAATCAGCTAAATTCTCGGGAGGTACGGCAGTATCTTCAGCAAAGGCCAATGGTTTTTGGCTACCATCGGTATTGCCTAATAAACCTACCGCTTTTTTACGCATACCGTAAAGCTTATTGATACTAGTTAAATCAGTGGTTACCTGATAACCAATAACACCGGTATTGTTAGTGATATCTGTTTCTAATCTAGCGGTTAATTCTGCTACTTGCTCTGCTAATGCTTCAATACTCGTACCGTTGTACTCAACAATATTAATACCGTCCATTACTTTATTTTCTACGTCGGTAATCAAGTCGCTAACGGAATGCCAAACAATATCTTGTTTCGCTAAATTTAATACTTTTGAATCAATCGTTTCAACTGATGTTGCTTTCGCTTCAACAAGTGCAGGTGAATGTCGTAATGCTGAGTCAAAACTGTTGTACTTAATAACAATCAATGTTTTCGCTTTTAATATCGGCGTTAAGTTCAGCTTTGCTTCACAAACAAATGCTAATGAACCTTCTGAGCCGGTGATCAAACGAGAGATATCAAGCTCGGATAAATCATCATTAAAAACATTTTCTAAATCATAACCCGTTAAAAAGCGGTTTAAGCGTGGAAATTTTTCTAAAATTAGTGAACGGTTGTCACGGCACGAGCGTAATACTTGTTCGATGAGATTGCCGTAATTAGTATTTTGTTTGGCAAGCTCTTCTGCTTCTTGAATTGGCATCGGTGCCGTTGACAATAAATCGCCATTAGCTAAAACAGACTCTAGCGCGAGTACATGATTTGACGTTTTGCCATAAACTAACGAGCCTTGTCCTGAAGCATCTGTGTTGATCATACCGCCAATAGTTGCACGATTACTCGTTGATAAATCAGGTGAAAAGAAAAAACCATGGGGACGCAAATAATCGTTAAGTTGGTCTTTAACCACTCCCGCTTCTACACGCACCCAATTTTCTTCAATATTAATTTCTAAAATACGATTCATGTATTTTGATAAATCAACCACAATGCCCGGGGTTAAGCTTTGCCCGTTTGTACCTGTACCACCACCACGAGCACTAAATTTGATACTTTGATATTTCTGCGTTGAAGATAATTTACTGATCAACTGTATATCTTGCTGACTTCTAGGATGTAAAACCAACTGTGGTAATTGTTGATAAACACTATTGTCAGTAGCGACAGCTAAACGCGCACTATATTGGCAATTTATTTCACCAGTATATTGGCTCTTAGCAAGCGCTTGAGAGAATTTTTGATAAAGCGGCGCGATCAGTTCTTGATGATCTATCGAAGGTAAACTATGAGACATATACGAAAATATACTAGCGATTTATGATGGCCGTGATTATATCACGTCAATTTTGAATTATTAGTCAAGTTTTGTACAAGGCAGCAAAAAGGCTAAGAACTTTTTAACTAATGTTATAGTTAAAAGTGCCTAGCCTTTATTTACACTGCTGTTTAATAGGTTAAAGCCTTACTAAATCAGCTATTTGTTACCATTAGTTATTTATGGTTTTCGGCAATATAAAGCCATGTTGCTAATACCGTATCAGGGTTAAGCGATACACTGTCAATACCTTCTTCAACTAACCAAGCAGCAAAGTCTGGATGGTCAGATGGGCCTTGACCACAAATACCGACATATTTCCCACGTGCTTTACACGCTTTAATTGCCATTGAAAGCAACGCTTTTATTGCGGGGTTACGTTCATCAAATAAATGGGCAATTAAACCAGAGTCGCGATCTAGGCCTAAGGTTAATTGCGTTAAATCATTTGAACCAATAGAGAATCCGTCAAAGTGATCAAGAAATTGATCCGCTAATAAACAATTCGATGGCAATTCACACATCATAATAACGCGTAAACCGTTTTCACCACGTTTCAGACCATTTTCAGCTAATATTTCGATTACCTGCTCTGCTTCTTCTACTGTACGAACGAATGGGATCATAACTTCTACATTAGTTAAGTCCATATCGTTACGAACACGTTTTATTGCTTCACACTCAAGGGCAAAACAATCACGGAAGTCTTTTGAAATATAACGTGCCGCACCGCGATAACCTATCATCGGATTTTCTTCTTCCGGCTCAAATACGTCACCACCAACTAGGTTGGCATATTCATTTGATTTGAAATCAGACATCCGAACAATAACTTTCTCCGGCGAATATGCTGAAGCTAATGTTGCAATACCTTCAGTTAACTTAGCAATATAAAATTCAACTGGACTCGCATATCCCGCAATAATGTCGGTAATTTCATCTTTTAAATCAGCCGATTGTTCATCAAAATTGAGTAATGCTTTTGGGTGAATACCAATCATTTTGTTGATAATGAATTCTAAACGCGCTAATCCAATACCGGCATGTGGTAATCGAGCAAAACCGAAAGCTCGGTCAGGGTTACCGACGTTCATCATTATTTTTAACGGTACTTCTGGCATTGCATCAACTTGAGAAGTTGTCACGGTAAAATCAAGTTTACCTTGGTAAATAAAACCGGTATCACCTTCAGCACAAGAAACCGTAACCTCGTCACCATTGGCAATGAGTTTAGTTGCATCACCACAACCAACTACGGCAGGAATACCCATTTCACGAGCAATAATTGCAGCATGACATGTTCTGCCGCCACGATTAGTGACAATTGCAGAAGCACGTTTCATGATAGGTTCCCAATCAGGGTCTGTCATGTCAGTAACTAATACGTCACCAGGCTTAATTTTGTCCATTTCAGCAAGAGAACCTAAAACCTTTGCTTCACCGCTACCAATTTTGTGACCAATTGAGCGACCTTCACAAATAACATCTGCTGTTGATTGTAATTGAAATTGCTCCATAACATTGGCGCTTTCACGGCTGCGCACTGTTTCAGGACGTGCTTGAACGATATAAAGTTTACCGTCTAAACCATCTTTTGCCCATTCAATATCCATTGGACGCTGGTAATGTTTTTCAATAATAACGGCTTGTTTTGCAAGTTCTTGTACTTCATCATCTGTTAAAGAAAACTGATTTGATAAACTTTCTTCAATATCTACAATTTCAACTTGCTTGCCGTGACTTTGATCAGCCGTGTAAATCATTTTGATTGCTTTACTACCGATATTACGACGAACAACCGAAGGCTTGCCTTTGGCGAGTGTTGGTTTATGAACGTAAAATTCATCAGGATTTACTGCACCCTGCACAACCATTTCACCTAAACCATAACTTGAGGTAATAAATACCACATCTTCAAAGCCAGATTCAGTATCGATAGAAAACATAACACCACTTGATGCTATATCACTACGAACCATACGTTGAATACCAGCAGATAATGCCACGCCACGGTGATCATATCCTTGGTGAACACGGTAAGATATCGCTCGGTCGTTAAATAAGGATGCGTAAACATGCTTTATTGCGATCATTACGGCATCAAAACCACGTACATTTAAAAATGTTTCTTGCTGCCCAGCAAAAGAAGCGTCTGGCATATCTTCAGCAGTTGCTGATGAACGAACAGCGAATGAAGCATCGTCAGAAAAACCGCCCGCTAACTTTTCGTAAGCTTTAGCAATATCTTCCTGCATTTGAGGTAAAAATGGCGTTTCGATTATCCAGTTACGGATAGTCTCACCTGCTATAGATAAAGCTGTTAAGTCATCAACATCTAAATTATCAAGTAACTGATATATTTTGTCGTTGATACCACTTTGTTCTAAAAACTCGTTAAAAGCGTATGAGGTGGTAGCAAAACCACCAGGCACTTGCACACCAACATTCGAAAGGTTTGAGATCATTTCACCCAATGATGCATTTTTACCGCCAACGCGGTCTACATCATTCATTCCTAAAACTTCATACCAAAGTACATTTTCTTGCACGACATCTTCTCCAAAAAAAAGAAACAAAAATAAATAGATTTATGAGTTATATCAGTATATTTATAGCTTAAGACATTTTACACTGCGAACTTTATAAACTGAAATGTTATTTGAAACATTTCAGAATAAGTTACAACGATTGATAATAATGAGGTTTTAAATGCGCGCTGCTTTTTATATTTCTGATGGCACAGCCATTACATCAGAGGTTTTTGGTCATGCTTTGCTTTCACTTTTCCCAACAGAGTTTGATCACGATACAATTTCATTTGTTGAAACTATTGAAAAGGCTGAGGCCGCTAAACTAAAAATCAATAAAGCGGCAAAACGTACCGGACAACCACCTTTAGTTTTTCATACCTTTGTTAACAACGATATAAGAGAAATAATAGATAGCTGTGATGGTGTTATTTATAACTTTCTTGAGCACTTTGTTGCTCCCCTAGAAAAAGAATTAAAGCTAGAAGCTAAGCCAACTGCCCATAGAACCCACAGTATTCATGAAAACAGTTATGATTATCGAATCGATGCTGTAAATTATTCATTGGCCAATGACGATGGTTCAAACGTAACCAACTATGAACATGCCGATGTTATTCTTGTCGGGGTATCACGGTCGGGTAAAACCCCTACTTCATTATATTTAGCGCTTCAATATGGTATTAAAGCGGCCAATTACCCTTTTACCGACGACGATATGGAAGATCTCACGCTACCCGACTTTTTAAAACCACATAAAAAGAAACTGTTTGGTTTAACCATCGACGCACAACGCCTAATTGATATACGCGGTGAACGACTAGCAAACAGCAAATATTCATCGGCAAGGCAATGTCGTATGGAAGTAAGAGAAGTAGAAAAGCTGTATAAAAAGGAAAAAATTCCTTTCCTTAATACCACTAAGTTTTCAGTTGAAGAAATAACCGCAAAAATTCTTAATGAAACAGGCTTACAACGCTATAAATATTAACTTAGTTCAAATTAATCTTTGAAAAGTCAGAAACCATTTCACATAAGCTTGTAATTTGGTTATGTTAGCGCGATAAATTATATTGCGCTGACCTTTAATTGCGCATTTACGCTTTTAAATAAACAAATTAGAATGCCATGACTATTAAAACGGACGAATTTAGAACAACGCTAATTGAAAACCTCGTTTCTCCTGAAGAATTAGCACAACAAATCCCACTAGATGATAAAACAGCTAGTTTTATTATCCAGAGCCGAAAAGATATTGAAGCTATTATTAATGGTGAAGACGACCGTTTATTAGTGATTATTGGCCCATGTTCAATTCACGATACAACTGCCGCGGTTGATTATGCTGAGAAACTTAAAGTTTTGCATGATAATTACCGCGATGATTTACTTATTGTCATGCGAGTTTATTTTGAAAAACCGCGTACAACAGTTGGTTGGAAAGGGTTAATTAGTGATCCTGATTTAGACAAATCGTTTCATGTGGCTAAAGGCTTAAACCTCGCGCGTTCATTATTAATGGATATTAATAAACTTGGTTTACCTGCAGGTACTGAATTTTTAGATATGGTTACCGGTCAGTATATTTCTGACTTAATAAGCTGGGGAGCTATTGGCGCTAGAACAACAGAGAGCCAAGTCCATCGTGAATTAGCGTCGGCGTTGTCTTGCCCTGTTGGTTTTAAAAATGGCACTGACGGTAATGTACAGATTGCCGTGGATGCGATCAAAGCATCGAGTGTTCCTCATGTTTTATATTCACCGAATAAAAGTGGTCAAATGTGTATTTATCAAACACATGGTAACCCTTATGCTCATGTTATTTTACGTGGTGGTAAAGCACCAAATTATCAGCAGAGTGATATTAATTCGACTGGTGAAACGTTAAACAAAGCGGGTTTAAAAAATCGTATCATGATTGATTGCAGCCATGGTAATAGCTATAAAGATCACAATAAGCAAATTGATGTTGCCCGTTCTTTACGAAAACAAATAGAACAAGGCGATAATGCTGTATTTGGTGTAATGGTTGAAAGTTTCTTAGTAGAAGGCAATCAAAAAGTTGTTGATGTTAACAAGTTAACTTATGGTCAAAGTATTACCGATGCCTGTATTAACTTAGATACCAGCATATCGTTATTAGATGAGTTATCAGCTGCGGTACAATCTAAACGTTCAAGCTAATCACTAATGGTAAATATTAAAAAACCGCTTAGATTAATTTCTAAGCGGTTTTTTTATGTACGGTATGCCATGGATGGCAAAGAACGACGAATGTACAGGATGAGCATTATATCGTTATACCTACATAACAAGGAACAACGATTATTAACAATTAATGTTCAACTAATTCTTTTTTCTGAATATAACTCAAGACTAATTTGTCTTTCTTAACGCCAACTCTCGCAACACCACCATGAGTTAAATCGCCAAATAGCAACTCGTTTGCTAATGGTTTCTTTAAATGCTCTTGAATGAGTCGAGACATAGGCCTAGCCCCCATTGCTTTGTCATAACCGTGAACCGCTAACCACTTTCTAGCATCTTTAGTGAGCTCTAACGAAACACCTTTTTCATCAAGCAATGCTTGTAGTTCAACAATAAATTTATCAACAACTTGTTGAATAACCATTTCATCTAAATGATTAAACCAAACAATATTGTCTAAGCGGTTTCTAAATTCAGGTGAAAATGTTTTGTTGATTTCAGCCATTGCATCAATAGTTTGATCTTGCTGTTTAAAACCAATAGATTGACGAGTTATTTCATGAACGCCAGCATTTGTGGTTAAAACTAAAGTTATGTTTCTAAAGTCAGCTTTACGGCCATTATTATCAGTTAAAGTACCGTGATCCATAACTTGCAATAGAATGTTATAAACATCTTCATGAGCCTTTTCTATTTCGTCTAGTAACACAACAGAATGAGGATGTTTGATAACGGCATCAGTCAATAAACCACCTTGTTCGTAACCAACATAACCAGGAGGAGCACCAATTAAACGACTAACGGCATGTTTTTCCATATACTCAGACATATCGTAACGTAATAGTTCAACGCCTAAAGATTTCGCTAATTGTTGCGTGACTTCCGTTTTACCAACACCTGTAGGTCCAGCAAATAAGAATGACCCAACAGGTTTTTGCTCACTTCCTAAACCAGCTCGAGATAAACGAATAACCGAAGTTAATTCATCGATAGCATGGTCTTGCCCAAAAACGACCATTTTCAAATTACGGTCTAGTGTTTTAAGGCTGTCTTTTTCTGTTGATGAAACTGACTTTTCAGGGATCCTCGCCATTTTCGCAACAATAGATTCGATATCACTATTATTAATTACTTTTTTACGTTTTGACGACGCAACTAGTTGTTGTTTTGCGCCCGCCTCATCAATAACATCAATAGCTTTATCCGGTAAAAAACGTTCATTAATATATTTAGCAGATAACTGCGCAGCGGCACGTAGAGCTTTGTTGGTATAACGAATACCATGATGAGTTTCGTACTTTTCTTTTAAACCTTGCAAAATTTTCGTGGTGTCATCAACACTCGGCTCAATAACATCAATCTTTTGAAAACGACGAGCTAGTGCTCGATCTTTTTCGAATACACTTTGATACTCTTGATAAGTGGTTGAGCCCATACAACGCAATTTACCTGAAGATAATAAAGGTTTTATTAAGTTAGAGGCATCCATCATGCCACCTGAGGCAGCACCTGCACCGATAATAGTATGGATCTCATCAATAAATAAAATTGAATTACCATCCTCTTCTAACTCTTTTAACAGCCCTTTAAAACGTTTTTCAAAGTCTCCACGATATTTTGTGCCAGCCAATAAGGCCCCCATATCGAGAGAATATATAGTCGTTTCAGCTAAAAATTCAGGCACGTCATCAGAAATCACTAAATTGGCAAGCCCTTCAGCAATGGCTGTTTTACCAACCCCTGCCTCACCGACAAATAACGGATTATTTTTACGACGACGGCTTAACACCTGTAATGTTCTCTCTAATTCGCTATCTCGACCTATTAATGGGTCGATATTGCCTTTTTTAGCTTCTTCATTAAGATTAGTCGCAAAGTTTTCAATAGTACGTGGTTCTTCTTCTCCGACCTGTACTTCATCGGGTGACTGAGGTGAGTCAATATGTTCTATTTTTGAAATGCCATGAGAAATAAAATTCACTATATCTAAACGGCTAATATCTGACTTTTTCAAAAAATAAGCCGCTTGAGATTCTTGCTCACTAAAAATGGCAACGAGAACGTTTGAGCCAGTAACTTCACTTTTTCCAGAAGATTGAACATGAAAAACCGCACGTTGTAAAACTCGTTGAAAACCTAAAGTAGGTTGCGTTTCTCGTTCTATTTCACCTTCAGGGATCACCGGTGTTGTTTCAGCAATAAAATCTAACAACTCTTTACGAATTTTCCCCATATCTGCACCGCAAGCTTTGAGCGCTTCAATTGACGATGGGTTATCTAATAGGGCTAATAATAAATGCTCAACCGTCATAAATTCATGACGAGAGTCCTTGGCTTGACGGAAAGCCATATTTAATGATATTTCTAAATCTTTGTTCAGCATAGACTACTCCACTTTAAACCATGCGAATTCACGCTTTTTCCATTGTACATTGCAATGGGTGCTCATTTTCTAATGCGTACTGGTTTACTTGGTCAACTTTTGTTTCTGCTATTTCAGAGGTAAAAGTACCGCATCGACCTTTGCCTTTATAATGAATCTCTAACATGATGTCGGTTGCTTTATCTGCATCCATATTAAAAAATCTACATAACACATCAATAACAAAATCCATCGGAGTATAATCATCATTTAATAAAATAACAGTATACATAGGGGGCTTTTCAAATTGCTCAACAACCTCTTCTTCGAGAACTTCCTGATTATCTATTAACTCTTTCCACTTGCTCATAATTTTATATTAGTCTGTACCGGGTGATTTTGCTTTAACATTTACAAAAAATTAAAAATATATATTTGTAAATAATTTATGAAATTAACTTGACTATTTTTATAACTTATCTACTGTTTAACACAGTGGCTATTTTTTAGTCACCAATATATTTATGTTAATGCTTTTAGGCAAGCATACCTAATTACCGATGAATATAGAAGGAAGTTGAAGTATGGCTCACGGTACAGTGAAGTGGTTTAATAATGCAAAAGGGTTTGGTTTTATTCGTCCAGAGGATGGTGGTGAAGATATTTTCGCACATTATTCAACTATCCAAATGGAAGGATACCGTACATTAAAAGCTGGTCAAGATGTTAACTATGAGCTAAATGCGGGGCCTAAAGGCCATCATGCTGCTAGCATTACTCCTGATGAAATTGAATCTGAAGTTTAAGTTATCAATTGCGCTAAAATAAGAATCCAATGAAATACCTGTTTGTCCCTTTAACAATCAGGTATTTTTTTGACTAAAATAAATGAAAAATAATTACTTAATGACTTAACAAACATAATTTATCAATAAACTTATTTAACTATGTTTCTCCTAATTACTTCTTCAAACTAAAATATTTTCATAATCCCTCGAAGCCATCACAGGAATAAATTCAGTAATCGTATAGCTCACAGCGCCACTTTTAATAAACGGGTCTAATGCTAAAACCTGTTTAAGTTCAAGATCAGTTTCATGGCGAGAAACAAGAATACCACCCGTTCTAGGTACTTTCCTCCCACCAAACATCAACTTATTCGATTTATACTCTTGCTCTAAATATTGCTTATGTAGGAGCGTTAGTTCAGGTGTGATCTTTTTCATATCCGTAAAATTCATATCGACTAAAAACATAATTATCTCGCTTTTTTTGTGGAACAGTATATGGTGCTACTTATTTCGTAGCGTATCGTACCGCTACTTTTTTAGAAGCGCAACAATTATGACAACACCATTACCTAAAAAATCAGTAAGAGGTTCAACTTCAGGTGTAGCTATTATGGCTGTATTTGATTTGCTCGGACGAAAATGGAATATGAGGATCATGTGGGAACTTAATTATGCTCCTTTAAGTTTTAGAGCTATTCAAGAGCGATGCGACGCCATGTCACCGTCAGTTTTGAATACAAGAATTAAACAACTTACAGAAGCACAGTTAATTATGACAACACCTGAAGGGTATAAACTAACAGAGTTGGGGTTAACCTTAATGACAACCCTTAACCCCTTAAGAGATTGGGCAAAAGCTTGGGACAGCAAATTAAACACTTCTGAGCCTGACTAAAATAAACAGATTAACTGATAACTTTATTTGTTAAGTTGAGAGACATGAACTTGCTGTTTGGATCTTCACTATACTGTGCAAAAGGCGCGCAAAAAGTAAAACCATACTTTTGATATAAACCATGAGCCGGTTTAAAAAAGTCCATAGAGCCAGTTTCTAAGCTTAATTTCTGATAGCCCAATATTTTTGCTTCTTTAAGTATATGAATCAATAATTGTGAGGCAATGCCTTGGTTTTGAAAATTATTTGCGGTTCTCATAGATTTTATTTCGCCGTGCGTCTCATCTAACTTTTTAATAGCAGCACAACCAGCTAAAGATTTATTTTTCCAGATGGTCCAAAACGTTACCGAAGGGTCTTTTAATTTGTCTAGATCAAGGGCATGAACACTTTCAGGTGGAGATGTTGCCCTCATATCTTCAAGGTGTTCTTCAAGGAGTAATTTTACTTCTGGGCCTAATAAATCGTCTAACTTAATTACAAACAAATGACATACCTTCTGCGTTAAAAAGTAAGTATTATGCAATACTAACGGCTGGATAGTTAATTAATTTTGTGAGTTTTTATTGCTAATGTTAACGACTTCTTTAACCCTTTCACCACAAGAAGTGTTGAAATAATTCCTTCCACATATTTTAGCTGTTTAAGAGTTGTATATTAAAAGGACATTAAAAAAGCCCCTAATGGAGCTTTGAATTCAAAAAAATAGGAATAAACTAATGAATTTAGCTTTTTTCTTTTGCAACCTGTTGAATAAGTGAGGCTCCCCATTCGTTCATACCATCACCAATAGCGCCAACCATCAAGGACAAATATTTTTTTCCTGTATCTTGCTTATAAAAATGGCTGTACTGATTCAAATCTTTATTACTGATATCACGATAAATAAAATATGACGTTAAAGTCATTTGCTGTTCCATTGCTGGCTTTATATTGGCAGCCATCTGTTGTAGTTGAATATCCAACTGTTTTGCAAGCTCAACATTTTCTGGCTCTGTAACTTTAAACGCTTCGAACATATTTTCTAACATTGCCATAATCATATTTATACTTTGATCGACAATTTCTGATGACTCCACATAATTAATAATGACTTTTGTTCTTTCAGGTGATGGTGGCGTTGCTTGTAATTCAGCCATATAGTGCATTAAATTCTGTTGAAATTTTGGATCAGATGACTGAAGTTCTGCATTTACGACACGAGAAGCAAGATCGCTATCTAACCATGTAAGAATCAGTTGTAATTCGTCATAAGAAACATTTTTCTTGATATGGTCTGACATTTGTCTAAGCATTACATCAGGGTTTAAAGAAGCAACAAACACTTTCATAAATTTTTGATGTTCTGCTGAGTCTTTAGCAGTTAATGCCATTTGTTGCCCTATCGCTTGCAATTGTTGCGGTAGACCTTCAATTGACTTTGTTACACCCGATTTATCCATTAACTGATAAACTTGCGCGTCACTTATTTGATTATTTGCATACGAAGTGGTGATGATTAACGACGCTAAAACAATACAGCGGCCAATAAATGTAGTAACTTTTCTCATATTTCGTCCTTATTTAATGATATTTATTTAGATTATTCAG
>Ga0209292_1003100_pt1 | contig 18499 bp, 11 predicted proteins | sample GOMGulsemesocosm_2_FD_184634 | JGI IMG/M metagenome (GOLD analysis project Ga0209292, IMG submission 184634) | Methane-oxidizing microbial communities from mesocosms in the Gulf of Mexico - GOM9C Gulf of Mexico (SPAdes) (version 2) | ecosystem: Environmental > Aquatic > Marine > Cold seeps... | reverse complement strand
AGTAATAAACATGTATTAAACGGTGGTAACGGCCGTATTGATGGTGACGGTGCTTATGTTAAAACTGCAGGAAAAGCCAACGATGGCACTATATATATAACCCATGGTGCTAGCTCGGGCGGTGGTAATGGCCACGCTGAAGTGGTATCGGATGAAGATAAGGCTTCAGGTAAGCGCCACCCTAGTGATTATATTTATGGTGGTCGTGGCTCAATGCTGTTAGAGATCAATAATAAAACACTTAAAATGAATGTGCTCAATCCACAAGGTGTAATCAAAGATTACTTTACCATTGAACATACAGATGAAAATGCGCCAGTAAATATTAAACCAACGGCTGTTGTGAACGGTCCATACGTTGCCACAACAGCAGATGATATTGCTTTTTCTAGCGCAGGCTCGAAAGACAATGATGGCATAATCAGTAATTATTTATGGAACTTTGGTGATAATACGACCAGTAATGAAGAAAATCCAAGTCATCGATACCTTAGTGCCAATGACTACACTGTCACTTTGCAAGTAAGAGATAACAAAGGCGCTGTTGATATAGTTACCACAACGGCAAGCATAACTGCTGGCGTAATTGATAATACCTTGATAAATGGCGAGTATCATTTGCTTAGTGGCCTAAAGTCATCAGAACAACATTTCACTATAAACCTGCCTGTAAATGCCACCGATCTTACTTTTAGTTTATCTGAGGGAGTTGGTGATGCAGACTTGTATGTAAATCAAGGAATACCTGCATCTACAGCAGACTATGATTGTCGACCATATAAGCCTGGCAATGAAGAGTCTTGCCCAATCACTGCCGTTGTAGAGGGGGCGTACCATGTGATGGTTCGAGGTTATAATGACTTTAATAATGTAAAGTTAGCAGTAACCTTTGGTTTGAATAACCTACCGCCAATAGCCTTAATCTCACCCATTTCTTTGGTAACAGTAGGTGTTCCAGTAAATTTACAGGGTGCTAATTCTACCGAGGTTGATGGGGAAATTATTAGCTATAATTGGGATTTTGGTAATGGCGATATAAGTAGTGAAATTAACCCCAGTTATGTATTTCATGATGTTGGTACTTATGTTATTTCGCTAACAGTAGAAGATGATTTAGGGCTAACGGATACAGCGACAATTGAAATCAATGTAACTGAGAGTGAAAGCAGTCAAGTTATAGCGGATGCATGTTCACAGAATGCTGACATCAAATCAGAAGGTAAATTACTATTAGATAGCACACACTGCTTAGCTGATATCACTGACGGGGGGCAATTACAATTTGCATATCATGTGGAAAATGAAGATGTTGGTAAAAGTCTACAGATATTCACGGAACATGGAACGGGTGATGCAAATATTTACCATAGATATCAGATGAGACCAAATGTGTCTAATTACGATAACCTAGCTAGTAATGAGGGTAATAATGAACATATTCAACTATCAAATGTTCAAGGTGGTTGGCATTATATCCATGTTCGCGGTAATGATAAATTTAGCGGTACGAGTCTAAAAATAACCTTTGATAACAACGAGAAACCACAAGCTGATAGCAATGGCCCTTATAGTGGCAGCACTGCAGCAGAAGTGGGTTTCTCAAGCGCGGGTTCTTTTGATAACGATGGCGATATAAAAAGTTATCATTGGGATTTTGGTGATGGTGAAGTGAGTGACCTTGAAAATCCTTCACATCTATACACTAACTCAGGTGTATACACTGTTAGCTTAACAGTGACTGATAACCAGGACGTTTCTCATACCGATACCGCACAAGTTACCATTATCGGAGAGCAAGTGAGTGAAATCGGAAACGCCTGTGAAAACGGTGGACCCATTATCTCAGGCTCAAGAGTTTATGAAGGAATCGCTTATTGCTTAGCAGATACCAGCGATCAAGCTCAAATTCAACTATCTCATATGGTTAGCAGTGATTTTGCAGGTAAAACCCTTGAAATTAGTTTACGTTACGGTGATGGTAATGCAGATATGTTATACCGCTTTGATTACCGCCCAACTGTCAGTAACTTTGATGAGAAATCATTTGGTGAAGATAATAATGAAACTATTATGGTAGAAAGTGTTCAACAGGGGTGGAGTTATATTCATATTAAAGCTAACCCGAATTTCAGTGCCCCGACACTGTACTTAAAGTATATAGATTAAGGGTTAAACCTTATACTTTGCCCCAAGAAATCCCTAGCATTTATGTGAGGGTTATGGAGTAGGGACTGACAGTAAACATAAAGTTACTTTAGCTAACGTAATTGCAGATGGTATTTTTAATAATTTATCGGTTTAGGCGTTAAAAGCTAGCAGCAAAATAGAAAGAGCTACGTCAGGTAATGAAGTAGCTCTTTTTGTATTGTAAGCGTTATAAGTTCGCAGCGCGATTGAAATCACGCCTACGTTATCAACAGGCTATCATTAAAAAACTAAATGACCACCCAAACGGTATTTGCTACCTGGAGATGTCAGTATGGCTAAACTAACAATGCCCTGTTTTGACCATGTTCTACGCCTTAGCTGCAAACAGGGCGCGATCTCTTCAATATTTAGCAATTGACAAATATGTTGCTCAGCCAGCACAGCTTCAACTTCATGGGTTGCCTCGGTTAAGGGAGCTACTGAAGAAAGATATTCATGAGATGTTATTTCAGTAAAGTTTTGTAATAGATACTCAGGTACTAACGAGGCATTAACATAACGTTGTTCTAACTGAATTGGCTCTTCATTTTCAAAATGTAAAATTTCTGAATAAAAAACATGTTCGTTGTTTTTTAAATTGAGTAAAATAGCTAACTCTTCTGTAACGGCAATGGATCTTAGTAATAATTGCTGCGCTTTATGTTGATGGCCACGTTCACTAATTTCATCACTAATATTACGAATTTTAAGTAACGAAGATTGTGATTTAAAAGTAGCAACAAATGTTCCTGCGCCTTGAGAACGAACTAAAATTCCTTGGTCAGTGAGCTCTTGTAATGCACGACGTGCGGTCATACGGCTAACATTGAATTGAATGGTTAATTCGTTTTCAGAAGGTACTTTTGCATTTTGTGGCCATTCACCAGATTCAATATTTTCACAAATATATTGTTTTATAATAGTATACTTAGCAGGCTTATCTTTTTTAATTGAGCTGTTGTTAGGATTGTTACTAGAATGCACTGTAGAATTGGTCGTCATGATTTTTTTGAATTAGCTGAACTTCTTTATACAATCTCATATCTTTCAATAAAAGGCAATGGTTGTATATACAAGTTGCGTGTGTGAACCTTTCAAGGTAGAATTTTCACTTATCATCTCCTCATCAAAGTAGCTTACATGACATATTCTAAATCTTGGCAAACCCTTTTTATTAACGTAAATCTAGCTACTATGAGTGATGGTGCCAATAGTTATGGTGAAATCAATCTAGGTGCATTAGCTATTAGCGCTGGAAAAATAGCTTGGCTAGGCAAAGAAGTAGATCTGCCAAGTTATGACAAAAACACTGTTGAAGTGATCGACGGTAAAGGTCAGTGGCTAACTCCCGGTTTAATCGATTGTCATACTCACTTAGTTTATGGCGGCAACCGCGCCAATGAATTTGAAATGCGCTTACAAGGTAAAAGCTACCAAGAAATAGCCAATGCCGGTGGCGGCATAGTTTCAACCGTAACAGCAACACGCTCTGCCACTGAAGAAGAGTTGTTAGCAACGGCCTTACCTAGGTTAACGGCTTTACATCAACAAGGTGTTACTACTGTTGAAATAAAATCTGGCTATGGCTTAGATACAGCCAATGAAATTAAAATGTTAAAAGTTGCGGGTTTGTTAGCTAATGAATTACCTGTCACCATCAAACGTACTTTTTTAGGTGCACATGCTTTACCTACCGAATATAAAGATGATGCTGACGGCTATCTTGATATTGTTTGCGATGAAATGTTGCCACAAGTGGTTAGTGAAAACTTAGCAGATGCCGTTGATGTATTTTGTGAAGGCATTGGTTTTAGTCTTGAACAAACCAAGCGTGTCTTTGATGCGGCAAAATCACATGGTTTACCTATTAAGGTTCATGCTGAGCAACTATCAAATTTAGGTGCTTCTGAACTTGCTGCTAACTATGATGCTTTATCATCAGATCATATTGAGTTTTTAGATGAAGCGGGTATTAAAGCCATGAAAAAATCAGGTATGACTGCGGTGCTTTTACCTGGTGCTTTTTACTTTCTACGTGAAACTCAATTACCACCCATTGAACTTCTACGTAAACACCAAGTTCCTATGGCAGTAGCTACCGATGCTAACCCAGGTACTTCACCGATTCATAATATTCATTTGATGCTGAATATGGCATGTACTTTATTTAAGTTAACGCCGAGTGAGGCATTGGCAGGTATTACGTGTCATAGTGCCAAGGCGTTAGGTTTATCGAAAAGTAAAGGGCAACTGGCTGTAGGGTTTGATGCCGATATTGCATTATGGAATATTAACCAGCCGGCAGAGCTATGTTATCAATTTGGTGTCAATCCATTAACTGTCCTTATTAAAGGTGGCAAAAAGGTTATTTGATATTTTGTAAAAACTGTTTAGCTTTTTCGGGGTTGTTGGCAAATATTCCATCAACTCCTAATGCTTTCATTTTTTGAATATCCATCAACTTATCAACAGTATAAACGTAAGCTTTTAGTCCTCGTCGGTGAGCATCATGAACAAACTCCGCACTAATATAGTCGACCACAATGTGCACTGAATAGGCATTTAATTGCTGGGCAAACTTGGCATGACTTAGTGGCAGTGAAGCGGTTAAGGCACCAAGGCTAAACTCTGGCCTTTGTCGATAAATTGCTTGCAATAAGTGATGATTGAATGAGGACAGTAGTACTTGTTTGAAGTCTACTTTAAGTACTTCCTTGGCATTATCTAAGCAGTCGAATAATAGTGGTATATGCTCTATTTCTATGCCTTTTAGCTCAATATTGATAATGCTCTGATTGGCAACTACCGCTAATACTTCCGCTAATGTGGGAATTAAGGCTCCTTTACCTGCATCTAGTTTACGTAGCTGGGTAAAGCTATGTTCACTTAACAAACCACTTCCTGATGTGGTTCGCTCAAGATAGCGGTCATGAATAACCATTAATTCACCCGCTACCTGATGGATATCAAACTCAACGCCGTCGCAATTAGTCGCGCATGCAGCCTTAAACGCAAGTAGGGTATTCTCTGGTTCAATGGCGCTAGCGCCGCGATGTGCAAAAATTAACATGGTGATTTAAAGATGATTAATACATTAGTGATACTTTTGAGTATAATACTCAATAACGAAAATTATCTAAAATAAAATGAGCAGTGAAAAAGTGACTACTTCTATCTTTCCAAAGCGTTTAAATAAATACATTAGTGACTCTGGCTTTTGCTCGCGCCGTAGTGCCGACAAAATGATAGAAGATAACCGTGTCACCATTAATGACAAAGTACCAGAGCTTGGCACCAAGGTGTTAGAGGGGGATGTGGTTAAAGTAGACGGCTATGATGTCGCGCCAATTCGTGATGATAAATCAGATCGTATCTACATTGCTTACAACAAACCTATTGGCATTACTTGTACCACTGAAAAACATGTTCGCGGTAATATTATTGATGCGATTGGCCACAAAAAGCGTATATTTCCTATCGGCCGTTTAGATAAACCGTCAGAAGGCTTGATATTCCTCACCAGTGATGGCGATATTGTTAATAAAATACTCCGTGCCGAAAACTCACACGATAAAGAGTATATAGTCACTGTTGATAAGCCAATTAGTGAGCGTTTCATTACTCGTATGTCACGTGGAGTGCCTATCTTAGGGACAATCACTAAACCTTGTCTTGTACGTGTAGAAAGTAAATTTGTATTTAAGATCACCTTAACCCAAGGGTTAAATCGTCAAATTCGCCGTATGTGTGAATACCTTGATTATGAGGTTTTAAAACTTAAGCGTTCACGAATCATGAAAGTTGAATTAGGTAATTTGAGCCCAGGACAATGGCGAGATTTAACTGAAGCTGAAATGGCTGAAATTAATGAAGCGGTGAAACACTCTAGTAAAACTGCAGTCGATACTGCTCAACCTAAAGCAGCATTGAGCCTGGATGAACTAGCCCAAAAAATAGATGAAGATCTTAATATAACTAAGTCGGCTCCGTATGAGTACACACCTAAAAAAGCCGTAGCCAAAGAGACATCGACAGAGCAAGAAACCCCAAAAAAATTAAGCGCTAGTGAGATTTGGTCTACTACAAAAAGTAGTAAACCAGCAGGGAGAAATACACTTAAAATACCACCTAAGAAGTAGTTTCTTTGGGTTTTGCATTAAGTGAGATCACTTGAGTTTTACTGATTCGATGACGATATATTTCGCGTAAATAATGGATAGATTTTTTAACACTATCAATTGTTAAACGTATATCGTTAATTGAAGTAAATTTTTTGCTGTCTCGAACTAATTCACGGTATTTCTTTTCATACATAGGTTTAATTGCATACCAATTGGTATCGAGAATTTTTGCTGGATTTTCATGTTCAATTAACATGGCCTCTAATTTTGATTCATCGAACTCTGGTGCCTTGATAAAGTCGATAATAGCGACATCTAAAGAATCGTCAAACCGGTATTCATCCTTGGCGAAACATCGCTTAATATAAGAAACAATCAGCGTTAAAAAATCATCACTTAAACAAGGGCTTTTGGCAATTAACGTAGTCAATGATAAGTTAGCTGAAGCGCCAATAACTAAGGCATAACGTTTTAAGGTGGTGTTAGGAAATAAGTTGTTTAGATGCATTTTCAACTTATTTAAGTCCATATAGGATAACTTATAGTCTTTAGGTAGCGATATGATAGATACTATAGATGAACAATTCTTGAAGAAGTGTAATTCTTTTAAATGTGCGGCATCAAAGCCAGAATTTTTATATTTCTCTAACGCTAACTTATATTGCTCTGACTCAATGGGTAATAAACTTACTCCTTCAATGGCTTGTGTTTTGTCATTAAAGTGCGGTAAATCTATAGAGCGAAAAAATAAGTCATCTACATCTAACGATACTTTATCGTTATTAAAACTAGGTTGCTTTTGTTCATCGTTAAATGAAGGCGAATCAGCAACAACGGACTCCGCGTAAGCTATCGCTACAGGTCCTGCTAAACTCATGAAAAGATCATTAGCATCTAAACGAATTGTTTCACCTATATCAATACCTGCACGACGAAAATAATTATCATCATAATCTGTGGTGACGGCTTGTGCGGTTAAAATATTAAAGATCTGTTGGCTAATATATTGATTGGCATGTTTCTCCATAGTATTTACATCAATATATTTGATACCACCATTGGTATCACTTTGTTCGGCATAACGCATAATATCATTTGATATCAGCATCATGGCATTCCATGGCCTGATTCTATAAGGGGACTGCCCTTCAACATGCTCTTTCTCATTATCCAAGTTATATGAAAAATCCCACTCCTCTGCTAAATATTTACACAATAAACGCCCAGCATTGATATGCAGTGCTTCTGAAACTTCAATACTTGGATCGTTAATGTTGGGAAGAATACAAATGCCACTGGTAAAAATAGGTTCAAAAACAAAGTTCTGTCCGTGAGTAGCAATTTCTTTTTCAGAGCGAATATCAAAAGTTTTGCTCATATAAGAATATTGTTGAGCTAAACCAAATTCTGACGCCATGCCCGAGCCTGTACCGCCCCCGGCACTAAAGATATAAAAATATAAACGGGATTGATTTGCTTTGATGCCACAAGAGTCGATCAGGTAGGAATGAATGAATTGCCAGTCGGCATTGTTAAAGTGTTCTGTTTCTTTGTTAAGGATCATCTTAGCGAGATATTGCCCAAGTATAGGAGCATTACCAGCGCCACCAGCGTGAACTTCAGATAAATCCATTATTTTTAGCTTGCTATAATCATCGAGAAAATCTTTATCGTAACTCTGTGAAGAGTAACGAATTCTTCCTTCGATATCTTTATCTAGATCACCGAGCATGACTAGTGGTTCAATTAAAAAAACCGGCTTATTTGACTTTTTATCCTGCAATTTTAAGCTACGTTTTATCCACTTTAATGAACTGCCTTCACGCTCTTTGGCTTTTTTCATTTCGTTATGGAATTCGTTTAAGTAATAATTACGAGCACTGTGCACTAAGGAAGCTACATCTAACGCTATGTTTGAGCCGCACCGTCCTAAGCCTATTAGACAAACAGAGGGAAAAGGTTGTGATTTTTTTAATTCAGTTTCTTGGTCATGAGGGGTAGGGTATACCTCATCACGTAGAGTATCTAAATTGGTTAAAATACGTGATAAGTCTTTTTCTGTAAAATAGAGATGTGTTGGATCTGAAGACTTATTTGAATTTTTTTCTGCTTTTACTATGATGTCAAAATCATCACTGGGGGCTGTGTTAGATGAACTAGCGATAACCGGTTTTTTTTTAGTATTCGCTTGAGGTTTTTTGACTGTTGTTTGTGTTGTTTGTGTTGTTTTTGCCGCAGTGTTTTTGGTTTTCATCCCTAATCTCCGTGAGGTTTTACTAATTAGCTCAATAAATATAGGATAGAAACTAGGAAATAGCCCAAAAAAAAGTCAAGTTATTCAAACTATTAATTCATAACTCTGTTTTAGCTGTCGATATTAATTCTTCGCTATTGAACACTTCCTTGTGTCAAATTAACTTACATTAGGTAAATAAGCAGAGCTCAGGTTAACTATTACCTCTTGTTAAGATTTACCAGCGTTGAAGATAGCTCAGTGATTACTTGGCTATCTTCTATGGTTGATGGTATTTCAATTTCTTGTCCATCAATCATTTGTCGTAATGTCTTCCGTAAAATTTTACCTGAGCGAGTTTTTGGTAATCGATTAATAATTAATAAGTGCTTTAGTGAGGCAATAGCACCAATATCACTGCGGATTTTTTGTTTTAGCTCTTTAACTAGGTCTTCATCACTCGTGGTAATACCATTTTTAACCACCACTAGACCTAGCGGAACTTGGCCCTTTAACGCGCAATGAATACCAACAACAGCGCACTCTGCCACGGCTGGATGATCTGACAAAACTTCTTCCATTTCACCAGTTGATAACCGGTGACCAGCCACATTGATAACATCATCTGTGCGACCCATGATAAACAAGTAGCCATCGTCATCTATATAACCACCATCACCTGATACATAATAACCTGGGTAAGTTGATAAGTAGCCTGAAGTTAACCGTTGAGGATCACGATAAATAGTTGCTAAACAACCAGGGGGCAGTGGTAATTTTATTGCCACACTACCTTGTATTCCTGCTGGAACTTGTTGCCCTTGTGCATCAAGAATCTTTACATCAAATCCCGCTACAGGAAAACCTGCAGAGCCAGCTTTGGTTGCTATTTTGTTGCCGTTACCGTCATCTAGTGGTGTGCTGGCAATTGCCCAGCCTGTTTCTGTTTGCCACCAATGGTCTATCACAGGTAAGTGAGTTTTTTCTTTCAGCCAGTGGTAGGTCGCGGGATCCAGGCGCTCACCGGCAAGAAACAAGCGTTTTAATGATGATAGATCATAATCTTTAATGAAGTCTCCGTCGGGATCTTCTTTGCCAATAGCGCGAAAAGCGGTAGGGGCGGTAAATAAAGCATTAACTTTATATTCGCTACAAACTCGCCAAAACGCTCCTGCGTCAGGAGTCTTAATTGGTTTCCCTTCATAAACTATGGTGGTGCAACCGGCCATTAAGGTGCCATAAATTATATAGGAGTGGCCAACAACCCAGCCGACATCAGAAGCAGCCCAAAAGGTATCTCCTTGGTTCATGCCATAAATATTTTTCATACTATAAAGCATTGCAACCGCATGACCGCCGTTATCTCTGACTACGCCTTTTGGCTTACCTGTGGTACCTGAGGTATATAAGATATAAAGAGGATCGGTACTTTTAACGGCAACAGGCGGAATTTCTACAGCAACATCCATTTGTGATTGCCAATCAACATCTCTGGGCTCAATTAATGGCGCAACTTTTTCAGGTCTTTGGTAAATAATACAGTTATTTGGTTTGTAGCTAGCAATCTGGATTGCTTCGTCAATTAACGGCTTATAAGGAATAACTTTCGCAATTTCAATACCGCAACTAGCACTGACAATGACTTTAGGCTCAGCGTCATTGATACGCACCGCAAGCTCATTCGCAGCAAAGCCACCAAATACAACCGAGTGTATTGCTCCTAATCTTGCGCAAGCTAACATAGCAATAGCAGCTTGTGGGATCATTGGCATATAGATAAGTACACGATCCCCCTTAGTAATGTTTTGAGATCTGAGTACATCAGCAAATTTTGCCACTAAGCTAGTTAGCTCATGGTAAGTAAATTTTTGTTTTTGACCCGTGACCGGTGAATCATAAATCATAGCGACTTGTGAGCCTCTACCTTGCTCCACATGAAAATCCAAAGCAAGGTAACAGGAGTTTAATTCTCCATCGGCAAACCAATCATGCCAAGAATTGTTATTTGTTGATAAAATTGTTTGTGGCTCCTTATACCAAGCAACAAGCTTGGCTTGTTGCTGCCAGTAGTTTTCGGGGGAGTTTATTGCTAACGCTTGCTGTTCACTGTACTTCATTATCTGACCTTAGTTTTTTCATTATAAGTACACTTTAAGACTGTCGACAAAATAAGCCAATTAGACTTTTGGCTAATATTTAGGCCTGTTCAACGTTTTTATTTTGAACTTGCTTGTTATGCGGTTGATTTTATTATGAAACATTATTATTTTAGACTGCTAATCTTATTTAAATATAAAAATATAACTTTGTAATCAATATAAATATCAGGAGTGGTAAAGTGAAGGTGATTAAAACTGTCGACAATTCTGTAGGGGTATTATAAAAATGGGCAAACGGAGGGGAGTTAGTATTATAGGACAGCATTTACCATTAATTATTAAAATAATCTGAACTCTGGATGTTGAGTAAGTGCTGCTCATCCAAAGTTCAGGTTAATATAGCTATTAATAATAAAGGCTAATAGTATGTTTGCTGAGTCATCACCTAGACATTTACCGGCATCTGATAATGCACAGCATCAAAGTCACCAATTGGGTCTTTATGTAGATAGGCTCTTACAAAGCTCATGCCCATCTTTTTCATCACACCAATAGAACCGAGGTTATCTGCTACCGCTAATGCAGATACATGGGTGATGTCTGAATTGGTAACAACTGCATCTTTAATCGCTATTGCGGCCTCTGTCGCGTAGCCTTTTCCCCAAGAGCATTGAAAGAAGCGCCAGCCTAACTCTAAATCCTTAAAATTTGGCGAGTCAGTAAAAAATGCCATAGGGCGAATCAAAACCCAGCCTAAATATTCATTGCTTACTTTGTCAGAAACTTGCCATATTCCCCAACCTTTATTACTGTCTCGATACTTTTCCATTCGTGGAATAAAAGTACTGTTAACTTGCTCCATATTAGTGGGAGTACCACCGTTAAGATATTTCATCACTGCAGGGTCTTGATCTATTTTCCATAATGCTTGGGCATCTTCGGCTCCCATAAGACGGAAGGTGAGTCGGGCAGAGTCGGGTACTTGCTTTGTTTTCGTTGTTTTGGTCGTCATAAATGATCCTTTGTTTATGGAGGCTAGGTCAGCTAATTATTCATTATCTCTCAGACAATTTGAGGATGATAAGGGGATAGTCGCCGTGATTATTTTAAGCAGTAAAATCTAAAATAATTTTTACTGCTTACTCGCGAATGTATTTAACTTACTTCGTTATTAGCTAATCGGTACTTAGTGCTGACTTTCTAACAAGGGTTTTAAAAATCGAGCCGTATGTGACGTTGCATGATTAGCGACGTCTTCAGGGGTTCCCGCCACTAAAATTTCACCACCACCAGAGCCACCCTCAGGACCTAAATCTATAATCCAATCAGCTGTTTTTATTACATCTAAGTTATGCTCAATCACAACTATGGTATTACCGTGGTCACGTAACCGATGAATAACATGCATTAGCTGTTTAATATCGTGGAAATGCAAACCAGTAGTAGGCTCATCTAAGATATATAAGGTTTTACCAGTATCACGTTTGGATAATTCTTTAGATAACTTAATACGCTGCGCTTCACCACCTGAGAGAGTTACCGCCGATTGACCTAATTTAATATAGCCTAAACCAACATCAAGCAAGGTTTGCAATTTGCGCTTCACCGCAGGGATTGGTTTGAAAAACTCAAAGGCATCTTCAATAGTCATATCTAATACTTCATGAATATTTTTACCCTTATATAATACTTCTAATGTTTCACGGTTATAGCGCTTACTTTTACACACATCACAAGGCACATAAACATCAGGTAAAAAGTGCATTTCAACCTTGATCATGCCATCACCTTGACAAGCTTCACAACGGCCACCTTTAACATTAAAGCTAAAACGGCCTGATTTATAACCTCGAGAACGTGATTCTTGCGTAGCTGAAAAGATATCACGAACCGCAGTGAAAATACCTGTATAGGTGGCAGGGTTAGAGCGTGGCGTCCTACCTATTGGACTTTGATCAATATCAATAACTTTATCTAAATGCTCTAAACCTTTGATACTTTTATAAGGGGCAGGTTCATCAACGGTAGCACCATTGAGTTCAATATGGGCTAACTTGTATAAGGTGTCATTAATTAGGGTTGATTTTCCAGAGCCTGAAACTCCAGTAATACAAGTCATTAAACCCGTTGGAATAACTAAATCGACATTTTTTAAATTATTGCCGCTGGCACCTTTTAATTTTACCACCGCTTTTTTATCAAAGGGATGACGTTTTTTCGGTATTTCAATGCACTCGACACCAGAAAGATATTTTCCCGTTAATGAGTCTTTGCAAGCCAATATGTCATGCACAGTACCTTGGGCAATAATTTCGCCACCATGAACACCTGCACCAGGACCAATATCGATAACAAAATCTGCAGCGCGAATGGCATCTTCATCATGCTCAACCACAATCACGGTATTACCTAAATCACGTAAATGTATTAGTGTGCTTAATAAACGTTCATTATCACGCTGATGTAAACCGATAGATGGTTCGTCAAGCACATACATTACCCCGACTAAGCCGGCACCAATTTGGCTGGCAAGACGAATTCGCTGTGCTTCACCACCTGATAACGTATTAGCGCCACGTGATAAGTTTAAGTAATTAAGACCTACATTGACTAAGAAGCCTAAACGCTCGTTAATTTCTTTAAGTATTTTCTCTGCAACTTGCCCTCTTTGGCCAGTCAGTTTCAAGCCTTGAAAAAAGGCGAGGGCATCACTAATGGCATATTCTGCCACTACTGGTAATGGCGTTTCACCAATAAAAACATTACGAGCCTCTAACCGTAAACGACTACCATTACAATCAGGACAGTGATGTGAGTTAAGATATTTTCCTAATTCTTCACGTACTGCGTTTGATTCAGTTTCTTTATAACGACGCTGCATATTATTGACGATGCCTTCAAAAGGGTGTTTACGCACCACTACATCACCACGGTCGTTCATGTATTTAAATTCAATCTCTTGCTCACCGCTGCCATAAAGTACGACTTTTTGCGCTTCTTTAGATAACTTATTAAAAGGTTTATCTACTTTAAATTTATAGTGGTCAGCAAGAGCTTGTAACATTTGAAAGTAATAAAAATTACGTTTGTCCCAGCCACGTACAGCGCCGTCAGCTAAGCTTAAGTCTTCATTGGCAATCACGCGACTGCTATCAAAATATTGCTCAATACCTAAACCATCACACGTTTGACAGGCTCCAGCAGGATTATTAAAAGAGAATAAACGAGGCTCTAGCTCTTGCATGCTGTAACCACAGTGTGAACAAGCAAAGTTCGCAGAAAAGAGTAACTCTTCTCGCTCGGGTTCATCCATAAAGGCAACTTTGGCGGTACCTGAAGTCAACCCTAAAGTGGTCTCAAATGACTCTGAAAGACGTAATTGAATATCATCACGGACTTTTAAACGATCAACAACAACCTCTATAGTATGTTTCTTTTGAAGCTCAAGTGTTGGAGGATCGGATAAGTCACAAACTTCACCATCAATACGTGCACGGATAAAACCTTGAGCGGCTAAGTTATCAAGTAGTTTTACATGTTCACCTTTACGGTCTTGCACAATAGGGGCAAGCAACATCACCTTTGTGCCTTGCTCAAGCTCCAGTACTTTATCAACCATTTGTGAAACAGTTTGCGCGGCTAGCGCTTGCCCATGGTCAGGGCAGCGAGGCTCACCAACGCGGGCATAAAGTAAACGCAAATAATCGTAAATCTCTGTGATTGTACCTACGGTTGAACGAGGATTATGAGAGGTTGATTTTTGCTCAATGGAAATAGCAGGCGATAAACCTTCAATGTGATCAACATCAGGTTTTTCCATTAAGGATAAAAATTGTCGGGCATAGGCTGAAAGTGATTCGACATAACGACGCTGCCCTTCAGCATAGAGTGTATCAAAGGCCAGAGACGATTTTCCAGAGCCAGAAAGACCAGTAATAACCACGAGTTTATCCCGAGGAATGGTTAAACTAATGTCTTTGAGGTTGTGTGTACGAGCCCCTCTAACTTCAATACTTTTCATGCGTTTTTAACTCAAATATCGATAAAATTGAACCGACTATTATGGCATACAAATCTTGGTATAAAAACCAATCTGGCGCATAATAGTAAAATAAACTGTTTATTTTTACAGTGTTCTGTGTGAGCTATAAAAATGAAGAAATGTTGATATATTATTATGCCGATTAAGCAAAATTTAGCATGATGGCCAAGCGACCTAGTGCTTACCCCGTCTGTTTTTATTGTTGGGATTTTGTTGTGTTACTTTGCGTGCTAAACTAGCGGCAATTTTTCCCGCGTTCTTCATTTTACTTTAGGTTTTAGCAACGTTATGAGTGTTTCAGGTTTAAACCGTATAGAGAAAAAAGCAGCCTTTTCCTTAGCCAGTGTTTTTGGCGTGCGCATGTTAGGTTTATTTATGATTTTACCCGTGTTTGCCATTTATGGTGAACAGTTAACGGGTTATAGCCCCCTTTGGCTAGGTTTAGCTATTGGTGCTTATGGCTTAACACAGGCGCTATTACAAATTCCAATGGGCATTCTTTCTGATAAGTTTGGTCGAAAACCTATCATTCTTGCAGGCTTAGTGGTATTTCTTATTGGTAGTATTGTTGCTGCCATGTCAGACACTATTTATGGTGTTGTACTCGGTCGAGCCATTCAAGGTATGGGCGCTATTGCGAGTGCAATCTTAGCGTTAGCTGCTGATTTAAGCCGTGAAGAGCAGCGACCTAAAGTAATGGCAACTATAGGTATGTTTATTGGTTTATCATTCACATTTGCTATGATTTTAGGGCCTATTGTGGCTGATTCTTTTGGTTTGAGTGGTTTATTCTGGTTTACCGGTTTATTAACTATTTTAGCTATGGCATTGATTCAATTTATGGTACCTAACTCTGTTAATAAGGCGCCGCGAGGTGATCTTGTTGCTTTGCCAGAACAAATTACCCGATTAATTCGTCACCCACAATTATCACGTTTAAACTGGGGGGTTTTCATATTACATATGGCATTAACTGCTTGTTTTATCACCTTGCCCAAACAGTTTGTTACCAGCGGTTTAGCCCTTGAAGATCACTGGAAAATATACTTGCCAGCATTGCTTGGGTCTTTCTTTTTGATGGTACCTTTTATGATTTTTGCTATTAAGAAACAAAAAGAAAATCCAATGTTTAGCGCTGCAATTGCTCTGTTAGCAGGGGCATTATTTTTACTTTGGCTACTGCCCTCTGGTTTTTGGAGTCTGGTCTTATCTATTGTCATCTTTTTTACCGCTTTTAATTACTTAGAGGCAACGATGCCATCAATTTTATCGCGTATAGCACCTGCTGGGGTAAAGGGTAGTGCTATGGGCGTTTATTCAAGTAGCCAATTTTTAGGTGCTTTTGTAGGGGGAATTGTTGGTGGTTATATTGTCAGTCAGTATAGCGAAAATACTATTTTCTTAGTAATGGCAATAGTAACTGTTATTTGGTTAATAATAAGTTTTGGCATGCAGCCATTAAAAAAATCAAAAAGTTTCAGCTTTGCTACCAATATTACCTGTGAAGAAGAAGCTGATAAAATGGCTGAGCAATTAATCAATATGCCAGGTGTTATCGAAGCAACGCTAGTGCATACAGAAGCGGTCGCTTATTTAAAGGTTGATGTTAAAGTGGTTGATTTACTCGCTGTTAAAGCTTTATTACAAGGCTAGCTATACAAGAATTAGTTTGAATGCTAGCTCAGAATGCTGATTTATTAATAGCCCCAATAAGTTTCGTCAAGTTACTTAATAGGGCTATATTTTTTGAGTCAAGCAAATTGAAAAAAACGCGCTAAACTTAAGTTACTTACCTCTGTATTTTAAGCGTGGTTAACATGTCAAATCATCATACTTACAAAAAAATTGAAATGGTTGGCTCTTCTACAACAAGTATTGAAGATGCCATAGAAAATGCTTTGGCTGAGTGCCATAAAACCATTAAAAATATGGATTGGTTTGAAGTTACCGAAACCCGGGGTCATATCGTTAATGGTAAAGTAGGGCACTACCAAGTAACGTTGAAAATAGGCTTTAAAATTGAATCGAGTTAACCTAAGGTCACTGATTTTAGAGTGTTGGCTAAACTAAGTTAATTGAGTTTAGCTATATAATCTTCTAGCTTATTTCTACCAAGTATTACTTCAATATCATCGTCTTGCTGCTTGCCAATTAATGCCATGCCCATAGGTGATTGCGGAGTAATTACGGTAATATTTTGTTGCCCATGCTGACAACGAAATCCGCCAGCGGCAGGGCCAATGAAAAACCAATGATTAGTTTTGCTATCTGCTGATAGTTGCACTAAAGCGCCCAAAGTCACAATGCTATTTTCATCAAAATCAAGCAGGGTTAATGTTTGATAGGCATCAATTGCCTGTTGAAATTCAGTTACTCGTTTAGATTGCCCCTCGGCTAAATAACTCGCTTCAATCGCCAAGGTATCATATTGCGTTTCAGCAACACTTTGATCATCAACTGCAGCAGCATGTGCCTCATTAGCTGCTTCTATGGCTTGTTGGAGTTCTTTTGTGAGTGCAGTGACAACCACATCAATGAGTTCTTTTTTATTGATCATATTTTATATTTATACCGAAATTTCAAAAGGATAATAATCTTTCTAATTTATTAGAGTGGGGTATACATCATTTATTTTCAAGGAATGTCAACGAGCCGCTATTATCATAACTTGTGTTTTTAGCTAAATGCCAGTAGATTAATGAATCTATATCAACTGGTACGACCAATCGCAGAGCATAATTATGACAACAACTGCCTACCCACATTTATTAGCGCCATTAGACCTTGGCTTTACCCAACTAGCTAACCGTGTCCTTATGGGATCCATGCACACCGGCCTAGAAGAGGAACGTGGCGGCTTTGCTAAGCTAGCTGCCTTCTATCAAGCGAGAGCTAAAGGCGGTGTAGGCTTGATTGTTACCGGTGGTGTAAGTCCGAATTTCCGAGGAAGAATTGAGCCTTTTGGTAGTGAGTTAAGCCATTTTTGGCAAACCAATAAACACAAACAAGTCACTGATGCAGTACATAAGTACCCAACCAAAATTTGTTTACAGTTATTGCATACTGGTCGATACGCTTATCATCCTTTTGGTGTAGCTCCGAGTAAAATTAAATCTCCGATTTCACCTTTCACCCCTAAAGCAATGTCGGCAAGACAAATTAAATCAACCATTAAAGATTATGCTTATGCTACTAAATTGGCTGCAAAAGCGGGTTATGATGGTGTTGAAATAATGGGCTCAGAAGGCTACTTAATAAACCAGTTTGCTTGTGTAAGAACCAACAAACGAACTGATGAATGGGGCGGCAGCATTGAAAACAGAATGCGCTTAGCTATTGAAACCATTAAAGCAGTACGCGCTAGCGTTGGCGAGAAGTTCATTATAATCTTTCGGTTATCTATGCTCGATTTAGTTGAAGGTGGTAATACTTGGGATGAAGTTGTCACAATGGCAAAAGCGGTAGAGAAAGCTGGCGCAACGTTAATTAATACTGGTATAGGTTGGCATGAAGCTCGTGTGCCGACTATTGTAACCTCAGTACCAAGGGCTGCATTTACTTGGGTTACGGAGAGAATGAAGCAAGAAGTTTCAATTCCGCTTATCACCACTAACCGCATAAATACTCCCGAGGTAGCTGAAGAAGTATTAGCTTCAGGGCAAGCAGATATGGTCTCTATGGCTAGGCCTTTCTTAGCCGATGCTAATTTTGTTAATAAGGCTGCAGACAACAAATCAGATGAAATCAATACCTGTATTGGTTGTAACCAAGCTTGTTTAGATCATGTGTTTGAGCAAAAACGTGCCTCTTGTTTAGT
>Ga0209292_1003099_pt1 | contig 18502 bp, 17 predicted proteins | sample GOMGulsemesocosm_2_FD_184634 | JGI IMG/M metagenome (GOLD analysis project Ga0209292, IMG submission 184634) | Methane-oxidizing microbial communities from mesocosms in the Gulf of Mexico - GOM9C Gulf of Mexico (SPAdes) (version 2) | ecosystem: Environmental > Aquatic > Marine > Cold seeps... | reverse complement strand
TTGGCAAATTTTAGACATATGAGTACTCCAATAATAATTTCAGCTCGAGCTATATTTCCCCAAGACCGTCGTCTCGGGATCCTGAAAAAGGTGGCATATTATAGAGAAACTGAATAACTAATACCAGTCTTAATAGTAAAATACTGGAAAAACAATATTTATTAACCCGTTTCATATAGTTAGATAGGAAATATAAAGAATAAAAGTGCTTTAACTTGGGGGATTCGACTAATCTTTGTCTATTTCAAGCATAAAAAGACAACAATAATTCAAGCGAGAATATGGAAGATTAGCCAATTCTTGATTGCAGTAATTTTTTCAATTGCTCATTTTGTTCTTTATTACATAATTCATCGATGAGAATACGTAAGATATGTGATTTAGCTAAATCTGACCCTTCAGATAAATCTTGCAGTTGACCAATCGCCTCTTCGCTCAGGGTAAATGTTGCTCGTCTAAAGGGCTTTTCAACTCGCGCGCTAACACCTGCTCGTACTTGTGCGGTCTGTTGGTGTTCAATCTCTGTCATTTCAACATAACGCTTAGCTTCACTGATCGCTTGTTTAAGGCTCAATTTATGACTTGATTTCTCATCGTTAGTTAATTCACTAACTATTTTAGGGGCACCTTTTGCATAATCTTCCGCATCAGAGATAAACTCATCAATGGTGAAGTTTTTCTTTATTGTTTTGCTATCCTTACTTTTTTTAAGATCAGTTAAACTCATGTGAATTATCCGGTTCCATGGCCAATAACTCTTCGGCAATAGTAATCATTTCTTGGGCAGCTTTACCTGTTGGATCTATTTCAATAACGGAAGAGCCTTGCTCCTCACTATCATCATAAATATTACGATTATAGGTTACAGCATCTAAAACATTGATCCCATAAGAACTACACACCTCTTTGGCTTCAAGTATCCTTCCAACTTGATTAGGTAATGCAGGGCATTGGGTAATAACAAAAGAAGCTATCATTTTTGGGTTTACCATTTTACAAGTGCTCAACATATCTTCCATATGTGGTACCGTTTTCAAATCTCGTCTTTTTGGTCTTAAGGGGATAATAACGTGATCTGCAACAGACATAGCAGCACGCAAAGCTAGGTTATCTTGGCCACCACAATCAACGATAACATAATCATAATGCTGCACTAAGCTAAGCAAATCATTACGAATTTTTCCATACAACTGAATGCAGTTAATTGCAGGTAGAGAAGGGTCACCATTTCTTGCTTGTATCCAATCCGACGTTGTTCTTTGGGGATCACAATCCACCATTAAAACAATGGCTTTTTTATTTCCGGCGAAATATACCGCTAAATTTTGTGCTAAACAGCTTTTACCACTGCCTCCTTTTTCGCCACCCACTAATATCATCATGTTTAGTACCGTCCTTCACCACAATATAATTAACCTCACATCATGATAATTGTAGTTCACTTTCAGGAAATTGCTTTATATCAACAAATCGAATAGGAAATTAGTGACTAAGTGCCACTATCCAATATTAATCCTATTTCAAACCAGCCACTATCTTGTTTAATACATCGAAGTACTTTCCCATAAAGCTTTTGGTTGTGAGCATTTGCTGATTTAAATACGACCGTGACTGCGGTATTAACTGGCAAGCTTTCATCACAATCTAATTTCAAACCTCCACGAGCAAAATCTAAACAAGCAATTTTTTTATGGTGCTCTTGACCTTTTTCATCTGTCCAGACTATATCGACTAACTCTTTTTCCATATCCAAACGAAACGACTTGCGGCGTTCCATTTCTTCACTATTACTATCAGTCATCAGTTGCTCCTTCTTTTATCATTTTGCCCAAATTACTCTTTAAAAGTAATTGTCTTTCATACTTTTAGCAAATTACCCGATACTTATTTCTCGTTAAAATCATAATAATTCATTGTGTTCCGCAAAAGAGTAACATTGATTACCTGCCACAATAATATGATCTAATACACGGACATCAATCAACTCAAGTGCTCGACTTAATTTATCGGTAATTTGTTTGTCTGCGATGCTCGCTTCGGCGATACCCGAAGGATGATTGTGCGTTAATATTACCGCAGCAGCATGGTGTTTTAGTGCTTGTTCAACAACAACTCTAGGATAAACAGCTGCAGCATTAAGCGTGCCAAAAAATAAGCGTTCAAATGTTAAGACTTGATGCTGATTATTTAAAAATAACACGGCAAATATCTCACGATTTTCTAAACGCAACTCACTAAGTAAATAATCGCGCGTTGCTTGAGAGGAAATTAAAGAGCAATCAGTGTCTTTAATTTTCTCAGCTAAATAACGTTTCGACATTTCTAAGCATGCTTGTAGTTGCACATACTTGGCAATGCCGAGTCCATGTTTTGCGCAAAAATTCTCCTTGCTTGCCGAAAATATAGCACCAAGACTACCGAAACTACTCAATAACTGACGAGAAAGATCGACCACATTGCAACCTCTCACACCTGTGCGTAAGAATATGGCTAACAGCTCAGCATCACTTAAACTTGATGAACCCAACTGAACTAACTTCTCTCGTGGTCTTTCTGATTTAGGCCAGTTTTTTAAAGTATGTTGTTTTGAAGGCAATTCCTTTAATGCTGACTCTTTAAGGTTTGATTCTTTTAACATAAGTGCATCCTTGCTTTACATTTAGTTCACTTAGCAACCCTAGGGTCTGTTGAACTTTCGAGATTGCTTTTGCAGCTGTTTGTTGGGTGTTTATACAAGGCAGAGCCTTTGTCATGTGGTTATTCCACATAAAAAGGCGATAACGCCGTAAAAATTTCCAACAAGCGCTGTCCGAAGAATTCGGCTAAAAGCGTTATACTCTTTGTTGAGTAATACTTGCTTAGAGTGCTAGGCTACATACTACTCGCCGCGATTAAAACGCTTTACTCTGTTAATAAAGAGGCGAACAAAATTTAACCGTGAAAGCTCAACAGACCCTAGCTATTTCGCAACTCTTATTTCTAAATAAAGGCAATAAATGTTATCTTATTAGCTATTATTGTTTACTTTAATATTAGCAGCTTATGCAAATTCTTCAGGATAAAAAAATAGTACTGGGAATTTCAGGTGGCATCGCCGCCTACAAAACACCAGAATTAGTACGTCGACTCAAAGAACACGGCGCAGACATACGCGTAGTTATGACTGACGGCGCAAAAGCTTTTATCACCCCACTAACGCTTCAAGCTGTTTCGGGTAACCACGTCAGTGATAGTTTACTGGACAGTCAAGCTGAACTAGCCATGGGACATATTGAACTCGCGAAATGGGCTGATTTAATTATTATAGCTCCTGCGACTGCAGATATTATTGCCCGTATAACTGCCGGCATGGCCAATGATTTATTATCAACATTATGTTTAGCAACAAGCGCACCCATTGCGATTGCTCCGGCTATGAATCAGCAAATGTGGCATGCCAAAGCAACACAAGCGAATATCAGTACATTGAAACAGTGGGGTCTTCATATTTGGGGGCCTGGTGCTGGAGAGCAAGCTTGTGGTGATATCGGTTTAGGCCGGATGTTGGATGTAAGTGAGTTGGTTACTTTAAGCAGTGATTTTTTTGCCGACAAATATTTACAAGGCCAGCATTGGGTCATTACTGCTGGACCAACACGTGAAGCAATAGATCCTGTACGTTACATTTCTAATCATAGTTCGGGGAAAATGGGCTATGCCATTGCCTATGCCGCTTTGCGTTCTGGCGCTCAAGTAACATTAATTTCTGGCCCCGTAAATATACCGGCTCCCACAGGCTGTGAGCTAATTCAAGTGACTAGTGCCGAACAAATGCATGAAAAATCACTGAATTATGCCCCGCAAGCTACTACTTTTGTCGCTTGTGCAGCGGTAGCTGATTATCGAGTAGCCGATATAGCTAATGAAAAGATCAAAAAAGATAATCAACATATGCAGATTTCTCTCGTCAAGAATCATGATATTGTTGCCGATGTAGCAAAATTAGCCGTTAAACCTTTTATCGTGGGTTTTGCTGCGGAAACGCAAAACGTAGAACACTATGCGCGTGGAAAATTAATGCGTAAAAACCTAGATCTAATCGCAGCTAATGATGTTGCTAAAGCAGGACAAGGTTTTAATAGTGATGATAATGCGCTAACTATCTATAGTGCGATTGATAAAATTGAAATTCCTTTAGCCAATAAGCAAATTGTTGCCAAACAGCTCGTTTCATTAATCAACCAACATTATCAAGCAAAACATACTGAGAAATAAGACAATTTAAATTACTTTAAGAACAGGCTAAAATCATCTAGCTTAACGGACAGAACAATAACAAAGAGAATATTTTTATATGGTCGCCACACAAAATAAAAACCAGAAGCCGAATCGTAAACACCAAATATTAGAATCCTTAGCGTTAATGTTACAAAACTGTCCCGGGCAGCGTATCACCACCGCAAAGCTCGCGGCTGAAGTTGGTTTTTCAGAAGCAGCTCTTTACCGTCATTTCCCGTCAAAAGCACGCATGTTTGAGGGATTAATCGACTTTATCGAAGAATCTATTTTTTCTCGTATCAATTTAATTCTTACGGATCATAAAGAAGCTTTAGTACGCTGCCATCATATTCTGCATGTTTTGTTGGTTTTTTCTGAACGAAACCCTGGCATGTGCCGCATATTAGCCGGTGATGCGTTAATGGGTGAAAATGAGCGCTTACGCGGTAGGGTCCATCAATTGTTTGAAAAATTGGAATCACAATTTAAACAAGTTTTACGTGAACGAAAACTACGTGAAGGTAAAACCTTTACTATCAGTGAAGCCGCTTTGGCTAGCTTATTGGTATCCTTTGCTGAAGGTAAAATCAGTCAATATGTTCGTTCCGGTTACACTAAAAAGCCAAGCAGCGATTTTAATGAGCAATGGCAATTTTTAATGGCAGACAAATAGTCTTGTCATCAACTGGCTATAAGCACTGTTCTCTCTTGCTTATAGCAATTAATCTTACAATTCCTCGAGGAATAAAATGAGTACTCTCTCACAATTAAAGCCTGCCAGCTTATGGCAATTATTTGAAAAAATCTGCAGCATTCCACATCCATCAAAGCATGAACAAAAAATATCTTTATGGATCCAAGAATGGGCCAAAGAACTTGGCTTAGTAGTAAAAGAAGATGCTGTTGGTAACTTATTCATTAAAAAAGCAGCAACTGCTGGTATGGAAGATCGTAAAGGTATTATTTTACAAGCACATATGGATATGGTGCCACAAAAAAACAATGATACTGACCATGACTTTCTAACCGACCCTATCAAACCTTACATTATCGAATCAGGTGATTGGGTAACAGCTGAAGGCACAACTTTAGGTGCAGACAACGGCGTTGGTTTAGCTTCAGCATTAGCTGTTTTGGCGAGTGATGATATTGCTCATGGTCCACTAGAAGTACTAGTAACGATTGATGAAGAAGCCGGTATGACTGGCGCTTTTGGCCTAGAAGCTGGCTGGCTTGACGGTGATATCTTAATTAACACTGACTCAGAGCAAGAAGGTGAAGTGTACATGGGCTGTGCTGGTGGTATTGATGGCAATGCTAACTTCCCATTAAGTTTTGAAGCTGTGCCTAGCGACTACCAAGCCTTTAACCTATCTATTTCAGGTTTAAAAGGCGGTCATTCCGGTGTTGATATTCACACTGGTCGTGCTAACGCTAACAAGTTATTGGTTCGTTTTTTATTAAACGCTAGCAATGACTTCGACATTCGTTTGACTGAATTGAACGGAGGTAGCTTACGTAATGCTATACCTCGTGAAGCCAACTCGAGCTTTGTTATTGCCAAAGATAAAGTTGCAGCACTTAAAGCCGCTTTAGCTGAATATCTAGCAACAATTAGAACAAATCTTGGCGCTATTGAAACTGATATCGATATGTTATTAATTTCACCTGAAGACTTTGAACAGTGTTGGACTAACGCCACACAAGCCGCAATTCTACGAGCTCTAAATGCTTGTCCAAATGGCGTTCAACGTATGAGTGATGATATTGAAGGTATTGTTGAAACCTCTTTAAACCTTGGTGTGGTCAATACTCGTGGTAACAAGTTTAATGCTATGGTGTTAATCCGTAGTTTACATGACGATGGCCGATTAGAGACACAACGTACTGTCCAATCTGTATTTGAGCTAGCCGGAGCTAATATTGTTTTCTCTGGTGCTTATCCTGGTTGGAAACCGAATACAGACTCTGCGATCATGCAGACTGTCCGTGATACTTACCAAGACTTATTTGGAAAAATTCCTGCTGTTATGGTGATTCATGCTGGTCTTGAGTGTGGCTTATTCAAAACAGCCTATCCAGATATGGATATGGTATCTATTGGTCCAACGATTAATTTCCCACATTCACCTGATGAAAAAATTGAAATTGCTACCGTTGAACAATACTGGCAGTTATTAGTTGCTGTTTTAGGGAATATTCCTAAGAAGTAACCTCTATCCCCGCTCCACTTAAAGATGCCGGATTCAGCTGGAATTATAAACCAGCCCTTTGGGGAAGCCTGAAACTAGCACCCTCAAGTGGAACGGGTATATACAACACTAAAGCTAGCACTACCTTGTACTAGCCTTTATTCTTCTTGATCTGCTGATATTCCACAGTATTTTTTGTACTAGAGCCATTATTTTTGCATTATTAACTTACTGAGTATGCAAAAAGACAGTGATAAAACCTTTATCTTCTGACAACAAATGCATACTTACTCTTGAACTTGAGTTTACTCACGGTTTTAGGTGTTATGCCAGGTATCCACAGATAGCTTTAAGATTTTGCCAATATCGCTAAAGGAAGATAGCTGTGCCCATTATCGAGTGTAATAGGTGATCTCAATTGTTTTTTCGTGGTTATATGTTTATCTATATAGCTGGTTAATCCTTTCGATGGAATAGGCTTAGAAAAATAGTAACCTTGCATTAAATGACAACCCGCCTCATTAAGCCAGTTTAAGGTTATTAAGTCTTCTACTCCTTCAGCCACTACTTGCATATTCAGTGCTTTGGCCATATTTATCATCGCTTTAATGAGCTTCTGCGAATCTTGACCCGTTTTACTATTTGCAACATCAAAAACAAAACTACGATCAATTTTCAAAACGTCAATTGGGAAGTCTCTCAATATTGATAAGGATGAATAACCTGTACCAAAGTCATCTAAGAAAATTCTAACATCAAGTTGCTGTAAGTTGACGAGATTCTTTTTAACGATGACTTTATTGTCAATTAACGCCGACTCAGTCAACTCTACGGCTAACAACTTACCTGGTATATTATATTGCACTAAGGCTTTAGCTATTTGTTCTACCACGTCACTTTGTGCTAGCTGAATTGGCGAAACATTAATACTAATATAAGGGCAATTTTGTTCTCCGTACTTCTCAATCCATAAGGCAAGTTGCCTACACGCTGACTCTATCAGCCAGTTACCAAGGATATGAATAAGCCCCGTTTCTTCGGCTACCGTGATAAATTCATCTGGAAAAATCATGCCCTTATCAGGGTGGTACCAACGACTCAAAGCTTCAAACCCTTTGAGTTTCTGGTTTTCATGTATAGGTTGCAAATGCAAACTTAGCTGCATACTACCTATAGCATCAGCCAATTCATCCTCAATGTCTTGCCTGTGTACTAACGATTGATGCATATCCGCTTGATAAAAAACAACTTGACCTCGCCCTAAACGTTTTGCTTCATACATGGCAATATCAGCATTACGAATCACCTCGTTAGCATCTGTATTGGATCTGGTGTTGCTATTACTAATAATTGAAGCGCCTATACTGGCGCCAATACGATATTTGTTATCATCAATAATATAAATTTGTTCAAGTCGTCTTAAAATTCGATCTGCAACAAGTGTTACTGTGGCTTGGCATGCGTTATTATGCAAAAGTACTGCAAATTCATCGCCACCAAAGCGAAACAAAAAATCATCATGCCGAGCTGTTTGCTGTAGCCTTTGCGCTACTTGCTGCAGTAGTTTATCTCCAACGAGATGCCCTTTAGTATCATTAACTTTCTTAAAGTGATCTAAGTCGATAAACAATAAACTAAAACCAATCTCACTTTGACGGCTTTGCTGCTTTATTAGCTTTTCAAGTGCATTTGTTAGTGCCTGTTTATTTAACAGCTGTGTTAAATCATCATGGCTTGCTTGGTATTGCAATGATTCTGTTTTTTCTTTTACTAACGAATTGGCCCAGCGTACGCGGTTAATATACATCCACAAATAAATACTTACCCCTAACGTTAAGGTTAGTATTAAAATAGCGACCGCATAAGCATAAAAGCGACTGCGAGATTCAACGCCATATTTAGTAAACTCTATAGTCCACAACTGGTTAGCAAAAGGAATAGTGGTTTGTAACATTGATTGCTGTGTAGGTAAGTAGCAGTCTATAGTGCAGTCATTTCGCCATTGAGAGTCATAAATTTTTTGGCTTTTATCTTTGCTATTAAAAATAGAGATTTTATAACTTTTTGAATTGGTCAACTCGCCCCAAAGGGTGTCTATTAACTGGTTAGTCATGACAATACCTACAAGGTAGCCACGTAAGTTATTCTGGTTTGTTGTATTATCTGAAAAGATGGGCAGTAATAACCTAAAACCGAGTTCGTTTTGCTCATTGTTGAAGTTGGCGGTACTAATACTGCCCGTTTGCAATGCCTTATCCATACTCGCGGCAATTGCGCAGTTAGTACTTAACTGGAGGCCAAGTTCATGACCAATGAATTCTGCTGGCTGAGAAAATAATACCGGGAATGTAGTCTTTGAGTCACGTATTAAGCAGTTTGTTGCCGTTGTGCTCATGGCTCTGATTTTATAATCAAAAACCCCACTAGCGCGCACTTGCTCTTCAAAATATTTTTCTTGCCCGCTGTCAACCGCTGGAGCCCATTGCACACCAAGCATGCCAGTATGTTTTAAAAAGTCACGAGTCACTAACTGCGCAAAATCTTGCTGGCTTAGCGTTTCTTTAATTTTAAGCAAACTTTGTGTTGCAAGAAAGACTTTATTAATTGTTGCCGCAGCTTGGGTCAGACTGGTTACTTTATCCTTAAAGCTGGCTTGAAATTGTTGGTGACTATGCTGCTCTTCATAATAGTTTACCGTTAAAAATGAGGCATAGGAGAGCAATATACCAAGCAACCACAATAAAGCCATACCTGAAAATCGTTGCCAAAAAGAACGAGCTTTATTAACACAAGCCATTAAACAAATCACAAAATCACCCTACGCCACTCAATTACTAATAATTGGTGACTCGCTAATACGTCTTGGCAAGATTACTTCGCTTTGCCAAATTCAGCGTTTATTAAATCAATGCTGTACATGATAACTGAACCATGCTTAAATGCAAACGATTCTCATTAACGAACTATATTCTTTCAGGAATTACTGTGCAAAAGCTTGTTTTATACTCTCTATTATCAGGACTATTTTTCAATTTTATTTATGTTGCTGAAAGTCAGGCCAATCAACGCACCGTTAATGTGTATTCTTTTCGCCAAGTAGAGTTAATTAAGCCCTTAATCAATGAGTTTACTAAGCAGACAGGTATTAAAGTTAATGTTGTCAGCGGTAAAGCAGACAAGTTGATGCAGCGTCTTATTCAAGATGGTGATAATAGCTTTGCCGATGTACTGCTTACGGTAGGTGCCGCTAAACTTGATAAAGCAAAAAAATTAAAACTTATTAAGCCTATTAACTCTTCTATATTACAAGCTAACGTACCGGCTGATTTACGAGATCCTGAAAACTATTGGTTTGCATTATCCCTACGAGTAAGAGCGATTTTTTATGCTAAAGATAGGGTTAAACCACAGCTATTACCTAGCTATGAGTCACTGTTAGATAAGCGTTGGCTAGGAAAAATTTGTAGCCGCACTGGTAACCACTTTTATAACCGCACTATGGTCGCTAGCTTTGTCTATCACTACGGTGAAAGTTGGACTAAAAATTGGGTAGAAAAGTTTAGTGAAAATTTGGCTATGCGCCCTAATGGCAATGATAGAGATCAAATGAGAAAAGTTGCCCGTGGTGATTGCGATATTGCCATCGCTAACAGTTATTATTACGGCATGTTATCAAGCAGCATTAAACAAAGTGATCGTGAGGTTTATCAAAATCTTGGCATTATACTGCCACAAAATATGAAAACTGGCAGTCATGTAAATATTAGTGGCGCAGCACTGACAAGCTCAGCTAAAAATGTTGATAATGCCATTAAATTCATTGAGTTTTTAACCACTAAAAAAGCCCAAAAAATATATGCACATAATAACTTTGAGTTTCCTGTTAGAACTGATATTCCAGCCGGTAAGTTTATAGAAACGTGGGGGAAACTTAATGCCGATACACAATCTATTTTGCATTTATCTGTTTATAACAAAAAATCAGCCGAGATAATCTCACAAAGTAATTGGTAGATAACTGGTAACAACTGTCACTGTTCAAATATCATTTCATAATCAAAATTATCGATAGCGGCTAAACAAGCAGTTAACTGTTGCTGCCCTTCAATAGCAGCAGGTATTCTCCAAGGAAAATTTGGTACTTATTGTTCCAAAAAACATAAGGCGAACACCATGCAGATACGTAATAGCCGATAAACAATATGCTTCACGACATTTTGTGATTTATCCGTAATATCATGCAACTTCGTAAATCACTATAATGACTATTCATAACTAAGCATTGTTATTAACAAGTTTTCCGTTAGAATGGAGAATCATTAATCAGGATACTTGTTATGATTCAGCCGGAAAAAATAATAATAGCTGACGATCATCCCTTATTTAGACAAGCTTTATTAGGGACACTAAAAGCCAAGCTAACATATACCACATGGCTTGAAGCACAAACAATTGCAGAGCTTGAGCAACAACTTACTAGCCATACTGATAGCGACTTGTTGTTATTAGATTTAAATATACCCGGCGCTCATGGCTTTAATACACTAATTCATGTACGTAATCACTTCCCACAAATTCCTGTTGTGATCGTATCTGCCCATGAAGATCACGATACTATCAGTAAAGCAATGGAATATGGCGCTGCCGGTTTTGTACCAAAGTCTACGCCAGTTGATGACATTTACTCTGCAATTGTAGCTGTGTTATCAGGGAATATTTGGTTACCAGCTTCTTTTGAACAAAGCCAAAAAAGTAATGAAGACAGCAATATTGCTGAACGTGTTGCTAGCTTAACTCAACAGCAATATCGAATATTAATGATGTTCGCTCAAGGTATGCTTAACAAACAGATTGCTTACGATTTAAATGTATCTGAAGCGACAATTAAAGCACATGCGACTGCCATTTTCAGAAAATTAGACGTACGTAATAGAACCCAAGCCGTGATTGCTATTGCTCAGTTAGACTTAACTGAAGCGGGATTTAAACAAGGTTAGGGCTTAGATAATTTATATATAAAGTTATTATTGTTGTTCCTAAATATAGAAAGCCCGTCGATGACTAATCATTGACGGGCTTTTTTTTATTGAATATGCTGATTAAATATAAGCAAATGCATCTGCATACATGTGCTCTAACAAAGCGCCATGCTCAACAAAATCACTACGAATAGCACCAACCATCTCAAAACGGCCTGCCAAATAAATATCGTAAGATTCAAAATTGACAATGTCATTTATAGCGGCTTGGTGAACTAAACCCGTTTCACCTTTCCAGTTAGCATCAGCATTTTCGACTACTGGAATAAAGCTAGCATGGGGAAGCTTAGCGATGGTAGCAATGGTTTTTTTAAGTTCATAAACAGCGCTTTCTTCACGTAAGCCCCAATACACCTTAATATGGCGCTGTGAGTTTTGTTCCGAAAGATATTCAAACATTGATTTAATATATGAAAAACCTGTGCCACCAGCAAGTAACAATAATGGTCGCTCACTCTCGGTACGTAATTGGGCATTACCTGCAGGCATTTCAATTGTTACCGCTTCGCCACTATCAAAACTAGCTTTAATGCACTCAATAACTTGCATCGGATAACTGTCTGCAGCAAAAGCACCTATTTGTAATTCAATTAAGTCACTATTGGGTGAGCTAGCAATTGAAAATGGACGTTTATCCTCATCACTCATAACAAAGTTTAAGTATTGGCCGGCAGTAAAATTAACTTTTTCACTTGGCTTTAATAATACTTTATATACATGAGGCGTTAACGATGATAACGACTGTATTTGACAACTAACTGTCTTCATTCTTTAACCTTTTTCTACTTTATTTGTAATAACTTATCAGCAAACTAATGAGTTGCGATAAGAGTTAATAAGCTAATATTACGACGGTACTTGAATATAGTCAGCAATATTTAGTTAGGATTTATAAAATATCTAACTCGTCCCAAAGTTCATCGACTTGATCTTTGATTTCTTGAGTCATTTCAATGGGCTCTCCCCATTCACGATTTGTTTCACCAGGCCACTTATTCGTGGCATCTAAGCCCATTTTCGAACCTAATCCAGACACGGGTGATGCAAAATCAAGATAATCAATTGGCGTATTTTCTATTAAAACAGTATCTCGGCTTGGATCCATTCGTGTAGTCATTGCCCAAATTACATCTTCCCAGTCTCTCGCATTAACATCATCATCACAGACTATAACAAACTTGGTGTACATAAATTGTCGCAAGAAAGACCATACTCCCATCATTACGCGTTTAGCATGACCTGCATATTGCTTTTTAATGGTGACAACAGCAAGGCGGTAAGAGCAACCTTCTGGTGGTAAATAAAAATCTTGAATCTCTGGAAATTGCTTTTGCAAAATAGGCACAAAAACTTCGTTAAGTGCTACACCTAAAATAGCGGGTTCATCAGGTGGCCTGCCAGTATAAGTACTGTGATAAATAGCATCTTTACGCATAGTAATATGTGTAACTGTCATCACTGGAAACTTGTCTACTTCATTGTAATAACCCGTGTGGTCGCCATAAGGCCCTTCTGGTGCCATCTCTTCTGGATCTAAATACCCTTCCAAAATTATTTCGGCTGTCGCTGGAACTTCTAAGTTATTACTTATTGATTTAGCGACTTCAGTTTTCGCGCCACGTAATAAACCTGCAAAGGCATACTCAGATAACGTATCTGGTACAGGCGTTACCGCACCTAAAATAGTCGCGGGATCTGCGCCTAACGCAACAGATACTGGATACCTTTCACCTGGATTTTCTTTTTTAAATTCTTGGAAATCTAGTGCCCCACCGCGATGTGATAACCAACGCATGATGACTTTATTTTTACTCAGCACTTGTTGACGGTAAATGCCTAAGTTTTGTCGCTCTTTATGTGGCCCTCTAGTAACCGTCAGCCCCCAGGTAATTAATGGTGCGACATCACCAGGCCAACAAGTTTGTACTGGCAGTTTAGTTAAATCAACATCATCACCAGATAATACGATTTGTTGACACAATGGTTTTTTAATGACTTTTACCGGCATATTCAATACTTGTTTATACACAGGTATTTTACCTAAGGCATCACGAAAACCTTTGGGTGGCTCTGGCTCTTTTAGCATAGCGAGTAACTTGCCAACATCGCGCAGCGCACCAACACTTTCTTGTCCCATGGCTAGGGCTACTCGCTCAGGTGTACCAAAAAGGTTGGTCAGTACCGGCATCCCGTGCGGTTTACCTTCTTCATTTACGGCATTCTCAAACAGTAATGCTGGACCTTTAGCTCTCAGCGTTCTATCGCTAATTTCAGTCATTGCTAAATGAGTTGATATTGGCTGAGTGATACGTTTAAGCTGGCCTATTTTTTCAAGCTGACTGATAAAGTCTCTTAAATCACTATATTTCATACAAGTTACCAATAGGAGATATTAAATAAAAAAACCAGTCGCTAAGACTGGTTTTCATTAATTTAGTCATTCAACTGCGCGGCAATTATTTACGCTTCATTGAATCAAAAAATTCATCATTAGTTTTAGTCATGGCAAGTTTGTCGATCAGGAATTCAATCGCACCTATTTCATCCATTTCGTGAACAACTTTACGTAACACCCACATTTTTTGTAACTCATCAGGCTTAGTAATAAGTTCTTCACGACGTGTACCACTACGATTAATGTTAATTGCAGGGAAAACGCGTTTTTCAGAAATTTTACGTGACAGGTGTAATTCCATATTACCTGTACCTTTAAATTCTTCGTAGATTACTTCATCCATTTTAGAACCAGTATCTACTAACGCCGTTGCGATAATAGTTAAACTACCACCCTCTTCAATGTTACGTGCAGCACCGAAGAAACGCTTAGGGCGATGTAAAGCATTAGCATCAACACCACCCGTTAAGATTTTTCCAGATGAAGGAATTACCGTGTTATAAGCACGAGCCAAACGAGTAATTGAATCAAGTAGGATAACAACGTCTTTTTTATGTTCAACTAAACGTTTAGCTTTTTCGATTACCATTTCAGCTACTTGTACATGACGACTTGCTGGCTCATCAAACGTTGATGCAATAACTTCACCCTTAACAAGGCGCTGCATTTCAGTTACTTCTTCTGGACGCTCATCAATCAACAGTACCATTAATTCAGCATCAGGGTTGTTGTGCGCGATACTTTGAGCAATATTTTGTAATAAGAGCGTTTTACCTGCTTTTGGTGGAGCAACGATCAAACCACGTTGACCTTTACCAATAGGAGAAGCTAGATCTAAAACACGTGCCGTAATATCTTCTGTCGAGCCATTACCACGTTGTAACGAAAAACGATCCATTGGATGAATTGGTGTTAAGTTTTCAAATAAAATCTTATTACGTGCATTTTCAGGACGGTCAAAGTTTACTTCAGTCACTTTTAATAAGGCAAAGTAGCGTTCGCCTTTTTTCGGTGAACGAATTTTTCCTTGAATAGTATCACCCGTTCGCATACTAAAACGACGAATTTGGCTTGGTGATACATAAATATCATCTGGGCCTGCTAAGTATGAAGAGTCTGCAGAGCGTAAAAAGCCAAAGCCATCTTGTAAAATCTCTAAAACACCGCCGCCGAAAATATCATTATCGCCTTCAGCATGTGCTTTTAAAATAGCAAAAATTATATCTTGTTTGCGTGTTCTAGCGAGGTTTTCAAGCTTCATTGATTCAGCAAGTTTAACCAATTCGTTAATGGATTTTTCTTTTAGTTCGGTAAGGTTCATAGGGGGTTTCTTAAAGTATTTTAAGTGACAGTGCCTTCGGCGATTGCCGGCACTAGTATGTTTTCAATGTTTTTTATAATAAGAATAGAGATAAAGCGATGCTATTTTGTACTCAGGAGGTAAATTTAGCACTAAAATTTGATTAGGTAAAGGCTGAATAAAAATGTAAGTAAATATTTTAACTATAAGAGCAAAAAAGCCTGGTAACTTATATGTCAGTTATCAGGCTTTTATTTTACAACTTACAAGTTTTTATCTAAAAACTCTTTTAGTTGAGTTTTCGATAGCGCGCCCACTTTAGTGTCGGCAATTTCACCATCTTTAAAAAGTAATAATGTTGGAATACCACGTACACCATATTTAGGTGGCGTCGCTGAGTTTTGGTCTATGTTTAATTTACCAACAGTTACTTTGCCATCGTATTCTGTGGCAATATCATCAAGTACTGGGGCAATCATTTTACAAGGACCACACCATTCAGCCCAAAAATCAACTAATACTAAACCCGATGCCTTTAATACATCTGCTTCAAAACTATCATCAGTTAGCTGAACAATTTTATCGCTCATCATATTCTCCGTTTGTTATGGCGAAAGCGCCTTTGTAGTATCTATACCTACTCATAGACACATTATACCGTGATTCACGGCTTTTCCAATACTGTTTTTATGTAACATAGGTATTATTTAAACAGTTAAAATTTAATTAATTATTTATTAAGCAACTATTTTGCTAACAAAACTGTTAAGCTAGCGCCATGAAAAAAACACACTTAACAGAAACTAAATTCGCTGACTTAAATCTTGCTCCGCAAGTTGTAACCGGATTAGAAGCCATGGGCTTCAATTATTGTACGTCTATCCAGGCGAAATCTTTACCCGTTCTTTTGCAAGGCACTGATATAGCTGGCCAAGCACAAACAGGTGAAGGTAAAACCATTGCCTTTTTAGCTGCTACTTTCCATCATTTGCTTCAAAAAGAAGCTCCTACTCATAATCAACCACGCGCTTTGATAATGGCTCCTACACGTGAATTAGCAATACAAATTCATCGTGATGCTATAGAAATGGCGAAAAGTACCGGATTACGCCTTGGTGTAGTATATGGGGGCGAAGGTTATGAAAGTCAACGTTTAGAACTTGAAGCTGGTGTTGATATTCTAATTGGTACCTGTGGTCGTTTGATTGATTACATGAAGCAAGGCGTTTACAACCTAAAAAACATCGAAGCTATTGTTCTTGATGAAGCTGATAGAATGTTTGATTTAGGCTTTATCAAAGATATTCGTTATATGTTTGATAAAATGCCTCCTGCAAAAGAACGTCTAAGCATGCTGTTCTCTGCGACATTATCATTCCGAGTTAAAGAGCTTGCCTTTGACCACATGAACGAACCTACCAGTGTAGAAGTAGCACCAGGACAGAAAACCAATATCCGTATCACTGAAGAACTATTTTATCCTTCAAACGAAGATAAAATGACTTTACTGCAAACATTAATTGAAGAAGATTGGCCAGAAAAAGCGATTGTCTTTGCAAACACTAAACACGTTTGTGAAAAAGTGTTTGATCACCTAAGTGCCGATAAAATTCGTGTCGGTCTTTTAACTGGTGATGTACCTCAGAAGAAACGTCTAAAAATATTAGAGCAATTCACTGAAGGTACTGTAGATATACTTGTAGCGACTGATGTAGCTGCCCGTGGTTTACACATCCCTAGCGTAACGCATGTTTTTAACTATGACTTACCTGATGATTGTCAGGATTATGTTCACCGTATAGGTCGTACAGGTCGTGCTGGTGAAACAGGCCATGCTATTAGTTTAGCGTGTGAGCAATATGTTTTTAATTTACCTGAAATTGAAACCTATATTGAGCATGAGCTACCGGTAACTAAGTATGATCATGATGCATTACTGACTGACTTACCAAGACCTAAACCACGTCAACGCCGTCCTAGACCAGGTGGCAACAGACAAGGCGGTCGCTCAAATACAAGACCAAACAACCGTGGTGGTAACACTAATCGCGGCAACCGTAGCTAAAGCTACGCTCTTATATTGAGTAAAGTAATGAGCCCAAATCAAGCCTCTTCAACGGCAATACCACAGTATGATGATAGTCATTACGCTGTGGTTGATTTAGGCTCTAATAGTTTCCACCTACTTATCACCCAATTAATTACATCCCCTACAAGTAAATATTTCAAAACCGTTAATAAAGTTAAGCAAAAAGTGCGTTTAGCGGCAGGATTAGATGATAAAAATCTACTTACTGATGAAGCGATGATACGTGGTCTAGATTGTCTAAAAGTATTCGCCTCACACCTTAATAGTATTCCCGTAAACAATATCCTTATTGTCGCAACAGCAGCTTTACGAATAGCAAAAAATAATCAGCTGTTTTTTGATGCCGCTAAACAAATTTTACCTAAAGAGATAAAGTTACTAAGTGGTGAGCAAGAAGCTAGAACGATTTATGCTGGAGTTGCCCACACTGCCACTTGTGATTATCAGCAATCTGAGACTAAAAGATTAGTACTTGATATTGGTGGAGCAAGTACCGAAATTATTGTGGGTACAGCTTGTTCCGCAAATAAACTAGTTAGTTTAGATATTGGCTGTGTAAGCTTTATTGGTAACTACTTTGCAGACGGTAAACTCAACAAAGAAAACTTTACTCAGTGTATTTCTGCCGCGGCAGATGTTATTAATACAGTGAATAAGGCGTTTATTCAACTTGGCTGGCAAACGGCTGTTGGGAGCTCAGGTACTATGCAAGCCATGGTAGAAATTCTTATAGAACGTCAGAAAAAACCAGTAATCACGTTAGCTTTTCTTAACGACATAAAACAAACCTTAATTAATTGCCAAAAAATAGATGATATCGAAATAGCTGGACTCAGAGCTGATCGAAAAGCAGTATTAGCCAGTGGGTTATGCATTTTAATCGCTTTATTTGAATCCCTGAACATTAAAACATTATGCCTTTCAAGTGGCGCACTTCGTGAAGGCTTATTATTTGAATTAGTCCCTGACGCAACAATAGCCTAATCAATAATTAATCTTCTTTTCTTCCTAACAACTCTCTGAAATACCAAAGTGCTACTGGGATTTCAATGACGCTATAGCTAATTAAGGTAAACCAAAACCAATTCAACTCAAGCATTAAAAAATCAAAGCTAGCACTTGTATTCCAGTATTTATTTGCCACTATGATAAATGCTAAGCCTGAAGCGACACAGTCAAATAATGCCACTTTGTTAATATTCTTACCTGCTATTTTTGGATACACCCAAG
>Ga0209292_1003096_pt1 | contig 18511 bp, 14 predicted proteins | sample GOMGulsemesocosm_2_FD_184634 | JGI IMG/M metagenome (GOLD analysis project Ga0209292, IMG submission 184634) | Methane-oxidizing microbial communities from mesocosms in the Gulf of Mexico - GOM9C Gulf of Mexico (SPAdes) (version 2) | ecosystem: Environmental > Aquatic > Marine > Cold seeps... | reverse complement strand
AACCATTACGGAATGCACTGACCATATAAATAATGGGATTGGCGTGGGAAATTGTTTCCCATACTGGTGGTAACAGTGACGTTGAATAAAACACACCACCTAAATAGGTTAATGGCGTTAATACAAACGTAGGGATAATCGAAATATCATCAAAGCTTTTGGCAAAGATAGCATTTAACAAACCTGCTAACGAAAATAAGATAGAGGTAAGTAATAATGTGGTAACGATCACCAATATGCTGTGTATTTGTAATGGTACAAAGAACAGCGACACACCAGTCACAATAAAGCCAACGAGTAAACCACGTGTGACACCACCACCGACATAACCAGCGATAATAATATAAGTGGGTACTGGAGATACTAATAATTCTTCAATATTCCCCTGAAACTTAGCGCTGTAAAACGACGACGCCACATTTGAGTAAGAGTTGGTGATCACCGACATCATGATCAAACCTGGAACAATAAACGCCATGTAGCTAAACCCTTCCATCTGGCCGACACGAGAGCCAATCAGGTTGCCGAAGATGACAAAGTATAACGACATGGTAATGGCTGGCGGTACTAAGGTTTGCACCCAAATACGCGTAAAGCGGGTGATTTCTTTATTCAGAATACTGTTAAACGCGATTAAATAATTTTTTTTCATTTTAACTCACTTATTCAAGTGTCCGTGCAAACTAATGGAGAGTGAATAAAGAAAGACAACTGTTGTTGGCATGGATGCCAACGCAAGCCCCCATGGATGGGTTTACGGCGAGTTGATGTCTTTATTTAACTCGTAATGCAATTATTGGGCTTGCACTTGTCTACCCTGCTCGACTATATCCATGAATAACGCTTCGAGACGGTTTTCTTTATTACGAATCCCCTGAACTTGAATGTTCATTGTCGCCAATTGCGCGAATAACGCATTTAACCCGCGATGCTTAGCCACATCCACTTCTAAGGTATGATCATCCAATAATCGACAGCTGTAACCGTCTAATTCAGGGTTGATTAACTGGCTGTTGATATCAAGTCGACTCTTTATATCAAGTAAATAGGATTCACTATTTAATTGCGATAACAGGGCTTTCATTGAGGTATTCTCAATCAGCAAACCTTTATCAATGATACCTATATTCCGGCACAACATTTCAGCTTCTTCTAAATAATGCGTGGTAAGAATAATAGTAATACCTTGTTCGTTTTTACGCTGTAAAAAATCCCACATAGTACGACGTAATTCAATATCAACACCGGCTGTTGGTTCATCTAAAATAAGCAGTTCAGGCTCATGTACTAATGCACGTGCGATCATTAGTCGGCGTTTCATACCACCAGACAGGTTTCGCGCTGCTTCATGGCGTTTATCCCATAATTCCAGTTGTTTTAATAGTGCTTCACAACGCACTAACGCTTCTTTACGCGGTACACCATAATAACCCGCTTGATTGACAATAATATTTTCAATCTTTTCAAACGGATTAAAATTAAATTCTTGTGGTACTAAACCGATCTTGCTCTTGGCTGCTTCAAGATCTGTATCAATATCAAAGCCGAAGATCTTAACTTGTCCGGCAGTTTTATTTACCAATGAGCTCATCACACCGATAGTCGTCGACTTACCTGCACCATTAGGCCCTAACAGTGCATAAAAATCACCTTTAGCAACGGTAAGATTTATGTTTTTTACTGCTTGAACTCCGCCAGAATACGTCTTCTGGAGCCCTTTTATTTCAAGTGCTAACGTCATGAGATGAACAAACCTAGAGAAGAATTGGAGATGAATTATACTGGAATGGTGTAGAAATGCGAGGATGGAGTAAAGACCCTAGCTTAAACTAGCCATGAAAGACCGAAGTCTAGTTAAAGGAGATAATAGAAAGAGTCGCTTAAAGAAAGAGCAGCTATTGCGGCTGAACGTCTTAAACGACTCGAACAGATTAAGTAAAACTTAACCTTCTAACGGTACCACTTTACCTACGTAAGGTAAGTTACGGTATTTCTGTCCATAGTCGATACCATAACCAACCACGAATTCGTCAGGGATCTCAAAACCAACCCAATCAACTGGTACATTGACTTCACGACGAGACGGCTTGTCTAATAGTGTTGTAATAGTGATTGATTTAGGATCACGCAGTTCTAACATTGTTTTGATCTTGCTTAATGTGAAACCAGTATCAATGATGTCTTCAACGATAAGTACATCTTTACCTTTAATGTCGCTATCTAAGTCTTTTAAGATACGAACATCACGGTTACTTTCCATTGAGTTACCGTAGCTTGATGCGGTCATGAAGTCTAACTCAACCGGTAAATTAATATGACGACACAGATCTGACATATAAATAACCGAACCACGTAATAAACAAACGATGATTAGCGTTTCAGTATCTTTATAATGCGTTTCAATTTGTGCAGCTAATTCTTTTACTTTTGCTTGCACGTCAGCTTCAGTGATCATCACTTCAACAGTGTGTTTCATGTTAATTTCTCCAAACGATCCCAATACCACCAGTAAATAACCGATAAATACTGTTCTCTAAAAATGTATGTCTAAAATATACGACCTCAAAAATAATTATTTTCAAAGTTTATATCTAAAATTTGCGCACAGTTTAACAGCCTAATGGCAATAGTCGAAATAGTTTCACTAAAATCACTGAGTTTGTAATCATTAAATACGAGCGATTATCACTTAAAAACATGATTAGTTTCGTATCATAGTTGGACTCGGTACAAGCCTAATGATAACATTAACAATAAATTAACATTTAATTATTCTACTTGGATGCTACATATGGAAATGCCTGCAGTAATCAGACGGCGTACCCGTCTCTCTCCCGAAGCCCGTCGCGAACAATTAATGCAGTGTGCGATTGAAGTATTCTCTAAACGCGGTCTTGGCCGTGCTGGTCACGCAGAAATCGCAGAGTTAGCACAGGTGTCCGTCGCCACTGTTTTTAACTATTTCAGCAGCCGCGAACAACTAGTAGACAGTGTATTAATACAAATTGAAGATTTTTTTAGCAATATGGTACGTAAGAGCTTTATTGATCTTGCTGGACAACCAAGTAAAAGTGCGCATCAAGCCATTCATGACTACTTAGCCGATTTTGTTGAGGCTGCCATCAATAATCCACAGTTCACTTACATTTGGTTAGAATGGAGTTCCTCTATTCGAGAAGATACTTGGCCGCGTTATCTGGCGCTACTCGATAACAACATCGCAATTATCAGCAACAAGATAGAACCCGCTATCGCATCGGGTGAAATAAATACCTATTTAACCACAACTGAATTTGCCCGTAGTCTATCCAACCAAGGCTATATGATCTTGCAATTGGTGAATCAACCTCAAGCCATGGATAAAGAAAGTATTATTGAATTTTTAGAAAAGTATGTAACGTCAGCATTAGCGAAAGCTTAACGCCCTCCCAAGCCCCCCTTTCTTTCAAGGGGCGGCAGGGGTTAACGGCCCCAACCTGCATAAATAGATTGGTCAACGTCCAAATGGTCAAGAATACGAGCGACCATCAAATCAATGAGATCATCAAGCGTTTTCGGTTTTCGGTAAAAGCCCGGCGCAGCTGGCATGATAGTGACTCCTAGACGAGACAACTTCAGCATGTTTTCTAAATGGATCGGTGATAAGGGTGTTTCACGCGGGATCAATACTAATTGACCACGTTCTTTTAATACCACATCTGCAGCACGCTGTAATAAGTTAGTCGACATGCCTTGCGCCACTGCAGCAACGGTTCCCATACTACACGGACAAATAACCATTTGTTTTGGCGCACCCGAACCTGATGCAACTGGCGAGAACCAATCTTTACTGCTTGGCACGAATAACTGCCCTGCTTTCGCTTGATATTTATCCGTTAAAAACAGCTGTAGTGCTTTATTGTCTGCTGGCCATTTTTCATCCGTTTCGGTTGCCATTACCACTTTAGCCGCATCCGACATCAACAAATGTACTTGCACATCCGCCGCTAATAATAATTCCAATAAACGTACCGCATATTGTGAGCCTGACGCACCACTAATCCCTAAGGTAATGCGTTTGCTAAATTCAGCAGTGTTAGTTTGCATGATAGTCATCGCCCTTCTTCATATATTTCATCATTTTCTAGTGATCATTTTTTTAATTATGAATTCACTTATAATTCCGCTAACAATTTATCATGAATACCCGCAAACCCACCATTACTCATAATTAGTACATGGCAAGGACCAGACTGAGCTTTTGCTCGCATCGTAATATCAGAGATCAAATCATTAATGTGCTGATGAATAGCAGCTTTATGACTATTATCTATACCTGATTCATTTGTCGAATCCGATCTATTCGTGACACATAACTCATCAGCAACAGGCTGTAGATTCCAATCTAAACCAGCTGGTTGATATAACAACACATCATCAGCTTGCATTAACGATTGTGCTAATGCTTGTTGATGCGTCCCCATACGCATGGTATTTGAGCGCGGTTCTAATACGGCAATGATACGTTCACTACCGACAGCAGCGCGTAACCCAGCTAATGTCGTGGCGATCGCCGTTGGGTGGTGCGCAAAGTCATCATAAACGCGGATACCCTGCACTTCACCTTTAACTTCCATACGACGTTTCGGGGTTTTAAACGCCCCTAATCCAGCAATGGCTTGGTTTAACTCAACGCCCGCATAATGCGCAGCTGCAATCGCCATCATGCCATTTTGTAAATTATGATCGCCAATCAAACCCCACTTCACCACGCCAGCTAACTTACCTTTACAGTAGACTTCAAATTGACTGGCATCGTCACGTAATTTTTTCGCTTGCCAGTGGCTGTTATGCTCAGTGCCTAAGCATTGCAGTGGCGTCCAGCAACCCTGTTGTATCACTTCATCCAATGCAGGTACATTATCTGGCATTAAGATCAGGCCATTACTGGGTACGGTTCTGACTACATGATGGAATTGACGCTGGATCGCCGCTAAGTTAGGAAAAATATCGGCATGGTCATATTCAAGGTTATTCATGATCAGCGTATTGGGTTGGTAATGTACAAACTTAGAACGCTTATCGAAAAAGGCCGTATCGTACTCATCCGCTTCGATGACAAAGAAATAACCACCGCCTAGGCGTGCTGATTCAGTGAAATTTTGAGGTACGCCACCAATTAAGAAACCCGGTTCGAGTCCCGCGTATTCTAAGATCCATGCAACCATAGCCGCCGTTGTAGTTTTACCATGGGTACCCGAAGCCGCAATCACATAACGGTGCTGTAACAAATGTTCAGATAACCACTGTGGTCCAGAGGTATAAGCGAGTTTCCGGTTTAACATGTATTCGATACAAGGATTACCACGTGACATGGCATTACCTACAATGACCATGTCTGGCGCAGGGTCAAGCTGACTCGGATCATAACCTTCGATAAGTTCGATACCTTGCTCTTCTAATTGGGTGCTCATTGGCGGGTAAACATTGGCATCAGAACCCGTCACTTTATAACCTAGCTGTTTAGCCAGTACTGCTATGCCACCCATAAAAGTGCCACAAATTCCCAGAATATGTATATGTTTAGACATCAGATTACCCTTTTGAACGAAACTTATGATGAACGCGGTTGATCGTCACGCCGATAATGACCCCAAACAGCAATAACAACAGAAACAATATTAAAATAGACTTAGTGGCGTCAAACTGGAAAATAGTGAAGGTTTTAAGCATTTGTTGATAACTAAAATGCAACTGTAAAAAACCCACAGGTTTATTGTCTGCCAATATAGGTTTGAGATAAACACGCACACCTTTTGGGACTACGTATTGTTTTTTAGCCAGTAATTCTGCCATATAGTCTTCTTGAGAAGAACTTAATAACTTACCATTTTCAGCAAAAATATGCAGGCTAGTAACATACGGGTTTTCGCTGACTTCATCCACCAGCTGTTGTAGCTGATTTTTACTATTAACTCGGGTATTACGATCGGTCGACTCACGGGCCACAATAAAATTAGCCGCCATTTTAGTTGGATAGTCCAACAATGAATGCACGAACATATCAACCTGGTGATAACGAGAGGCTGTGACATTGTTATATAACGAGACAGCAATAAAAATGAAGAGTGAGCTAAGACTTAACGCAATTAATAATGAAGTTTGACGCTTTAAAAACCTATTACGGCCATTAAACTTACCATCCTTATTATACTTTGTCGTCTGGTTCGTCGCTAAATGTGGCTCATGCGGAACAAGCTCTGTATTTACAGGATTGTCATTATTCTTACCTTTAACCACAACAAGTTCCTCTCTGAATACCGTAATTACGAATCGCAATTTTAAGTCGAATACGTTATCTTTGCTAGCAGTAACCTATCGATTACAAGGATTAGTAGCAAAATGACTCAACTCGCTGAGACTTTATTTAGTAATACTCCGCCAATAGCATGGCCACAATTGTTAACCTTACAAAGCACTGAAATAAAACATGTCACTTATTGTCAGGGGCAATTTAATATTTCGGCGCAAGAATTGCCACTAAGTAGCCGTAATTACTATTATCTCACGTTAATCGCGCCAAGTATAACAAGTGAGGCGCTGCTCAACCTGCTGTCCACATTGAGTCAACGGCTACAGTCAACGCAAGACTCTCGCGATATTATCCTATATCCACCAGCAAACTATGCATTAAACAATAACGTATTAACCGACAAGCAAGTACCACTCGAAAAAGCCGTTAATCAAGGTGACATTATTGTTTTAGGCTTTACCACGTTATCTGATGAACTACAGCAGCAATTCAAAGATACGTTAGTAAGCTGGAGTAATGATTATCATGTTGATTATGCATTAAGCCAAACACTACCGAGCTTAAAACAACCGGGGGTAGTATTAATGGACATGGATTCAACGACCATTCAAATCGAATGTATCGATGAAATAGCCAAACTTGCAGGTGTCGGTGAACAAGTCGCAGCAGTAACAGCACGCGCTATGAATGGTGAATTAGATTTTTCTGAAAGCCTACGTTCGCGCGTTGCAACACTAACTAACTGCCCTGAAGCCGTATTAACCCAAGTTGCTGATGCTATGCCGCTTATGCCAGGTCTAGAATTACTCATTGCAACCTTACACCAGGCTAATTGGAAAGTAGCGATCGCGTCAGGTGGGTTTACTTACTTCGCGAAGCGTCTACAAGATGATTTAGGATTTGATGCTGTTTATGCCAATGAACTCGAAATCGTCGATGGCATCTTAACAGGTAAAGTGATTGGCAATATTGTTGATGCTCAGGTGAAAGCCGATACCCTGCAAGCACTCGCACAAGAATATCAAATTACCCCACAGCAAACGGTCGCGATTGGTGATGGCGCCAATGATTTAATCATGTTGAAAAGTGCGGCACTCGGCGTCGCTATTCATGCTAAACCGATTGTTCAACAACAAGCCCAAGTCGCATTGAATTATCATGATTTAGAAGGCCTAGTTGGTCTACTACAGGCAGCGAACTGTGTGGACGCGAGCTGGTCGTAACCTACTTTAAAGAAAATAAGAGTCCACGTTAGCGATTGTTTACGTGGACTCTATTAATGAATAGACGAACAAATAGTTCAGTACTCATCAACGCATGCGGCGTAGACCGAGTCGATACAACAACTCATCGGACACATCAATCAAATCCACCACTCCGCGTACACTCCATAATTCGTCTTCAAGCTTTTGCGCTCTGTGTATTGCATAATGGCTTACGTAGTTAAGTTCTTTTTCAATGTATTCCATATCCGGTCGCCCAGTGCGAGATAGCATAACCTGGATCGCAAAGAAGCTCCCTTTTTGTAAACTGTGGGTAATGAACTGGCGACGTTCATGCTCATCACTAAAATCTTTTTCAAATCGAGTTGTTACCACAGAGTCACTGGTTGCAATCGTAATATAAAGCACCTGCTGCCAAGGGCGATAAGTGGGTTTTAGCTCGGCTAATGCATCATCAAAAACCTGCTTAATATTATTATCTGATAACAGAGGGTACAGATTATAGCGGGATTCAGCTTGCCCAAAATATTCAAACAACGGTGATAAACTATTTTCATTCGGGCTAATACCTACCCTATCCATCTGGTAACTCGTGTTTACCTTATGAATATATAACGGCATGGTCGCTAAATGCTGACAATACATATTCCGTAACACCGCGGTGACACCTGGTGATTGCGTTGGCTCAGGAGTACTTTTTAATTTATCTTTATTGCTACTGATTAACAAACTAAAAAATTTACAGCCAATATGTGCGTCTTTATCACCCGAGATCTGCAAGTGTAGAATTGTTTTCGCTTTATTACAGCCAACAACACTGTAAGGTAAATTGGCAAGCTCTACTTTAGTAGACAGTTTTTGTAACATCGGAAGTTCAAGGTAAACGCGATGTCCGATCTGCACATCCAACGGTGCTTCTAATTCGATCTGTAATCCTTCAGTCGAAAAATCATTACTCCAACCTTTGATGCTACGTTCGGTATTACTCACTACAATGGCAGTTTTGTAACTGAATCGTGCTTCTTTACGTAATTGTACAAACTTAAACTGGGCTAATATCGCGCGTTGCCCTGCCGCTGGTAAACGGTATTGATGCAATTGATTAAAATTACTACCCTGCTGCGCATATGCTTTATAATCATTCAGAATATTTTCATTGGTAATATCTTGCAATAACCCAACCCAACGAATATCTTGTAATCCAACGAGCATTGTCGACCCTATCGGCTGTTGGTTACTTTCCGCTTCAAGCAAATGTTTCTTTTCATCAAACTTTGATGGGTATAATGAAAATTTAAATGCTCTAAAATTAGGACGCTGGCAGGCAAAGGATAAAAATAAGGCTTTCAAACCTGACTTAGCCAAACTAATCGCGTCGGCGGCGTAAAAATACAAACGCCCATTCTGCGTATAATAAAAACTGTAAATGGTCGTTTCGATACTTTTCTTTGTCTGTAATAACCCTTGCATCCAAGGTGTCTGCCAACATGCTTCAAGCTGACTTTTAGATTCTTCATTTATCCAATAATCGTATACACCACGATTATTTTCATTCAACAACAAATGACTCAATACAGGCTGTTCATCACCCGAAATATACAGAGGTAAGCCTGACATTCGTGGCAAAAAGAACTGTTCATACCCTTTTACAACGACATTCTCTTCTTGATAACGGACGTTAACTTTGTATTTGCTTTTATTTTGCGTGATCAACTTACTGATAAAGATATCTAATTCATTATTATCATCTATCCGCATTAAACGTAAATAATCAAACTTCTCTTCTTCATCGATCCCCATAAGTTTATAAGCAAAGAAATCACGTAATAAATGATTCGCATATTCTTGACGTAAGCTCGAAAAGTTCACATTCACTAAACTGCCTGTCACAATGCCGTGACTTTTATTCACTTTAACTTTAATACCGCTAGTGGATAAATCAGAGGTCATTGCATCAATAACACGGTCACCAAACCGCATTTTTATCGCGGAACTGTAGTGCATACGCTCTTCGTTACGCACAAAATAAGACGCATACTGAATCGGTTCGACCGAAAATTTCGCCGCGGGTTCATGCGTTATAACATTGCGTTCATTTACTGGCTTACTGCGTTCACTTTGATGAAAAGCCAGTACTTCTTCGTATATACCCAGCGTATAATTACCTTGGTGCTGGACTAGTAGCTGTTCTAAAAGCTTAATTTCGACCGGATTAATATGATGTAAAATACCATCATACTCATACGCTACCGCGCCACTATCACCACGTTGACGAAAATCTAGGATCCGCCGTGTAGGTGCAGAAAGACGATTGACCTCCATCTTGATCAAAAAACGTTTACTGTTCGTTTCACCTTCAGTCAATTGTGCGAACAAAAGACTAAAATCAGGTTCATGATACAAGGTCGTTAATTTTTTAATTACATCGGCGTAATTAGATAATTCCATGCTGGCGATCACTGCTTAAATTGGAAAATGAATACAACTATTACGGCTAGGCACTTATGACTAAAATAAGCGACGGTTAAATGCATCGGTAAGGAATGACACAGAAAACACGTTAATCGTTATTTTACAGGAAAAAGTCTGCACGTTACTACTGAGTACACGTACAAAGCGTCAAGTAATAGATAATAACGTTAGATAAGCAAAATAAGTGCCACTTAACAGACTATCTGCTTTCTTTTTTGATGATGCTCATTTTTTATTTCATACATTTGGTTATCTGCACCAGTCAATAGCTCATCTGCGCTCATATTGTGGTGATAAACACTATAACCAATGCTAATACCGATAGATACATTACACACAGATAAGGCGAATGATTGCAATAAAGTACGTTCAATCTGTTCACTTAGCTGACCAGCATAGCGAAGATTAGAGTTCGGCAGTAAAACCACAAACTCATCCCCACCTAGCCGCGTTAATAACTCGCCTGGCGCGCCAAGTAAACGTGACATACGTTGCGCAGCGGCAATAAGTAGTTCATCCCCTGCCGCATGCCCATAACGGTCATTGACTAACTTAAAACGATCCAGATCCATAAACAATAATACCGGTGTGATTTTTCCTTTTTTAGCTAGCGGCAGAATATGTTCAAGTGTCTCCATCAACTGAGCTCGGTTTGCTAGCCCAGTTAAGTTATCATGCATCGCTGCATACCTAACCTGTTGCTCTGCACGTCTCCTTTCCAAAATTTCGCGCTTTAATCTCTGGTTGATGACTAACAAATAAAATAACCACAAGCCATTAAATAACAACGCTACGGCGATAACTTTCACCCAAACGCCCCACACTTTCCAGTCTATTTTGGCTCGAGGCGGCGTATAAATAAACTGACTAAAATCACTGCCTTGTGAAATAAAATTAAGATCAATAAGTTGCTGTTGAATATCGGCAAGATGTTGACGATTAATATACCCCAAGGGCACAAAATCAGGCAAAATATAATCCCGCATAGTAATTAACTGATATTTAAATTGATTACGTAATACATCCAAAGAGGCTGACGGTAACTGCTGATTCAATGCCACCAATACATCAAGCGTTTCTTCAGTATGTGTTAACGCATATTCCCATCCTTGTAACACCGCAGTCCGAACTGCTGCAACACGCTCCGGGTTTAAGCTTGCTTCTGCTGCGCTGGTAAATAAGAAACCACTGTAAAAATCGATACCATAATCTTTCGGCATAAAAATAATCGGTTCCGCGCCCTGACGAACAGCGTTATAGGGGCCACGAATTAAATTAATGCTGAGGGCGTCAAATTGATTGTGAACTAAAGTAGTAATATCACGCGCGGCCGATGTTGATAAAATATTGATTGAATCAATATTCTGTTTACGTAATAAACTGACCACTTCAATATCTTTAAATTCAGGTAGTAACAGCACCCGTTTATCATTTAAATCGGATAACTTATTAATGCCTTTGTTTTTTAATACTAATAAAGCATTGGGTGAATGTTGAAATATGGCAGCAATAGCAACGAGAGCCCGGCCATTGGCTTTTTCAACCAAGACATCCGCATTTGTCACTCCGTAATCAGCCTCTCCTTGATCGACCGATTGGGTGACTGATTGGCGAGAACGTGTCGACGTTAAGTCCACATTAAGACTCTGAGCACTAAAAAAACCCTTATGCTGCGCCATATAATAGCCCGCAGATTGAACCACCGACGTAGGCGGTAATAAAATACGAACATGTTCGGTTTTATGTTCAGCTCGCACCGCAAAAGCGCTAATACCAAAAGATAAAGATAATGTGATAAAAATAGCGTATTTAATAAAAGTCACAGGAAATAAAACAATCCATTGTTTATATTGTTTCGCTATTCTGCCAAGTTGTTAAATCGAAATCAAAATTTCATTACAAACACTTAGCAAGCAATAACTTATTCGCCAATTAAAATCAGAGTAATAACAACATTTCATCGTAATTTAAAGATAAAGTCATTATATGCAATGAATGAAACAGGCAAAAAAAAACCCGTAATATCATAATTACAGGCTTTTATTCTTAATTCACATTTGTCGTTTCTTCGTCAAAATCGACGGTAAAATTAACTAATGCGTTTGTATTTAATACGGTGCGGTTGTGTCGCTTCTGGCCCTAACGTTTTCTTCAGCCATGCTTCATAGTCGGTGTAGTTACCTTCGTAGAAGTTCACTTTACCTTCATCACGGTAATCAAGAATATGCGTAGCGATACGATCAAGGAACCAACGGTCATGGGAAATAACCATCGCACAACCAGGGAACTCAAGAATGGCTTCTTCGAGTGCACGTAATGTCTCGATATCCAAGTCATTAGTTGGCTCATCCAGCAGTAATACATTACCACCAGTCTGTAGTAGTTTAGCTAAATGTAAACGACCACGCTCACCACCGGAAAGGTGACCAACACGTTTCTGCTGATCGGTACCTTTAAAGTTAAAACGGCTGCAATAAGCGCGAGATGGTATTTCAAAATTACCGATCTTGATCATATCCAGACCATCTGATAATTCTTGCCAAACAGTGTTCTCACCGTTCATGTGATCACGGAACTGATCAACACTGGCAAGTTTCACACTTTCACCTACAGAGATAGAACCTGAATCTGGTGATTCACTGCCATCTAGCATTTTGAATAATGTTGATTTACCTGCACCATTAGGACCGATAATACCGACGATCGCGCCTTTTGGCATAGAGAATGATAAATCATCAATAAGTACACGACCATCATAGGCTTTACCTAGATTTTCAACTTCAATCACTTTGTCGCCTAGACGCTCACCCGGTGGGATAAACAGTTCATTCGTTTCGTTACGACGTTGGTAATCTGATTGGTTAAGTTCTTCAAAACGTGCCATACGAGCTTTACTTTTCGCCTGACGACCTTTCGGATTTGAACGTACCCATTCAAGTTCTTTCTCAATCGATTTTTTGCGTGCGCTTTCTTTAGATGACTCTTGTTCAAGACGCGCATCTTTTTGTTCTAACCAAGAAGAGTAGTTACCTTCCCATGGAATACCTTCACCACGGTCAAGCTCTAAGATCCAACCAGCTACGTTATCAAGGAAGTATCTATCATGCGTAATTGCAACAACAGTGCCTTCATAATCGTGTAAGAAGCGCTCTAACCAAGCCACAGATTCTGCATCCAAGTGGTTGGTTGGTTCGTCTAGTAGTAACATGTCTGGTTTTTCTAATAACAAACGACAGATAGCAACACGGCGACGTTCACCACCTGATAGGACTTTAATTTTAGTGTCCCATTCAGGTAAACGTAATGCATCAGCAGCACGCTCTAGTTGGTTTTCGATGTTGTGACCATCGTGCGCTTGAATGATAGATTCAAACTTTTCTTGTTGCTTTGCTAGCTTATCAAAATCTGCATCTGGTTCTGCATAATCGGCATAAACTTTATCAAGACCTGCCATTGCATCTTTTAGTTCTGAAATCGCTTCTTCAACGGTTTCACGTACTGTTTTTTCCAGATCCAATACCGGTTCTTGCGGTAAGTAGCCGATCTTAGTGCCAGCAAGTGGACGCGCTTCACCTTCGAAGTCTTGATCTACGCCAGCCATAATACGTAACAGGCTTGATTTACCAGAGCCATTTAGACCTAATACACCGATCTTAGCGCCAGGGTAGAAACTTAGTGAGATATCTTTAAGAATGTGACGCTTCGGTGGCACAATTTTGCCAACACGATGCATCGAATAAATAAACTGAGGACCAGCCATTATGTTCTCTTTTAACAAGGAATAAGGAATGTGGGATAATTGTAAACCTTGCATGCAGTCGACACAAGAAAAAGAGCGACCCCACCCTAACCCTCCCCTTAAAAAGGGAGGGAACTAAAGCAACATCAAGCCAATACAACACTAACTCAATTGATAATAAGGTCTGCTCTTTGCACCTCCCCTTAACTTAGGGGGAGGCTGGGAGGGGGTCTTTATATAATACTTAGTCTTCGATTAACACAGACTCTAATGCCATGATGATCATGTCATTGAATGTTAATTGACGTTCTTCAGCCGTTGTAACTTCACCAGTACGGATATGATCAGATACAGTGCAGATACAGATAGCATTTGCGCCGAATTCTGCAGCTACGCCGTATAGGCCAGCAGCTTCCATTTCTACGCCAAGTACACCTAATTTTTCCATTGAATCAAATAATTCTGGTTTTGGTGTATAGAATAAATCTGCTGAGAAGATGTTACCTACTTTAGCATCGATATTACATGCTTTAGCAGCACGTGTAACTTTACTTAGTAGTTCCCAAGATGCGATAGCTGCGAAATCATAACCGTCAAAACGTGCACGGTTAACAGCTGAATCTGTACATGCACCCATGCCGATCACGACGTCACGTACTTTAACGTCAGTGCTGATCGCACCACAGCTACCAATACGGATAAGGTTTTTAACACCGAATTCAGTAATTAATTCTTTTGCATAGATAGAGCAAGATGGGATACCCATACCTGAACCCATCACAGAGATACGCTTACCTTTGTAAGTGCCCGTGAAACCTAACATGTTACGCACGTCATTCACTTGCTTAATATCTTCTAAAAATGTTTCTGCGATGTATTTAGCGCGTAGTGGATCACCTGGGAATAATACCGTTTCAGCGAAATCACCTTTTTCTGCGTTAATATGTGGAGTTGCCATTATTGTTACCTTCTTTGTTTTAGTTATACTCAGCATTCTTAGCTGAGTACTTTATTTATGAAATAGTGTATTTATAAACATTGTTATTTATAAAAAGCTTTTACCATATTCAAGCTTTGGTAAATCGTGATACGCCGCAATTGACTGACCAATATCAGCAAATGTCTCGCGTAAACCCAGCGGACCTTTTGGTACATTTTGACCATAAAAGATGACTGGAATATGTTCACGGGTATGATCTGTACCCGGAGCAGTTGGATCACAACCGTGATCCGCAGTTAATACCACAATATCGTCTTCACCTAGGATCTCAAGTAACTCAGGTAAACGCGTATCGAAATACTCTAACCCTTTGGCATAACCAGCAACATCACGACGATGTCCCCACGAAGAGTCAAAATCAACAAAGTTAGTGAATACGATCGTTTGATCACCCGCTTGTTTTACTTGCTCTAACGTCAGATCAAACAAGGCTTCAAGGCCAGTTGCTTTCACTTTTTTAGTAATGCCTTGCTGTGCGTAAATATCCGCAATCTTACCCACACTTACAACTTCACCACCAGCTTCAGCCATTCGGTCTAATAATGTTGGTGCAGGTGGTAACACTGAATAATCACGACGATTACCAGTACGTGCAAAATCACTCTTATCAGCCCCAACAAATGGACGCGCAATAACACGGCCAATGTTGTACGGTTCTAATAATTCACGTGCTAATTCACATAATTTAAGTAAACGTTCAAGACCAAAGGTCTCTTCATGACACGCAATTTGGAATACACTGTCTGCCGAAGTATAGAAAATTGGTTTACCAGATGCCATATGCTCGGCACCCAACTGTTCTAATATCTCAGTACCTGAAGAATGGCAGTTACCTAAATAACCCGGTAAGTCTGCTTGTTCGACTAACTGCTCCAGTAATTCTTGTGGAAAACTGTTTTCAGTATCCGAGAAATACCCCCAATCAAACAGTACTGGTACGCCCGCGATTTCCCAGTGGCCACTTGGTGTATCTTTGCCACTCGAGATCTCTTGTGCGTAACCGTATGCACCAATAACCTCTGTGCTTTCATCTAAGCCGGCAGGAAATGAGCCCACACTATCGGCACAAGCATGCGCAAGACCCAATTTGGTTAAATTAGGGATATATAATGGACCTTCACGACCCTCATCCGCTTTACCTTCAGCACACCATTGAGCGATGTGACCAAACGTGTTACTGCCTACATCACCAAATTTATCAGCATCGGCAGAAGCACCAATACCCAATGAATCCAACATTAATATAATTGTACGTTTCATCATTCTGACCTATTTTTATTATATATTTTTAACTATGCTCTACATTAAATATTAACTAAGTGTTAAACATCTGAAAGTCGAATTTGTTGATAAACATCAGCACTTGCAGCTGGCTTAATATCACCGATATGAATCGATTTCAAGATTTCTGCTTGTGCGGCTTCAAACTGCGCATCACTACGAGCATGCACCATAGCAATCGGTGTTTGTGCATCGAGTTGTTGACCCAGCGCTGCAATATCAGATAAGCCAACAGCATAATCGATTTGATCTGTCGCCACACGACGACCACCACCCATAGCAACAACCGCCATACCAAAACCACGGGTATCCATCTCAGTTAAATAACCACTTTGCGCTGCATATACTGGACGAATAATATCTGTTTTTGGTAAGTGTAGATCATAGTTGTCAACAAAATCAGTTGGACCGCCTAAACCTGAAACCATAATGCCAAATAATTCAGCCGCTTTACCGTTATCTAATACGGTTTGTAATTTATTACGCGCATCATCAGCGTCTGTCGCAAGATTTGCTGACAATAGCATTTCAATACATAACGCCATTGTAACAGCAAACAAACGTGGGTTACGGTATTCACCCGTTAAGAAACGTACCGCTTCACGCACTTCAACTGCATTACCTGCACTACTTGCCAATACTTGATTCATATCGGTAATTAATGCTGATGTTTTACAACCAGCACCATTGGCAACTGAAACAATACTTTTAGCCAGCTCAACAGATTGCTCATGAGTCGGCATAAAAGCACCACTGCCAGATTTCACATCCATCACTAACGCATCAAGACCAGCAGCCAATTTTTTCGATAAAATAGAGGCAGTGATCAGCGAAATAGACTCTACCGTGGCCGTAATATCACGAATACCGTAGAAACGTTTATCCGCAGGGGCTAGATTTGCTGATTGACCAACAATCGCAACGCCACTGGTTTTTACCACTTGACGAAATAACGCATTATCAACCGTTGTTTGATAACCAGGGATCGCATCTAATTTATCGAGTGTACCGCCAGTATGACCCAAACCTCGACCTGAAATCATTGGGACAAAACCACCACATGCTGCAACCATAGGACCAAGCATCAGTGAAATGACATCACCGACACCACCTGTTGAATGCTTATCGACGATTGGGCCATTAAGTTGCATTGAATCCCAGTTTAATACATCACCTGAATCTCGCATTGCTGATGTGATCGCTATACGTTCATCCATGTTCATGTCATTAAAATAAGTCGCCATCGCAAATGCGGCGATCTGTCCTTCCGAAATGCTGTTATCAGCAATACCATTAACAAAATATTCAATTTCAGCACGACTTAATATTTCGCCATTACGTTTACGACGAATAATCTCTTGCGGTATGAACATAACTACCAACTCCTTAAATAAGAAAAAGCTACTCCTTAAAATGGGAAGAGCTTAGTTAAATACAGAAAGTTAGGATCGAATAAGCACATGCAGTATTGATTAGGTCATGTCAGTTATTACCAACGTGTACTCTTAGCCAATACAAAACACTTTGTTTGGGAATATTGCTTTATCGAACCCGGAACGAGATAATTAGTAACCGCTGTTATCAGCTGCTTTCTCTACTGATGGGGACTCAGCTAAATCAAGCTCAACTAATAAGTTAGCAAGCAGGCTTGAAGCACCGAAACGGAATTTGGCTGGAGATACCCAGTCTTGACCTAGAATTGATTCTGCTAATGCAAGGTATTCACCTGCTTGCTCAGCATTTTTAACGCCACCCGCTGGTTTGAAACCAACATCGGTGTTTTTCTCACTGATCACTGTAAGCATGATCTTAGCGAATTCGAGTGTTGCATTTACAGGCACTTTACCTGTCGATGTTTTAATAAAGTCAGCACCAGCATCAATCGAGATCTCACTTGCTTGACGGATTAATGCTTCAGTTTTAAGTTCACCTGTTTCTACGATGACTTTAAGTTGAACATTTGCAGGACATACTTCCTTACACGCTTTAACTAATTTAAAACCAACATCAGCATTACCAGCCATTAGTGCGCGGTATGGGAATACAACATCAACTTCATCAGCACCGTATGCAACAGCCGCTTTCGTTTCTGCAACTGCAATAGCAACATCATCGTTACCGTGTGGAAAGTTAGTTACCGTTGCGATTTTTACCGTATCAGCACCAATTGAATTTAATGTTTTACGTGCGATAGGAATAAAGCGAGGGTAGATACAAACAGCAGCAGTGTTACCAGCTGCACTTTTTGCTTTATGACACAGTTCAATTACTTTTGCATCGGTATCATCATTATTAAGTGTAGTTAAGTCCATCATATTTAATGCACGTTGTGCTGCTACTTTAAAGTTACTCATATTAAGTCTCCAAACTTATTAATTTTTTTATAAAAAACAGTGAAACCAAGGCAATTGTACTAATTGCTGGCTGTAGCTATCCAAGGAGTACTTTAATAAAGAAGTGTTTACCTTAAGCTAGTAGCCAAAAGTAAATAGATGACGTATAAG
>Ga0209292_1003094_pt1 | contig 18529 bp, 13 predicted proteins | sample GOMGulsemesocosm_2_FD_184634 | JGI IMG/M metagenome (GOLD analysis project Ga0209292, IMG submission 184634) | Methane-oxidizing microbial communities from mesocosms in the Gulf of Mexico - GOM9C Gulf of Mexico (SPAdes) (version 2) | ecosystem: Environmental > Aquatic > Marine > Cold seeps... | reverse complement strand
CTAAACCATTAAAACTAATTTGCCGATATTGCCATTGTCCAACATATGTTGGTGGGCTTCATCGGCTTTTTGCCATTGATAGCAAGAATCAATTACCGGCAATAACTCCCCTGCACGAAGTTTTTCTCCAAACTTTTGTTTAAAGGTTTTTACTAACTCAGCTTTATACGCTTCACTTCTATTTCTTAACGTTGATGCTGTAATAGTGATGCGCTTTAATAGCATTTTAGCCATATCTACTTGCTCGCAATAACGATCTTGTAAGATAGACAATAATACAACATGGCCGTCAACAGCCGAAACATTAATATTCTTTTGTAAATAGTCGCCACCCACCACATCAATAATCACATCAAAACCTTTCACAAAATTTTCTTTTTTCCATTGCTCGAAGCTCGATTGCTGATAATTAATCGCTACATCAGCACCAAGTTTTAAGCAAGCTTGTCGTTTTTCTTCACTTCCTACAGTAACAACCACAAAACAGTCATATAACTTAGCGAGTGTAATAGCAGCACTACCGACACCACTCGCCCCCGCATGGATCAATACCGACTGTTTAGGCTTTAAGTTAGCAATTGAAAATAAACTTTGAAATGCCGTTAAAAACGTTTCCGCACAAGCGGCGCCTTGCTGATAAGTAAATGAGGAAGGAAGAGAAAATAGCTGGTTAGATTTTATCACTGCGTATTCGGCGTACCCTCCTCCAGCGACTAAACCGAAAACGCTGTCGTTTATTTTCCATTGAGTAACGCCACTACCACAAACAACAATATCACCACAAACTTCAAGTCCTAAAATTAGCGATTCACCTTTAGGTGCAGGGTATTTTCCTTGTCGTTGTAAAATATCTGCCCGGTTAACACCAATGGCTCTCACTCGAATTAAACATTCATCTACTGACACTTTCGGTCGATTCGTTTCAGCAAACTCTAGCTGTTGTTCTTTGTTCACCGATATATACTGCAAGGAAACCTCCTATCCGTAGTCATTGGAAATGCGTAATTTTAGCATGTAAAAAATCTCAGCTACAAGGTGCATGATTAAGTAATAGCCAGCTATTACGCGTAAATGCAACTTAGTAGTTGAGCTTTTTAAATGGGTAAAAAACGCGTTTAAAAGGTAACGAGTAAATACATAGTTTTGTTAACGAATGTTATTATTCATTAACTAATAGCAAAAAAGTGATGCTCTTGCCATTGTACTTGTTTTTTCTCCATATTGGCGACTTCTGCATCTGGTGGTCCGTGCTTTAACCACTCTAACATTACGTCCACTTCAGTTTCTTCACCGCACATTAACACTTCTACATCACCATCAGCCAAGTTTTTGGCATAACCACTTAACCCATGGTCAATAGCTATTTGTTGACTCGACGCACGAAAATAAACACCCTGCACTCTACCACTCACACGAGCCATATAACTAACATTCATACTTGTTGCTCCATACATTAAACTGAAATAACTGAATTTGAAGATTGCACCTGAGCTTCGCATTGACTACACTCTGCGCAATTTCATTTACCCTTTCATTAAGTATAGTCACATGTCAGCAAGAATTTATTTAAAAGTAAGCCGAGAGAAGTCTTTATTACGAAAACATCCTTGGATATTTTCTCAAGCGATCAATAAAATCAAAGGAAAGCCAATGTTGGGCGACACTGTTGATGTATACGATCACAAGGAAAAATGGCTTGCTCGTGGCGCTTACTCGCCAGAATCACAAATAAGAATTCGGGTGTGGAGCTTTAATGAAAATGAAGAAATTGACAGTGAATTTTTTCGTAAGAAATTATTAAACGCACAATCTAGGCGTGAATGGTTTATTGAACAAGGTGACTTAACAGGCTACCGCCTAATTGCGGGTGAATCAGATGGATTACCGGGTATAACCATCGATAAATACGATAATTTAATTGTTTGCCAATTACTCAGTGCCGGAGCTGACTTTCAACGCTATACCTTAGTTGAAGTTCTTAAAGAGCTATATCCTAACTGTAGCATTTACGAACGCTCTGATGTTGATGTACGTAAAAAAGAAGGTTTAGAGCCAATAACAGGCTGGCTAACAGCACCACAAGAGTCAACTGCTTGTATTATCAAAGAGCACGGTTTGTCTATTAATGTTGATATTGCCAAAGGTCATAAAACAGGCTTTTACCTAGACCAACGTGATTCACGCGTCACAGCCGGTCGTTATGCTAAAGGTAAGTCAGTTCTGAACTGTTTTTCTTATACAGGCACATTCGCCTTACATTGTGCAGCAAATGACGCTAAAGAAGTGATCAATGTTGATGTATCGCAAACGGCCCTTGATTTAGCAAAAGAGAACATTGCACTTAATAACTTAGAAGATAAAAACGTTTCTTTTGTTAAAGCTGATGTATTTAAGTTACTTAGGCAATATCGTGAAGAAAAGCGTCAATTTGATATGATCATTTTAGATCCGCCCAAGTTTGTCGAATCTAAAGCTCAATTAACCGGTGCTTGTCGTGGTTATAAAGATATCAATATGCTGGCTATGCAATTACTCAAGCCAAATGGCATATTACTAACCTTTTCTTGCTCTGGTTTGATGGAAGCGAGTTTATTTCAAAAGGTCGTTGCTGATGCCGCTTTAGATGCGCGTCGGGAAGTACATTTTGTTGAACGTTTACAACAAGCCGGCGATCATCCTATTTCCAGTAATTACCCTGAAGGTTATTACTTGAAAGGCTTGGTTTGTCAGGTAAGTTAAATTTACTGATTGCAACTTGTGTTTTAACATCAAAAGAACGAGCTATTTAAGCTCGTTTTTTATTGACTGATTAATGGTTTGATTTAAAAATATTTATACATATATGTTTAAACTGATTTAAACTTTATTTTAGTCTGTTTCTAATCAATTTCCGCAATATTAATACCAATTAAATAACAATCATCACCTTCTTCTGTAACACGGACTATTTTCCCTGAAACTTCAAGTGGTTGAACATTATTATTAGCAGAGCCAACACTCACTTTAACATTGGTATTGAGCTCTATGGGATGCGTCATTTCAATTGCCATGCCGGTAGCACTTAAATCTCGACAAGTTGCTAAAATTTGACTGTTCGCTTCGTCATCGATAATGGTTACTGTTACGTCACTATTTAACATCATCCGATAGAAATCACGTTTATCATCAAAGTTAACCATTATTACTCCATTTCGTTATTTGAATATTCATTGACTCTTTTATACCCATTGCTGAGTTTGCTGTCAAATTTTCAAGTTTAAAATAATAGAAATATTGTCCTAATTAGCTGAAATTTCTTTTAAATGATTAAGAATTCGCTTTGCAGATACCGGGTAAGCGGTTTTCAAGTTTTGTGCAAATACCGACACGCGAAATTCTTCCATCATCCAACGAACCGCTAAAATTTCTTCATTAATTGTCTTACCTTTACTTTGCTTGGCTAGTAAAGCTTGGTAGACATCATTCACCTTAGCTATTTCTATTGTTTTTAAGCGATCTTGATTTGGATCCACAGGAAGTTTTTCCATTCGCCTTAACATCGCTTGTAAATAACGCGCAATATCATCTAATCGTTGATGGCCTGACGCCGTCACGAAACCTTTGAAAACAAGCAAACCGAGCTGTTCTTTTATATCAGCTTGCGCTTGAATAACATCCAGTGACATTCGCCCTTTTAGTTTTTTGCCTATTTCATGGGTTAACGTTAATACTTTTTCTACTTTTAAAGCAGACGCAAGTACACAGTCTGCAAGCTCTGCCCGTACATGGTCTTTTGCTTTTTCAAAATCATGTTGGTTGCGGGGTAACTCACCATTGGCTTTTACTAAATACTGACAAGCCGCGACTATGCAATCATCGAGTAAATCGGGAATAGAACCGAAAGGATTAAAATACAAGCTTAGCTTCGCTTTATTCGGTAACTTTTGTTGTAAATATTTAACCGGTGATGGAATGTTTAATAAAATTAAACGACTAATACCATTGATCATCGCCTGTTCCGCAAGAGTTTGTTCTTCAAATAATTCTATTGCAACGGTTTTATTTTTATCAACTAAAGCAGGAAATGCCTTTATGGTAATATTGGCGATTTTTTTCTCGTAACCTGTGGGTATTGCGTTAAAATCCCATTCGGTAATTTTTTCTCGCTCTATGCCTTTGTCTGCTACTTTTTTGATTGACGCTTTTACTTTCCCTTGTAAATTGGCTTTCAATTCATCAAGATTTCGGCTTTGATTGATTAACGTCCCTTTTTCATCAATCACTTTAAAGTTCATGGTTAAATGAATGGGTAATTCAATATCTTGCCAAATATCTTCAGGTAACCTAACACCGGTCATTCGTAAAAGGTGTTTTTCGATAGCGGCAACAAGTTTACCATCAAACTCATTAATGGCAGACAAACACGCTTCTGCGTAATTAGGGGCGGGTACAAAATTACGACGTAACGACTTTGGTAAACCTTTTATTAACGCAATAATGAGTTCTAAACGAAGGGCTGGAATTAACCAATCAAAGTCATTATTTTCAACCTGATTCAATATACCAACTGGAACATGTAAACTTATACCGTCATCAATATCGCCAGGTGTAAAATGATAACTAAGCGGTAAGGTCAAATGCCCTTGTCGCCACACATCAGGATAATCGTTAGCTGATAACACTTTTGAGCTTTCATTTAATAAAAACGCTTCGCTGAAATTAAGCAGTTGAGCATTTTTATGCTTGGTTTTTTTCCACCATGATAAGAAGCTACGTTGACAAACAATAGTTTCTGGAAGCTTTTCTGCATAGAACTCAACTAATCGTTCTTCATCAACTAGAAAGTCTTTACGGCGTGCTTTTTGTTCGAGTTTTTCGATGCTGGCAATTAATTGATGATTTTGTTGGTAGAATTTTTCATTCATTGAACTGTCGCCATTAACTAACGCTTCTCGAATAAAAATTTCTCGACAGGTATGAGGCTCAATACGATTAAAATTGATTTTACGTTTTGCCACTATGGTTAAGCCGTATAAAATAACGTGTTCAAACGCCATAACTGCGCCTTGCTTTTTCTCCCAATGTGGCTCGCTATAGTTTCGTTTAAGTAAATGCTCTGCTAAGGGTTCTATCCATTGTGGTTCTATTTTTGCCACCATTCGGGCAAATAACCGACTCGTTTCTACCAATTCAGTTGCCATTATCCACTTAGGCGATTTCTTCGCGACACCTGAGCCAGGAAAAATATAGAAGCGGCTATTACGTGCACCTTTATATTCTCTATTATCGTCAAGTTGTCCTAAATGACTTAGCAAGCCAGAAAGAATGGCTTGATGAATAATATCGTTGTTATTGCTTTCTGTTGATCCTTTCTCTTTATTCGCTTCATGATTACTCAGGTCAAAAGATTTTGGCGTATAATCAACACGGCTCATTGGAATGTTTAAATCACGTAATGAATGTTTAAGCTGACTAAAAATATCTTGCCATTCACGAATACGCATATAAGCCAAAAATTCTTTTTTACACATATTTCGAAATTGATTATTGGTCAGCGCTTTTTGCTGTTGCTCAATGTAGTGCCATAAATTAAGCAAGCTGATAAAATCAGACTCTTTATCTTTAAAGCGGTTGTGTTTTTCATCAGCCGCTTGCTGCTTTTCATGAGGTCGCTCACGTGGGTCTTGGATACTTACCGCACTAACAATAATAAATATTTGCTCAATGCAGCCAAGTTCGATGGCCGATAATATCATTTTTGAAAGGCGTGGATCTGTCGGGAATTTCGCTAACATTCTCCCCGCTTTCGTTAATACGACCTTATTTTGCCCTTTTTCAATTGCCGCGAGTTCTTCAAGTAAAGAAATACCATCGTTAATATTACGACTGTCTGGTGGCTGAACAAAAGGAAATTCACTGATTTCCCCTAAATCTAGTGCCAACATTTGTAGAATAACGGTTGCAAGATTGGTACGTAATATTTCGGGATCTGTGAATTCAGGACGACCTAGAAAGTCATCTTCGCTATATAGACGTAAACAAACACCTGCTGACACACGTCCACAACGCCCTGCTCGTTGATTCGCACTGGCTTGTGATATGGCTTCTATGGGTAATCGTTGAACTTTAGTACGGTAACTATAACGAGAAATACGCGCAGTACCGGGATCAATAACGTATTTAATGCCCGGTACGGTTAAGCTGGTTTCCGCAACGTTGGTCGCTAATACGATATTACGGCCACTGTGTGGTTTGAAAATTCTATTTTGCTCTTGTACGGTCAACCTTGAATACAAAGGGAGAATTTGTGTATGTGTTAAGTTTGCTTTTTCTAAGGCCGACGCGGCGTCCCGTATTTCTCTTTCGCCATTGAGAAAAATAAGAATATCACCTTGGCTAATATGGCCAAGTTCATCAACGGCTTGTAGAATACCGCTAATAATATCGTTACTGCTTGCTTCTTCTGTTTCATCGTTATTATCAACATTTAACGGACGATATAATATTTCAACGGGAAAAGTTCGTCCTGACACTTCAATAATAGGCGCGGGTACGCCAGTTACAGAAGCAAAGTGTTGTGAAAACCTTTCAGGATCTATCGTTGCTGATGTAATGATCACTTTTAAATCAGGACGTTTCGGTAATATTTCCCGTAAATACCCTAAAATAAAGTCTATATTTAAACTCCGTTCATGGGCTTCATCAATGATCAGCGTGTCATATTTTCTCAGTAAACGGTCATGCTGCATTTCTGCCAGTAAAATACCGTCGGTCATTAATTTAATATAGCTTTTATCACTCACTAAATCGTTAAAACGCACTTTGTAACCTACTGCATCACCGAGCTTTGTCGATAACTCATCGGCAATACGTGTAGCGACAGTACGTGCGGCAATTCGCCTTGGCTGAGTATGCCCTATCATTCCGTCAATACCACGGCCTAAAGCAAGACATATTTTCGGGATTTGAGTGGTTTTACCCGACCCCGTTTCGCCGGCAATGATCACCACTTGGTTTTCTGTGATAGCTTTGGCAATAACATCAGCATTTTGTGAAACAGGTAGGGATTCAGGGTAGGTTATTTTTGGAACATTCTGAATTTTGACCTGCTTTTTATGAATAGACTCATCAATATGCACAGATATCTGCTTAAGCGTTTTTTGTTTTTTCTCGAGATCGGCTATTTTTTTGCTCGAAGACAAACGCTTTTTCAAACGAAATTGATCAGACTTTTGCGTCAACCGCAGACGGCTATAAAGTTTATCAATATTAATAGCTTGGCTGGGTAAAGACTCAGGAGAAGTAACAATAGATTTTTCAGAAGACAAGATTAACTCAAACAAAAATGGCAAAAAGAAATTTTACCAGCTTTATCAAAGCAGCACCACTTCAATCAAGCGGTGCCAATTGATACTTTAAGAATTACACGGTGTGGCTAAGATTTAAAACTACTGCGCATGTGTTTATCAATGGCGTGTAGCACGTCATTACGACATATAGTGCCGAGCAAATTACCATCATCGTCAACCACAGGGTAGACTTTGGGTTTGTTTAACAACATGTTCTGCGCTAACTCAATAACACTATCGTAAGGTTTTACCGACAGCACTTCTTTACGCATTAAAGACTCAACATCAGTTACATGTTCATTGTGATAAATAGATTGCAACATTTTTGCTAACACATCACTTTCTGATAAGAAGCCAATTAAGCGGTTATTAGCATCGATCACCGGTCCACCAATTTGTTTGGTTTTCAAAAAACGTAATGCCGCCTCTTCAACCACCATTTCGGAAGTAAACGTGACGGGATAGTGGTTCATATACTCGCGTATTTGCAAACTCTCCATAAAATTCCCTTAATAAATAAAAAATAAAAACACGGTTCTTTTAAAAATAACTGTAGACGCTTTTATTCAATAAATCATGAATTTATGGAAAATAACTCATTTTATTTTCAAGAATCTATTCTTGATCAAAGTAACGACAATAAAACGGGATCTGAAGTGTTTTTTACGGTGTTCGATAAGGCATGATAGGAAAGCGAAAATTGTTTTCGTAAATGCGATTTTAAATGTGCTTTAACAGATTTAGGTTTTATATTTTTGAGTAAACAAAATAAGGCTAAAGCATGCAGTGTTTCAATTTCGGGTAACGCCGACTGACGATTGGCATTAGGATTATTACACGAGCCACAACCGCCCTTAAATTGATAAGCTGTATTACTAAATATGACCCCAAAGCCCATAAAACAAGCTAAAACATCAACCGCTTGGGGGATATATTCTTTGCCACCAGGCGGTAAATTACTTTGCTGAACAATAATAATGTTAGCAAGGTTTTGTACAATTGAAGAAATTAGGTCTTGGGGCTGGTTGACTTGATTTTCCCGATAAGACAACATGATCGGCTGTTGCTGTAGCTTTTCACTATTTTGTTCGTTGAGTGTAGCAAATGGTGTGTTTTCACCACGACAGTTCTCAACAAGATTAAACTGAGGTATGGTTATTTGTTGGCTGCCAGCAAAAAATTGCTCAGGTGTCACTAATACGATTGGCCATTGTTGCATGCCGGCATAAGTGACTGTTTGTTTAAATATGCTTAGCGCCATTTCATGTACGCTGCTAACACTTCCCTGATAAAATTCGTTGTTGGGTAGCACCAGCTGGCTATTATTTTTGAATTCTACAACATCAAAATGACTAATTGCCCATGAAAAAGTGTCAAGGATCCACTGGTGGCTGTCTTCATCAATCACATCTGCGATACCAATTTGGCTCGATGGTTTAACAATATTTAATAACTTGGCTAACATCACAAATAATTACTCTGTAATTTGCTGTTCATCTGTTGCCGCTTTCTCTGCCGCTGCTTTTTCTTCGATAAGTGCTCGCTCCGCTTTTGAGATATAACGGGGCTTGTTACTGGTATGTAACTTTGCATTTGCTTTTTTTTGTTTGCTTTTTAACACTGCATTTATTTTTTTCTTGCGATTCATTTTACTTGTCTTTTTACTTTTCTATAGTTAAATTCAAAAATAGTTAATTAAGCTAATAATACCCTACTGGTAAATAGGTATTTATCAATTAAGTAACGGATGATCTTCTGGTAATTGTTTTGCTATCCACATGGCTAACCGATGCTTCATACTTTGCAAATCTTCGTTATCTGCAGGTAGTGCTTGAATCAGCTTGTCGTTAACTAATAAACGATACAAACTTTCAACTTTTTCTTTTGAAGCATTGGTGGCAGAAAAACCTTTATAACCACGGTTCATTGCATATTTTTCGCCAACTTCTATCGCTTTTTTTAATAATGCGGTTTCATTCTTAATTTTTTTAGGTTTTTTCATCGTTTACTTCTTTTATAATATTTACTTTTCCGGCCAGATTTATGACCGGAATTATGAGTATTTTTCTAATTATCTTTTATGATTGCTTATCGGTCACATATCAAAATAAAAGGCATTTAACTTGTTGCCGTCTAGGTCACGAAAATAACCCGCATAAAAACCATCATCACCGCGCGGCCCTGGCTCTCCTTCACAGGTTGCTCCTAGCTCAATCGCTTTAGCATAGAAGGCATCAACTTTGTCTGTTGAGTCTAAAACGATTGCTACCATAACACCGTTACCAACCGTTGCTGGTTGTTCATCGAAGGGTTTAGTCATGGCAAGACCGGCTTTATCAGGCGCTGTTGCCCACGCAACAAACTGGTCAGTTTCTAAAAACCGTCCGGCATCAATAGTGGCAAATAGTGCATCATAAAATGCCACAGCCCGTTCTAAATCATTTGTACCTAATGTTACGTAACCAATCATAATAATTCCCTCTGCTAAGTGTTGTTAGTAATATTGTCGAACCATTGTCTTATTTATAACTTGAAACTAGCGCTTTGGTAAAGCCTTCTATACTAATTTCTTTACCATGTTCTACAATGAGCGTATCAAGTGTTGAGATGTCCTTTTCTAAGGACGACATGGTAATCGTGTTGTCATCTAAGATATAAAGTTGTTTTAAACTCGTGTAATAAAACTTTAAAACAACTAAGGCTTTTTCATCGCCTTCTACACTCGCCTGTTTAATTTTTTTCAAACGACGATAAATAGTATTTTGAATTTGTTTTAATTGCCAAACGTAGTATATTTCATCAAAAAAAGGTTTGTTTTTTAATTGCTGTAATATTGCGGCACAAGTCAACAGCGCTAAAACTACGCCTAAAAAATTATAACGAAAGTTACTGGTTTGTCCGCCTGACTCTATTGCTGTATTAAGACTATTTAGAGTGATATTATCAAGGGCTAACGGGTCGGTAAATATTGCAATGAGTGCAGCCCCAAAGGCAATAGCCAGCACTGCTAAGGTAATAATAAAGCCAATAATCACTTGATTAAGCTTACTGCGATACGTTTTTTTATCGATGTCTTTTAACGTCATGCTACAACTTATTAATTTGGTCACTAAAATTCAAAGGTATTCTACCGTAATTCCGTTGAGGAAACCGCTTTGTGCGGCTTTATTTTTTATAAAGATCAACGCCTGAATAACGGGTCGTTTTCGTGGTTACACCATGTCGCCAAACATTGGCTAATGAAGAAACACTTAACTGTTGTTTCGCTCGGGTAATTGCGGTGTACATTAATTCCCTTGAAAGCAATTTATTATCAGTTTGCTCAGGCAATACCATAGCAACATGATCAAATTCACTGCCTTGGGTTTTATGGATGGTCATCGCATAAACGGTTTCATGTTGCGGTAGTCGTGCCGGATTAACCCATTTATATTCATTGTTTGCTTGCTCGAAAACGGCCATTAAATGTCCGGTATTATTTTTCCACAATAAACCGATATCGCCATTGTACAAACCCAATGAATAGTTATTAACATTTATCATGATAGGCTGTCCTGCATATCGCGTTTCAAAACCGCGAATATCACCACGTTTAATGAGTATATTCTGTACTTGTTCATTTAACGACTCTACACCTTGCTCACCCACGCGAGTTGCGCATAAGATTCGAAATTTTTGTAGTTGTGCAAAAGCTTCGGCTAAAGTATTTTTTGCAAAAATAGGCGCATAATAGCGGGTAACTAATTCTGTTAACCATGAACTTGGTTTTCCGTGGAGTAACCGTAACGTTCTATCTTTTTCAAGCTCGTTTTCTAGCGTGCTTTTATCTTTGCTTGAGGATGGTTCAAATAACTGCCAGCTTTCGCTAAAACGACCATTAATAACATGGTTTGCTATTTTACCTATGCCCCCTTCACCATCAAACCGCCTACTTTTGTTCAGGAAAACAACGTGATCTGCCGCCAATGTTAAATCAGGTGATTTTGTCGGTTTTTTCCACTTTGGTAAGGTTGAACATTCGGCGACTTTTGTTAAATACGTCCTATTTTCAGGACTATAACCACGATGTGGTTTTGGCGCTAAATCGTTTAAGACGCTGCCCGCAGCAACAGAGGGCAATTGGTCAGCATCACCTAATAGTATGACTTGGCAATCAAAGGGCAATGCTCTAATCGTACGAACCATTAACGGTAAATCGACCATAGAAACTTCATCAATAAGTAATACATCAATATTGAGCAAATTATCTTGGTGATGACGAAAATTGACACTGTTAGGAATAACACCTAATAAGCGATGTAGCGTATGCGCTTCTTGTGGGATTTTTGCTAACACTTGCTCGCTTATCAGTCCTTTAAATCCCTGTAAAGCGTTGGTTATTGATTCAGACAAACGTTGAGCTGCTTTACCCGTTGGAGCCACCAGCGCGATTCTTTTATCTTCGATGCGCTTGTTATTTACAGCTGAGTTTGAATTTAACATTACTAAAGCTGCTAATAACTTGGTTACCGTGTAGGTTTTCCCGGTACCTGGTCCGCCGGCAATAATACTGAATTTTTTATTTATCGCGTTGGCTACAGCAACTTTTTGCCAGTCTATTTCACTAGAGTCTTGCTCGGTAATTTGCTTTGGAAATAACGCTGTTAGGCAGGTTTTTATTTCTTCTGTATTAAACACTTCATCGTTATGATGTTTGACTTGTTCATGTTTGGCTAAAATAAAATTTAACAATTCTTGTTCAAATTGATAATAACGACGTAAGTACAGTTTATTTTCATGAAAAACAATCGCTTGATTATCAAGAGAGTCTATAGATAAATTCTCGCATAGCGTAACCAAATACGCTAGCTCAGCAAAAATAAAACCATTGTGGGTGATAATACCTTGTTTATCACAACCATAGCCAAATCGAGTATTAGCAATCACTGACAAAGGTAAACAGCTATTCCCTGCTCTTAGGCTTTCACTCAGTGCTATTAGCAAATGAAAAAACTGCGCCCCCTCAGGGGTAATGCTCTTCTTTTCGTTCCCCATTAAACTTTGATGAATTTCTTTCGCAAAGAAATAGTCAACGGCTTCAATATTATTAAGCTGTTGTTGAACATCAAAAAACTGTTTATATAAAGCGGTCATTTTATTGTGTTCCTAAAAACAGTTGGTCAAGTTCGTTAAGCTCTTCGACAGTAATTTTTCGATAATATACACCACAGTTTTGATGTTGTACTTCACCTGTCATACCTCGTAAATACAAATAATAAGCCCCGCCAAAATGTGTTTCAACATCATAATTGTCTAAGCTGTGACGTAAATATCGATGCAAAGCTAAAGCGTAAATGAGGTATTGTAAGTCATAATGATTTTTCTCAATATTATCTTTCATTGCTTGATGGTTATAATCACTAAAATCATTACCTAAATGGCTCGATTTATAATCACAGATATAATATTTGTTATTATGCTCAAAAATTAAATCAATAAATCCATGCATCATACCTTTTAGTTGTTGATATGCGGGTAAACGCACCATGGATTGCAGGTTCGAATTACTGTGCATATTGCGATGTTTTGACAAAATACGGGTTAGTTTATCGGTACTCGCTGAGCACATAGGATAATAGAACTCGCTTTCTCGCAGCGTTTTTACTTTTTGCAAGTGCGCTAAACTTAATACATTAGGGTTATCGGTGGATGATGAAATTTCTTCGAGTGTAACCTTGTCTGTTAGTGAGTCACTTTCTATTAGTGGCGCGTTAAGCACTTGCTCCATCCATAATTGCAGATCTTCCATTTGATAGCCGGCAGTAAGTTCTCCATATTTTTGTAATGGCCAATGCATTGCTTGTTGCCAATCAGGTTCATTAAAATCAGTATGCTCTAAAATGTCATGTAATAAATTACCGGTATGAGCGCCTTTTGCTAAATTAAAGCGTAATAAACTACTCCCTTGCAGTGCACTTGACTGAACATCGGTGTTATTGCTTATTTCAGATGAATTATCTCTATCGGGCGAAGATACTCCCCCGTGACGTAAATTTCGGCTTAATGCTGAAAATGAACTTAACCACCAATCACGCTCAATTCTGCCGCTGAAGGTCGCCGCTTCACCTGCAACTTGAGACGCTCTAGCAAACGGTGCTTGTTCAGCAATGAGTTCACTAGCGTTATCTTGTGTAGAAAGAGTGACTAGACTTATGCTGTTTGGCTCATCAATGATCAATTGCTGTAAACTTTGTTCGATGTCTTGTTGTGGTTGCCATTGTAGTGCTCTGCCTAGCGGGGACTGTTCAGCTTTATCAAAGGCAGTCGTTAGTATATAGCAGCGTCGCTCTGCTCTTGTTACCGCGACATATAATAGACGAATAGCTTCTGCATACGCTTCATTCGCCATTGCTTTTTTAGCCGTGTCAGAACCATCTAAACTTAATTTTAATTGTTGGTTTTCATCATGGTATTCAATAAAGGTAACTGAGCTTACCCCAAATTTTAACGGATCTTTATGACGCGTAGCAAAAGGAACAAATACCACGGGATATTCTAATCCCTTTGAACCATGCTGAGTAATAATGCGTATTAAGTTGTCGTCACTTTCCAAGCGTAATTCAGCTTCAACTTCGGGATCATCAACTCGGCTTTGTTGTTCAAACCAATAAAGTAACTCTTGTGGTTGATGGTGGCGTTGGCTGGCCGTTTGTAGTATTTCAAATAAATGCAGCAAATTGGTTAAAATACGATCTTGGTTTTCATCAGCAATACAAAAATGATCATGCATTAGTGTTAAGGCCATAGAAATAAAACCTTTGTACAACCATTCGTTACGTAGCTGTTCAAATTCAACTTTTAATGTTTGCCAAGCAAGTTCATCTTCTTGTATTTGATAATATTTTTCAGGATGATAATCAAGCAAATCGCAGGCTATTGCGGCACTGAAGTATCTTTCATTTTCAACAAATAAAATACCTTTCAATAACTGTATTAATTGTTGTGTTTGCTCACTTTTCATTAAGTTAGCACGATTACTCATAAATACTGACGCTAAATTAGCATGCTCTAAGGCTTGTTTTATATCTCTAGCTTCGGCACCATCTCGCACTAAAATGGCAATATCTCTTGCGGTTAATTTGTCGCACTCTTCTGTGGCCGGAGCGCTCAGTAAAGTAATAATTTCATTGGCACACCAAGTGGCCATAATTGGACGGAAGCTTTGAGCAACAGATTTCTTAGCCTCTTCATCAACGAAGTGAACAAATTGTAAGGCGCTCTGAGTATGAGTTACATCGCCAGATTGATATTTTTTAAGGGCTGGCGGAGATGCTTTGACCGGCACGTAAGGAATATTAAAGCCAAAGACATCGCTGTTCCCTATGCTATCAAATACATTTTGATCGATAGCCTTACCGTAAAATAAGCGATTGTAGCCTGCGATCATTGCCGGAGTTGAACGCCAATTGGTATCCATTAACCATTGTTGGTCACAATCTTTTCTGGCGGATAAATACGCAAAAACATCACCACCACGAAAACCGTAAATCGCTTGTTTAGGATCACCAATCATATACAAAGCAGCTTTATTTTGCTGATAGTAAATGGCTTCCAATATTGAAAACTGTAAGGGATCGGTATCTTGAAATTCATCAACTAAAGCAACGGGATATTGTTCAAATAGCGTTTGTGAGAGCGTTTGGCTAGGTATTTGTTCGTTATTATCTTCAGTTTGAAGGCACTTAGCTAGCGTTGAAATGAGATCGTCAAAACTTAAGATATTGGCGTTGATCTTTTGTGCTTCAATGCTCGCTCTAATTTGATAAATACCATGGCGAACAACCACTAACGCTTTCGCTTTTTCAATTTTTTTGCTTAACGACTTTAATTCTGCTTTAACGGTTTTTACTGGTTCAAATACCGCTAATAATTCAACCTTTCCAACTGACCGAGCATATCGTTTTCCGTCAATAAAGGCGTCTGGCATTTTTTCATTCGCCACTGAAATGTCATCAACTAATCGCCTTAACCATTGAATGAGTGTATCAAGTTCAAATTGACGTTTTTCTTTGTCAGCCCCTTTTTTTACATCAATAAGATATTGGGTAAGAAGAGGAAAATTATTGTCGAGATTATAAAGGGCTTGCTTAACAAGCTCAGTAAACTGCAGCTCTATTTCATCCGCATCAACGACATCGAGTTCATTGTGTTTACTAATGGCCTTAGAAAACTGACTGAGAAAACTTAACGGATTTTTCCAAAACGCCATCACCTGTTTACATTGTTCGGGAGTATCTTTTGCTAAAACTCGATACCAGTCTTGGCAAGCTTGTAGCACTAGGTCTTGGGTGCTAGTTTCCATTTGCGCATTAAAAGCCACACCACTGGCAAAGGCATGTTGGCTCAATACACGTTTACAAAAACCATGAATAGTAAATATCGCCGCCTCATCAAGAAACAGCAGTGCTTGGCGTAAACGTATTTTTGCCGATTTTGCATCAATGTGTTGACTGATTGCGGTAAAAAAAGCGTCGTTAACAATCAATTCATCCCATTCATTTAGTGCTTGTCGAATAAAACTGTCAATTCGACCACGTAGTTCTTCAGTCGCATCTTTGGTGAAAGTCATCACAAGTATCTGCTGAACAGGCAATTGTTTTTCGAGTAATAAGCGTAAATATAAACGAGTAATGTTAAAGGTTTTTCCTGTACCAGCACTCGCTTCAATTAAGTGTTTACCTACCAGTGGTATTTGATGAGCAATAAGATTATTTATTTTCACTTTATTTGCTCCTGAGCTTGCCACATTGGTTGATAAAGTTCGGTTAATGCTTGTTGATGCTCGGCAAATTCAGGGCATTGCTGCCAAAAGAAATGCATGTAAGGATCATGTCCTAGTGGCGTAACCACGCTAAGCGTATTACTGGTGTCTGACCACAGTTTTTCAAAATGGCTTTGTTGAAAATTTTTTGCTTTAAAGAATTTTTCGGCTAATTCAGTATTAAGCAATAAAGCTTGTTGTTGTCCTTTGAGATAAGTTTCAAGGATGAAACGCAAATGTTGCTGAGCATTTTGTATTTGACTAAAACGGAATTGGGTCGGTTTTTGATTTTTGCTATCAAAATAAAAGCCCTTAGTTACCTTCACTAATGGTAACAACGCCTGCTCAGGTGTTTGATGAGTTGCATTCTCTTGCCAGCACTGCAGAATAAGTTGATGAAGATATAGACCAAACAAATCTTTACCTTTAGCCGACGAGCTACGGTAAAACACTAAGTTATTATCTTGTACTGGCAATTGTGCTCTTAGGGTAAGGTGACTGTTATTTGCAACGAGTTGAACTTCAACACTAACAAAAGTTATCGGTGAATTAGCGGCGCTCAATTGGCTTTCGCTGCGGATAAACTCGCTAAAATTTTCACTGTCATCTCGCCAGCGCACTAAACTTTCACTTGTTGAGGGTAAGTCAGGAAAAACGCCACTCACACGGGCAGCACTTAACGCGTTATTAACCGACCTAGTCACTTCTTGTTCATCGCTGTCTGCTAAATAGAGTGCCAGCAGTTGCTGACGTAATAAGTAACTTTGCAGAAAATTTTCACTAAATGGCTCGGTATCTTCAAGTTGCGTTTCGCGGCTTTCGAAAAAAAGCTGTAATCGTTTTTGCGCAAAGGCTTTTGCCGGATGTTGAAAAAATCGAATGAGTTCTGAAATTTCAATAACCGGCTCCTCTCCATCACTTTGAGGAGTTGAGAGCATTTCTTCAGATAATATTAATCGATCGTTTTGCGCTGATTTTTTTGCTAACTTTAGCTTCAACCAATTAGGGTCAAAACTTTTTTGTTTACCAAAATAATTGTGCTCGCTAAATGCTTGCATGGGCAACTGGTTGATATTTGAAGATCGAGCATCACTATTGTTTTTATCATTCGCACCATCTTTAACAGGGTCGCTATTATGTAGCTGCCAGCCATAACCTGCTTCAAGGTATTCCATCAATTCTTTAAGTACTATTGATGGCTGCTTTTCATTGTTGTTACGAATATTTCGACCTTGATAACTTAAATACAATGACTGCCGTGCTGATATTATCGCTTCTAAAAACAAGTATCTGTCGTCTCCCCTACGAGACCTATCCCCCAGTTCGCTTTTGCTACTCGCCATGAGGTCAAAACCGAGTGGTTGACGCTGTCTTGGAAACTCGCCATCGTTTAAGCCTAAAATTGCAATAACTTTAAAGGGAATGCTACGCATCGGTAACATCGAACAAAACGTAATTTGCCCAACCATAAACTGTCGACCGGGATCGGGTTGACTAAAATGGTTGGTGAGAAAATCACGCACCACGCTCAAACTAATATTTTGTTGGTAGTTCGCATGTTGGCAATATTCACCTAATGAGCTAATAGCTTGATCAATCACAGTAAAGGCCGTTTCATCGGAAACCTCAAACAAGCTATTTAATAACGTTAATAAAAACTGTTGCCAACCACTCGCAGACTTCTCTTTACCCAGGTGCGTAGAAAAATGCTGCAATTGCTCGAGGATCAACATTAATTTCCCCAATAAAACACCATCATTACCTTCAACATTAGGTAAATACAATTGCTCATCGATAAACTCAGGGCTGTCTGAAAAGGCAAAGCCGCGCATTAATCGTGATAAGCCTTGCTGCCAAGTAAAAGCATTATTCACTTGGTTGCTCTGTAATACTTGTTGCTTATGCTGCTGATCAGCTCCCCAGTGCACACAAGCGTCTTCGAGCCAAGCTGAAATTTTGTCAAGTTCTTCTAGAGTTATCGAAAATTTATTTTGCATTGCCGGTAAACGTAACATGCCAATAATTTGTGAAACTTGAAATCGGCTATCGGGCAAGCTCAGTAATTGCGTAAAAGCGGCCACAATGGGCTCAGCATCTTTACTGACTCTGTCGGCGATAGAACACGGTAATGGGGGGATTTTGTCGGCAATGTCTTGCCAGCCGCGCGCAAATACTGCACTTACATACGGCGCATATTGTTCAACTTGCGGACACATTACTAACACATCTTTCGGTGTTAAGGTTTTATCATCATTGAACTGGTGAAGTAACCAATCATGTAACCCTTGAACTTCGCGTAATGCGCTATGGGCGCTAGTAAAGACGATTGAATTGTCTTGCTGATTCTTTACGGAGTCTCTTGTGTCTGACAAGGTAAGGATATCTTGCTGAACTTGTTGTA
>Ga0209292_1003092_pt1 | contig 18534 bp, 30 predicted proteins | sample GOMGulsemesocosm_2_FD_184634 | JGI IMG/M metagenome (GOLD analysis project Ga0209292, IMG submission 184634) | Methane-oxidizing microbial communities from mesocosms in the Gulf of Mexico - GOM9C Gulf of Mexico (SPAdes) (version 2) | ecosystem: Environmental > Aquatic > Marine > Cold seeps... | reverse complement strand
GGTGCTGCGGTCGCGGCTTACCGCGAGGCGTTGGCGCTGTCACCCAGCTACGGAAAGGCTTGGCACAACTTGATCTACGTGGAGGGGCAGGCCCTTATTGAGACTCTGGGGCGCATGGACCAGCAGTTGTCCGACGATGACCCAGCTCGGTTACAGGTGGCGAAGTTATTAGAAAAGCTACTGAGGGTTGATGCGGCGCCCTACGCAGCTGGTGGATTAGTCTCTGAGACGAATAGCTCGCGCATGCCTGTGGGGTATTAGGTGAAGGGAACCTTGCGAGGGCAGGCCATGGTTGAGTTTATTATCATTTTACCTGTGCTGATTTTGCTGATCTTCGGTGCGATACAGATTGGTTTTATCTATTCAGCGAAAACGACTCTGAACTACGCCACTTTTCAGGCGGCGCGTCTAGGGGCCGTTAATCACGCGACCTACAGTTCTATGCGTCGCGGCCTAATTCGTGGGTTGGCACCCCTCTATACCAGCTCTGCCAGCCTGACGAGTCTAGAGGATGATGTAGAGGCCGGTATTGATAGTGGGGGCGGCAAGCGTGACGCCCAGACAGAGGTTGATGGCTACACCCGCATTATCCGCCTGAGTCCAACCTCCGCTCAGTTGGAGGAGTCTGGCTTCGGTGTGGAGCTTGACGATGGCACACTGGCTATCCCCAATGACAACTTGATGTACCGGCCCAGTGGCCGGGTGGACGGGGCGACGATACAGGATGCCAACCTGCTTAAGATCCGTGTGCAGTACTGCTATAAGCTGATGGTGCCGTTAGTCAATAAGATCATTGGAAGCTTGAGTGAATTGTCGAATACGCGGCAGATGTCGGATTACGCTGATTATGAAACCTTTCAGGATCCACGATTTGCTGACGCGAACGAATACTATGTGGATGCGGCTTCTGGAGTCGCGGCAGACTACGGCACGCTGTGCGGCACTCGCGCTGCGGGCAGTGAAGGGTTTGTTATTTTTGCCGAAGCGGTGGTGCGCATGCAGTCGGCGGCTTTTGACAGTGATGACAACGAGGACTTTGAAGATCGAATGTGCGACGGTAAGTACATGGTCTGCCCCTAATTGACGGGCAGTCCGCGCCTTTTGTAAATAGCTGTGCGTTATAACCAGGCCTATCTCTTACTGGTACCCCCTCTAAAACTCCACTTCCCGGGTGTTGTGCATTTTTTCCTCAATATGTGTTGACACGCCTCGCGCAAATCCTTAGAATTCCGCCTCCTTTATCAGGGTAGTCCCCGGTGAAGGGTTTTATGGTATCGCAATTTAGCGGTGCTTGTTCTTTATAGATTTTGGAGTTTGGTTCCATGCAGAATCAACGCATTAGGATTCGTCTGAAGGCTTTCGATCATAAACTTATCGACACTTCTACCCAGGAGATCGTTGAGACCGCTAAGCGTACAGGCGCCCAGGTGCGCGGCCCAATTCCGTTGCCGACTCGCAAAGAGCGTTTCACCATTCTGGTATCGCCGCATGTAAACAAAGATGCGCGCGACCAGTATGAAATTCGTACACATAAGCGTTTGCTGGACATTGTTGAGCCAACTGAGAAAACTGTTGATGCACTAATGAAGCTGGATCTTGCAGCTGGTGTTGAAGTTCAGATCAGTCTTGGCTAATTAAAGCTAAATACAATTTGTGCCGAAGCCTGGGAGTATCCCAGGTTTGTGTAACGCTCTGAGATGGGCGGCCATAGCGGGTAAGAGCCCCGTACACTGAGAGGTTAAGTAAGATGACAATTGGTATTGTCGGTCGTAAAAGCGGTATGACCCGCATTTTTACAGACGAAGGTGTTTCCCTTCCTGTTACTGTGATTGAGGTTTCTCCCAATCGCATCACCCAGGTTAAGACAGTGGACACCGATGGTTATAATGCTGTTCAAGTAACCACCGGGTCTCGTCGTGCCTCACGTGTTTCCAAGTCCGAAGCTGGTCACTTTGCAAAAGCTCAGTCAGAAGCTGGTTCTTCTGTTTCCGAGTTGCGCAATGATGCTGGCGAAGCTTTTGAAGTTGGCGGTGTAATTACTGCTGATGTTTTCGAGGCTGGTCAAGTTGTTGATGTTACTGGTGTTTCCAAAGGTAAGGGATTCGCTGGTGGTGTTAAGCGTTGGAATTTTGCAATGCAAGACGCAACGCACGGTAACTCTATTTCCCACCGTGCTCCTGGTTCTATTGGTCAATGTCAGACACCAGGTCGCGTTTTTAAGGGCAAAAAGATGGCCGGACACATGGGCGCTGAACGCAGTACTGTTCAGAACCTGGAAATCGTTCGTGTCGACGCTGAGCGTAATTTATTGTTGGTTAAAGGTGCGGTCCCTGGTGCTCCAGGTGGCGAAGTTATCGTGCGTCCAGCAGTAAAGCTCCGCAACGCTTAAGAATCCGAGGGTATGACGATGGATTTGAATATTGCTACGCCTGAAGGCACAAAAGGTACAGTTACTGTATCTGAAGTGGCTTTTGGCAAAGAGTTTAATCAAGACTTGGTACACCAAGCGGTAGTGGCCTTTATGGCTGGTGCTCGTCAGGGTACTAAGGCGCAGAAGAATCGTTCTGATGTTTCTGGTGGTGGTGCTAAGCCATGGCGCCAGAAGGGAACAGGTCGTGCACGTGCTGGTACTATCCGCAGTCCGCTTTGGCGTTCTGGTGGTGTTACTTTTGCTGCTCAGCCTCGTGACCATTCTCAGAAGCTGAATAAGAAAATGTACCGTGCTGCACTGCGTTGCATTCTTTCAGAATTGCACCGTCAAGAGCGTTTGGTTGTTGTTGAGTCGTTCGATATTGAGGCCCCTAAGACTAAGGCTTTGATTTCTGAGTTGGCCAAGTTCGACCTGAAAGACGTGTTGATTGTGTCTGAAGACGTGAGTGACAACTTGTACTTGGCTTCACGCAACCTTCATAAGGTTGATGTGTGTGACGTTCAGGCTGTAAACCCTGTTTCTCTGATTCGTTCAGAGAAAGTGGTTATGACGGTTCCTGCGCTGAAGAAGTTTGAGGAGATCCTGGGATGAACCAAGAGCGACTATATAAAGTGTTGTTAGGTCCAGTGATTTCTGAGAAAGCGGCTGGCTCTGAAGACCAAGTTGTCTTCAAAGTGACAACGGATGCTGAAAAAGCTGAAGTTAAAGCTGCCGTAGAAAAGCTGTTCGACGTAAAAGTCGAAGACGTACGTACACTGAACGTGAAGGGTAAAACCAAACGTACGCGCCACGGTATGGGCAAGCGTAACGATTGGAAGAAAGCCTATGTACGTTTAGCCGCCGGTCAAGAAATTGACTTTGCGCTAGAAGGTTAAGGAGAAGTTGCGATGCCTATTTTAAAACGTAAACCAACGTCTCCCGGTCGCCGCCATGTTGTAAGTGTTGTTACTCCCGACTTGCATAAGGGTGCTCCTTACGCTCCATTACTGGAGCCGCAGAAGAAGACCGGTGGTCGTAACAACAATGGCCGTATTACTACCCGTCATATCGGTGGTGGTCATAAGCAGCATTATCGCGTTATCGATTTTCGTCGTAACAAAGATGGTATTCCTGCGACAGTTGAGCGCTTGGAGTACGATCCAAACCGCAGTGCGAACATCGCTCTGGTTTGTTATGCCGACGGTGAGCGTCGCTACATCATTGCCCCTAAGGGTGTGAGTGCGGGCGATAAAGTAGAGTCTGGTGCTGCTGCGGCGATTAAGCCTGGTAACACAATGCCTTTGCAGAATGTCCCTGTTGGTAGTGTTGTTCACTGTATTGAATTGAAGCCAGGCAAGGGTGCTCAAATTGCACGCTCTGCTGGTACTTCAGCTCAGTTGGTGGCTCGCGAAGGCCGTTACGTGACCTTGCGTCTACGTAGTGGTGAGATGCGCAAGGTGCTCTGTGAGTGTCGTGCGACATTAGGCGAAGTATCCAACAGCGAGCACAGCTTGCGTCGTTTGGGTAAGGCCGGTGCTTCTCGTTGGCGCGGTGTGCGTCCAACTGTTCGTGGTGTAGCTATGAACCCTGTCGATCACCCACATGGTGGTGGTGAAGGTCGTACTTCTGGAGGCCGTCACCCGGTTTCTCCGTGGGGTACTCCGGCTAAGGGTTATAAGACTCGCTCGAACAAGCGCACCGATAAAATGATTGTTCGCCGTCGCGGTAAGAAATAAGCGACTGGTTAGCACTAGCTGAAGAGGAGAGCACTGTGTCACGCTCACTGAAGAAGGGTCCTTTCATCGATCTTCATTTAATTAAGAAGGTTGAAGTAGCGATCGAGAAAAAAGACCGTCGTCCAATTAAAACTTGGTCGCGCCGCTCTATGATCATGCCAGAAATGGTTGGTCTTACTATTGCGGTTCATAACGGTCGTCAGCATGTCCCTGTCTTGGTTAATGAAGAGATGGTTGGGCATAAATTGGGCGAGTTTGCAGGTACCCGTACGTATCGCGGTCACGTTGCAGATAAGAAAGTCAAGCGCTAAGCGCTAAGAGGTTAAACGATGGAAGTAGCAGCTAAATTAAGCGGCGCTCAACTGTCGGCGCAAAAAGCGCGTCTAGTGGCAAATCAGATCCGTGGTAAGCACGTTGAAGAAGCGCTAGACATTTTGGCTTTCAGCCCGAAGAAAGGCGCAGAAATCATTAAGAAAGTGCTGGAGTCTGCAATTGCAAACGCCGAGCACAATGAAGGCGCTGATGTTGATGAGTTAAAAGTATCTACGATTTTTGTAGATGAAGGTCTGACAATGAAACGCATCAGACCGCGTGCTAAAGGCCGTGCAGATCGCATCCTTAAGCGCACTTGTCACATTACCGTTAAAGTAGCCGATCAGTAAGAGACGGACGTTATGGGTCAGAAAGTACATCCGACAGGTATTCGTCTGGGCATCGTTAAGAAGCACACCTCAACTTGGTATGCTGGTAGCGATGAATATGCAGACAAACTCAACGTCGACTTGCAAGTGCGTGCATACATTCAGAAAGCTCTGGATCACGCATCAGTAAGCCGAATAGAGATCGAGCGTCCGGCTAACACCGCACGCATTACCATTCACACTGCCCGTCCAGGTATTGTGATTGGTAAAAAAGGTGAAGATGTAGAAAAGCTACGCACTGAGCTTACTAAGCAAATGGGCGTACCGGTTCACATCAACATCGAAGAGATCCGCAAGCCTGACCTTGATGCAACTCTGGTTGCACAAGGTGTTGCTTCGCAGCTCGAGCGTCGAGTTATGTTCCGTCGCGCTATGAAGCGTGCCGTACAGAACGCGATGCGCCAAGGCGCTGAAGGTATCAAGATTCAGGTGGCCGGTCGTTTGGGTGGTGCAGAAATCGCACGATCTGAGTGGTATCGTGAGGGGCGCGTTCCATTGCACACCCTGCGTGCCGATATCGACTACGCTCCAGCTGAAGCTGCGACAACTTACGGTATCATTGGTATTAAAGTTTGGATCTTCAAAGGTGAAGTCATCGGCGGCATGCCTGCTGTTGAAGAGAAGCCAAAGAAGAAAAAGAACTCAAAGTAAGGAGTACGCAAGATGCTGCAACCGAAGCGTACCAAGTTTCGTAAGCAAATGAAGGGCCGCAACCGCGGTCTAGCCCATCGCGGCTCTAAAGTCAGCTTTGGTGAGTTTGGCTTGAAAGCAGATGGTCGTGGTCGCATTACTGCGCGCCAAATTGAAGCGGCTCGTCGTACAATGACGCGTCACATCAAGCGTGGTGGTAAAATCTGGATTCGTGTTTTTCCAGATAAGCCAATTACCGCTAAGCCCCTGGAAGTACGTCAGGGTAAAGGTAAGGGTAATGTTGAATACTGGGTAGCTCAGATTCAGCCAGGTAAGGTTTTGTACGAGATGGACGGTGTAACCGAAGAACTCGCACGTGAAGCTTTTGCCTTAGCTGCTGCTAAGTTGCCAATCAGTACCAAATTCGTGAAACGTTCGGTGATGTGATGAAAAATCAAGAACTCCGCGATAAATCAGTTGAAGAGCTGAATGGTGAGTTACTGACTCAGTTGGAATCCCAGTTTAAGATGCGTATGCAAGCTTCTACTGGCCAGCTGACTCAGACGCACCTTCTGAAGCAGGCTCGTCGTGACATCGCACGCATTAAAACTGTGCTGAAGCAAAAGGCAGGTAACTAACTATGGCAGCAGAACAGAAAGCAAATCAGCTGACCGGTAAAGTTGTTAGTGACAAGATGGACAAGTCTATTACTGTCCTGATTGAACGCCGTGTTAAGCACCCGGTTTATGGCAAATATGTCAGTAAATCATCCAAGATAAAGGCTCATGACGAAAGTAATGAGTGTAAGGCAGGAGACCTCGTTACAATTGTGGAGTGTCGTCCTCTGTCTAAAACTAAGTCTTGGGCTTTGGCAAAAATTGAAGAGCGCGCTACTGAGGTTTAATTCAGTGGCTCGTTGTTAAGGGTTTCGGAGACGGACTATGATTCAAACGCAATCATACTTGGATGTTGCTGATAACAGTGGCGCTCGCCGAGTGATGTGTATCAAGGTGCTGGGCGGTTCACACCGTCGTTATGCGGCCGTTGGTGACATCATCAAGGTTACCGTTAAGGAAGCAATTCCTCGCGGTAAAGTAAAAAAAGGTCAGGTCATGAACGCTGTCGTGGTTCGCACCAGAAAAGGTGTGCGCCGTCCAGACGGTTCATTGATCAAGTTTGACGACAACGCGGCGGTGCTGTTGAACGCACAGGACGCGCCAATAGGTACTCGTATCTTTGGCCCTGTGACTCGTGAGCTTCGTGGCGAGAAATTTATGAAAATCATCTCTCTGGCTCCAGAAGTACTGTAAGTCAGTGCTTCTTATAATGTCAGAAGAGAGTTGAGGACAGAGTTATGCGTAAGATTAAACGTGATGACGAAGTAGTTGTTATCGCTGGTCGCGATAAAGGCAAGCAAGGCAAAGTAACTCGCGTGCTGCCAGACAACCGCTTGCTCGTGTCCGGTGTTCACATAGTAAAGAAACACCAAAAACCTAACCCGCAACTGGGTGTAGCTGGTGGGATCGTTGAGCAGGAAGCACCTATCCAGGTGTCTAATGTTGCGATCTTCAACTCAGCAACTGGTAAAGCCGATCGTGTTGGCTTTAAAGTCCTGGAAGATGGCACCAAAGTGCGAGTTTTTAAATCCAACGGCGAAGCCGTAGACGCGTAATTGTGTCAGGTGACGGTAAGAGCAGACGGTAATTAAACATGGCTAAGTTGAAAGAACTTTACCAAAACGAATTGGCAGCCCAGCTTAAAGAAACGCTAGGTCTTGCCAATGTTATGGAAGTGCCTCGTATTACTAAGATCACCCTGAACATGGGTGTAGGCGAAGCCCTTGGTGATAAGAAGGTTTTAGAGCACGCTGTATCTGACCTAGAGAAAATTTCTGGTCAAAAAGTAGTTGTGACAAAAGCTCGTAAGTCAATCGCAGGCTTTAAAGTCCGCGAAGATTGGCCGATTGGCTGTAAGGTCACACTGCGTTCAGAGCGTATGTATGAATTCTTGGAGCGCTTGATTGCGATTTCCATCCCTCGTATCCGTGACTTTCGTGGCGTAAGCCCGAAGCAGTTTGATGGTCGCGGTAACTTTTCGATGGGTGTAACTGAGCAGATCATCTTCCCGGAAATCGAATACGATAAAGTTGATAAGCTACGTGGTCTTGATATTTGTATCACGACTACGGCTCGTAACGACGACGAAGGTCGCGCGTTACTGAAAGCCTTCAGCTTTCCGTTTAAAGGTTAAGGGTTGAATCATGGCTAAGAAATCAATGATTGCACGCGATGTAAAGCGTGCTCAGATTGTGGCTAAATTCGCAGAAAAGCGTGCTGAGTTGAAGGCAATTATTGCCAATTCGGAGTCTGCTGAAGAGCAGGTTTGGGAAGCTCAGGTTGCTTTGCAGAAGTTGCCTCGCGATGCTAGTCCAAGTCGTCAGCGTCGTCGCTGTCGTATCACTGGTCGTCCACACGGTGTTTACCGCAAGTTCGGCTTATGCCGTAACAAGTTGCGTGAAGCAGCGATGCGTGGTGATGTACCGGGTCTGGTTAAGGCTAGCTGGTAATAGCAGTCGGCTGAATTAGGAGCAAGTTCATATGAGTATGCAAGATCCGTTAGCAGATATGCTGACACGCATCCGCAACGCTCAACAAGTAGGTAAGACATCCGTTGCGATGCCTTCCTCTAAGCTGAAGGTTAGCGTTGCTAAGGTTTTGATTGATGAAGGTTACGTAAGTGACTGTTCTGTCAGTGAAGACATTAAAGCTGAGTTAACTATTGAGCTTAAGTACTTTGAAGGCAAGCCAGTTATTGCTGAGCTTGACCGTGTAAGCCGTCCAGGTTTACGTAATTATGCTGGTAAAGATGAGTTGCCTACCATTCGTGGTGGATTAGGCATCGCTATCGTGTCTACCAGTAAAGGTGTTATGACTGAAAGAGCTGCACGCGCCGCTGGCGTTGGTGGCGAGGTCCTCTGCACAGTATTCTAACGGGAAGTCGTTATGTCACGAGTTGCAAAAAGTCCGGTTGAAGTACCTGCTGGAGTTACTGTTACCCTGAATGGTCAGGATGTATCAGTAAAAGGCAGCAACGGTACATTGGAACACGCTATTCACGCTAAGGTTGAAGTTGTTCAGAACGAAAATGTTCTGAATGTCTCCTGGCGTGATGGCGCCAAGCAGTCTCGCGCATTGGCAGGCACTACACGTGCCTTGTTAAACAACATGATTATTGGTGTTACTAAAGGCTTCGAAAAGAAGTTAGTACTCCAAGGTGTTGGTTACCGAGCCAAAGCTGCGGGCAATACTGTAGACCTGACCCTGGGTTTTTCTCACCCTGTTGTTTACACCCTCCCAGAAGGTGTTAAGGCAGAGAGCCCAAGTCAGACCGAAGTCGTACTGAAGAGTGCTGATAAGCAGCTTCTTGGTCAGGCAGCCGCGGAAATCCGCGCGTTCCGTCCACCAGAGCCTTACAAAGGCAAGGGTGTGCGGTATGCCGACGAGCATGTACGTCGTAAAGAAGCTAAGAAGAAGTAGGGCTAGGTCATGAACGATAAGAAACAATCTCGTTTACGTCGTGCGCGCCGTGTTCGTGCTAAGATTCGCGAGCTAGGTAGCACTCGTCTATGTGTTAACCGTACTCCACGTCATATCTATGCTCAGGTTATCGCTGCCAATGGCGGACAGGTAGTGGCTAGCGCCTCTACCCTCGATAAAGATCTGCGTTCAGGTAAGACTGGCAACATCGACGCAGCAACAGCTGTCGGCACTCTGATTGCAGAGCGTGCTAAAGCAGCTGGCGTTACTCAGGTGGCTTTTGACCGCAGTGGTTTCAAATACCACGGTCGAGTTAAGGCCTTGGCTGACGCAGCTCGCGAAGCTGGCTTGGAATTCTAAAGGTTGAGATATGGCTTACAACAAGAAAGATGATAACAACAGCGATGGCTTCCAGGAAAAACTGGTACAGGTCAATCGTGTTGCTAAGACTGTTAAAGGCGGTCGTATCTTTACCTTTACAGCACTGACGGTTGTTGGTGACGGTAATGGTAAGGTGGGCTTCGGTCGCGGTAAAGCGCGTGAAGTGCCAATGGCCATCCAGAAAGCTATGGAAGCTGCACGTCGCAATATGATCAATGTTGAGCTGAACGGTGATACCCTTCAGTACGCAACAACTGGTCGCCACGGCGGTTCCAAAGTTTACATGCAGCCTGCATCTCAGGGTACTGGTGTTATTGCCGGTGGCGCTATGCGTGCTGTGTTCGAAATTGCTGGCGTTCAGAACGTGTTGGCTAAGTGTTACGGTTCTACAAACCCGGTAAACGTGGTTCGTGCAACCTTTGATGCTTTGAATGCGATGGCTTCTCCTGAAGCAGTTGCAGCTAAACGCGGAAAGAGTGTCGACGAGATTTTGAACTAATCGGGGCTTCGGCCTCGGTTATAAGAGTTGGATTAGAATCATGGCTAAGAAAAAGATTCAAGTGACTCAGGTGAAAAGCGTAGCTGGCCGCCTGAAGAACCACCAGGCCTGTGTGGCTGGTTTGGGCCTGCGCCGTATTGGTCACACTGTTGAAGTGGAAGACACACCTGCGGTACGCGGTATGATTAATAAAGCGCACTACCTGCTTAAGGTAGAGGGAGAGTAATATGCGTCTTAATACGCTCAGCCCGGCTCCGGGCAGTACTCATAGCAAGAAGCGCGTAGGTCGTGGTATCGGTAGCGGCATAGGCAAAACTTCTGGTCGTGGTCATAAAGGTCAGAAGTCTCGTTCTGGCGGTAGTGTTCGTCCGGGCTTCGAGGGTGGTCAAATGCCACTGCAGAAGCGTCTACCAAAATTCGGTTTTACATCCCGTATTGGTCGCGTTACTGCTGAAGTTCGTTTGTCTGAACTGAATTTGGTTCAAGGCGATATCGTTGATCTAGGTACGTTGAAAGAAGCCGATGTTATCGGTATCAACATGAAACGTGCTAAGATCATCCTTTCCGGCGAATTGACCAAGGCTGTAACAGTCAAAGGTCTTGCTGTGACTAAGGGTGCTAAAGCTGCTATTGAAGCGGCTGGCGGTAAAGTCGAAGACTAATCAGAATAGAGGTGCCAATGGCAACTCAAGGTAATCTGCCATTAGGTAATCAGAAAGGATTGGGCGAGCTTTGGGCTCGCCTTCGTTTTCTTTTTTTGGCAATTGTTGTTTATCGAATTGGAACGCATATCCCAGTACCTGGGATTGATCCAGAACGTTTGGCGGCATTATTTAACCAGAACCAAGGCACAATCTTGGGTTTGTTTAATATGTTCTCCGGTGGCGCACTTGAGCGCATGAGTATTTTGGCTTTGGGCATTATGCCTTATATTTCAGCCTCAATTATCATGCAGTTGATGAGCGCAGTTTCACCGACATTAGAACAGCTTAAGAAAGAAGGCGATGCAGGTCGTCGTAAGATTAACCAATACACTCGCTACCTTACGGTGCTTTTAGCGCTGGTACAGGGTACGGGTATGTCAGTGGGTTTTTCTGGTCAGGCATATATGACTGGTTTTGGCTTCTATTTTGTTGCCATTAGCTCACTGGTTACCGGGGCCGTCTTTATGATGTGGCTCGGTGAGCAGGTTACCGAGCGCGGTATCGGCAATGGCATTTCGATGCTCATTTTTGCAGGTATTGTTGCTGGTTTACCTAGTGCAGTGGGGCAGGCTTTTGAAAGCTCCCGCCAAGGTGACTTACACATTCTGACATTGCTGGTTATCTCAGTTTTTGCCATTGCGGTTATTTGGTTTGTAGTCTGTATGGAGCGCGGTCAGCGCAGAATTACTGTAAACTACGCCAAACGCCAGCAAGGGCGCAAAGTGTTTGCTGCTCAAAGTAGTCACTTGCCACTTAAGGTGAACATGGCTGGTGTTATTCCAGCGATCTTCGCAAGCAGTATTTTGCTGTTTCCGGCTTCAATCGCTTCTTGGTTTGGCCAAGGTGGTGAGGGGTTGGGTAGTGAAATTCTTCAGGAAATCGCCTTGGCGATTGGTCCTGGTCAGCCGCTCAACTTCGTGTTGTTTGCAGCTTTGATTGTGTTTTTCTGTTTCTTCTATACGGCGTTGATGTTTAACCCGAATGAAGTGGCGGATAACTTGAAAAAGTCCGGAGCGTATATCCCTGGTATTCGCCCCGGCGAGCAGTCCGCAAAATATATTGATACTGTCCTCACCCGTTTGACGGTTGTGGGTGCTATTTATATTGCTGCAGTCTGTTTATTGCCGCAATTCTTGGTAGTGGCTGCTAATGTGCCTTTCTACCTTGGCGGTACCTCGCTACTGATTGTAGTAGTCGTGGTTATGGACTTTATGTCCCAAGTGCAGTCGCACTTGATGTCTCATCAGTACGATGGACTGATGAAGAAAGCCAATCTTAAAGGTTATGGAAGCGGCGTTGCTCGCTAACTAACTGATTTTAGAGGTTAAATGAAACATGAAAGTTCGTGCTTCAGTTAAAAAGATTTGCCGGAACTGCAAAACTGTACGTCGCAATGGTGTTGTCAGAGTAATCTGCAGCGTCGAGCCGCGTCACAAGCAGCGTCAAGGCTAATAGGGGGCGTTGACTGTCGCTCAGCAGGGAAACCACTGAGCTATTGTCTTTTTGCGGCTTATTCGCTATTCTTGCGCACCTTTTTGGTGTCGAGAGTGGTGATCTGCCGCTGTCAACGCTGCAATTAAGTAATACGTGGAGTAATTTGAATGGCCCGTATCGCTGGTGTCAACATACCAGATAACAAACATACTGTTATCTCCCTGACTTATGTCTATGGGATCGGTCGTACAACCGCACAGAAGATTTGTGCCACTGCTGGCGTTGCTGAGGATGCTAAAATTAGCAGTCTGAGCGAAGCTGAAATGGACGCAATTCGTAGCGAAGTCGCTAAGAGCACCGTTGAAGGTGATCTGCGACGTGAAGTATCTATGAGCATCAAACGTTTGATGGACTTAGGTTGCTTTCGTGGCTTGCGCCACCGTCGCGGTTTGCCTCTTCGTGGGCAACGTACGAAAACTAACGCTCGTACCCGTAAGGGTCCGCGCAAGCCGATCAAGAGATAATCTAGCTTTTTAAGCTGGATATAGGTTAGGAAGGATTGCTATGGCTAAGCCAAGTAATAAAACTAGTCGTAAGAAGGTTAAAAAGACAGTTGTCGACGGTATCGCTCACGTCCACGCTTCTTTTAACAACACTATTGTGACCATTACCGATCGTCAGGGTAACGCTCTTAGCTGGGCTACTGCTGGTGGTTCTGGTTTCCGTGGTTCTCGTAAAAGTACCCCGTTCGCTGCTCAGGTAGCTGCTGAGCGTGCCGGTGAAGCTGCGAAAGAGTACGGTTTGAAAAACCTAGATGTGGAAGTAAAAGGTCCAGGTCCAGGTCGCGAATCTGCTGTACGCGCTTTGAATAATGTTGGTTACAAAATTACTAACATCACCGACGTTACGCCGATTCCTCACAACGGCTGTCGTCCGCCGAAGAAACGTCGCGTATAAAGGGGGCTTAGAGAATGGCACGTTATATTGGACCAACTTGTAAGCTGTCTCGCCGCGAAGGAACAGATTTGTTCCTTAAGAGTGGTGTACGTCCGCTTGATTCAAAATGTAAGATAGAGAATGCACCAGGCCAGCATGGCCTACGTCGCGGACGCTTGTCCGACTACGGCATTCAGTTGCGTGAAAAGCAAAAGGTTCGTCGTATCTACGGCGTACTGGAAAAGCAATTCCGTGGCTACTACAAAGAAGCAGCTCGCCGTAAGGGAGCTACTGGTGAAAACCTGTTGCAACTGCTTGAGACTCGTCTCGATAACGTTGTTTACCGTATGGGTTACGGCGCCACTCGCGCTGAATCTCGTCAGCTGGTTTCACATAAATCTATCACTGTTAATGGTCAGGTGGTGAACGTTCCATCTTTCCAGGTTAAAGCCGGTGATGTTGTTGCTGTTCGTGAAAAGTCAAAGACTCAGCTGCGTATTGCGCAGGCACTGACTCTGGCTTCTCAGCGCGGTGAAAGTGAGTGGGTTGATGTAAACGCGGATAAAAAAGAAGGTACATTTAAACGTGTTCCTGACCGCGCAGACTTGCCAGCTGAAATCAACGAAAACCTCATTGTAGAGCTTTACTCTAAGTAAGGGACTAATCGCTAAAGGTGTGGCTATGCAGAGTGCTGTAAACGAGTTTCTGACCCCTCGTCATATTGACGTAACTGAACAAGGCCCAACTCATGCAAAGGTGGTTCTCGAACCTCTTGAGCGTGGTTTTGGTCATACTCTTGGTAATGCGCTTCGTCGCATTCTTCTCTCCTCTATGCCTGGCTGTGCTGTGGTTGAGGCAGAGATTGACGGTGTACTTCATGAGTACAGCGCCATCGAGGGTGTTCAAGAAGATGTTATCGAGATCCTGCTGAACCTTAAGGGTGTGGCAGTAGTGATGCATGGCAAAGATCAAGCTGTGTTGACCTTGAACAAAAAAGGCTCCGGTGTTGTAACCGCTGGTGATATTCAGGTTGATCACGAAGTTGAGATCAAGAACCCTGAACATGTCATCGCAAACGTCACTGGCGATGCTGAGCTGAACATTAAGCTTACTGTTGCTCGTGGGCGCGGTTATCAGCCAGCTGATGCTCGCAATAACGACGAAGAAGAGACTCGCGCCATTGGTCGTCTGCAGTTGGACGCCTCTTACAGCCCAGTTAAGCGCTTGGCGTACACCGTGGAAAGTGCTCGTGTTGAACAGCGCACTGACCTTGATAAGTTGGTTCTCGACCTTGAGACCGACGGTACTATCGATCCTGAAGAGGCTATTCGCCGCGCTGCAACTATCTTGCAGCAGCAGCTGGCTGTCTTTGTTGATCTGGAAGGTGAGAAAGAAGCCGAGCCAGAGCAGAAAGAAGAAGAGATCGACCCTGTACTGTTGCGTCCAGTGGATGATTTGGAACTGACTGTTCGTTCTGCGAACTGTCTGAAGGCTGAAAACATTTACTACATTGGTGACCTGATTCAGCGCACTGAAGTAGAACTGTTGAAGACTCCGAACTTAGGTAAAAAGTCTCTTACCGAGATTAAAGACATTCTTGCTTCGCGCGGTCTGTCTCTCGGTATGCGTTTGGAAAACTGGCCACCGGCCAGCTTGAAAAACGACGATAAGTTGGCTTAATCGTATTGCCGTCTCATATTGATTCGATCAATGTGAGGCGTCATTTAACAAGATTTTCTGACGTCATATTGACCTCAGATATCGGTTTGTAAGGATTTAGAGTTATGCGTCATCGTCATAGTGGCCGTCAACTGAATCGCAACAGCTCTCACCGTAAGGCCATGTTTAAGAACATGACCATTTCACTGGTAGAGCACGAATTGATCAAAACAACTTTGGCTAAAGCCAAAGAGTTGCGTAGCGTGGCTGAGCCTTTGATCACTCTGTCAAAGAAAGACAGCGTTGCTAACCGTCGTTTGGCTTTTGCCCGACTGGGTAGTAAAGAAGCTGTTGGTAAACTGTTTAACGACTTGGGTCCTCGTTATGAGGCGCGCCCAGGTGGCTACATTCGCATTTTGAAGTGTGGTCTTCGCTCAGGCGACAAAGCCCCAATGGCTTATGTCGAGCTGGTCGATCGTCCAGTTGCAGCAGAGGCTGTCGAAGAAGCGTAATGCTACTTTGGCACTTTGCTCATAAAAAAGGCGCTTAGGCGCCTTTTTTATTGCCTGTCATTTATGGGTTGAGTAATAAGCTTTTTCGGGAGCTTTATTGCGTACCTTAAATTATGGTTTCCGCCGTGCGGGACGGGAGTGCTATTCTATCCGCACCAGAATTAAATATTCCGTTAGGAGATGCCTTATGAGATTAACTTATCTAATTTTGCCCGCGCTATTAACTGTGTTGGCGCCATCGAGTGTGTTGGCCGCTGATGCAGCGGCTGGTAAAGCGAAAGCGGTTATGTGCACAGCTTGTCATGGGGCGAATGGTAAAGCGATGATTCCTACCTACCCAAACCTTGCGGGTCAGAATGAGCAGTACATTATTCTGGCATTAAACGCCTATAAAGGTGGCAAGCGCACCGGCGGTCAGGCGGGGATCATGACTGGCATGGCGGCGGGGTTAAGCGACGCAGATATTGCTAATTTGGCGGCCTTTTACAGTTCTTTGTAAGCCCCTGCTGTGACTTAGGGCAAATGTGAGTAGCCCTGATTAAAGCCCAGCATAAGTTGGGCTTTTTTATGTCCGTAGGTTGGGGTGCTTAGTGTTTTGTCATGCTCAAGGGTGGGTGAAGCTCTTCTAGCGGGATCGATAAGCCGTTCTCCATAACGATACGTACATGCTTGCGCCGTAGCTGGCGAGGTTCCAGTACTCCGCAGGAGTGTGTGATCAGGCCTACGCCATAACTCATATTGCGTTGGTAGTGCGCGACCCGTGCCGCTTTATTGCTTGGTACAAGTCCTCGCTGGAGTTTCTTGTTATGAGTGGTGATGCCCGTTGGGCAGGTGTTTTTACTGCACTGCAGGGCTTGTATACAGCCAAGGGCAAACATGAAGCCCCTTGCACTTACGACAAAATCAGCGCCTACAGCAAGTGCCCATGCCACCTTAGATGGGGTGATGAGCTTGCCTGAGGCGATGACCTTGACTCGTTGCCTTAGGTTAAACACTTCAAGCTGATCGCAAAGCCATGGGAGGCTTTCTTTTAGGGGAAGCCCAACATAGTCCAATAGTGGTTGGGGCGCCGCGCCGCTGCCACCGTCTGCGCTGTCAACGGTTATGAAGTCGGGGGCTGAGTTGGGGCCGCGCTTATTAATAAGTTGTAGGAGGTCAAGTAACCATTGTTGGTCGCCTATGACGGCTTTAAAGCCGACTGGTTTGCCGGTGATTGTTCGAACCCGCTCGATCATGTCGAGCAGGTCAGCGGCTGAGCGGATGTCTGGGTGGCCGTTAGGGCTAATAGAAGCTTGGCCCTCTGGAATGTTGCGAATGGCAGAGATTTCCGCTGACACTTTGCTGGCTGGCAGGATACCGCCTTTGCCGGGTTTGGCACCTTGACTGAGCTTTATTTCGAACATGCGAACTTGCGGGTGCTTGGCAACCTCCTTGAGCTTGAGGTCGCTGAGCTGTCCATCTTCTGTCCTGACACCGTATTTCGCGGTACCTATTTGAAAGACTAGGTCACAGCCGCTGGCTAGGTGGAAGGGGCTTACTCCGCCTTCTCCAGTATTCATCCAGCACTTGGCATCCTTTGCACCTTGTGCGAGCGCACTGATGGCGGGCTCTGAAAGGGCTCCGTAACTCATCGCTGAAATATTAAAGATTGAGCGGGTTGTGTAGGGTGTTCGACACCCGCTGCCGATGGTGATGGGGCTGGGTTGCGCGACATCATTGGCGAGCGTGGGAAAGGCTGAGTTCATGAACATGACAGTACCTGTTGGTGTTAGGTCACGCGTCGAGCCAAATGATAGGTTGCGGTCGACGTTTTTGCTAGCGCGATAGGCCCAGCCGCGTTCCGCACGGTTGAATGGCAGCTCTTCTCGGTCCATGGCAAAAAAGTACTGTCTAAAAAATTCACCCAGATGTTCAAACCAGTAGCGGAAGCGGCCAATCACAGGGTAGTTTCGGCGAATCGTGTGAGTGCTTTGGGTGACGTCAATGATGAAGACTACGATAATGGCTAGAATTCCCAGCCCCAGCAGTGCAATAAATAGGTCAACAAGCAAAGTCATAGACTGTGCTGCGAGGCTGTCAGTATAGGCATCCATTTAGAGGGTCCAAGTTGTCATGCTGATGATATGGCGGGGATGATAACAGGGGTGAGCAATGATGGCTCTTTTATCCATTCCTACATTGGTCGTCGTGAGGTCGAGTGGGGTAGAATGTTGTTTTTAAAAACGATGGAAGATTGCCTTGTCGCCTGAAATTCAAACGCCATCTGAGTCAGCCCTCTCGGTAGCCGAGTTACCGCCGGGTTTGCCTCTCAGTTTTGAGCGCCGTGCGGTAGCGGCATTAGCGAGCCTTTATGCATTTAGGATGTTGGGTTTGTTTATGGTCTTACCTATCCTCACTCTATACGGCGATGCATATGAGGGTAGTACACCGCTGTTAATCGGTGTTGCGCTGGGCGCATATGGTTTCAGTCAGTCTTTGTTGCAGATTGCCTTCGGCAGTCTTTCTGATCGCTGGGGGCGAAAACCTGTGATAGCGGCAGGCCTGTTGATCTTTGCTTTGGGGTCGGTAGTGGCAGCGTTGGCCGATAGTATGTGGGGACTGATCTTGGGGCGCTGCCTGCAGGGCTGTGGCGCGATAGCCAGTGTGATTATGGCGTTGGTTGCGGACCTTACTTCGGAGGAAAATCGGACAAAAGCGATGGCCTCTATTGGTGCCTCGATAGGCCTGTCTTTTTCTTTGGCCTTGGTGCTGGGGCCGCTGGTAAGTCAGTGGGGTGGACTGTCGGCGGTGTTTTGGTTGACCGCTGTGCTGGCCCTAGTGGGCTTGCTGGTGCTATGGCGCTGGGTACCGACTCCAGAGGTTAGTAATCGCCATCGAGAAGCTGGCGCAGTCCCAGAATTGTGGGGGGTCGTGTTGCGTAACCCAGAGCTGCGGCGTTTGAATTTGGGTATTTTTGTTTTACATTTTGTCTTAATGGCATGTTTTATGGTCTTGCCGGGAATTCTTGAGAATACGCTTGACCTGTCGCGCGACATACACTGGAAGATATATTTACCCCTGTTATTGTTGGCATTTGTGGCAATGGTGCCACTGATGATTATTGCTGAGGCGCGGCGAAAAATTAAGCCGGTGTTTATCTTTTCGGTCGCGTTACTGGGCGTCATGATTGTGTTGATGGGCTTGTGGCAAGAGCAGTTATGGTTGTGTATAGGTGCGTTGTTTTTCTTTTTCATGGCCTTTAATTTACTGGAGGCAATGCTGCCCTCACTAATGAGCAAGGTGGCGCCGGCAGGGGCGAAGGGAACTGCGATGGGGGTTTACTCAACCTGCCAGTTTCTGGGTGCATTTTTGGGTGGTGTGGTCAGTGGCTATTTGATTGAATATTACGGTACGTTG